>Ga0272442_10009010_pt1 | contig 12543 bp, 4 predicted proteins | sample SSMForm2O_FD_200262 | JGI IMG/M metagenome (GOLD analysis project Ga0272442, IMG submission 200262) | Marine sediment archaeal communities from Little Sippewissett salt marsh, Falmouth, MA, United States - SSM-Form-2O | ecosystem: Environmental > Aquatic > Marine > Wetlands > Sediment ... | reverse complement strand
TCAGGTCGAACGAACCAGTAAGGGTCGCGGTGTCGACGAACGTAACGTCCGTTCCCACGATATCTTCCTGACCTGACATCTGGAGAGAAGCGGCAAGGAAGTCGCCGTCCTCGAGGACCGGAGGATCCACAGTGATGGTCAGCTCGACTGTCTGGTCAGCCTGATTCGATCCGGGATCGCAGTCCACTGGTATCACCTGCGGGCAGGGCGCCTCATCCGTTACATTGAGCGGGAATCTGAAGAACGCGGCAAGCGTTGCATCCGGAGCTCCACCCGGAGGTGTGAACTCGTAGGTGTACGTATATTCGCCGGCCTCACAGATTACCCAGAACTCGTTGCCTTCGAGGCTGTTCACATTGTCGGCAGGAATATCGACATGGTAGGTCGAAACCCACTCGTCTCCACCGGTCGGTGTCATGTCGATTCCATCGAACTCGTATGCAGCTGAGAGGACCGTCGACTCGAGCCACATGGCCGAGGGCTGTCCTTCCCAACCGAATACACTGATGTCGAGGATAATGCTGCCGCCATTTGTGTCATCGTCGATATAGTACAGATTATCGAACTGCTCGTAGGTGCAGCCCATCGCCTCGTGAGCGGGAGCCGGATGATCATCAAGCTCCTCGCCGTCCCACTGGGCGACTACTGCATAACCGTAAGTTACGCCCTTCGCATCCGGGAACCTCAGGTAGTAATTCCTGGCGTTGGTCATACCGGATGTGAAGACACCGAAAGTATCGGTGTTGTTTGTCAACCACTCGAAGTAGTCGTCCTCGGGTCCAAGACCGTCCGCGAAGTACTTATACGCGTTGATGATCGCGCTACCCATGTAACCAGGGGTGGCAAGATCGCCGTGGGTATAACCGACGGGACCGGAGTAGGTGAACTCCATGGGATTCCACCATCGAGTGTAGCCGTCAGGACCGCCAATACCATCGTCCGGATCAGGAAGCATGACCTGATCAACGGCCATATCGGCATAGTTGATCCCGCTGCCGTAGTCCATTGACATAGAACCATCACCAATGAAGATTCCGCGTACATCGTAGCCATCATACTGGGGAAGTCCCGGCAGGGGATGGATAAGGGATACGTCGATGTCAACATCGGTGTAGTCAGGACCTATCGGCGTTTCTAAAATGTTGAAAGTCAATCCTGGGGGCCTACCGTTGATGAACTGAACGACATTGGCATAGAACATCGCCGTGCGGCTCGGTACCGCTTCGACTGTCATATTCTCAACATCGATCGTGACATCCCAGTATCCCCACAGGTGGGTCTGTGACTGACCCCCGTGGGTTGGTGTTCCGGCTGTAAGACCGGTTCCGGCATCGTTCGGCGTCACGGGGTTCCCGCCGTTACCGGAGCAGCCCATCATGGCAAATACACAGAGTGCCATCGCCACGAGGAGCACTGTCCACCGATTCATATGCAGCCTCCTTTAGAAGTTTTTTTTGATTGTAAACACAGTGGAGGGATAGTATCACTCCAATGCATCTTACGCAAGATTATTCCAAAAACTTTTGAAATATTCAAGTCCCCTGGCATATTTTACGAATAAATTTTTGAGTGTTTTCAGACCCTTGATACGGCTTTATACAGCCTCAAAGCACTCTTGTGCATGCCCTGGGCACCTTTTCAATCCTATACAAGCCTATAGGAGAAAATTCCGTGATTCCTCTTCTCCCGTTCTTCGCCTGTCGCGACAGAGACTTGACACCGTTTCCTCCCCGGTGTATATATCTGTCGCTGTCGCTGGACCATATTATAAGTGATTTCAACAAATGTATCCAGTAATTTTTAAATTTCTCTGCAACCTCGACCTTCTCCGGCCCGCATCCCGTTGATGTGGGCCCACCTTTACCCGGCTCGCTCCGACCGGCCTCTTCATTCGGAGCTCCCTGCTTCATCATTCAGCCTTCCACGCTCCAATCCGTCCGACGGATATTATTTCGTGGAACGCAAGGAGAACATAATGGACGCCAAGTATGACTTCAGACTGGTCGAGGAAAAATGGCAGAAGCGATGGCGGGATGAGCATCTGTTCGAAACCGACCCCGACCCGTCTATTGATAAATATTATGTCCTGGAAATGTATCCCTATCCCTCGGGCTCCGGTTTGCATATGGGAAATACCAGGGTGTACTGCATCGGCGACGTCTACTCACGCTATAAAGCGCTAAGAGGTTTCAACGTTATCCATCCCATGGGCTTCGACTCCTTCGGGCTCCCCGCCGAAAATGCCGCGATCAAGCAGGGAGCCGATCCCGGCCCGTGGACCGAGAACAACATCGAGCTGATTCGCGACCAGATCAATGGCCTGGGTTTCAGCTACGACTGGCGACGTGAGGTTGCCTGTCACCGTCCCGACTACTACAAATGGACCCAGTGGTTGTTCAAACTCCTGTTCGACCGCGGACTGGCATACCAGAAAGAAGCTCGCGTGAATTACTGCCCGAACTGCGAGACCGTCCTCGCCAACGAGCAGGCCGAGGGCGGAATATGCGAGCGCTGCAAGGGTCCGGTCGAGCCGAGAAAACTAAGGCAGTGGTATTTCTGCACAACCGAATTTGCCGAGCGTCTGCTGGACGATCTTAAAAAATTGAAGGGTGGATGGCCCGACAGGGTCATCGACATGCAGCGCGAATGGATCGGGCGGTCCGAAGGCTGCATGATCTCTTTTCCCGTTCCAGGCTTCGAGCACGACATCGAGGTCTTCACTACCCGTCCCGATACTCTCTACGGCTGCACCTACATGGTGCTGGCTCCCGAGCATCCCTTTGTCGAGCAACTGACAGCTCCTGAAAAACTGGACGAAGTGCGCGCGTTCGTACGCCGGTGCATTATGCAGTCCGAGATCGAGCGAACGAGCGAAGACAGCGAGAAGGTCGGGATGCACCTGGGCCGCACATGCATCAACCCGATCAACAATAAAGAAATCCCGATCCTGATCGGTAACTACGTTCTGGCCGAATACGGTACCGGCGCGGTCATGTGCGTGCCCGGTCACGATACCCGCGACTTCATGTTCGCGACGAAATACAACCTGCCCATCATCCGCGTCATCCGTCCGTCCGGAAGCGACATCGATCCCTCCGCTCCCATGGAGGAGGCGTTCACCGAAGAAGGCGAGATGGTCAACTCCGGGAACTACGACGGAATGCCGTCGAAGGAATTCATGGATGTCGTCGCGGGATTGCTGAGCGACATCTCCAAAGGCGGCAAGACGATCAATTACCGCCTGAGAGACTGGCTGATAAGCCGCCAGCGATACTGGGGCGCGCCGATTCCGATCATCCACTGCGAGAAGTGTGGCGCGGTCGCTGTTCCCGAAGAGGACCTGCCGGTGCTGCTGCCGCCGAAGGAGAAGGTCAATTTCCTGGGCGGGGAGGGAAGTCCGCTCGCTACCGTCCCCGACTGGCTGGTAACCAGATGCCCGAAGTGCGGTGGCATGGGTCGCAGGGAGACAGACACGATGGACACCTTCGTCGATTCATCGTGGTACTTCCTGCGCTATTGCTCTCCCGACGCGGACGATGTTCCGTTCCGGAAGGACGATGTCGGGTACTGGTGTCCGATGGATCTCTACATCGGCGGTCCCGAGCACGCGATCATGCACCTGATGTATTTCCGATTCATCACGAAGGTGCTGCACGATGCCGGGTGGCTGGCATACGATGAGCCCGCGCCGAGACTGCTGACGCAGGGCATTGTCATGTGGGGCGGGCACAAGATGTCCAAGAGCAGGGGGAATGTAGAGGACCCGCGCAATCTGACGAAGCATTACGGTGCCGACACGACCCGGCTGTTCATCCTGTTCGCTGCGCCGCCCGAGAGAGATATCGACTGGGAAGACCATATCGAGCGCGGAGAAAACGAGCCGAATGATACCTTCCCGCCGAAGGATTACCGCATGGCGGGCATGGAAGGTCAGTACCGTTTCCTGAACCGCATCTGGCGAATGGGCTACGAACATCGCGAAGAATGCGCGGGGTTGATTCCAGCCGACGGCAGTGTCGGCGACATCGGCGATGAGGAAATTCGACGCGCTGTCCATTACGCTATCCGCGAGGTCACTCGCGATATCGAAGTACACGAGACCTTGAATACCGCAATCGCGAGAATCATGGAGTTGTCGAATTCACTGGGTACGTTCGTTCAAAAGCGCTACGATGCGTCAAACGAAACATCGCGTGCCGACCTGGCAAGAGGCATCGCGGTCATGCTGAGGCTGCTATCACCATTCGCGCCGCATATCACGGAAGAATGCTGGGAAGGCCTGGGGAATTCCGAGAGCATTTTCCGCACTCCCTGGCCGGAGCATATCGAGGAATTCCTGAAGAGCGAGACGATGACTATCGCGGTACAGGTCAACGGCAAGCTGCGGGATTCCATTGAAGTTCCGATCGACATCTCAGAGGATGATTTGAAAGAAGCGTGCCGTACGGAGAAAGTCGGGAAGCATATCGCGGACGGTGACGTGAAGAAGGTGATTGTCGTCCCGAAGAAGCTGGTGAATTTCGTTGTGAAGTAGGATCGTTGAGCACCTTGTTAAAAAAACCCCTCACCCGAAAGGCGGGGGGATTTTTTTTAACGCGATCGACGGAAAATTGATTACCAGAGTTGAATGAGAGAGTATGTCCAATTGTATGAAAAGCCGATAGATATGTCGGATGCAAGAAATGCCTTGTTGCCGCTGACTGCGACGTGATAGGTATCCCCAGGCGCTTGTACCTGACTGAATATCCGCGGATCGGTCGGGTTCGACAGATCGACAACCACAAGGTCATCGGTAACGCTGGCTATATACGCGTAAGAGCCCATCACCTCTAAATCACTTGCGTGATCCAATCCCATCGAGCTGATTTCGAAGGGCTTGTCCGGCTGAGAGACATCAAGCACTATAAGGAGCGTTTGCGGGTGCCCGTCCGTGAGCGCACAGAGATACCCCCCCATTGACTCAACGTCGATCAGAGTATTATTGAATACGAAACTGCCGGCTGCGCGAGGAGCGGACGGGTCGCTGATATCAGCAATCCACAAGGTTCTGAGATGTCCGCTGCCAATATAATACTTGGAAGCGTAAGCGTAGTCGCCGATGACTTCAATCAAGGAGGCTGTGTAATTACTGGGTTCCGCTCCCACGATGACAGGATAGTGGGGATCGCGTACATCAACAATTGTCAGCCATGCATAAGCATCCTGCGGGTCGCCGGTCATATACACGTAGCCGTCGCGTATTTCCATTCCGTATGTTGTTCCTGTGTCGGCTGAGCCGGTTATAAATGGCTCCTCGGGATTGCTGATATCGAAGATTACCAGGCCTGCATGGCGATCGGCCACATAAGCATATCCGTCCATCACCTCTAATTGGATCCCGACGCTAGGCAGGAAAGCCTCGCCAATGAGAATTGGCTCTCCCGAGCCATCGATTTCGAATATTAATAGCCCAGAAATCTTCTCAAATGTCGTGTAGATACCGCCAAGGACATAGACATAGTTCTTCACAAACGCTATATCCCTCGCATACTTTGCGTCTGTAGATGTAATAAGCTCGAGCCTTACCGGGTAGCCAATTGAAAATTCTTCCGCGTCCGAGACCGTCTCCCATCCGGTGCTGTCAGTCACCGTCAGGCGCACGAAGAACTCCCCTTCATACGGGAACTCATGGGTTGCGGACGCATCACTCGTCGGTCCGGTAGTAGTGCCGTCTCCCCAGTCCCAGGAAAATTCGAGCTCATCACCGTCCGGATCGGTCGAGCATGACGCGTCGAAGGTGATTGTCGATCCTGGCTGCCAGCCCTCCGGAGAATCGCTTGAGAAGCATGCGGTGGGTGAAGATCCGACGGGAACAACAGCCAGCTCAACAGCCGCGTTTGCTTTCATACCGGCAGCGTTAGTCACAACGAGACCGACTTCAAGCAAGCCGGGTTCATCGAATGCATGGACTGCCTCGGGCCCGGTTGTCTTCTGCGGACCTGACCCGTCGCCCCAGTTCCAGGTATACGATGTGATGGCAAACAAGCCACCCGTTGAGCAGCCGGCATTGAATACCACATTTTCACCCATGACCGCTCCAGCGGGAGCGTCGTGAGTGAAGCACGCCTGAGGATTTGTGGTGTCCTGGGGTGCCGTCGGTCCATTTCCCTTGTTACAGGCAAGAGAAGTAATTAGAAACACCGCGATCAGCGCGAGGAAGAAATACGATCGAACCATTTTTCGACCTCCTAACAGCATTTTTTACTGTACCTGCCTATATATCCCCACAAAAAGGTCCGTGCCAGTATTGTACTATTCTGGTAGATAATGTACAAGTGAGTGCGATATATCATCCACTTGATAATCTCACCAGAGCCTGATTACTGAAACAGCCGAGTCGTAGGTTCCAATCGAGATCGCGTAGGCATAATTCCCTGCAACATCCACCATCTCGCACCCCAGCGGAATACCGGCGTATCCGACCGGGATAAGCTGGTACGGGCTGGAGACATCGTAAATTTTCAAAGCACCATCACCTTCGCTTGAATACGCGTAATCACCGGCAATCCGTATGTTCCCAATCGTTCTTTCGACTTCTATCGTCGCAATCAAATTCGGTTCGGAAGGATTAGACAGGTTGAAAACAACGACAGTGGACTTGCCATGTTGATTGTAGCAGGGGACGTAAAGCAGATCCCCCGCAAGCTCCAGATCCATTGGTCGGTAGCTCGTACCCACGGCAGTCTGAGTGTCGGGATCACGGGGATCCGAGACATCGACCGGTATCAGAAAAACATCGGCAGTCACATAGACGATGTCGTCTCTCATAGCAATCGATTCACCGTTGATCTGCGCAGTATATCTCCCGAGACGCTCAATGTTCTGAGGATCGCTGATGTCTACTACGGTCAACGCAGGCCTGTTAGAGGTTCCCCTGCCGTAAAGATATTCATCGGTCGCGATCATATCGCTGAATCGCCCGACATTTTCAAAGCCTGTGGGTATCAAAGCTAACGGATTACTGATGTCGTAGAGTTGAAGAACGCCGGTATCAAGAGATGTGAAGAGTGTATCATTGTTGATGCAGAAGGCTGTCAGAGTATCAGGGAAGAAAATCTGGGTAACCGGCTCGAATATCTCCGGATTGCTTATGTCGAACACCTTAATGCTGTCGCCAAGGCTACCCGCAAACAGGTAATTGCCATGCACCTCGACTCCACGGTACGGGTAATCTGATGAGGGTTCGCTGTAGGAGAATCCCGCGACATAATGCGGCCCTGTCCTGCTGGAAAAATCAATCACCGACAGCGTTGTCTCAGTTCCGGCAACCATCGCGGACTCCCCGACCAGCTCGATTGCGTTGATATATCCATTCACAGGCGCTGCGTTGATAATCGATGGCATCGACGGATTGGAAATATCCACAAGCTCCAGTCCGTCCTCTCCGAGAAGAAGATAATCGCCGTCGATCGAGATATATTCGATGTTATTGATTATGGTGCTCTGAATCAGTTCCGGATTTTCGATATCCGAGATATCGAAAACGCTCAGCGTGTCTTTGACCCGCTGGGGATATGAGCGACTGGTTGCATAAAGATAATCGCCCGAAACCGCTGCTGCGTAGTATCTGTATGAATCCGGCGCATCAATCGCGGTCAGCGCGGGTGTTGATGGATTGCTTACATCGGCAAGTAATATGCCGGTCGTCTGATTCGCGACAAGGATATTGTTGTCCAACGCCATCTCCGCGCTGCCACTGTTACCGGTATATACTGAGATGAGCTGTTCGAACGTCCAGTCCGGCAGGATCCTCAGAATCTTGAAAACATAAGAGCTGAGATAGATGTCAACAATGTAAATATAATTACCTGCAAGGACAATATCGCTGTAAGAACAGTTGTATGGTGCGTGAAGATATGCAAGCCCGGTCGGATTCTCCGGATCGGAGACATCCAGGATGAAAACTTCCACCTCCGAGCAGATCGCAATCCGGTCACCGTCAACATCGACCTTCTGAAGACCGCCCGCCGGAAATTTCCCAACCTCGGTCGGATTCGATTTGTTGGAAATATCTACAACCGATAGCCCGGTCCCGGTTGCAGCATAAGCGTAGTTCCCGGAAATCGCGAGGTCCTCAGCATCTATTCTCAAATCCAGCGCGCCAATTTCAGGTGGGCTTATAGGGTAACCGAGATCGAAAGTCACGGACTCCGATACGGCTTCCCATCCCGCTGAATCCTTGACCGTCAGACGGACATTGAATTCGCCCAACGCTGTGAATTCATGCGATGCTGTGGAAATAGATGATGGTCCGGACGTCATTCCGTCTCCCCAGTCCCACTCGAACACAAGCGGTCCGCCTTCGGGATCGGATGAGCACGACGCGTCGAAGTAATGCATCGTTCCCGGCTGCCAGCCATCAGGCGAGTCCCATGAAAAGCAGGCTTCGGGAGGCATCCCGACCGGATTAATCTCGATAGATTCGACTGATGAATCCGCCTTCCCGATCTCATTACGGACCGTCAGTGTGACTTCCCAGGTACCGGACGATGCGTACTCATGACTTGCGACCGCCTCGGTAGTAGTTAATGCTTCGCTTCCGTCGCCCCACTGCCATGTATAAGAAGCTATTCCGAACATCCCGCCGGTCGAGCAGCCGGCATCGTATATGACTGTCTCTCCCGGTGCGATGCCATTCGACGGTTCAAATGTGAAACACGCCGCGGGCTTGTTGGCATCTACGGGCGCGACCGGACCATCTCCGCCATTACAGCCGGCGATACCAATGATGATTATCCCGGCCAGACATAATGCGGGTATCAGTCGATACATTTAATACCCCCTGTAACAGATTTTGCACTGCGTATTTCGTTACTGCCAGAGTTCGATTGTCGAGAAAATCACCTGGTCGTCCTCACCCGACAATCCGACGCCCTCCGACAATCCGAAAGCATAGTTGCCGTAGACGTCAAGATAGCGTAGTGAAGCACGCACTCCCGCATAGCCGACCACTTCCAGGTTATTCGGATCGATCAGGTCGACGATGCTCAGGTCGTTGGACGTGTCGGCAACATACGCATACCGACCTGCCACTCGCATGGTCGCTTGCTGACCGCGCATATATTTAGAGCTTATCGGTACCGGAAAAGCGGGATTCGAGATATCGAGCACATCCAGGATCGAATTTGTGCCCTGCCGCCCGGAAAGAATGTAAAGATACTCACCGGATGTTTCGAGTACCGCAGGCCAGTGACTCTCGAATGTTTCGGGAAAGATGTCGGTTACTACTACCGGAAATTTGGGGTTGGCGACGTTCATCACGAGCAGGATGTCCGGGGTATCGGGTTCGTAATAGCCCGGGATATAAACATAGCCGGCGTGCTCGGTGATGTGGTAGCTGTAGAAGTTGGTTAACTTCACGAGAAGCAGCTCGGGATTCTCCGGATCATGGATATTGATAGTCGCGAAATACCTGCGCCCGGTCAGATAGATGATATCGCCGGAGATCACGAAATCCTCCATAATGGGGTAGTCTCCAAAGGCAATCGATACAGCTATACGCGGAACGGCTGGATTGGATACATCACAGACAACAAGTCCCTGGTAATCGTCAAGGTAGTAGAGATAATTGCCGACCACGTCGAATTTCAGCATGGATGAGGGCACGAAGATGTGTCCCGGCATTACAGGATTTAACGGATCGGAGATGTCCAGGATTCCCAGCCCTCCATCGATGGGCGTCACATAAGCCCTGTCACCATGCACTTCAATGTCGTACTGAATCGACGCACCGCCGGGCGGATAATCTACCGAGCCGGTACATCTCGGACCTTTCGGTGAGTTAATGTCAAAAACCGAAAGTCCCGTCAACCGGGCTGCCACAAAAGCATAATTGTCCCTCACCGCAACTGAGTACGCCCCCTGGAAATACGAGTCGGTATCCTGTGATGGAATCGCTCCTGTGCCTATTAACTCCGGGGTTGCAGGATCGCTGATGTCGAGAATTTCAAGCCCGTTCTCGGCAAGAATCAGTTTGCCGTCTCCGGGAGCCATGTTAATGCCACAATTAGCCGGCGTACTGCCGATCTCCACCATGGCAAGCGGATTGCTGATATCAAAAATCGAAAGCTCCCCCCGGCATCGGGATGCAAACAGATAATCGCCGTATGTCTGCAGGTGGTAATAGCATCCCGGTTCCATCTGCGTTTGCACGATGGTCACCGGCGCTTCAGGATTCGAGATATCGTAAAGCTCAAAATACCGGCTTCTCGCGACCATCAGACGGTTGCCCTCAATCTGCATATTGCTGTACGGGTAGCCTTCCCACTCGGTCGCCGGAGAATCGATCGTGGCGACCACCTGTGGATTCCATAATTTTTCCAGGCTGATTACACGTACCCCGATCGTCTCTTCGGAGACATAAATGTATCCCCCGCTGATTACCGCGTCATGGATGGTAAGGTCCCGGTGAATCTCCTTGACGATGGTTGGATTCGTCGTATCGCTCACATCGACAATCTGCAGCCATTGCGAACCCGAACGTATGACGCCGTAATTGCCGGACACATCGAAATAAATACTGTCATCTTCTGTCGTCAATGATCCGACCTCGAAAAGGCTCGCGGGATTGCTTATATCCACCACATGCAGCATGCCGGGATATGAGGTTGATACATAAGCATACTGGCCTTGCATCACGATATCCGTCGCGGATACCCCGTCGAAATCAAGGGTCGTGACAAGCGGACATCCAGTCGGGTAACCAAACGACAATCTCTCGGGTTCGGAAACCACTTCCCATCCAGCTTCATCCGTGACCGTGAGCGTCACCTCGATCTCACCCTCGATATCGAAACGGTGTGACACGATGGGGTAGGGAGTCGGACCGTACGTCTGCCCGTCGCCCCAGTCCCATGTAAATTCAAAGTCATCACCGTCGGGATCTGTCGTGCCAGACGCGTTGAAGATCAACGATGAGCCCGGCTGCCACCCATCGGGTGCTTCGATTGTAAACAGCGGCTCGGGCGGGGCTCCGGTCGGGACAACCTGTACTTCCGAGGCTTCTTCCGATGTAAGCCCTGCGGAATTGGCTACCGTGAGTGTGACATCGACCATTCCCGTTTCCAAGAACCTGTGAATTGCTTCCGGTGCGGTTGTTACCAGTGGCTCTGAACCGTCGCCCCAGTCCCATGTGTAGGACTTGATCGCGAACAATCCTCCTGTAGAGCAACTCGCGTCGAAGACGACATACTCGCCTCTTACCGCTCCGGCCGGTGAGTCGTTAGTGAAACAAGCCCTTGGTTCCGCCGGATCCGATGGCGCAACTGGTCCGCTCCCCTTGTTACAGGCAAATGAGGTAATAAGAAGCGCTGCGATGAGCGCATAGAGGAATCGGGGATACTCCATCTCCAACCTCCTGGTCTCCCCCGTTCGGATTTTGTAAAACTAATGCCTATGAATATCCCACGTGGTGAAGTCCGCCAAAGTTATTCTACATTCTGGACGGGATAAAATCAATGAATTATCATTCAGATGAAAAAACAACAAGTAAGTGAAAAGAGAGGGGAAGTAAGGGAAAAAGAGGGGACATCTACCTTTCGACCGTCCTCGGTTGAAAGGTAGATGTCCCCATCTTCAATATCGAAATCGTCAGAAAATCCCCGGAGGTGGCTCATCCGGTCCTGTAGGTTCTTCTTCCTGTTCAGATGGCTCTGAAGGAAATGGCGCTGCTCCCGATTCCGGATTGTGACGTATCAGTGCGCCTACGGGACGGATGATATCGTTGTTCAGATCTTCCCTGTAAAGCTCGTTTCCTTCCTCGTCATACCAGATCCTCCACGCGCGCTGATGAATCCCGCTGGTGCCCGAATCCTCGACCACTTCCTCTCCCGGCGCAAGCGATGTGTCGACAATGTAAGTGGTCATTGATTCCGTACGCCCGATCCACGAATACGCGTTCCCGATCTCCACATACACCCGGTCGTCCGGATGCCCGAAAATCTCGAACGTGATTGTCCCTGAAGACGTTCGATCAACCTCCTGGTGGAGAATTATCGGATGATCGAGATTATTCCGGAATTTCAGATCGACCGCACCCCACGCGACTGTTGCGTCCCTTCCGTACGGCACATAGCTGCATGGTCGCGAGTGCGGCGCACGTTCGACAATCTCCAGGCCTGCAAGTAATGCCGCATTATAAATGGTTGTCGATACCTGGCACGCACCGCCGGCGGGCGATAATTCGATCCTGCTGCGGATATACATCGGCGCGAGATAATAGCCCTGCGCTTCGGTCCGCGGTCCGGTAATCGCGTCGAAACTCAGAATCTCGCCCGGCTGGATAACAATCCCTTCGAAATGTGACGCTACCATCTCGATATTCCTCGAACGGTTCCGCTTCCAGATGGAGAAATTCGTCGTGAATGCCCCGAGCGGAGTATCGAGGTCGATATCCGCGAAGGCCTCATTTGTTATCTCGGGCGCGGTGCGGCGCAGAATCAATTCCACGGGGATATCTTCAATCGTTGGAAGCACTGCAGGGATCTTCGCGAGAGTGGCGTCCAC
>Ga0272442_10009008_pt1 | contig 12544 bp, 12 predicted proteins | sample SSMForm2O_FD_200262 | JGI IMG/M metagenome (GOLD analysis project Ga0272442, IMG submission 200262) | Marine sediment archaeal communities from Little Sippewissett salt marsh, Falmouth, MA, United States - SSM-Form-2O | ecosystem: Environmental > Aquatic > Marine > Wetlands > Sediment ... | reverse complement strand
GCCGTCGCTGCACGCGGTGCCGGGGGGATAGGGAGTGTTCTCGCAGCCGCCGGTGTCCACGCACTGATCGGCGGTGCAAGGGTTGCCGTCGTCACAGTCCGGACCGCCGCTGTGCAGGCACTCGCCTCCCTGGCAAACATCCGTGCCGTTGCAGTCCAGGTTGTCGTCGCAGGACGTGCCGTCGGGAAGCGTGGTATGCATGCACCCTTCATCCCGGTCACAGGAGTCGGTGGTGCAGGCGTTGTGGTCGTCGCAGTCCAGGCCGTCGGACCGGTGGCACAGGCCTCCCGAGCAGGTCTCCTGCCCGTTGCAGATGTTGCCGTCCGAACAGGAGGTGCCGTCGGGCTCCGGGGAATGCTGGCAGCCGATCGAAGTGACGCAGGTGTCGATGGTGCACATGTTGTGGTCGTCGCAGTCGGTGGGCGGCCCGTCGGTGCACACGCCGTTCTGGCAGGTCTCGATCCCGTCGCACCGGTCGCTGTCCGGGCACGCGAACCCGTTGGGAGCGTTGGTGCAGGTGCCCAGCGAATCCGGCAGGTTGCAGAGGCGGCACTCGCCGGAACAACTGGTGTTGCAGCACACCCCGTCCTCGCAGACCCCCGAATCGCACTGGCTGCCGTAGGAACAGGCCGCGCCGTTGCCCCCGCCGATGAAGGCCAGGATCTCGGGCTCGAACGCGTCCACCTTGGTGCTGCAGCCGAACAGGGTGCAGCTCTGGTTGATGCCGTAGGAGGTAACCCCGGCGGCGTATTCCTGGCCGTTCCGCCAGACGAACGCCGGGCCGCCGCTGTCTCCCCCGCAGGGGCCGCCGGGCGACTGGTCGGTGCAGATGGTGTAGGGATTGGCGACATAGCCATGGGTGGTGTCGACCCAGCAGGGATTGTCGCTGTCGCAGATCCAGGTCAGATCTGCGGTGACGGTTTCCTTCCGGCCGATTGAGCCGGTCTCGGTCTCGCCGAAGCCGACGAACTCGATGGATATGCCGATGTCGTCGGGATCTTTCAGGCGCAGGCTGCTGGGCAAGTTGGGAATCGGGGTTGCCGACACCGACTGGGACAGGCGCACCAGGGCGATGTCGTATTGGGTCATCTGGGAGTCCCACTGGGGATGGACCCACTTCTCGGAAACCCCCACCCAGGACATGCTCCCGTATATGTTGGTGCCGAAACCGACATCGATGTTGTAGGTGCTGACGTTGTCCACGCAGTGAGCCGCGGTCATGACTATCCGGTCGTGGATCAGCGTTCCGCTGCACATCCCGCCTTGCAGGTCCAGCGCCACCACGGCCATGTGCGCCTGGCTGGTGTCCGAGGTCCCGTTGGTGATCGAGCGGTGGTAAACTCCGATGTCGTTTCCGGACGGATCTCCACAACCTGCTATCAGCACTGCCAGTATGACTACCGTGAAACTTAAATAGCGGTACACCATGTGGCCTCTCCTGTCCCTCCCGCGCCTGAAGATGTTTGAGTCTAACAGATCATGATTTTTTTGAAAACCCGCCGGAAAAACCAGCGATAACCGGAAAGTAAACCGCTTATTTGCCGCGGCGTTTGCGGATGATTCTGCGGATGCGCTCGCGCTCCTCGGGGGTGAGATGCAGCCAGCGCTTGAGGCGGCGCTTGAACTGCTGGCGCTGGGCGGCATCCATGCGGTGCAGGCGCCGCAGCTGCCGGCGGAAGCGCTGGCGGTCTTTTCTGGGGATCTTCTGCCATTTCTCGTAGCGTTTCAGGATCAGCGCGCGCTCCTGCTCGGAAAGCCGCTGGAAGGCGCGGTAATTCTGCCGCAGCCGCCGGCGCTCTTTTTGGGAAAGCTTGCGGAAACGCTCCAGGCGCTGCTTGAGTTCCTCCTGGCGCTCCTCGGGGAGGGACTTGAAGCGCTGAAGCTTCTTCTTCAGCTCGGCTTTCTGCTCGGGGCTCAGGGCCTCCCAGCGCTCGAGCAGATCCGGGGCGAATTCATCCTCTTGCGCGACCGCGGGGCCGGCCTGAAACAGTGCCGCGAGACCAACCAGTAGAACCAGTACGATAGTCCGTCTCATCACCTACCTCCTGGGCACTTTCTTGGGAAGCTGCTCGCGGATCTGCCTCATCTTCCGTTTGATCAAGTCGCGGTAGCGCAGTTGCAGCTTCCTTATCATCCGGTGCTCCCGTCGCATCTCGGCCCGCAGTTGCTTCAACGCCTTGCGGTTGTTCCACCGGAGCTCCCTGGCCTTCTTGTTCCACTCACCAAAGTTCTCCAGCACCTCCGGAGGCCAACCCCGGTCGCGGGCCAGGCCTGAAAGTCTCTGAACCATGACGGTCTTGGCGCGGATGCGCACCGCCAGCCGGCGCATGCTCCGGCGCACCTGAACCAGCTGCTCGATCAAACCGCCCATCCTCTCGCGGATCTTGGCCAGCGCCCGTTCGTGGCCCCCGTGGCGGGCGGTGCGGGCCTTCTGGGCCAGACGGGCCACCCGCTTGCTCAGCGCTATCCTGCGCTGGTTGAGGGTGGTGAAACGCTTGTACATCCGCCCGACCTGCCCCATCCAGAGGGCTCCGATCTGGGGAGCCCGGTCGAGGATCCTGGCCCGGCGCTCGCGCAGCCAGGTTTCCAGGTCGGCTTTCGGATCTTTCGCGGCGGCAATCGGGGCTTTTTCGGCTTCGGCTTCGGAGAAGTAGCCGGGGGTCAGCTCGACTTGCTTCTCCTCGGCCTCCAAAACCACCTTGCCCTCCTGCACCGAGGCCCGCACGGTGCCGTCCAGGGCGACCGCGGTGGTGAACTCGGTGCCGCGCACACCGGCCACCGCGTTGGAGGTGTGCACCTCGAAGGGCTTTTCCTCGCCTTCGGCGGTGACCACCTTGGTGAACAGAACGCCCAGAAGCAGGCCCACGCTGCGCCGGCGGGTATCGGTGTTCTCCTCCAGCTGGATCTCCACCGAGGTCTCTGATCCCAGCCTGAGCTCTACGTCTTCGCCCAGGGTGATGAAGGCCCGGCCCTTCTTGCCGGTGCGCACGGTGTCCCCGGCCTGTAGTGCCATGCCCGCCTCGGCCGGCTTCCACTCCTCCGAGTCGAGCGGCATGACCTCCACCGGGCCGCTCATCTCGACCAGTTTGCCTTCGGGGGCGTCGGCTTCGTCTTCGGCTACCGCGCCCAGCGAGAGCCCGCAAACCAGCACGCAAACGATTGCCAAGAGGTGGCGTTTCATCACTCACCTTCCTTTGAACTCAGCAGGGGGAGATCCTCGATCATGTCCAGCTTCTCCAGCATCTCCAGGTTCTCCAACAACTCCAGTTTCTTCAGAATCTCCCGCTCCTCGTCGGTCAGCTCGGTTTTCTTCTCCACCGCGGCCTTCTTCGGCTCGACCGGCTCCTGGGCCGCAACCCCCGGGGGAAAGCTCAAGGCCAGAACGGCCAGCAGGTTGTTCCACAGCGACGCCAATTCCTATACCTCATCCAACGCCTGGATGTATTCCAGGTCTTCTAAGATATCCAGGTTCTTGATGGCCTCGTAGTCGGCGAACAGGTCCATGTGGCCGGCGATGGTCTTCTCGGCCGGGTCCGCCGGCCGGTCCCTGGGGAGCGCCAGCAATACCGCCGCCAGCAGGCAGGCGGTGGCGGCCGCCCCCACCCACACCGGCCGCGGCCACTTGAACAGCGCCAAAAAGCCCGCCTTGAACCCCCGCCGCCGGGCCTCCTGGAACCGGGCCCAGAACTGCTCGGCCAGGTTCGGAGAAGGCCGGGTGGCCGGCAGGCTCGCCACCGATTTCAGCGTGGCGGCCAGGACGTCGCGCTCGGCCCGGCAGTCCGCACAGCTTTGCAGGTGGGCTTCCACCTGCGAGCGAACCGGGTCCTCCAGCTCGCCGTCCAGGTAGGCAACCAGCTCCGGTTTGACTTCCTTGCAGTTCATTTCCCGCTCCCGTCTTCTTCCAGGCCTCTCCGCACCGAGTCGGTGGCCCGGAAGATCTGCGACTTTACCGCCGACTCGGAAAGCCCGAGGATCTGCGCCACCTCGCCGTACGAGCGGCCCCCGAAGCGCACCAGCAAGAACGCGGCCCGCTGGTTCTCGGGAAGGCCCGCGAGGATTTTTGCCACCCTATCCCGCAGGCGGCGCCCGGCCACCTCATCGTCCACCGCCGGCGTCGCCCCGTCGCCCTCACCCAGCTCCCGCCGCTTCTGCTTGAAAACTCCCCTTCTCAGCTCGTTGAGGCTGGCGCGGGTGGCGATGGTGTACAGCCAGGTGGTGAACTTGCTCTTGGGTTGGTACTTCTTTCTGGCCCGGTACACCTTCAGGAAAACCTCCTGGACCACTTCCTCGGACACGGCCCGGTTGTAAAAGAACCGATCTACGAAGCCCACCAGGGCTGCGGCGTGTCTTTTGAACAGCTCCCTGAACGCCGCCTCGTCTCCCTCCCTGACGCGCAGCATCAATCCGGCGTCCGCGTCAGGCGCTGGACTCCGCTCATCCATTAGGTGAAACACGATATCAGCATAGAAGTTGCGCTGTCATCTGCTAGTAGTAGACGTCCAGGCCGACAAGGACCTTCCAGGCGTTGGGCTCGTTGACCAGGGTCTGGTTCCGGGCTTCTTCTTCCAGAGGCTTTGCGAAATCGAAGAAGTCCCCGGTCCACAGGTAGTCGGCCTCGAAGAGAATCCTGAGGTATTTCGAGACGTTCCACTGCAGGTTGAGATCGTTCTCCCAGCCGTAGAAATGGCTTTCCGATTCCGTGTGCGGTCCGTGGGAAAAGAGCACCGCGGAGTTGAAACGCACGTTCAAATCGTCGGTTATGTCGTAGCCGGCGGTCAGCCCGGGGGCGATCACCCCCTTGCCGCTGACCCCCGAGGTGGAAAAGGCCCGGGCCGAATAGGTCTGGTTCATCCCGCCGTAGAAGAAGATGTTGGTGCGGGTGATGTAGGGATAAACCGACAGGAAGCTGTTGTACCGGGCTCCGGACTGGCTCATGTTCCTGGAGGCGTCGGTTTCGCCGGAAAGGAACAGGAAGAACCCCCCCAGGGTGAACAGGTCGGTGATGTCGTAGTAGAAGGACGCGTCCGCCATCCAGCCCAGGCAAGCCGGGCTCGACGACAACTCGTCCCACCTGCCCAGGTCCGGCCGATACCACCGGGAGGTGAAGTCGAAAGAGCCGAACTCGATTATCGCCGTGGCCGACAGGCTGGCCCGGTCGAAGATCTTGTTGCCCCGCAGGCCCACCCAGAACAGGTTGCCTCTCGAGGTCACCTCGGCATTGTCCACCAGGACCGAGAGCAAGGGATTGCTGCCGATCAGCGCGTCGGCAAAAATCGAGCGGACGATGTCGCCGATGATGTCGTCGCCGTCGTGGTACCAGGCCACGAACAGGCCGATCTCCTCGAAGAAGGAGAGCAGGTAGGCCACGTCCAGGTAAACGTAGGGGCTGCGCTTGCCTTCCTTGGTGAAGTCGCCGTTGGGCAGCAGGCCGTCTAAAGTGATCTTCACCGGCACTTCGAAGCCCAGGTCCAAATCGGCTGTCAGCATGCCGCCCAACGCGTAGTTGTCCATGATGAAGCCGTTTCCGGTGGAGGCCAGCATCTTGCCCAGGCGGAATTTCAACCACTCGTCGCGGCCGAAGCCCAGCTCGGTGAAGATCTCGCGGACGAACCAGGTCTGCTCGGCCTGGTCGGCGATGTCCATCCCGTTGGACGTCACCCCGCAGCGCGGATCGGTGCTGTCCGAAGCGCAGTCGGGCTTGGGGTTGTAAATGATCATCGGGCGGAACTTGATCTCCCCGGTGTCCATGGTCAGGTGGATGGAGGCCACCCGGCCCAGGTACAGGTCCGCTCCCGCTCCCAGAAACCCCGAGTAGCCCAGCTCGTCCTTGTTGAAACGCAGGTTGAACGGGCTCTCGGGGAGCTCCTGGTAGCCCCGGGAGAAGAAGCCGCCTTCGGTGTTCAAAAAGTTCTGCTTGAGGTTGAAGCGGTTGGAAAAGCGCAGGTTGAAGTTGAACTTGAACCAGTCTCCCGCCGACGCCCCCAGGGGCATCAGCACCAGAAAAAGCGCCACCCATGCCGTCCTGAGGTGTCTCCTGGAAGGCATGGGTGGCATGTTGGCAAGTCTCCGTCAAAAGTCAAGCCGGCTCAGCGCCCCCTGCGCTCGCGGACCAGCTGTCTTTCTTGCTTTCGTGACATTGGTCACAAACTCCTCGTTTTCGTTCGACATTCAACATCTGAAACCCCGCCCGGCCGTGAAAGTTGCGGGAAAAGAAAGGGGGAAAAGAAAAGGAAAGAAAAGGGGACAGGGTAGGTTTTTGTGCTTGACTATTTTAGTATATATCGTAAAATGGTCATGACTGTTTTACGATATATACCAGTTTTGGTCAGGAAAATGAAGAGAATATACCAGCAATTGATTCTGAGGCATTTCGGGGAAAACCGGCAGATGCTGTTTTTGATGGGGCCCCGGCAAGTTGGCAAGACTACCACGGCCGAACAAGGCGCTTTGGAGTTCGCACAGCATTTTTATCTCAATTGGGACAACCAGGCGGACCGGGAGTCGATACTTCAAGGGCCCAATGAGGTTGCCGGCGTAATGAGATTGGACCACCTCAGGGAAGAACCCCCGTTGCTGGTGCTCGACGAGGTCCACAAGTACAGACGGTGGAAAAACTTCCTGAAGGGATTCTTCGACACATATGCTGATGAGGCGCGCGTGTTGGTGACCGGCAGCGCACGGCTGGACATATTCCAGGCCGGCGGGGACAGTCTGATGGGAAGGTACTTCCCCTATCGTCACCATCCCCTGTCGGTTGCCGAACTGCTCGATACCAGTTTACCGGGCGAACCGGTACGCCGCGAGCCGGGAGTCATCGAACGGGACAGATTCGATGCGCTTTGGCGCTTTGGAGGATTCCCCGAACCCCTGCTGCGCCAGGATACGCGCTTTTACAACCGCTGGCGCCGAACGCGCTCCAGGCAGCTTTTCCACGAAGAGTTCAGGGACCTCACCCGCATCCAGGAGTTGGGTCAAGTCGAGATGCTGGCCGAGTTGGTCCGCCGGCGGGCCGGTCAACTAATCAGCTACTCCTCCCTGGCTCGCTCGGTCCAGGCATCGGTGGACAGCGTGCGTCGCTGGCTCAAGTCCCTCGAGGTGCTTTACTACTGCTTTGCGATCCGACCTTGGCACAAGAACATCAACCGCGCCCTCCGCAAGGAACCGAAATACTTCCTTTGGGACTGGTCACTGGCAGAAGATCCCGGATCCCGCGCCGAAAACCTGGTCGCCTGCGCCCTGCTCAAGGCGGTGCATTTCTGGACCGATTACGGATTCGGGAACTTCGGCTTGCACTTCATCCGTGACAAGCAGAAGCATGAAGTCGACTTCCTGGTGTCGCGCGACGACAGCCCCTGGCTGCTGGTGGAAGTCAAGTTGTCGGCCTCGGCCAGGCTGTCGCCCAATCTGGCCTATTTCCAGGCGCAGTCCGGCGCCCGGCACGCCTTGCAGGTGGCTTTCGACGCGGAACCTGTCGAGCGGGACTGCTTCGAAGCCGCCCGGCCACTAATCGTACCCGCACGGACATTTCTTGCCCAGCTCACATAGAAAGTTGAACGGTTTCCATGCCATCGGGTAGACTGCCCCCGTGGCAAAGAAACCTTTCAATCTAGAGGACCTCAAGGAGCGGGCCCTGCGGTTGTTGAAGAGCCCGGGGACCTGGGCGGTGTTGATGGGGGCGGCGGTTATTTTGCCGTTTCTGGGGAGCGCGGGGTTGTGGGATCCGTGGGAGACGCATTACGCCGAGGTGGCCCGGCGGATGGTGGTGGACGGGGACTGGATCACGCCGCGGTGGCGCAACGAGCTGTTCTTCTCCAAGCCGGTCTTGATCTTCTGGATGATGGCGTCGAGTTTCTCGATCTTCGGGATCTCGGCGCTGGCGGCGCGGATTCCGTTCGCCATCGTCGGGATCCTGGGGGTTTACCTGGCCTACCGGACGGTGTCGCGGCTGACCGATTCGAAGAAGGGGCTGTGGGCAGCCTTCGTGATGGCCACCTCGCCCTTCTACTTCTTCATCGCCCGCCAGGCGATCACCGACATCGTCTTCTGCGTCTTCATACTGGGTGCGCTGGGATGCTTCTTGCTGGTGGCCCTGGAAGAGAAGCCCCGCTGGCGCGACATCCTGGGAATCTACATCTTCGCCGGGCTGGCCGCGCTGGGGAAGACTCCGGTGGGGCTGGCCATCCCCTTTCTGGTGGTGCTGGGCTACCTGCTGCTCTCCGGCGACTGGCGGGTGCTGAAGAGGCTCAAGCTGCACATCGGCATACCGGTGTTCTTCGTGATCGCCGCGCCCTGGTACGTCGCGGTGCTGATCCTGCACGGGAAGAAGTTCTTCAACGAGTTCTTCCTGCACCACAACATCCAGCGGGCCTTCACCGGGGTGCACGGGGACCGGTCCACCTTCGAGTACTTCATCAAGGAAATGGGCTACGGGTTCTTTCCCTGGGTGGCGTTGATCCCGGTGGCCTTCGGGCGCATCACCGCCCGCCTTCGCGGCGAGGGGGCCAAGCTGTCGCTGGGCGAACCGGGGCCGGCCACCGCGGGCATCCGGCTGGATCTGTTCCTGCTGGTATGGTTCACGGTGACCTTCGCCACCTTCACGCTGATCGTCACCAAGTTCCACCACTACGTATTCCCGGCGCTGCCTCCCCTGGCGCTCCTGGTGGGCCTGACCCTGGCGGAGCGCGACGCGGCCGGATGGCGCTTTCTGGCGCCCTTGGGGGTGTTGCTCCTGGCGATGGTGGCCAACGACATCATCTCCAACCCCGCGCACATCTCCAACCTGTGCACCTACGCCTACGACCGCCAGATCCCCGAGGAGAACTACCCCCGCTGGATCCTCCTGGGAATCGCCGCGGCGATGGGCGCGGTGCTGATCGCCGCCCACTTCGTAAGAAGAATGCGCCTGGTGGTGTGGGCGCTGGCGGGGCTCGTCGGGCTGTGCACCGTCGTTCTGGCCTGGGTCTATATTCCCCGGCTGGGACACACCCTTTCCCAGGAGGATCTGTTCAAAACCTACGAGGAGGTCAAGCAGCCCGGGGACAAGCTCTACCAGTACCAGATGAACTGGCGCGGCGAGGTTTTCTACTCGGCGGACGAGATCGTGAAGCTCTCCTCGGAGTCCTCGGTGCGCAACGTCCTGAAGCAGGACGCCCGGGTGTTCATCGTTTCGGTCTCCGACGGCTTCGCCGCGGTCGACCGCATCGCCCGCCTGGCCACCGGCAAGCACCTGCACGTCCTGCCGGGCAGCAACGAGCGCTACACCCTGGCCTCCAACCGCATCGACGCGGGAATGCAGGACGCCAACCCCCTGGCCCAGAACATTTTCACAAAGCCACCGGAAATCTCCCACCCGGTGCGGGCCGAGTTCGAGGAAGGGGTGGCTTTCCTGGGTTACGACGTCAATCCCGAAAAGCCTTCCATCGGCGGATCCTTCGAGCTGACCCTGTACTTCGAGGCGCAGAAGACCATCAACCGCAACTGGCAAGTCTTCATCCACGTCGACGGCCACGGCCATGAGTTCCACCGCCTCAACGGCGACCACTACCCGCTCAAGGGGCTCTTCCCCACCAACCGCTGGCTGAAAGGCGACATCATCCGCGACACGGTGGAGCTCAGCGTGCCCATCGAGTTCACCGCCGAGCGCTACACCATCTACCTGGGCTTCTACATCGGCAGCCGCCGCATGAAGGTCCTGCCCGGCTTCCCCCAGGACGGCCAGGACCGCGTCCGCGCCGGCACGCTGCAAATGGACTGACCCCCGTGGCCCTGGAGCTCAAAATCGAAAGCCTGCGCGCCCGCGGCGAGCTGTCCGCCGAAGAACGCGACCGCCTGGTGCAACTGCTGAAACAATCCCCCCCGCCGGCGAAAAAAGCCGTCTTCTTCACTCCCCTGCGATCGTTTCTGCTGGGAATTATCGTGGGAGTGGGAATCGCCTATCTGACCTGGAACCTGTTCGGCGGGGTTTGACATTTCGCACTGCTTTGCATTACAATGTAATGCATGGAGGTGCGGATATGGACGCCCAGTTGACCGTGCGCCTGCCGGAAGCATTGAGCAAGAAAATCAACAGTTTGGCCAAGAAACTCAAGCTCAAGCGCTCGGATGTCGTCAGGCTGGCGCTGGAACGGTTCGCCGAAAGCGGCGGAAAGGTGAGCGAGGCGCAAGGCGAATATCTGGCAGGCGTCGAGAGACGCCCGCTGCACGAGGTAGTCCATTCCATCGAAAAAATCCGTCGCACTCATTCGCTGGGCAAGGGCGACAGCCGCGACCTGGACGAGTACCTGAGGGAGGACCGGGATCGATGACGCCCGCCTGCGTTCTCGACGCCAGCGTAGTGGTCAAGTGGTGGTTCTCGGAAAACGAGGTCGTCCTGGCGAATGCGGCCCGGACGTTTCTTAAGGCTTACAGCGCAGGCGATCTGGATATTAACGCGCCCGATCTTCTCTACGCCGAGGTCGGAAACGTCTTATGGAAAGCGACCCGCTTGCGTTCCTGGCCTCCACTGGCTGCCCGGCAGGCAGTAAAAGATCTGGTTGGTCTGGGATTGTCCGTACATCCCCTTTCCGGCTTGCTGCCGGCGGCCTTCGAACTGGCCTCTGCGTACGGCATTACAGTCTACGATGCCAGTTACCTGGCCCTGGCCCGGCGGCTGGGAATACCCTGCTACACCGCCGACCGGAGACTGATCCGGGCAGTGGGGGATTCGATTCCCGAGGTGCAGGAGCTTGGTCGGGTTTGATCCAGATGCACACTACGGCTGGGTGACGGTCAGGACGTACTGGTCGACGGTGTTGGACTCCGAGGCGGGGTAGCCCCGGACCTTGATGAAGTACTCGCCGGGCATCAGCTCCTTCTGGATCTGCTCCTTCTGCTCGCCGCGGCCCTTCTTCGAGGTTTCGATCGTCTTGGGCTGGCCCTTCTCGTCCAGCTCGGGGCCCAGGAGGGCGATGGAGATGTCCACCTTGGGGATGCCGGTGCACTCGATGGTGGTGTCACGCGGGCCGGACTGGCCGGAGAGGTCCAGCTTGTAGAAGTCGACGTCGCGCAGGGGGTGCAAGGTCCCGCGCAGGGTCTGGCCCACCTGGATGGGGGTGGCCAGGTCGGGCTTTTGGTTGGGCTCGCGCTCCTCCTTGCCGTCGTCGGTGCGCAGGTTCAAGACCAGCGAGTAGGTCTCGTCCAGGTTCTCGGCCAGCTTGACCCACTGGTTGTCCACTTTCTTCCAGGCGGCCTCCACCCGCACGTAGTTCTTGCCGGGCTTCAGCGCGCAGTTGGTCAGCTTCTCCTCCTCGTTGTCCTTGGCGTGGTCGATCTTGACCAGTTCGAAGTCCTTGGGCTGGTCCTTCTTCTCCGGGTCCACCACGTAGATTTTCAAATCCACCCGGTCGAGCGCCGACAGCTCGGCGGAGAGCAGGCTGGGCCGCTCGACCTCGATGGCGTACCAGTCGACGTCGCCGGGCGGTGAGAGGTAGCCGCGGATCTTCTGGCCGTCCAGGAGGATGATGGCCTCTTCGGCCTTGTCGTTGGGCTCGCGCTCCAGGTCGTCCCCGCCGGCCTCCGAGCTGACCCCCAGCGAGTACATTGACTGGAGGTTGAAGGTCCGGTCGGCCTTCTGGGGCTTGGGCGCCGATACCCAGTCTGATTTGACCAGCAGGTAGAGCGACTCGGGGGTGCCGGGCACGCCCAGGTTGCGGATCACGATGCCTTTGCCGGCCTCGTCGGCCTTGGTCTCCATGAGCGGACGCCGGTCCGGGTCCAGCACTCCCAGGTTGAAGCGCACACCGTCCACCCCGGTCAGATCCACCCGCAGCACCGACCCGGTGGGCAGCTCCTTCAAATCCAGCAGGTACCAGTCCTCGTCGTTCTTGGCGCCCAGGTAGCCCTGGACGCGCTCGCCGATTTTCAGCGGATTGGCGCGGCTGTATCGGCCGTTGAACTCTTCCTCTTGGCCCCCGGCCGGTTCGGACATTTCGACCGTGAGCTTGTAGGCCCCGCCCTTGCCGCCCCGGGCCCCGTACACCCGCAGGTAGACTTCGCGGTCGACGGTGAGGTTGGGAAAGGTCTCGCCCTCCCCCGGCCCGCCGGAGTCAATCGTGGTCATGTCATTTTTGTCGGCGTCTAAAAAAGCCAGGTTCAGATCCTCTCCGGCGATCCCCGAGGCGGAGATCCTGACCACCTGCCGGCCGGCCGGCGCGATCTTGTACCAGTCGCGGGCGCGCTTCTTCTCCCCCGGCGCGGCCTCCAGGCTGGCGGTAACGATGCACCCATCCTTGATCTCCATGGCCTGGTCGGTCTTCTCGTTGGGCTCGGCCTCGGCCACTTCCTTCAAGACCGGCTTTTCCTCCCCGGCGGCTTCTTCTGCCGGCTGCTCCTCTTCCTGCTTCTCATCCGGGCACCCGCAGACGGCTACGGAAATGCCGAATGCCATCGAAATCAGCAACGCCAAACGCCTCATGGCAGCCCTCCAGGATAAAAAGATGGAGCCCATTAGAACTACTGCCCCAACCTGTGTCAAGCCGGCCCACCCCTGACATGGATGTCCGGGATC
>Ga0272442_10009007_pt1 | contig 12544 bp, 9 predicted proteins | sample SSMForm2O_FD_200262 | JGI IMG/M metagenome (GOLD analysis project Ga0272442, IMG submission 200262) | Marine sediment archaeal communities from Little Sippewissett salt marsh, Falmouth, MA, United States - SSM-Form-2O | ecosystem: Environmental > Aquatic > Marine > Wetlands > Sediment ... | reverse complement strand
TCGCCGTCACCGGCAAGGACAAGCCGCACATCGCGGATCTGGGGCCGCAGGATCGCCAGAGCCCGCAGAATCACATCCTGGCCGGCCCAGTGCGTAAGCAGGCCATGGTTCAACAACGTAAAACCACCGCGGACCTGCTGCCTCGATGCCGCCTCGGCGAACCCCCGATCGGGCACGTTTCGCAGCACGGTTATTTTTGACGGCGTCGATCCCCTGTCGATAAACCTCTTCCGCATGGCCTCGTTTACCGTCACCACGCTGTCCGCGTATCGAATGGCGGCTTGCTCGATGGAGGCCAGGAGACGATGCATCACTCGGTGTTTGTCCGGACCATATTGGGCCGCGAAAAGCTCGGGACACGGCTCATGCAGATCAAGCAAAACCTTGGCGCCCAGGAGCTTGCCCGTGAGGGAAGCAAATACCAAGAAATCAGGCATGGTGTTTACCTGAATCACGTCGTACCGTCTCCGCACGCACCGCACGCTGAGCCAAAAGAACATGAGTAGGAAGCCAATGGCATATTCCGCACAATGCTGGACAAGGCCCCGGCGTTTGTGGCCCAACGGGAGTCGGCACACGTTGATTCCATGCAAGGTCTCCCTCCGTGGCTCGCGGCCGTCTCGCAGACATATCACGTCCACGTCGAAACCGGCTTCCGCCAGGGCGTACGCCTCCTTGCGCACCCGGTGGTCCGACGGAAAGTAGGAATGCCTCACGACGCACACCCGCGTCCGCTTCTTATCCTGAACGTCTGCTCTCAACATCGTACGAGCCACCCGACCCTCTCCGTATCGATCTACACCGTTGAGTTCATGGTTGTCAGTGCAACGACTGCGGAACAGGCGAGCCATCGCTCGGCCTTTTTGTCCCGAACAGGGCACAACGCACTCGCAAAACTTGCTCGCGATGCAGGTACTCAGAGGTCTCCGGGGGCAGGATCGCCTCCTGGCGGCACAGGCACGCCCACAGGTAACCGCCCAACCTGGCGAGGCTTCCCAGGACCTTCGGTCGCTCCGGAAGCCTGTACAAACACTTTAGGAATTCGAACAGCGGATGGCTTCCAAGACCATAGAGTTGCCTGCCCTCCTTGAAACGAGCCGCCAATATATGCTGGCCCGCAGTTCCCATTCTCCGCAGGTGTACAACCTGCTCGGCGGGAAACGTCCGGACCTGCCACCCCTTCATTCTCGCCGTGATCTCAGCAATCGCGTCCACCGCGCCGATAGCAGACGGCGTGTAGCCGCCGATGTCTTCGTAGCAAAGTCGTCGAAACATCTGGATGGTCCCATGTACGCTCTGCATCGTCCCACTGCCTCTAACACGACGTTGTCCGACGTATTCAAAGACTCTCCCGCCCGCGATGCCGAGTTTGGGATTCTCGCGGAACTTCTGCAAGATGTTCCTGTAGTAGTCACACCCAAAAGCAACATCCCCATCCAAATTTCCAATGAACTCGTAGGGCACCGCCTCCAGCCGTTGAATTCCTCGACGGATAGCGATGACTTTCGACCCGTAGTTGCGGCTTTCGCTGGTATCCCTGCGTACGAGCTCGATGAAGTCACAGTGGGCCTGGTACCGCTTCACGATCTCGTCGGTATCATCCGTGGAACCATCACTCACGATCACCCATCTACGCGGCAGAACCGTTTGGACGATCACGGACCTGAGGGTCGACTCGATGTGCTCCTGTTCATTCCGCGCTGCTGTTACGAGCACGTAGGAAGACGTGTGATCGCTCATAGGTTCTCACCACGGCGAAAGCGGTCTGCGAACTTGTGATATCGTCGCTTCAGAGAAGACGGCGAAGGGAAGCCATGTGCAGGTTCACGATCGGCACAAATGCCCGGACCATGGACTCGCTGCTGCAAACGCGCGGGTGCCGGTAGCGACGGTGCAACCTTCCGCTGCGCTGCAGGGCTGTTCGGACAGCAAGGACGGCAGGCGTCCAGCGATGAGCCAGAAGAACCAGAAGACCAGCGAAGGAAGGACACGACTGGACGTGATCGAGGTTTCCGCAATATTCAATATGAACGCTTGCGCCGCCACCGCCAGGACCAGCGCCTTGTACGTACCTGCCCTCATGGATAACACGGGCAGCAGCGGCATCACGGTGAAGCACAACCACATTAACAGTCCGACCATTCCCAAACCAGCCATTACAGTCAGGTACCCGTTGTGGAGGTCTGCTTTTGCGCTACCCGACCAAAGGTAGCGCCCCGCACTCTGGAATTGCGAATCCGCCCAAATCCTGCCGGACACACCGTAGCCAAAGCCAAACAGGGGTCGTCTTTCGGCCACCAGGCAGACGGTGTGGTGCCAGAGGGACGGCCGACCCATCAGATCAAGCACGTTGCCGCTGTCCCTTTGCAAACCGACGGGCCTGACCCAGAAGAAGACGGCAGCCCCCACAACCAGCGCACAGGCCAAGACAGCAAGTCGGCGTCTCTCGCCCGCCGCGATGTACCATACGGCGAGCCCAACGAAAGAGGCGACCAGCGTTCCGCGCGACCCGGAAGCAACGTGGCAGAGAGCGGTAATGCAAAACAACACATACATCCAGAATCGCACCGGGAACTCCGTATGCCTGCACTTCCATGCAAGTATAGGATAAGCCACCATGCTGAAGGCACCCAGCGAGTTGGGATGGTTCAACACTCCCTGGAACCGACTCCGGTCCACATACCACCAGGCCCAATCGGAAGGAAACCCGAGGGCAAACAGATTCAGCAGGATCCCGAGGCAACAGACCGCGAAGTAGATGTTCAGTGCCGTCTCCAGGGCGCGTCGGCTCTCCAGCCAGCGGTGTAAGCCGAGGAGGAAGAAAAAGAAGCCGAGAAACTCGAAAGAACGCGCGAGGGTATACGTCTTGTCGATTGAGTACGTGGTTGACAGCAGCGCGTACAGAAGAAAGACGCCTAACAGGTGTAGATGCCGGCGCGAAACCGAACTGGGGCTTTTTCTCATAGCCAGGTATTTCAGTAGTCCAGCGGTCCCCATCAGCATGATGACGCCTATTCTGACGTAGCTTGTGGCGTCGGGACGCAAGGACTCCTCACCGATGGGACGCCTTCCACTGCCGGACAGGCAACTGATCCAGGGTGAGAGCAGCACGAGCGCGATGGCAAGCTCATATCTTTTCGCAGCGCATACTGCGAGCGCCGCAGCGGCGAAGAACAACAATATCGAAATCAAAATGAGTGAAAGCATACCGCGCGTGTCCTCTCCACGTCCTACTTCGCTACGGGCGGAGCGAGAGAAATACTCGGCTCTACCGGCCGCATGTCCAAGGATGCGCGTTTCCCACACGACAGCGCCAGATAGCTCAGGCCCGATCCTGCCAGAAGAATAGCAATGTTGACCACGAAGTAGAGAGTTGCGCCTTCATCGCTGAGTGTCAGATTCAACAGCAGCGCCGTAAGAAACAGGCACGCCCCCACGGCCAAACCTTTCCACTCGATGACCATGGGAAACGCCCGTCTTCCCAGCGTGAACGTGGTTATGCCCAGCACGACATACGAGGCGACCAAAGCGCAGGCTGCCCCTTGCCAGCCAAACTGCGGGATGAGTGCCCCGTTCAAGAGGATCGAGAGCACAAGACATGCCCCCACGGCGAGTCCCGAGGTAAGCGTCTTCTGTGCCGCACTGAGCAAAGTGGCACCGAAGTAATACAGGCCTATGAATCCCATGGCGGGAACCAGCCAGATGGCCGCAACAAAGGCGCCCGAGTACTCGGGGGGCGCAATCAACGGAATGATGATGCGCGAACCAGCCAGAACGATGAGCGACCCGATCACGGTGATCCAGAGAAGGAACGTCAGAAGCCGTGAGAGCCTCCGCTCCAAATCCGGGCAACCCAAATGGGAGAAAACGTATGGCTGGAGAGCAAGTTGAAAGGGCAAAATGACCACAATCCCCAGAATCTGGGCAAACTTGTAGCCGAGAGAGTAGACCGCGACAGCATCGAGCCCTACGAAGTAACCCAGAAGGTAGAAGCCGGCCCCCCCCATGATGATTTGGGCAAAGGCGGAAGCACCAAGAGGAAATCCAAACCTCAAGAGCTTGGCCGCCAGGGATCGCGACCAAGCGATACCGGTTCCGGAGAACACCATGCAGGAGACGAGAACAGCCGCCACAGAGTAGGTCACGCAGTGAGCCACCAGAACGCCGGCTACACCGCCGCGCAACACACGCAGCGCCAGGTAGTTGGCGACCAGCAAAAGCATGGCCGTCATCAAATGTGCAACCATGAACACCGCGGGCTGATTAAGAGCCCTGAAATATGAGATTACGTGTAAGGAAAGGGATTGGGCCAGCGCCGCCACGCACACCAGCACCATGTACCAGGAAACGAGGCCGGTACGCAGCAGATTCCGGAAATAGGGCCGCAGGAAGGCGAGCAGGATTATCGTGACGACCAGGCCGCTCAACAAGCTCACCAGGCTGGACGTGCCGAGCAGTTCGCCGATACGCTGTTTATCTCGGTACTCCATCGTGAACCGCAAGAGGCCCGTTCGCATACCCAAGTCAACGAGCGTAAGCAGCACCTGGACAGTGAACAACAGTGTCGCCAGGCACCCGTATTCCGTCATGGACAGAGCACGCACATAGAGCGGAATCAACAGAAAGGACGCGGCTCTGCCCCCCACGTTCGCCGCGGCATAGATGGCTGTGCTCGCTCCAAACTGCCTAAGGCTCATCAACCACTTCCTTCTCTGCGAGGCACTCTCGCAAGCATGTGCCGACTCCGCGTCCCGCCGGGGAGTCGTAGAACGTTCCGGGCCGATGAAAACCGGCGTCCGCTCTCCGGGCCGCCACGTAACGGGCCACCTCAGCCATCGTAGTGACCCAGAGCTCATTCTGAGCCTTCCTGGCGTATTCGCAGAATGCGGCCAGCGTCTCCACACGCGTGGTCTGAGGCCCCCCGCTGCCTATCTTGTGACCGCACAAAACCAGCCAGGAACCCATTTTGACAGCCCTGCGGACCTGTGCCATGAGTTGTTCGAAACCGAGCCCGTCCAACTCCATCGCCAGGAGTTGGGCGAAATCACAGACCCTTGGGTCGTTGGCGCCCTCGTCCCGCCAACCTCGACCCGAAAGAAAACGGCGGGCAACCAGCGGCACGTAGCTCTTCACGTCCTCTCCCCGCCCCACATATTTCTGACCGCCGGGATACGCGAAAGATACGGCACGAATACCCAACATCGCTTCGATCTGCGCATTGGCACCATCGAGTTCGGCCGCCATATCGCTTAGCGTATAGTCCTCCAAGGCGTGCCTTCTCGCCCACGGGAAATTCCCCGTGCACGGGTGATGCATGGAATGGTTGCCGATCTCGTGGCCGGAGGCGACCGCATCTTGCCACCGGGACAGGCGACGCCGTACTCGGGCCGACAGCACGTAAAACGTTGCCTTGAAACCATATCGATTGAGAAGCGGAATGCCCACGCTCAACTGGCTGCGGCGGGCGTCATCGAAGGTCAGAGAGACGGCAGCGCGTCTTCCACGAGGCCAGGAAAACTCATCCCGAAGACAGGCATGTCGTACCACCTCGGAGCCAATCCTGGCCAGTCTCTCTTTGAGCATTGCGATCTGCGCCCTTGAGGCCGATTCTTGGGGATGTTGAGGCACAACGCGACTCCGCCTTGAGAGGTATTGTCAGGTGTGTGGATGAAACCTTTTCGCTACGTCCGCAAATAACTAACGGGCGCGAATCGGCCGGCCCCGAGGGGCGATCATTCTCCGACTCGATGTCACGTGCTGCCTCGACTTAGACGCGCACGGAAGACCCGGCCCGCACTTCGCCGTTCTGAGCTTCGTGGCGAGGCTCGGTGGGCGCGCGACCGGATATCCACACCTCGGCGCCCCTGTTCCGCAGAGACGTTGCAGTGGCTTCGAGGATCTTCACGACTTCCAGTCCCTCAAGTCCACTGGAATCGGGCTTTGCGCCCCTGCGTATACAATCCACAAAATGCTGACATTCCACCTTCAACGGCTCTTCCTGCCGGATGTAAGGAGAACACACGTCCCCGTAATGGTACGAGTAGCAGAACTCGCCGAAGGAGTCGTAATGGGCAGGGATCTCTATGCGCTTGTCGTAGATCCGTATCTTTTCGAGCGGCTCCGTGTCACTGTAGACGAGCATCTTCTCACTGCCCACGAATGTCATCTCTCGAACCTTGTTGGGGTCGAGCCAACTGCTGTGTATGATGGCCAATCCCCCGTTCTGGAAGTTCAGCGTCATGCTGGTCACATCCTCGACGTTCGGGTCAATGTGAGCCTTGCCCTGGCAATTGACGGACAAGGGCGTCTTCTCGAGGACATAGAGGATGATCGAAATGTCATGCGGTGCGAGGTCCCAGGCGACATTGATGTCTTTTTGAACGAGTCCGAGGTTCAGGCGTCGGCAACTGATGTACAAGATCTCTCCCAGTTCGCCTCCTTGGATGAGCTCCTTGATTCTGCGCACCGGCGCCGAGTAGATGAACGTGTGGCCGGTCATGAGGGTCAGGCCCCGCCCTTCGGCCAGCGCCGTCAACTCGCGCGCCTGATCGACGGACGCGGTAATGGGCTTTTCCACGAACGTGTGCTTGCCGGCCTCCAAACTCTGTTTGGCCAATTGGAAATGGGAGGCAACGGGCGTGGCGATCATCACGGCGTCTATCTGCGCATCCGCAATCACCTCTTCACACCGAGTCGTGAAGTGAATCTCGGGATAGAGCGATTTGATGTGCCTGAGCCGCTCCTCGCTCAGGTCGCACACCGACTTGACCTCGCAGTCCGCAACGGATCTGAGGTTTCGAATCAGGTTCGGCCCCCAATATCCGCAACCTATTACCGCCGCATTCAGTAGTCTATTCATGATGTTCTGGCCATCCCTTTCACAAACTCGCGCACGCGCCGTCGATGGATGCCCCGCACCAAATCGGGTGGGCGCGCCGGTACGAATCGACAATTGCTTGTAAGGCCGACGTCAGTGACATTCTCCTCGTCCAATCCGTCTCGAGCATGGACGCATTGCTCACCAGCACTGGCTCGGCTTCACCGGGCTCGCAATCGACGCGGTCCGCGTTCAGCCGCAGTCCGGACACTCGCTCGAACTCGTCGGCGATGCACTCGTTTCGCTCGGGTGGCATCGCCACAATGTAGTAACGCTCAGAGGCGGTCAGTGCGGCGTTGATGATCAGGTCCACGGCTTCGTCGATATGAATGAGACACGTCGTGTGTCCGGCATTGATACGGATGCGGCATTGTCTGAACGCACTGGCGCACAGTCTACTCATCAGTGACGAGGGGTGGCCGAACAGGCAGGCGACCGACCCGAGACGAACGTGAATCAGGGACCCGCCCGATTTGGAGAAATACGCATCGAGGAACTTCTCAGCCGCCACCTTCGCAATTCCATACGGGCTGCTCGGGCGAGGTTCCGTGTCCGCCCGGACGGGGCCTTCGTTGGCCCCGCCGAAAACCTTCACGGAAGAAATGTTGACGAAGCGCGTGAAGGATTTCTCTCTCAGCCACGCCCAGAGGAACGAAACGCGGTGGACATTGCGGTCGAGCTCATACACGATCTGGCCGGTAAACGACCGACCTCGATCGACCAGCCAGTGATAGTTGATCACGTAGTCGGGCCGAGGCAGTTTTTCCAAATCGCCGGTATCACGCACCGCCAGGGGCGACGTCCTGGCATCCCAGCTCGCGCGTTTGGGCGCAGGCGGATAGCCGGGAAGGATAAGGGGAAAGACGGTGGCGTGCAACGCCTCCAGCCGCGCCACGGTCGCGCAGCCCAGTCTGCCTGTCGCGCCGGTGATCAGGAATGTCTTGCCGGCCAGCATGGCCTACTCCCACGCCCGCAGCCGCTCGGATGAGAGCATGAGCTGCGGCGATATCGGCAGCGACTCAAACCAATCGATGGTGAGCCCAATCCCCTCATCGATTCGCACCTGAGGTATGAATCCTACCAGCTCCCTGAATTTGGAGTTGTCGCCAAGATGACGTGCGACATCCCCGGGCCGGGGCGATTCGCTTCTTATGAATGTGGCCGGATCCAGTTCGAAATGCCGGCAGATGAGTTCGGCGATCGTGCGGACGGAGGTCTCGGTGGACGAACAGAAGTTGACACACTGCTCGCGACAGGCGGGCTCACGGGCCAGCTCGATAACCGCTCGGGCAGCATCTTCAACGTAGACGAAATCCCGCGTCTGTGTCCCGTCGCCGAACACGATGAGCGGCTCGCGATTCATCGCCCGCACAATCATCCGAGGAATCACCTCGCCACGATAACCTTGCCAGTGAGAGTTCGAACCGTACATGTTGAAAGGTCGAATGGTGACCCAGGGCAGACCGTAGGTGCGACCGTAACTGTGAACATACACATCCTGGGCGACCTTCGCGGCCGCATAAGGAGTTTCGGGGCGCAGCGGATGCGCTTCGTCCATGGGGATGTGGAGGGCACTGCCGTAGACTTCTGAGGAGGAGCAATTCAGGAACAATTCGACCTCATCCTCAAGAGCCACCGAAAGGCAGTTCAACGTGCCGTCGACAATGACGTGGTTTACCCGCCGAGGGGCCTTGATAGACTCGCGCAGACACAAGACCGCAAGATGGATCACGATCTGGCAACCGCTGAATGCCCGCCGGACGTCTGCAACTCGCGTGACGTCTCCTCGAATAATCTCGAGCCATGGATTCTCCACCATGTCCCCAAGATGCTCCATCTTGCCATTGGAGAAGTCGTCCAGTATCCGGACGCTACAGCCCTGCTGCAACAGAAGACGAACCACGTGGGAACCCAGGAATCCCGCCCCTCCCGTCACAGCTACAGATTTCCCTTCAAGAGACAATTTGCCGGGGGAATGTCCGGGACCGTCCCGAAAAGACGCGTTCGCCCGTGCCTCATCAGAGTTCATCGTTTCCTCCCAAGAAATTCGGTTACGGCCTCACGACCCACGAACGCGGCCGTCCGCAGCAACACCTTCAGGTCCAGCCAGAATGACTGGGCGCGGATATAGGCAATGTCCAAACGAACCATATGCTTGAACGTCGTCGCGTTCTTGCCGTTGGTTTGCCAGAGCCCCGTGATACCCGGAACGGCATCCAGTCTTTGCCTCTGCCAGGACGTGTAGCGTCTCACCGCGTACGGCACATCCGGCCTTGGGCCTACCAGGCTCATGTCTCCGCGCAACACGTTGATCACCTGGGGCAGTTCGTCGATGCACAGCCTGCGCAAAGCGCCGCCCCCCGGAATCAGCCGGGGGTCGTCCTGTAGTTTCTGCATCGGCTGGTCCGTATCCATCAGGCTGCTGACATGCTCGCGGTGCAGTGACGCGTCGGCCCCGACGCGCATCGTCCGGAACTTGAAGATGACAAAGGGCCGTCCCCGATGCCCGATGCGTTCTTGTTTGAATATGACCGGTCCGGGGGAAAATTCTTTGATGACGAGTGCTGCAACGAGAAAAACCGGACACAACAGAATCAGAATGAAAAGGCTGACCAGTATGTCCATCATACGCTTCCATAGCGGCACAGGACGGGCGAGGTACGGCTCCAGCGGTCGCGTTCTCGGCGCATTTAAGGTCTCGACACGCTTCGGTTCTATGGCTGCGGAGCCTTGCTTGAGACCCCCGATGGAATCCAGACGCCCCTCGACTCTTGCCTGTTGTTCGACCTCCCGGCCGGGATGGCCGGAGGAACGAGAAAGCCGTTCGCCGGCCGGTCTCTCCTGCGATGGATAGCAGTAGACCAGGCACTCAGGGACCCTGCCGTAGCGTTTCATGGCGGTGCAAACATCCCTGCCGAGCCTGTGCGCCCCCGTCGGAGAGGTGTACGGAAGGGCAACGCCCAGGCTATGGCGGTCAAACCAGCCTATTTCGTCGGTGGATCGGACGCGATGTAGGAGGACTTCGGCCAACTGAAGCAATTTGGCTTCCCCATTGTTTGCCTGGTTGAACCGGAAGACCACCAGCGAGAGCAGACAACCGCTACGGTTCGCACGCGCACGTTCGCGCTCAAGCGTCCGCCAAAACTGCTTGATGGAAACCGGACCCGCTCTGCCGGCCCTCTGCTGAGTCTTGCCAATCAGACGTAACCATTTCCAGGGCGGGAATTCCTTCACTGCTCTTCCTTTCTCGCACGAGGCGCCGGGCCGGCATGATTCGGAGCCCGAGTTCAACGCGACATCACAGCGGGATTCAGAGCGTGCGATACAACCATTGGGGCACGGGAAACCGTCTCTTGTTGAGGACCACCCCGGCGATCGGCACCCGGGCGGCCACCAACCGTCGTTTCATGCTATCTGCAACCTCCCACCGCTCGCGCTCTGCTTCAATGACCAAGAGAACCCGGTCACAAAGACGACACAAGTGAAACGCACAGGGCGCCGGTTGCAGGGCGGGAATGTCTATCACGATCAACTTGTAGCGCTCCTTGAGTCCCTCAAGCAATGTCTTGAACTTCGGCGCTGAAAAGATATCGGAAAGACTCCCGGTTGTCACACCGGCCGGTAGCAGATCAAGCTGCGCCCCCACGCGAAAGACGACCGGGTTGGCGAGATCCTCGGCCTCCGCTTCCTCCAGAAGGCCGGCTATTCCCGGAGCCTGCGGCACGTCGAAAACATGATGGAGCAACGGAGTCTCGAGGTTGGCATCGACAAGCAGTACCGGCCCCTCACCATGGCGCAGGAGCGTGACCGCCAGGTTGGCTGCAATGGTCGTCACACCTTCCCCATGGTGGAAACCTGCAACACCGAACACGCGGGGCATGCCCACAAAGCCATTCGAACTCTGAAGAAGATCATGCCGAAGTGCTTCGAAATGCCGGACCAATCCCATGCTTCCGTTGTGCCTTCCGGCCCATTTCAGCCTTCTGCTCTCGCCGAGCTTGACCAGAAGCTCAGGCTTTCTTGCCACCAGGCTCCTGCGTCCGCACAGTCGCGGGAGAGACGCAAGCGTGGGCAGTTGCAGTCTTCTTTCCACACATTCCGGAGTCCGTATCGAGTGATCGAAGCAGGCGCCCACGAAACACCACCCGAGACCCCCGGCCAAGGCGAGCAACAAACCGATCGCGATGTTGAGCGCGGTCTTCGGCCTGTCCGGCAGCACTGGAGACGTCGGAGGCTGCATAATGGCTACGTTGGAAATCTTTTCTTGCTCCAGTGCTCGGGAGATTCTTGTCACTTCCAGCTTCTCCGCGTAATCACGGTATTTCCGTTCCAGGGTGGCCTGCTCCCGTTCGAGCCGGACAAGCTTGGCCTCGTCGTCATTAAGCTGCCTCAGCGTGTCTCCGGCGGCCTCCAATTGACCTGCCAAAACTCGCCGCTGCTCTTCGAGAGCCGTGGCGTTCCTGCGTTCCTGCTGAAATGCTATGCTCAGTTCTTCGTGCGATCGATTGACTCCCACTTTCCGCTCTGTCAAGGTATTCGTCTCTCCAGCCAACAACTTTTCCGCAGCTTCGATCTGCTCGTGGATCTCTGTGACGAAGCGGCTGTCCTCCGGGTACTTGGCCGACAACTCCCGTTCTCGCAGACGCAAGTCCAGCAAACGGACACGAGCGTTGTCCATGAAGTGGTTGGGCCGTCCTACCGTCTGCTCGAGCGTTGTGGTCTGAGGCATCTGCGCCAGATCTTCATCGAGAGACTGCACCGCCGCGTGTGAAGCAGCGAGCCGGGCCTCGACCCCATCCCTCTCCTGCTCGAGGCTTCCAAGCCGATGCACCATCGCGGCGCGATGTGCGACCAGATCCACAACTCCTATTTCATTCTTGAGCATCCGAAGCTGCTCGTCAACAGCTTCCAACTCAAGCTTCGTGCTCTGGACCTGTTCTCTGAAGAAATCGTGTGAGCCCGAGACCTGATACACTGTGAGGCGAGCGTCCAGGTATTCACCGATCAGCGTCACTAAAGCTGTCTCAGAGAGCTTCGGGTCCGGGGTCTCCAACGCTACTCGCAGGACGTTGGTTTCCTTGAGAACACCGACGTCGAGCCCGCTCGCCAGCTTCTGCATGGCGCGGTCCTTCAACGAGAGGTCCTTGAAAAGACCAAATCTCCTCAAGACGCCTCTTGCTGCCTTGCGACCCGGGCCCTCGGAGAGGTCTTCAGGGTCAGCATTAATGTAGTCCGGGCCTAACTGGATGACTACCCGCTCCAACAGATTGCGACTGTTTAAGATCTCAAGCTCGGTGTTCAACTGCTCGTGCATGCTCCGATTGACCGAAAGGACCCGTCCCTCAGGTATGGTCGGGTCCATCGCAAGGCTTTCTCGTCCCGGCTTCACCAGCAGCTTGGCCTCGGATTTGTAGACCTTCGGGGCCAGAAGCGTCAGTACGATCACGGCCGCCCAGGTCAAAACAAACACCAGCAGGAACTGCCACTTGCGGGCGAACAGGACGTAGTAGATATCTCGCAGGGATCCCTGTGGCTCCACAATTCTCACCGTCGCATCCGACATGTCTTCCTCCGTGGACTATCTTCTTGTCGAGGTATCCAGGCCGACCGTGGTACTGCCCATGCTGCGGGACATGAAGAAGCCCGTCCGCGGGACGATTTTGTTTA
>Ga0272442_10009006_pt1 | contig 12545 bp, 9 predicted proteins | sample SSMForm2O_FD_200262 | JGI IMG/M metagenome (GOLD analysis project Ga0272442, IMG submission 200262) | Marine sediment archaeal communities from Little Sippewissett salt marsh, Falmouth, MA, United States - SSM-Form-2O | ecosystem: Environmental > Aquatic > Marine > Wetlands > Sediment ... | reverse complement strand
TGGGCCGGCTCCAGGACAACTTTTTCCCGGTCGATTTCCCGGACCGCCTGGGCCATGGCACCGACTGTCGTCTCGTGTGTGATAATCACCAGCGGTACACCGCGCTCCGGGTCCTGCGAATTTTCTCTCTGCAGGACCGAGGCGATACTGATCTTTTTTGCGGCCAGCGCGTTGCTTACCCTGGCGAGCACTCCCGGCTGATCTCTGACAATCAGCCGGATATAGTAGCGGCACTTGATATCGTTGCGGTCGAGAACCGGGAGGTCGAGCCGTTTTTCCGCGAAAATTGAGGGGACACTGCGGTGGCAGATCAGTGTAAACAGGTCGCTGGCCACTGCCCCTGCGGTGGGCATCATCCCGGCGCCCTTACCGATATAGGTCTGCAGGTGATGAGCCTGGCTGTCGATCGAGATCGCGTTGAACTCATTTTTCACCTGGGCCAGGATCGAGTCTGCTGGAATCAGCGCCGGTCCGACCCAGACCTCCAGGTTATCGCACTGGCGGCTTGCCCGGGCCAGAAGCTTGATCCGGTAGCCCATCTCCCTGGCAAACTGGACATCGACATTGCTCACACCCGTAATGCCCTGAATGTCGATCTGCTCGGGAAGGATCCGGGTTCTGAAAGCCTTGCGGATCAGAATCGAGATTTTCTGGGCTGTGTCCATCCCGCTGATATCCAATCCGGGGTCCGTCTCGGCAAAGCCCCTGGCCTGCGCCTCGGCAACCGCCTCCTCGCAATCCATACCCGGTTTCTGTTCCATCCTGGTAAGAATATAGTTGCAGGTTCCGTTGAGAATAGCATTGATCGAGAGGATCACATCGGAAGCCAGACTCTCTCTCAGGGTCTGGATAATCGGCACGCCGCCCGCGACACTTGCTTCAAAAAGAAGCCGGGCGCCGGTTTTGGCCGCCCGCTCGAACAACTCGTCTCCGTAAGAGGACATCAGGTACTTGTTGGCGGTCACCACATCTTTACCTTCATCCAGGGCCATTTCGACAAATTTTTTAGCTGCTTTCACCCCCCCGATCAGCTCCACTATCACATCGATATCGGGATCGCGCACCACTGACTCGCTGTCCGCGGTGAGCAGCGACTGATCCACTTTCACCTCTCTGGGGCGTACCAGATCGGTATCGGCGACCTTGACAAGCTGAACGTGCTTTTCGATATCAAGCCCTGACTGAGTGAGCAGCCTGATCACTCCCGAACCGATGGTTCCATAGCCCAAAAGACCAACTTTGAGCTTTTCCGGCATTGATCCTCCTTTACGGCCCTTCTCTAATTAAAGCGATTCGCTCACCCCTGATAAGGCTGGTGAATACACCCCGTGCGGATTCAGTTTTTTCCAAGCTCCCGGGACCTTTGCGTGGCAGCCTCGACAGCCCTGATCAACGCATTGCGGAAACCCTTGCTTTCAAGCTCGTGAAGCCCCGCAATTGTCGTCCCGCCGGGAGTGGTCACTGCATCGCGCAAAACCGCCGGATGAGAATCCTTATCCGCCTCCAGCATCGCAGCCGCACCCTTGATTGTCATCACCACAAGCTCTCTGGCTTCTTTTGCCGGCAGGCCGACCTTGAGCGCTCCGCTCAACAGCGCCTCGGCAAAAAGGAAAACATAGGCCGGCCCGCTGCCGGACAGGCCTGTCACTGCATCGATAAGTTTCTCCGGAAGCACGACCACTGTGCCGACCGAGCCGAGAATCTTTCCGGCAAGATCGAGATGCCCGGCCCCGGCTGCTTTACCGGCAGCCAGTGCGGTAGCCGACTGGCCTACGGTGGCGGCAATATTAGGCATGGCCCGCACCACGGCAACGCCCGGCTGAAGCTCGGTTTCGATACTTGCGGTAGTAATCCCTGCAGCAATCGAGACTACCAGTTTCTCCTGGCCCACGAATTCTCGGATTTCGCGCAAAACAGGTGCAGCCACATTCGGCTTGACACAGAGCAGGATCGTTCCACAGGCGCGGGCAAGCTCGTCCGGTGCGGCTGCCCTGACTCCGTGCCTGCGGCAGACATCCTCCCGCCTGGTGCGGTCGATCTCGTAAATCAAGATCCCGCTGGCCGGCACTATGTCCGCCCGCAGGACTCCTTCGAGAAGCGCCGAGCCCATCTTGCCTGCTCCGATAAAGCCGATCTTTTCGATTTTTGACATCCCTGGCTCCCGCCTCGTAGATTTGCTATATATTAAGCCATATATCGACTTTTTGCAAAAATATTTACGGCTCAGCAGGCTGCTGTAAGAGGTGCTTGAAAACAGTTCAGGGGCGACCGGGCGGCCGCCCCTTCAGACAGATATAAATTCAATCCCTGATAAAGATTCATACAGGCGCGCGCCCGCGTCCCGTTCAAGCTAAAAGCCCAGGATGTCATCGATTGCGCCGAGGACCTCGTCCATATCGCTCATGGTCAACTCTCCCATGTGGGCGATGCGGAAAGTCTTGTCTTTGAGCTCTCCGTAACCGTTGGAGATAACCATGTTGCGCTCGGCGAGTTTTTTATTCAGGTCCGATATATTTACGTCCCGTGTATTCTCCACGCAAGTCAGCGTGTTGGAGCGGTATCCCTCCTGGGTGAAAATGCTGAAATGCTCCTCAGCCCAGCCACGGACTCTTTCGGCCATTTCAAGATGGCGCTTCCAGCGGTTTTCCAGGCCCTCCTCGATAATGAGCTCCATCTGCTTTTTCATGGCGAAGAGGTGCGGAATCGTTGGCGTGATATGAGTCTGGTTCTTGGCGTAACCTTTCTGGACATTGAAAAAGTCGAAATAAAATCCGCGGTTCTCCACAGTGGCCGCTTTTTCCATGGCCCTGGGGCTGATTGCCGCAACCCCGATGCCCGGCGGCAGTGCCAGAGCTTTCTGGCCGCTTGCCAGGGCAACATCGACTCCCAGCCTGTCTATCTCGAGTTTCACACCAGCCATCGAGCTGACCATATCCACCAGCAGGCTCACATCAGGATATTTTTCCTTCATCATAGCGGCAATACCGTAAATGTCGCTCATCGCGGCGTTGGAAGTCTCGTTGTGCACCAATGTCACGGCGTCCACCTTGTTGTGCTGGCTCAATGCCTGATCCACAAGATCAGCGTTGAAACCGTGTCCCAGGGGAATCTCCACCGGGATGGCCTGTTTGCCGTTGGAAGTGGCTATCTGGTAGAAACGCTTGCTGAAAGCCCCGTTGATAAAGCTGACACAGGATTCGCGCACGCAGTTGCGCACGGCGGCTTCCATCAACCCCGTACCGCTGCAGGTGGCGAGGAAAATCATGTTCTCGGTGTAGAGCATTTCCTGCACTTTGGGCACAATCGAGGCGATCAGCTCGGAACACTCCGGAAAGCGGTGTCCGATCATCGGCCGGCTGAGTTCAGCCAGCACTTCCGGGGCTACCTCGGTCGGTCCGGGGATAAACAATTTGCGGTGCGCTGCCATGGACAAGACCTCCTGAAAAATAGATGCTGTTTAGAATATTCGATGAATTTTATAACAATACAGAAAAAGTACTCAGTTCTATAATCAGCCAGACTGCTCGACTCTCATGTGTGGTATTCTGCGTTGATCCGAACGTAGTCGTATGAAAAATCACAGGTCCAGAAACTGCAACTGCTGCCGCCCTGGTTGAGATCGATTCTCAGCAGGATCTCCCGCTTTTTCAGCCTGGAAGCGCACTGCCCGGGGGGGACTCCTGAAGGAGCGCCTCGCTTCACAGCCTGAGTGTCTCCGAAAAAGATATCGATTTTATCCGGATCGACCGGCACGCCGCTGTAGCCTATTGCACAGACTATCCTGCCCCAGTTCGGGTCCTCGCCGAAAAGAGCGGTCTTGACCAGCGGTGAATTGGCCACAGCCCTTGCCACTTTCGAGGCCGAGTCGAACGAATCGGCTCCGTTGACCCTGATCTCCACCAGCTTGGTCGCGCCCTCGCCGTCAGCGACAATCGCCCTGGCCATGCCGGTAGCGGCGGCGAGCAGTGCGGAGTAAAAGGCCTCGAAGCCGGGACTGCTCTCGCTGTCGATCAGGGGGGCGCCACTGGCCCCGGAGGCCAGGATCAGCACGCTGTCGTTGGGACTACAGTCGCCGTCCACGCTGATCATGTTGAACGTGCGCTCTGCGGCCCGCCTGAGGGCCAGAGCCAGGCAAGGCGAGCTCACCGCGGCATCCGTAGTAAATAAAACGAGCATGGTGGCCATGTTCGGATGAATCATCCCCGAACCCTTGGCTGCGGCGCCGAGTGTGACCGGCACTCCCTGAATCTCGAATTTAACTGCCAGGGATTTTTCTCTGGTATCAGTAGTCATCAGCGCCCTGGCGAACGATCCGCCTTTCTGCGCATTGAATCCCTCTCTGAGCTTGACAAGCCCGGCTTTGATCCTGTCCACGGGCAGGGGCTCGCCGATTATGCCGGTGGAGAGGACAAGCATCGAGGAATTTTCCAGCCCGAATACCCGCTCGGCTTCAGCGGCTGTCTCGACTGCGTGGCGCATGCCCTGCTCGCCCGTACAGGCGTTGGCGTTACCGCTGTTGGCAACGACACCCCGGACCATACCGGCGCTGCTTTTCAGGATTCTCTTGCAGACCAATACCGGGGCGGCCTGCACCCGGTTCGTGGTAAACACACCGGCTGCGTTGCAGAGCCGCTCACAGAGCACAACCCCCAGGTCCGGCTCCCCGCTTTGCTTGATCCCGCAGCTAAGCCCGAGAGCGCGAAAACCCGGTACTGAATCCACAGAGGCTGTATCAATTATCTCCATTTTCGTTTCGACAGGGAAGTTGCGGACAGAAGAAACTTTTTCAAATACGGAAAAGCACGAACGGCAATCAAAGTTTAATTATTCTCGCGCACCTGTTTCAAAACATCGGCAAATGTCTCGACAAACGTATCGAGCTGGCGCTGTGTGATAATCAGCGGTGGAACGGCCCGGATCACTTTATCTCCGGCAGTACAGACCAGCACGCCATGTTCATGGAACAGGGGTATGAGTTTTCCGGCGTATATTTTCAGCTCCACCCCGACCATCAGCCCCAGGCCTCTGACATCCCGGATGAGGTCCGGATTGGATTCTTTCAGGGAACTGAGTTTTTTCAGCAGATACCTGCCTTTTTCTGCAACCGATACCAGCAGCGAGGGCCGTTTGATCCGTTTGAAAACCTCGATTGCCGCCACGCTGACCAGCGGGCCGCCGCCGAAAGTGGCGGCGTGGTCTCCGCGCTCGATTGCTGCGCCGACCTGTTCGGAGGCTAGCACCGCGCCAATAGGGAGGCCCCCGGCCAACGGTTTGGCCAGAGTGAGGATATCCGGTTTCACGCCGAAATGCTCGTAGGCGAAAAGCTTTCCTGTACGGCCCAGGCCGCACTGGATTTCATCGAATACGAGAAGGACATTGCGGCGCTTGCAGACCTCGGCCAGACGAATCAAAAAATCCCTGGGTGCCGGCTTAATTCCACCCTCCCCCTGTACCGGCTCGACAAAGACCGCGCAGGTATTCACCCCGATCTTGGACTCCGCATCCTCAGCATCGCCGAAACGGGCGAACTTCACCCCGGATACCAGCGGCTCGAACGGCTGGCGGTATTTCTCGCGGTCAGTCAGCGCCAGGGCACCGAAAGTCCTGCCGTGGAAAGAGCCGGTAAAAGCGACAAAACCCGAGCGGTCGCTACCCAGGTTTCTATGTGCCCACCGGCGCGCCAGTTTCATCGCGCCCTCGACCGCCTCGGTTCCGCTGTTGCAGAAAAACACCTTATCGGCAAAGGAATTTTTCACCAGCAGTTCGGCAAGCTCAACCTGAGGAGCCGTATAGTAAAGATTGGAACAGTGGATAAGCTTTTCGGCCTGGCCGGCGATCACCCGGCTAAGTTGCGCATCCCCGTAGCCCAGGGCATTCACTGCGATGCCGCTGACCATATCCAGGTAACGCTTGCCGCGGGTGTCATAAATGTAGCAGCCTTTTCCTTTCTCGATTACAAATGCTGGCCGGCTGTAAGTGCCCAGAATGAAACGGGCCTCATCGCTGATTATCTTTTCTGTGCTGTCCATTATGGGCCGAACCTCCGCCGACAGAAATCATCCGTCACTCAGATGGATAACGATAAGAGAGCTCAGGCTTAGAAGGGAATAAAATACAATGATGAAAGACAAGACGCAAAAAAAATGGTGCGCGGCCAGTATCGCCCTGCTACGGCAATCAAGATTCAGCGATCAGTCAAAAAGGCTGGCTCCTTCGCTGTTGCGCAGAGTGCGGAACTCTTCGAGAAGCATTCCGGCCACAGGACCCGGCTTGCCGTTGCCGATTTCGCGCCCGTCGACGGAAATCACCGGAATCAACTCCGCGCCCGTACCGGTGAGGAAACATTCATCCGCTACGTACACATCGCACAAGGTCAGCGGAAGCTCGCGCACAGAGAGGCCCTTTTTAGCCGCGATCCCCATCACCACTGCGCGGGTAATGCCCAGAAGGATCGGGAACTCAGGCGAGGGTGTGAGGAGTTCTCCATGTCTGACAATGAAAATGTTGTCAGCGCTGCATTCGCAGACATAGCCGTCTGCATTGAGCATCAGGCTTTCCGGCACACCGGCCAGGTCCGCCTCCATTTTCGCTGTTATGCTGTTGAGGTAGTTGAGACTTTTCACGCGCTGGCTGATCATATCGGGAGAGATACGGCGGGTGGAGGCGGTTATGATCGCTATCCCCTGCTGATAAAGTTTTTCATCGTAAAGCTTTATTTTATCGACAATAATAATTACCGAGCCTACGGAACACTTTTTCGGGTCGATTCCCAGATCTCCTGCCCCCCTGGTGACAACCAGGCGAATGTAGGCATCCTTCATGCCGTTGGCTTTCACAGTATCTACCACCGCCTGTTCCAGCTCTTCCCGACTGAGAGGAATCCGGAGCCTGATAGCCTTTGCGCTTTCGTAGAGACGGTCAATGTGCTCCTTGAACCGGAATATCCGGCCGGAGTACACCCTGATTCCCTCGAATATGCCGTCGCCGTAAAGAAGTCCGTGGTCGTAGACGCTTATTTTCGCCTTGCTCTTGGGATAGAGACAACCGTCAATGTAAACTTCGGGTTCCATAAACAAAGGCCCTCGCAATTAAAATTTGTTGGAGCGAAAGCCCTCCGCCAGAGGTCAGGAAATATCTGCCGGAGAGACAACATTCTTTCCCGAGTCGTTCCGGATTTTCCCGGTCCGGGAAAGTAACGCTGAATTCACAAAACAAGCTCATCTGTCCGGGAGCACGGCACCCGGCGCTTTAAAGAGAGCGGGCATCCTGCAGCAAAAACCGGAGCGGCTCACTTAGCTTCTCTGGAGTAGAGAAGCTTGTAAACCACACTATCCGTAAGTGCCTGCCAGCTGGCATCCACGATATTAAAGGAAACCCCCACCGTACCCCATTTGTTTTGCTTATCGCCGGACTCGATCAACACGCGTACCAACGAGGCCGTGCCTTCTCCCATCGGCAACACGCGAACTTTGTAATCGAGAAGTTCGACTTCCTTGAGCTCGGGGTAGAATTTTTCCAGCGCTTTGCGCAGGGCATGGTCGATAGCGTTGACCGGCCCGTTGCCCACAGCGGCGGTATGTTCTGTCTGCCCGTCCACCTTGACCATGATCGTCGCTTCGGAGTACGGAAGCTCCCCGCCGGGGGTTTTCTGGTCGATCACGCGGAAGCCCAGCAGCTCGAAAAACTCGGGAAGTTTGCCCTGGGCGCGCTTGATCAGCAGCTCGAAACTGGCCTCGGCGCCCTCGTACTGGAACCCCTCGTATTCCAATGTTTTGAGCTTTTCAAGGATCTCCATGACCAGCGGGTCTTTGCTGTCGATATCTATACCGAATTCCTGAGCCTTGAAAAGGATATTGCTCCTGCCGCTGAGGTCGCTGACCAGCACTCTGCGGTGATTGCCGACCATCTCGGGATCGATGTGCTCGTATGTTTCCGGGTTGCGCGCCACTGCGGAGACATGCATGCCGCCCTTGTGGGCGAAAGCGCTTTCGCCCACAAAGGGCTGGCGCTTGTTGTCCGGCAGGTTTGCCAACTCGTTGACAAAGCGGGCAAGCTCGCGAAGCCGCTTGAGATGTTTGCGCGGGATCGCCTCATAGCCCATTTTCAGCATAATGTCCGGGATGATCGATACCAGGTTTGCGTTGCCGCAGCGCTCCCCGTAGCCGTTGATCGTGCCCTGGACATGCAGGGCGCCGGCCTCCACTGCAGCCAGAGTGGTGGCCACGGCCAGGTCCGAATCGTTATGGGTGTGGATCCCGATCGGCACGTCAATCTCCCCGATGATCTTTTTCACCACCTCGCTGATAAACGAAGGCAGGCTGCCACCGTTCGTGTCGCAGAGCACGATCCTGTCCGCGCCGGCATCCTGCGCACTCTTGAGAGTCTTCATGCAGTATTCGGGATTCGCCCGGTAGCCGTCGAACAGGTGCTCGGCATCGTAGATCACTGTCTTGTCGCGTTTTTTCAGGTATTCCAGGGACTCGAAAATGGCCCTGAGATTTTCATCCAGGTCCGTGCGCAGGGCGTCCCGCACATGGAGGTCCCAGCTCTTACCGACCACGGTGACCACCTCGGTTTCCGCGCTGAGCAGGCTGTTGATTATCGAGTCGCTCTCCACCTGTCCGCCGACCCTGCGGGTCATGCCGAAAGCCGCGGGCTTGGCGTTTTTCAGCGGCGCTTTCCTGACCTCTTCGAAAAAGAGCGCGTCCTTGGGATTGGAACCCGGATAGCCTCCCTCGATGTAATGGATGCCTATTTCGTCGAGAAGATGGGCGATCCGCATTTTATCCTCGAGCGTAAAAGCGATATCCTCGGCCTGCGTCCCATCGCGCAGAGTTGTATCATAGACTTCAACGGTTGCCATGGGCAGAACTCCTATTTTTTCATCCAGATCATCATTTTACGCAACTTAGCACCCACTTTTTCGATAGTGTGCTCTGCGTCCAGTCGCTTGCGGGCGTTGTAAACCGGGCGGCCGACCTTGTTCTCCAGCAGCCACTGGCGGGCGAAAGAGCCGTCCTGGATCTCGGAAAGCACTTTTTTCATCTCCAGGCGCACCTGGTCGCTGATAATCCGCTTGCCGGTGACCAGGTCTCCGTACTCGGCGGTGTCCGAAATGGAATTGCGCATGTTTGCAATACCGCCCTCATAAATCAAATCCACGATCAGTTTGACCTCGTGCAGGCACTCGAAATAGGCAATCTCGGGCTGGTAGCCGGCCCCGACCAGGGTATCGAACCCGGAGCGGATCAACTCGGTGAGCCCGCCGCAGAGCACGACCTGCTCGCCGAAAAGGTCGGTCTCGGTTTCCTCGGAGAAAGTTGTCTCGATGATCCCGGACCTTCCGGCGCCGATTCCGCAGGCAAAGGCCAGGGCCAAATCGTGGGCCTTGCCGGTAGAATCCTGCTGGACCGCGATCAGGCAGGGCACTCCGCCGCCTTCGGTGTAGACACGCCGGACCAAGTGCCCGGGGCCCTTGGGGGCGACCATGATTACATCCACCCCGGCAGGAGGCACTATCTGGCCGAAATGGATGTTGAAACCGTGGCTGAAAACCAGCGCCTTGCCTTTCTTCATGTGCCGGGCGATATCGGCAGAGTAAACATCGGCCTGAATCTGATCCGGAAGGAGGATCTGGATCACATCTGCGCTTTCGGCCGCCTCGGCAGCGGAGAGCGGCTTGAAACCATCCTTGACCGCCTGCTTGTAGTTGGCCGTGCCTTTCAGCTCGCTCACAATCACGTTGAAACCGCTGTCTCTGAGATTCTGCGCCTGGGCGTGGCCCTGACTTCCGTAACCGATAATGGCGATCGTGCGTTTTTTCAAAACAGCGGGCTTAGCGTCTTTTTCATAATAAATTTTCATTTAGTGCCTCCATTTTCTGGACTTGTCGGAAACATCGCCAGTTAATGATTCAGGTGCTCGGCTCCGATCCGGCACAGCGAACCGGCAGCATGTGTTTATATACAAAATAAGCGGTGTGTACTTGATGCGAAATGATCTTCAACCGGGCGTGCTATAGGAGTCTGAGAGCTAAAATCATCCCGGCCGTGGCCGGCCCGATCAGGCCGGCAGCTTGCTCGATGACCAGTCAGGGCTTTTGCCTGTATACTCGCGCTTGAGAGCCACTATCCCTGTGCGGGCAATCTCCTTGATCCCGAACGGCTGAAGCATGTTAATACATGCCTGGACTTTCTTGGTGCCGCCCGTAACCTCGATAGTCAGTGTCTTTGGCGAGATATCCACGATTTTGGCCTGGAAGATGTCCGCGATCTGTACTATCGAGCTGCGGGTAGAGGCGGTGCAACTGAGCTTTATCAGCGCAAGTTCCCGGTTGATATGTTCTTCCAGGGAAAGGTCGACTACCTTGATCACATTGATCAGCCGGTTGAGCTGCTTGATTATCTGTTCGATAACCATATCGTCACCTTTGGTGACAATCGTCATGCGGCTCAGCTCGGGGTTTTCCGTCTCTCCCACGCAGATACTATCCATGTTGTAACCCTTACCGCTGAAAAGATTTGCGATGCGAGCCTGGACACCGAACTTGTTCTCGACCAGCAGTGAAATAGTGTGTTGCATCTGCTTTCTCCGTGAGATAGAAGATTTTTATTCGATAATATCCGTGGCCATTTTCCCGGGCGGAATCATTGGGTAAACGTTTTCATGGCGGTCAATGTGAAAGTCGATGAATACCGGGCAATTTTTGACTTTCATCGCCTTCTCGAGCACCGGAATCACTTCATCGTGCTTTCCGACTCTCATGCCCTTTGCGCCATAAGCCTCGACCAGTTTGACAAAATCAGGGTTGGTATACTCGAGGCAGGTATGGCTGTAGCGCTTGCCGAAAAACAGTTCCTGCCATTGTCTGACCATGCCGAGGAAGCCGTTGTTCAATATCGCCACGATCACGTTGAGTTTCTGGGATACGGCTGTGGCGACCTCCTGCACGGTCATCTGGAACCCGCCGTCTCCGATTATTGCAACCACTTTTTTATCAGGCACAGCCAGTGCCGCTCCGATTGCCGCCGGGAAACCGAAACCCATGGTCCCCAGCCCGCCAGAGGTCACCAGAGTGCGCGGCTTGATAAAGTTATAGTGCAGGGCAACCCACATCTGATGCTGGCCGACATCGGTCGAGACAACCAGATCATCACCGCAAACCTTATGGATCGACTCGATAACATATTGAGGTTTGATTCTCGTGCTTTTCCCGTACTTGAGAGGGTGTGTTTCCTTCCAATGCTCGACCATGCCGAGCCATTCTGCCGTATCAGCCTTCTTTGCCAGTGGCAGGAGTGTTTTCAGCACATTTTTGCAGTCGCCGACGATCGGGTATTCCACCTTGATATTCTTACTGATCGAGGCCGGATCCACATCCATATGAATCACCTTGGCTTTCGGCGCGAATGCATCGAGTTTGCCGGTGACCCGATCATCGAAACGGGAGCCGACCGCAATCAGCAGGTCGCATTCGTTGACCGCCATATTCGCATACCAGGTGCCGTGCATCCCGAGCATTCCCAGAGCAAGCGGATCATTCTCCGGGAAAGCCCCGAGCCCGAGCAAGGTGGTTGTGACCGGTGTTCCGGTCTTGCGTGCGAGTTTGGTCAACTCTGCCGAGGAATTCGAAGAAATGCATCCCCCGCCCACATAGAGTACGGGCCTTTTGGCCTTTGCCAGGACCTGGGCGGCCTTTTTGATCTGCTGAATGTGCCCTTGCTCTTTAGGCCTGTAGCCTGGGATGTTAACCGTATCAGAGTATTCGAAATCCGATTCCGAAAGGAACACATCCTTGGGAATATCGATCAGCACCGGGCCCGGCCTGCCGGTGGACGCGATGTAGAAAGCCTCCTTGACTATCCTGGCCAGATCCGCAACATCCCGGACCAGGTAGCTGTGCTTGGTGATCGGCCGGCTGATACCGACAATGTCCACTTCCTGGAACGCATCGTTGCCGATAGCTGCTGTTGCCACCTGGCCGGTGATACAGACCACGGGTATCGAGTCCATGAAAGAAGTGGCAATGCCGGTAACCAGGTTGGTGGCTCCGGGACCTGAAGTTACCAGACAAACACCCGTTTTACCCGAGGCCCGTGCGTAGCCGTCTGCCATGTGCTGGGCGCCTTGTTCGTGTCTGCAAAGTACGAGTTTGGGCCTGGGCAAGTTGTACAGCTTATCGAAAACGGGGATTACCACACCTCCGGGATAACCGAAAACATGGTCCACATTCTCTTCAAGCAGGGAGCGCATAAGTATCTCGGAGCCCGAAAGCCGCTCTTTTTTTCTGGCCTTCGCTTTCGCGCCCGTTTCCTTTTCCTTGACCATCTGCATAGCCCTATCTCCAAGAAATTGTTAGTGTTAAACCGGCCGCCCGGACAACCAGAAACCGGATTCCAACCTGTTTCTCGGGGCGTCTTGGATTCACCGGTGATAAAATTTCCATTCTCGGCAGTTCAGTATTTGTAAGGTGAAGTAATTTATGAATTTAATACTATTTACTATTTCGTCTATATTAATTACTCATATTACTTTTCAGCCCCAAA
>Ga0272442_10009004_pt1 | contig 12546 bp, 7 predicted proteins | sample SSMForm2O_FD_200262 | JGI IMG/M metagenome (GOLD analysis project Ga0272442, IMG submission 200262) | Marine sediment archaeal communities from Little Sippewissett salt marsh, Falmouth, MA, United States - SSM-Form-2O | ecosystem: Environmental > Aquatic > Marine > Wetlands > Sediment ... | reverse complement strand
CTTCACGGAAATCTTCTGCCCCGATTGGAAAGGCGGCACGCTCTTCCTGTCCCACATGGGCGAGGTCAATCCCGACACGGCGGCCGGGCAACCGCGCCTCATCGAGAAGCCGTTTCCATACACGCCCGCGCACAATCCGGCCGTGCTCACGTGCGCCATCGCGAACGGGCCCGCGGTCCTGGTCAACCTCGCGCCGGGGCCCGACGACCGCTTCGGGCTCATCGTGGCCCCGGTCGAAGTCGTCGGCGATGCGACCGTGCCCGAGATGCGCGACTCGGTGCGCGGGTGGATCCGTCCCGCCGGCTCGGTCGAGGCGTTTCTCGAGAAATACTCGCGGCTGGGCGGTACCCACCACAGCGCCCTGGTGCTGGGTGTCCGGGCGGAGGCCCTTATGGCGTTCGCTTCCTTTGCGGGACTCGAGTGCAGCCGCCTCTAGCTGGGCGGGGAGGGGGGCAGGGCCGGTTCGAGCAGGGAGCTTTCGGGCTCCATCACCTGGGTGGGGGCTTGCTCGGGGGGCAGGATGGTGGTCGGGGTGGTGAGGCTGTAGTTCATACCGAGTTTGCTGGGGTAGATCAGCTCGATGTAGAAGGCCGTGTGTTTGCTCTCGTCCCGCTTCACCTTGCCCTCGTATACGCCCAGGGTGCGTGAAGTGAGCCGTTCCATCTGCCACATCGCCGCTGCGTCGCCCTCGGCGCCGGCCTGCCCGACCTCGGCCGCAGACTCCCCGAAGTCGTCCGTGGCCATCTCCCAGTCTTCCTCCTCGAGGCTACGGCGGAAGTCCCTCGATTCGGACTTGGCCACCCAGAGCCGGGCCTCGGCCGGCGGGTCCTCGGCCGTGATCCGGAACGTGCCGTCGGGCATGATGTTCCAGGCGTACCGCGGCATGGGTTTGCCGACGAGCAGCTTGTGGTAGAAGACCAGGAGCGTATCGCGGAAGTCCTGGGAGCTGTACTGGGTCCGCCCGTCCTGTCCGGGCAGGGCGACCATGCTGCCGGCCTGGGCCAGGAACGGATTGCCCCGGCTCAAGGCGAGATTGGGTGCGCAGAAAAGGTGCGTGTCGCCCTTGAGCTGGCTGTAATAGAGGTTGACCGCGTCGATGCTCGTGTACGGATTGCTGGCCGGCAGCACGAGCAGCTTCGGCATGGTGAGCCGCGCCTGATACGCCACGGGATCGATAATGCGCAGCAGCCGTTCCCCGTCGGTCGTGTCCAGTGCGGGCATCACGCCCGTGTCGCTGAACAGCGTGAGAAAGGGCGACAGGGCCTGTTTGAAGCCGACCTGGAACTCGATCTGTTGGCCGATATTGAGCAGATCGAACTGGACCGGCGCAATCGCGGCCACACGCTCATCCACCGCACCGCTCAGCCATATCCCCCAGCCGTTCGCTTCGCCGGTCAGCACGAAGCCCTCGAGCGGGCTCTCGAGGTTGAGGTCCCCGGCTACGTACTGCTCGACCGCGTCCATCGCACGGACGACGCTCTTGACCAACGGGCACACGATCGGCCACGTCGGGTCCGCCGTGTCCAGGAAGCGCAGGAAGGTGTCGACGGCGAAGGTGTGGCGGTCCGTGTCCGTGGGGTCCTCGCCCTGGAAGCCGACCGGATCGCGAGGGAAGCCCTCCATGATGGCGACGATGGACTGGGTGGTGAGTGCTGTGGCGAGCAGGATGTGGGGCACCTCGCTCAGGGGCCGCTCGGCGGTCGAGAATCCCTCCGAGCACACCAGCAGGACCTTGTCCTTGGTGATCTTGTCCGGGATGACGATGGTCAACCAATGGCGCCAGAGCGGCGGGACGGTCTCCCCCGCGTGCCACGCCTGCGACGTCACATCGAGCACGTGGGCCGTGTAGCCTTCGCGCTCGATCGTGGAATGGACCTTGTATGCGAACGTGTCGTCGCGAAGTGCGACGTAGTCCCGCAGCGGGGTCTCGGACCAGAACGTCGAGACCGAAGCCGGCAGCGACTCGTCGGTGCCGGGGCGCCGGCCCAGCCAGAACGCGCCCGCGAGGGCCGCCACGAAGACCGCCGCGACAACGGCCGCCAGCGCCCACGGACGACGCTCCTTGTTGCGCTGTATCGGGGGCATGGGCGTCACCGCAACGTCGGCCGGGCTCGCGGCTTCGGCCCGCGGATTTTCCTCGTAGTGGGGTGGATCGGCGCCTCCGGCCGGGGCCGTGCGGGCGTCGATGGCGTGGGACTTCAGGGCCACGGTCTGGGCCGCCGCACGGTCGTAGGATTCCGACAGTCCATCCGAGATCATCTGCCGCAGGGCCTGCGCCAACTCTTTGCCGGACGCGGGCCGGTCACGGATGGACTTGGCCAGGCACTGCATGACCAGTTCCTCGAGGGCGCGTGGCAGGGACGGTTTGAGCAGGCGGATTGGGGTCGGGGGCGTATCGGTGTGATGGCGCAGCAGCGCCAGGTAATTCTCGGCCTCGAAGGGGCGGTTGCCGGCGGCCATCTCGTAGATCATGACGCCGAGCGAGTAGATGTCCGACTGCGGCACCGCGTCCAGGCCCTGGCACTGCTCGGGGGACATGTAGGCCGGGGTGCCCAGCACGTCGTTGACGCCCGTCAGCGGCGTCAGGGTCGTGTCCACCAGCCGCGCCAGGCTGAAGTCGCTGAGCTTGGCCAGGCCGGACTCGTCGATCATGACGTTGGCGGGTTTGACGTCGCGATGAATGATACCGGCCTGGTGCGCGGTGTGTAGGGTATCGGCGACCTGCGCGGCGAGTTCGAGCTTGTCGGCCAGCGAAAGATCCGGGTGTTCCTTGAGATAGACGTCCAGGTTCTTGCCGCGCACGTACTCCATGACAAGCGCCATGCGCCCCTCGGCCTCGACCACGTCGTAGACCTGCACGATGCCGGGGTCGTTGAGCCGGGCGGCGCTGCGCGCCTCGCGCACGAAGCGCTTGACCCGGTCCGGATCGGATGCGTGGTACTGGTGGAGGATCTTAATGGCCACCCGCCGATTCAGGCGCGGATCGTGGCCGATATACACCACGCCGAAACCGCCTTCGGCGATCCGCGACTCGATCTCGTACTGGCCGATCTTCTTAGGTTGTTTTTGCGTAGCGTCTTGCGGCACGACTAGTGGCCCGCCCTGATGGTCGTGGGGAGTGCGCCTCCTGCGGCGTGCACCCATGCTCCTTATACCATATGTGCACGGGCAGTTTCATGCCCCCGTGCGAAGCGATTCGGGGCGTGCAACAAGGATGCACAGGATGGATTCCCCTGCACGCTGCTTGACGTTCAGACTCACGGGAGCTTTTTGTGCGGTGGAGGGATTAAGGGAACGAAGATTGTGCGGAAGGGCCCTTGTGTTTGAGAGGCGGACCGAGATTGGACGGAAAAGCCGATTCCATGAAACTGAAATCACTGGGCATCATGATTCTTGTGGCGGTCTGCCTCGGACTGCTGGAGGCGGCATGGACCGCTCCTGGTCACGGAGGCCCGAGAGATCCTACGCTTGGCTGTATCGCGATTGGGGTGGTGTTGGTGGTGGTGTGCTGGCGGCGATGGTGGTGGATCCCCGGTCTGAGCATGCTTGAGGAAACCATACAGGTGTTGGTCGGCACGCTCGGGGCATGGCGGCCCACCTCGAGTTGGGTCTTCCACCACTGGTCGGCGGCCCATTTTGGCATCAACCTCTACCCGGTCATTGTGTTCCCGCTGATGACGGTCATCGGAGAGGCCGTATACCTTTGGGTTCTTCATAAGCGGGCTCGAGCTGCGGGCGCCAAGCCGGATGAGCCCGCGGACATGAACGCGGCGCAAGGCCTTGCGGACTGAGGGGGCTCGGCTGGCGACGGTGCTCGCGGCGTGGGAGTTGGTGTATGCTGGCGGCGGATTGAGCGAGGGAGCCTGGTATGTGGCGCGAGACGACGAAACACGAGCGAAACCGTAGGATCTTCGAGGCGGAATTCGAGGGGTTCCTGCCGGCGAAGGTGTTGGATTTCCACGTGCATGTATTCAATGAGGGGGTGGTGCCGGCCGGGGAGACCTTCTCGTGTGCCGGACATGCGATTTCGAAGTATGATCTCGATGACTTGGCGCAGGATCTGGACGAGATGTATCCGGGGCGGGACACGTCGGCGGTGTGCTTCGGATGCCCGTCGGTGGAATACGACAAGAAACGGAACGACGCGTATGTGGCCGCGCAATGCGACGGCAAACGCTTCTTCCCCTTGCGGCTGTTCGACCCGGTCCATGACACGCCGGAGGGGCTCCGTTCCGAGTTGGCGGGGAAGCGTTTCCTGGGGCTGAAACCGTACCTGAACTACGTGCGGAAGGCGGATCCGAACGAGGTCGAGATCGTGGAGATGCTGCCGGACTGGGCCATGGCGATCGTCGATGAGTTGGGTCTGCTGGTCATGCTGCATATCCCGAGGAAGGCGCGGCTGGCCGACCCGGTCAACCAGCGTCAGTTGGCGGCGTTGTGCGCGGCGTGGCCTCGGGCTCAGATCGTGCTCGCCCACATTGGCCGGGCGTATTTTCTCAAGAACATCGTGGGGCAACTCGAGGGGCTCAGGGATCTGCCGAATCTCTACTACGACTTGGCCATGCTGAATAACTGGGAGGTGCTCGAGCATCTATTCAGCCAGGTGGCCCCCGAGAAGATCCTGTACGGGACGGATGCGCCGATTGCGTGGGCACCGGGGAAATCGGTCGAGATCAACGACCAGTACACCTACGTGACGCCGGTTCCGTGGCACCTGTCGATCTCGGACGACCACGGCAAGCTGGCCTTCACGGCCTTTGCATACGAGGAACTGCGGGCGATCAAGAAGGCGGTGGCGCGCGTGGGGCTGGGGCGGGACTTCGTCGAGGGGCTTTTCTACGGCCACGGGATGCGGCTGCTGCGGAAGGTGATGTAGATGGGCCATCCGGTCGCCCACATCGCGTATGGCCGGGGGCGGGTCCCGCTCGAGATGGACCCGGCGCTGGCGGCGTGGCACGTGATCGCGCCGAGGCCGGCGCCGGCGCTTGCCGACCCGAGGGCGGCCTTTGCGGCAGCGTGCCGCGAGCCCATCGGGAGCGCGCCGCTTGGCGAGCGGGTGCGCCCGGGGGACCGGGTGGTGATTGTCACGTCGGACGGTACGCGGCCCGTGCCCAACCGGTTGCTGATTCCCTGGCTGTTGGAGGCGCTGCCCGTGCCGCCGGAGCAGGTGCAGGTCCTGGTCGGGACGGGCTCGCATCGGCCCAACACGGGCGAGGAACTGGCGGCGATGTTTGGCGAGGACGTGTTGCGCCGGGTGCGCGTGGTCAACCACGACGCGTATGCGCCGGGGGACAACGTGTCGGTGGGAACGACATCGTCCGGGGCCGCGGTCTCACTCGACCGGGCCTACGTTGAGGCGGACCGCCGGATCGCGGTGGGCTTCATCGAGCCGCACTTTTTCGCGGGATTCTCGGGCGGCCCGAAGGCGGTCGCGCCGGGCGTGGCCGATATCGACACGATCTACCGTCTGCACAGCTATGCCTTGGTCGCCGACCCGGACAGCACGTGGGGGATACTCGATGGCAATCCGCTGCACGAGGCGATCTCGGAGAGCGTGTCGCTGTGTCCGCCGGATTTCCTGGTCAACGTGACGCTCAACGCCGACCAGGCCGTGACGGCGCTTTACGCGGGGGACTGGCGCGAGGCCCACCGGGCCGGTTGCGCCCACGTGCGCCAGCAGGCCATGGCGCCCGTGGCGCGCGCGTTCCCGGTCGTGGTCACGTCGAACAGCGGATATCCTCTCGATCAGAACCTGTATCAGTCGGTCAAGGGCATGTCGGCCGCTGCGCGGATCGTTGAGCCTGGGGGCACTGTGCTCGTGGCGAGCGAATGCAGCGATGGGGTGCCGGCGCACGGGAACTTCGGGGCGATGCTACGGGCGCACTCGACGGTGGCGGACCTGGACGCCCACCTGCGCGGGCTCGCGGCGCCGGTGCTGGATCAGTGGCAGGTGCAGGTGTTGGCGCAAATCCTGGAGCGCTGCCGCGTGGCGTTGTACTCGTCGCTCGACGAGGCCACGGTGCGCACGTGCAAGCTGGATCCGGTTGCCGACCTCGGGCAGGCCGTGGCGCTCGAGATCGAAAGGGCGGGGCGCGGGGCACCGGTCGCGGTGCTGCCGGAGGGCCCGCTGACGATTCCCTACGTGGCGTGAGCCGGCTCAGCCACGGCCGTGGGTGCGGTAGTAGGCCAGCCCTTCGATGAGGGCCTCGATATTCTCGTGCGGGACGCCCGGGACGACCGAACTGCTGGCGCCGAGGAAAAGGCCGAGGGGCGGGCCGGTGTCGGCGAGCCATGTCAACTGCCGGCGCACGTCCGCGGGCCTCCCGTGCGGGAGCGTGGTGGTGACCGACACGCCGGCCCAGATCATCAGTGGCTCGCCGTCGCGGGTGCGCATCCGGCAGATGCGCTCGTAGTCCATGCCGTCCTCGTACTGGAATCCCTGGAAGCCGGCGACGCCAGCGTCAATGAGGCGCGGGACCATTTCCATGAGGTTGCCGTCGCAGTGCCAGAGGAGGCGGACGCCGGCGTCGAGGTGGGGCTGGATGGCTCGTGCGAAATGGGGAAACCAGAGGCGTTCGAGTGAGGCGACGTCGACCAGGGCTCCTCGGGAATCGGCCATGTCGTGGTCGAGGCGCAGGACCTTGGGGAGTCCGCCTTCGATAATGGCGCGTGCGGCGAGGGTGTTGTGGATGACGGCGAGGTCGGCCTGCAACGCGAAGTCCTTCTCGATAATCTCGGGATACATGGCGTAGGCCATGAAGTAGTTGGCGTAACCGTAGGTCGTGTATCGCAGGTAGGGGAAGCGCTGGAACCCATCGTAGGGCGCCTTCAATAGGGCCGGGCCGAACTGGGCTTGCACGGCGCGTTCCGTGTCGATGAGGTCGGCCACGGCATTGGGCTGCGGGGCGGCTTCGGCGGCGATGGCGGCTTGCAGCCGGGGGAAGACAACGCGCTCGATGTGTTCGACCACGGCCTCTGGGGAATCGATAGCCATGCCGTCGAGCAAGATCGACCGGGCGCCGGTGGTCGCGCCGCGCGCCGTGTCGGACTCGTAGCCGCACGTGCCCATGCTCAACGGGTTGTCGGGGATGTATTGGTCGATGAGGCCGGCGCCGGCGGCGCGTTGGAAGTCGAGGTAAACGGCCTGCGGATCCTCGCGATACATGCCGGCAGGCCGGCCCGAGCGCTCTTCGAGAAAGGCGGCGTCCATCACGTGGATCATAAGGGTGGGAACGCCCGTGCCGGGTTTCATGGCCAGAGCGTCCGCGGCCAGTTGGGCGCCGGCCTCGAGGGTCTCGTAGGGAAAGGGGTTTGAGCGCGGTCTGGTCACGGCGTCTCCTTCGACGGCCCGAGGCCGCACGGCATAGATATAACGTAGCCGGACAGCGCGACTGGGTCAAGGCGCGTGTGCCCTTGGTTTGATCCGAGGGATTGCGAGGTGTAGGATTTGAGAACGGACAGTTGGCGAGGGACCGCGCTCGGGCGTATCCGGCCGTGCGCCAGGTGGAGTGTTGTCTGAAACCGGGGGTACGCCGCCGCCCCTGCGCGGTTGCCTCGTCGCGGCGGATGTGCGCGTTAGGGCCAGCCGTGAGCGCTGCTCGCGGGGCACCGCCACGTAGACGGCCAGGTTTCTCCCATGGCTAGCGACCAGCATCTCGACCTGTTGAGCCAAGGCCAAGCGGTCTGGAACGCGTGGCGGGTCGAGCACCCCGAGGTGATTCCCGACTTGGCCGGGGCCGACCTCGCCGGCTCGGATCTCGACGGCTTTGACTTGCGGGGGGTCGACCTGCGGGGCGCGGACCTCGACGGTGCGGACTTCCGAGGGGCGCGGCTCTGGCTGGCCGACTTCACGGGGGCGAGAGGACGGTGGCGGGTGAGGGGCGACGGCACCGAGGGAAAAGCCGAAGCGCCGCGGGCGGCGGCTGACGCGCCAGCGCTGTGCCAGCGTGGCACGCACTACTACCACGGCATGGGCGTGCCCCAGAACCATGCTGAAGCCGTGCGGTGCTTCCGGGCCGCGGCAGAGCAGGGGGACGCGCTGGCGCAGCACAATCTGGGCATCTGCTACTGCCAGGGAACGGGCGTCGCGCGCGACTACGGAGAGGCCCTTCGTTGGTACCGGGCAGCGGCCGAGCAGGGCTATGCCCCTGCGCAGAACAGTCTGGGCAGCCGCTACCGTGAAGGCCAGGGGGTGCCGCAGGACCTGTCGGAGGCCATCCGTTGGTACCGGATGGCCGCAGAACTCGGCTACGCATCCGCGCAAAACAACCTCGGCAATCGCTATCGCAGCGGGGAAGGCGTGGTGCAGGACTTGGGCGAGGCGGTGCGTTGGTACCGGAAGGCGGCCGAGCAGGGGCTGGGCGTGGCGCAGCACAACCTGGGCATGTGCTACCAGAACGGTCTTGGCGTGGACCAGAACCACCGGGAGGCGGCCGGGTGGTACGGGCGGGCAGCGGCGCAGGGCTACGCGCCCGCACAAAACAGTCTGGGCAACCGCTACCGCTGGGGCCAAGGCGCACCGCGGGACTTCGCGCAGGCGGCCCGTTGGTACCAAGCGGCGGCGGAGCAAGGTCTGGCGGCGGCGCAGAACAACCTGGGGTCATGCTTCAAGAGCGGGGCGGGGGTCGCGCAGGATTTCGAGAAGGCCGCGTTGTGGTTCGGCAGGGCGGCGGAACAAGGCGACGCCGCGGCGCAAAACAGGCTGGGCAACCTCTATCGGCACGGGGAGGGGGTGCGGCGCGACCACGGCGAGGCCGTGCAGTGGTATCGCAAGGCGGCCGAGCAGGGCTTCGCCCCGGCCCAGAACAACCTCGGGGTGTGTTACAACAACGGGACCGGGGTGGATCGAGACGGCCACTACGCCACGGCCTGGTACCGCCGCGCGGCCGAACAGGGACTGGCCGTAGCACAGCACAACCTCGGACTGTGCTACCGGGGCGGGTTGGGCGTTCCGCACGACTTGGCCGCCGCGGCGGCGTGGTTCCGCAAAGCGGCGGAGCAGGGCGACGCGAACGCCCAGTTCAGCCTGGCGACCTGTTACTGCCTCGGCCATGGGGTATCCCGTGACTACGGCAAGGCCGTGACGTGGTGCCGCAAGGCGGCCGAGCAGGGCGTCGCCGGTGCGCAAAACAGCCTCGGGGACCGCTACCACCGAGGTCAGGGGGTGCCTCGAAACGCCGCTGAGGCGGTGCGCTGGTATCAGAAGGCGGCGGAGCACGGCCTGGCGCGGGCCCAACACAACCTGGCCGTATGCCACAGGAACGGGGTCGGCGTGGCGCGGGACTACAAGACGGCCGTGACATGGTACCGCAAGGCGGCCGAACAGGGATTTGCGCCGGCCCAGAACAGCCTGGGCAATCGCTACCGCCGCGGGGAGGGCCTGCCCGAGGAACCGACCGAAGCGGCGCGGTGGTATCGCAAGGCGGCCGAGCAGGGCCTCTGCGTGGCGCAACACAACCTGGGTGTGTGCTACAAGAACGGGGCTGGCGTGGCGCGGGACCTGGAGGCCGCGGCGGCCTGGTTCCGCAAGGCGGCCGAACAAGGCGACGCGGAAGCGCAGTGCCATTTGGCCAACCGCTATTACCTGGGCGAAGGGGTGGCGCGGGACTTGGAGGCCGCGGCGCTTTGGTACCGCCGGGCCGCGGAACAGGACCTCCCTCGTGCCCAGGTTTTCATCGCGTTCTGCCATGACCGGGGGAAGGGCGTTGCACAGGACTACGCCCAAGCGGCGGTGTGGTACCGCCGGGCCGCGCAACAGAACCAGGCGGAGGCCCAGTACAACCTGGGTGTCTACTACGATCACGGATTCGGCGTCGCGCAGGACTACGCCGAGGCGGTGCGCTACTACCGCCGGGCCGCGCAACAGGGCCTGCCTGCCGCCCAGAACAACCTCGGCGTCTGCTACAAGCACGGGCTCGGCGTCGCGCGCAATCCGGAGGCCGCGACCCCCTGGTACCGCAAAGCGGCCGAACAGGGCTTTGCCCTCGCGCAATTCAACCTCGCCATCTGCTACGAAAGCGGCCAAGGGGTGCCGCAAGACTACGCCGAAGCCGTCCGCTGGCATCGTGAAGCCGCCAAGAACGGCGACGTGGAGGCCCAGTATGCCCTGGCAGGCCACTACCGCCGCGGCGAAGGTGTCGCACAGGACCAGACCGAGGCCTTCCGTTGGTTCCGCGAAGCCGCTGACCGGGGCCACGCCCGCTCGCAGTTCATTGTGGCGTTCTGCCTCGACCACGGCGAAGGCGTGGCGCAGGACCGCGCCGCGGCGGTCGCCTGGTACCGCCGGGCCGCTGAGCGCGGCAGCGCGCAGGCCCAATACTGCCTCGGCAACCGCTACCGCCGCGGCCAAGTGGTGGCCCAGGACTTCGGCGCGGCCGCGCAGTGGTACCGCCGGGCCGCTGAGCAGGGCTTGGGGCGTGCCCAATACAACCTCGCCAACCGCTATTACCTCGGCGAAGGCGTAGACCAGGATCACGTCGAGGCGGTGCGATGGTACTGCCAGGCCGCAACGCAGGGGCACGCCGAGGCCCAATACAACCTCGCCAACCGCCACTACCTGGGTGAAGGCGTCGAGCAGGACTTCGGCGAAGCCGTCCACTGGTGGCGCCTGGCGGCCGGACAGGGCCATGAACGGGCCCGCGCGTGTCTCGAACGGTGCGGCGCAGCCATCGAAGCGCCTGGATCCGAGGGCCACGCGCCAAGCGACGAGGCCTCCCTGCCAGCCGGCGACGGCCCGCGTATCGAGGAGTTGTTCGAGCAGCGCACAGGCGCAGTTGACGAGCCGGATGTGCCCTACGTGGCCGACAAACCGGTGCCCGCGAACTTCGGGCTGCCTGGCGAGGGCGCGGCCGGGCCCGAGGGCGCACCGGCTGCGAGACCCAGGGCGGCATGGCGGGGGATCGCGCTGCGTGCCGTGCTGGTGGTGGCCGGCATGGCGTTGGCCGCTTACTTCTTCCCAAGCGTGTCGTGGTTCGTGTTCGTGGCGGGGCTGTATCCCGCCTTGTGGTTCACTTTCGCATCGGCACGCAAGGCGGGGGCGAAAGACCGCGCCGGACGGGACGTGAAGGCGGAGCAGTATCGCCGGGCCCTCGGGCACTTCGAGTATTGGGAGACACGAAGGCAGCAGGCCTTTTGGGAAGGGCTCGCGTCCCAGCAGTTCGCGCAAGAGTTGGCCGCCCTGTTCCGCGCCGCGGGCGACGACGCCCACGTGGCCACGCAGGGAAACGGCGTCGCGCCGGACATCATCATACAGGAAGACGGCCAGTACACCCTTTGTCAGTGCCCGGTGGACGACCGCCCGGCGGATGCCCCGGTCGCCCAGGCGCTGTGTGATGCCGTGAGCCGAACTCGGGCCCACAACGGTATTCTCGTGTCGTGCGCCGGATTCACCGACGAGGCCCGGGCCTTCGCCGAAGGCAAGCCCATCAGGCTTATGAGCGTCGACGACGTGCTGCGGATGCACCATTGGGCCAGCCAGTGACTTGCCCTATACGGGCCGGGGCTCGCCCGATGCGTCCCCTCAACGGCCAGGGCTGCCGCGAAGCGTCACAAAGAGGCTCCCGGACCGCACCCTCATTGTGTATACTTAGGGTGGAAGGCGTGTCTGAGATGAAGGCACAAAGGATGACGCGATGAGCACAGGCAGAGCACTTCTGGTAGGAGCCCTCGCCGTCTTGTGTATGCCTCTGGCAGCGAGCGAAGAGATCACCGCGACCGTCACTGCCGTGTCCGCCGGGCACGTCCTCGTGGTAGATGGGGCCGACAAAGGCGAGCTCTACGTCGTACACGGTGTGCAGTGCCCCGTGACCACGACGGCCAAAGGCAAGGCGGCCCAACGGTTCACCGCACAGCGCGTACTGAACAAGAAACCGACCATGAACGTCGTCGAGCGCAAGTGGGGGCTCACGCTGGTGAGCGTGCGCCTGCCGGACGGCAGCGACCTCGCGGAGTCCTTGCTCCGCGAAGGACATGGCCAGTGGGACCGGGCCGTGGCCCCGGACAACGAACGGTTCAAGGCCCTCGACGACGCCGGCCGCACAGGCGTCTCTCGTCTCCCCGTCGCGCCGGCCAGCCCCGGGGCCGCCGAGCCGTCCGTCAAGGAGATCTACATCGCCTCCGATGGCCACAAGATCGAAGTCGAGCGCTCCATTGACGCCAACGGCGTGCCGCAGGTCGCCGCGCGAGGCAATCGCCAGAAGAACTGGGGCTTCGAGGGCCGGGTGGAACTGCAACGCCGGGCCCAAACCGCCGCCATCGTCGAACAGCGGCGCCGGGCCGCGGCCGCTGCGCGCGAGGAGGAGCTGTACTACGAGGACCTCGATGCGCTCGGCTACTTCGACGACTTCGGCTACGGCTATGAGCCGTTCGAGTACTTCGACGATTTCGGCTACTATTAGGCGGTGTCGAGACCTGCTGGACACCACCGCAGCAGACGGCGTATCATAAATATTTTCAAATAGTTACATGCCTACAGCCCGAGGCAAGACACAAGGATCGGCCTCTCGACGATCAGAGCCCTTCATCCGGGATGCACGAGTGCAGCATTTG
>Ga0272442_10009003_pt1 | contig 12547 bp, 7 predicted proteins | sample SSMForm2O_FD_200262 | JGI IMG/M metagenome (GOLD analysis project Ga0272442, IMG submission 200262) | Marine sediment archaeal communities from Little Sippewissett salt marsh, Falmouth, MA, United States - SSM-Form-2O | ecosystem: Environmental > Aquatic > Marine > Wetlands > Sediment ... | reverse complement strand
TGGCGCGAGGGGGGCTTCCGCAACTCGGTCGTCGCCGACCCCTTCGACCGGAAGAACACCGGCGACAACACGCCGGCCTTCGTGCACGTCGAGGACGTTCCCGGGCACAGCGTGGTGGTCCACTTCCTGGCCAAGGGGGGCGGCTCCGAGAACCAGTCCTGCCTCACGGTCCTGAAACCGTCGCAGGGGCGCGCGGGCGTGGTGGACTGGATCGTGGGCTCGGTGTCCGACCGCGCGGCGTACGCGTGTCCCCCCGTCGTCGCGGGCGTCGGCATCGGCGGGTCGATCGACCACGCGGCGTGGCTCTCGAAGAAGGCCCTCTTCCGTCCGCTCGGCGAGCCGTCGAAGGACGCGGCCACCGCGGAGCTGGAGGGCGAGCTGCTCTCCCGGATCAACGCCTCGGGCGTCGGGCCGATGGGGCTCGGCGGAACGGTCACGGCGTTCGCGGTCCACGTCGAGCGCGCGCCGTGCCACATCGCGAGCCTGCCCGTCGCGGTCTCGCTCAACTGCCACAGTCACAGGACGAGAAGCGTCGAGATATGAGCGACATCGTGAGACTCACGCCGCCGTTGGACGATGCGCAGATCCGCTCGCTGCGCGTGGGAACGCCCGTGACCATCACCGGGCGCATGATCGGCGCGCGCGACCAGGCGCACCTCAGGATGATCGCGGCGCTCGAAGCGGGTGAGCGCCTCCCGTTCGACCCCGCCGGCGCGGTGATGTACTACGTCGGGCCGACGCCGTCGATCTCCGGGCAGGCGGTCGGCGCGGCCGGTCCGACGACGAGCACGCGGATGGACGCGCTGGTCGAGCCGCTGTTCGCGGCCGGCGTCAGGGCGACGGTGGGCAAGGGCCCGCGCTCGGACGCGGCGAAGGAGTCGATGAAGCGGCACGGCGCGGTCTATCTCGCGGCCACCGGCGGGGCGGGAGCGCTGCTGGGCGCGCGCATCGAGAAGGCCGAAGTCCTGGCCTACGAGGATCTGGGGCCCGAGGCCCTGCGCATGTTCGAGGTGAGGGACTTCCCGGCCGTCGTCGCGATCGACGTCGAAGGCAACGACCTGTTCCTGTCGGGACCCGAACGGTTCCGCCGGTAGGACCTTACGACAGCACTTCCTCCAGCGCCGCCATCACCTGCGCGGCGTCGACGGGCCGCTCCAGGACCTTCATCTTGCTGAGCGAGGGCAGACCGCCCTGCGGCCCTCCCGGCGCCCGCAGCAGTACGACCGGGAAGTTGCGCTTGGAGAACCCCAGGCGCCTGAGGATCTCCTTGCCGGCCTCGCCCTGGAACATGAGGTCGATCACCAGGGCGTGAGCCGTCTTCCCGTCGATCTGCTTCCACGCATCCGCCGAGTCGAGCGCCGCGCCCACCGTCGCGCCGTGCCCAACCAGCGCGTCACCGCAGCCCTGCCTGAGGTCCGCGTCGTCGGTCGCGAAGAGCACGTTCTTGTCCTTGAAACAGGCGATCTTCACCGGTTCGGGCGCCGCATCGGCGGCCGGGGTGGCGGGGGTTGCCTGCTCCGCCGGCGCGGCGGCGGGCTCTTCGAACTTCATCGTCCTCCGTTTCACGGAGCGCGTCGCCGAGAGCTTCGCCGCCGGCTGCGCGCCTTCCGGAGCGCCTTCCGGCGCCTCCGCCGGCGCCTCTGCGGGCGCCGGCGCATCCGCCTTCTTGTCGAGCTGCGCCTGGAGGGTCTCGACCAACCGGTTCTTGTCGAGCAACTCTTGCGCGATCTCGGTCCGCGCCTTCTCCGCCTCCTCGAGCTTCTTCGCGAGCTCGTCCCCTCCCGCGCCGCCCTCGGCCGCGCCCTTCAGCTTCTCTTCGAGCTCGGCGACCTTCTTCTCCGACGCGTCGAGCTTCTCCTGGAGCGCCGCCGCCGCGGTGTCGTCCTTCGAGGCCTCCTCGAGTTTCTTGTCGAGTTCCCCGGCCTTCGCCTCGGCCTCTTCCAGTTTCTTCTCGAGTTCGGCCACCTTCTCGTCGCCCTTCTTCGCCTTCTCGCGCGCTTCGTCGCGCTCGGTCATGACCCGCTCGACGCAGTCCTTCGCGTCGGAGAGGTCTTCCTTCGTCTTCTCGAGCTCCTTGAGTTTCTCCTCGGTCGAGGAGCCCGCGTCACCGAGCCTGACCTTCGTCTCGTCGAGCTCCTTCTGGAGCGCCTCGGCCTTCTCCGCCGCCTCCTTCGACTCCTTCTCGAGCTTCTCGGTCGCCTCCTTGTGCGACTCCTCCATCTTCGCCGACGCCTCGATCTTCTCCTTGAGCTTCGTCTTGAGCTGCTCGACCTCGTCGGACGCGGAGGACGCCTCGCCCGCCTTGCCCTCGAGCTCCTTGCTCTTCTCTTCCAGCTCCGCGGCCTTCTTCTCGGCCGCCGCGAGTTTCTCGGTGATCTTCTTGTGCTCGGAGACGAGCTTCTTGAACTCCTGCTTGGCGGGCTTGAGTTTCTCCTTGAGATCCTTCAGCTCGTCGCGGACCGGTTCGAGTTCCTTGACCTTCGCCTCGGCCTCTTCGAGTTTCTTCTTGAGTTCTTCCGTCTCGCTGGCCGACGACTGTGAGGCCTCCTCGAGCTTCGAGTGCTCCTCGGCGAGTTTCTTGGCCGCCTCCTCCTTCTCGGCGGCGAGCGCCTCGAGCTTTTCCTCCGCCGCGCCCTTCTCGGCGGCGAGCTCATCGAGCTTCTTGCCCGCCTCGTCTTTCTCGGCGGCGAGCGCTTCGAGTTTCTTCTCCGAGTCCTCGAGCTTCGATTTCGTGTCGGCCAGTTCCTTCTCGAGACCCTCGGCCTTCTCGCGGGACGCGGCGATCTGCTTCTGCGCCTCGTCGGCCGAGCTCGACTGTGCGGACTTGAGGTCCTTCGCCTTCCGTTCGAGTTCCGCGATCTTCTCGTCGCGCTCCTTCAGATCCGCTTCGCGCTTCTCCTCTGCCTCCTCCAGTGCGGACCCGAGCTCGGCGACCTTCGCGGAGAGCTCCACGCTGCGTTTCTCAGCGTCGGCGAGCTTCGTGCCGAGGTCTTCCGAGGTCTTCTCCCACGCGGCGAGTTGCTCCTTCAGCTCGGCCCGCTCCCCCGATCCGGACTCGATCGCCTTGGTGGCCTCGTCGAGCTTGCCCTCGAGCTCGGCGATGGTGGCACGCGCGGCCTCGGCCTCCTCCGCCGCGGTCGCGTTGAGGTGCTCGAGCCGGTCGCGCTCGGTCGAGAATGACTCGGCCTGTTGGGTGAGCCTCGCGACTTCCGATTCGAGTTCCTGCAGCCGCGACTGGTTCTCCTCGGCCGACCCGGTCGTCCGGCGCAGCTCCCCCTTCACCTCCAGGCTCGATTCCTGGAGCTCATCGACCTCCTGCAGCAACCGCATGATCGTCTCGTCTTCCTCGCGCGGGTCGTCGACCACGGCGTTGAGCGCGTCCACGATCTCCGTCACGCGCTCGGCGGGCACGGCGAAGGCGGTCAGCTGCTCTTGTATCGCCGGTATGAGCTCCATGCGGTCGGGCCCGGGGTCGGTGAGACGCTTCAGGGCACCGCAGAGGATCTCGGTGTCGGTGCCGAGAGCCGATTCGAATGCGATGGCGTAGGCCTTGGTCTGCGTCGAGAGCGCCAGAAGGCTGTTGTACTCGCCCATGGGAAGTGCGTCCTTTCGGAACGCTAAAGGCTACCTTGGGGCGGGACGTTGTCAAACCGGCGCGCTGCGTCCCCCGGTCGGCCCTCGTCAATTCTCGAACGCGATGTCGTCGACGAACAGGACGTAGGACCCCGGCTTGGAGGAATACGTCCCCAGGTTGATCCCGAGCGCGGTGCGCGGGTCGAAGTCCCGGGAGTAGACGGCGTACTCGTTGGCGACGGTACGCAGCACGTCGGTCAGGGGGACCTCGACCCGGTGCCATGCGCCGTCGGCCAGCCCCTTCTCCGCGATGCCGATGGCTACGCGCGACGACTCGCCGCTCGTGCTGGACCGTGTCACGAACGTGATGTGGAGACTCGACGGGGGGCGCTCGCCGGCCACCCGGAACCACAGGGAAAGCTTGCGGTAGCGCCCCAGGTCGACGACGCGCCGGTCCCGGGGCGAACTCGCCCACAACCACGTGAACGACTCCCACGTGCTGTCCGCCTCGCAACGGTACTCGAGCGCCGACGTCCCGCCGTGGGCATGCTCCGACTGGACGCGAACGCTCTCGCCCGTCGAGACGGAGGTCGCGCTCCCGGAGGTGTGGTGCTCGCCGTCCCAGATGACGCGGCGGGGCGCGCTGTAGTCGGCGTGATCCCACTCGCACAGGAAGTAGTTGTGCCGATCGCCGCGGTCACTCGCCCACGCGCGAGAGCGGTCGATCGAGAGCGCGCCGCGCGCCTGCGCGTGCTTCCAGTCCCCGGGCGACCAGTTGGCGTAGCTGAGATCCTGCCCCGTGACCCACCGCCATCGCGCCGTCGAGGGGCGCCATTCGATGCCGATCCAGGTGTCCTTGATGGTGCCCCCCGTGAGGAGCCGCATGAAGCGGTCCTCCTCGGGCGTCTCGATGGTGACCAGGTGGCCCCCCAACCGCTCGCACACGTTCTTGGCGTCCGCCCATTTCATCGGGCGGTAGAGCTTGTACGAGTGGCCCCCGAACGGCTGCGCGTCCGGGGGCAGCCCCGCCGTCGCGCGGAGCGGATCGAGGTCACGTCGTCCCGGGTCGTCGACGAGCCCCGCCGGCCTGCGCGAGCCGATGCCGACGAACTCCGGGTCCGACGCGAAGCAGAAGCAGTCGATCGCGCCGTGGTTGCCCGGCCCGCCCGAGCACCTGAACTCGATGCGGTGCGTGCCCTCGGCGAGATTGAATTCCCCCACCTCGACCCACGCGATGAACCGGTGGTCGACCTCCGCGGCCACGTTGATGCGGTCGTTGGCGCGCACCTTCCCGAAGTCGACCTTCCGCCACTCCTCCCAGTCCAGGCGCCACGAGAGGTCGTGCGTCGCCGGGTTCGCGCGCAACCAGAAGCCGTAGAGCCCGGGGTCGCCCACGTCGAACGAGTAGACCGCGGAGCCCTCCGAGGTTTCCGAGTAGTGCGACAGCCAGTCACGCGCGCAGAACAGGTCGTAGTCGACGTCGTCGTACCAGATGTGCCTGACGAACGTGTGCTTCTCGGGGGCCTCGCCCTCCTGCCAGATGATGACGCGCCGGGACGGACGCCTGGCGCCCGTCGCGTCCGTGCTGCTGCGCTCCGGGGGGACGCTGGTCATCTCGGCGAGGCGCAACTGCGCGCGCGCCGCCTCGATCGAGTTGGGATGCTCCTTCACGATCGCGCGAAACCGCGCGACGCTGTGCGTGGTCGCCAGCGGGTTGGCCCGCTGGAAGGCGATGGCCTCTTTCCACATCTGCTTCGCCGTCTTGCCGGACGCCCCGGTCAGCGGCCGCGGAGCGACGACGGGCGCGGGGACGGCCGGCTGCGCCGGGACGCGTACGGGAGGCGCCGGCGGAGGAGGCACGTCCGACGGGGGCGAGAGCGCCGGCAGCGAGGTTATCGGCACCGCGACTTCCACCTGTGACTCGCCGCCGCCGCGGGTCAGGAGGAAGCCGATGATCGCGACGAGGAGCAGCGCCGCGCCCGCCCCGGCCACCGCGATCTGCCAGTTCGCGGCCCGCATCCTCGCGCTGCGTCGCTGCCTGCCCTTGCGCTTGGCCGGGCGGATCCTCGGGCTCGACGCGGGCTCCGCGAGCGGGCGCTTCCCCTGCTGGAGCAGGATGAGGTCTTCGATCAGGTCCTGCGGCATCTGGTACCGTTCGAGCGGGTCCTTGGCCAGGGCCTTGAGGATGACGCTGCTCAACCCGCGCGATGTCTTCGGGTTCGCCTGATGGGGCGGAACCGGCTTCACCGTTTGGTGCCGGCGCAGGACTTCCAGCGCCGTGCCGCCGCTGAACGGCGGCTCACCGGTCGCCATGTGGTACATGCTCGCGCCGAGCGAATAGATGTCCGACCTGATGTCGATGTTCTGCTCGCCCCGCGACTGTTCGGGGGACGCGTAGTCGGGACTGCCGACGAACATGCCCGATTGCGTCCAGCGTGTCGACACGTCGGTCGTCGGGCGCGCCAGGCCCAGGTCGAGGAGCTTCGCGATGCCCTCCTCGGTCAGCATGAAGTTCTCGGGCTTGATGTCGCGATGGACCAGGCCGAAGCGATTGGCGTGCCCCAGGGCGCGCGCGATCTGCAGCGAGATGTCGATCGTCTGCCCTTCCTTGAGCGGGCCGTCCCGGTCGACGATGGTCGCGACGTCCTCGCCCTTCACGAGTTCCAGGGCGCAGAAGTAGCACTGGCGCCGCCGGTCGTGGCCGAACTCGACGTACCCGACGATGTTGGGGTGGTCGAGGGTCTTGACGACGCCGGCCTCGCGCCGGAACCGCGCGACGTGCGTGTCGGAGGCGAGGGAGGGCGGCAGGATCTTCAGGGCGACCATCAGGCCGTCGCTGCGCCTCTTCGCCTTGTAGACGGCGCCCATGCCTCCCTGACCGAGCTTCTCCAGGACCTCGTAGTCCCCGACGACGCGGACCTCGCCGGTGTGGATCGCGATGAGGTTCTCGAGCTCCTGGATCTGCTCGTGCGAGATGACGCCCTTGCCGACGAGGACGTGCTGGATGTTCTCGCTCAGGCCGAGCTCGGCGACGGCCCGTTGGGTCTGGAGTGCCTCGTCGAGTTGCGCCTGTGTGATGTAGCCCCGCTCCACGGCGATGCGGGCGAAGAGATCGTCACGTTCTTTCGACATCGGCATCCGTTACCGCGGCGCGCCCAGGTTCCGAATCGTCCGCGGAAAACAAAGGTACCACCGCCGGGTGAGGTGTCAATCGTGGCCCCGCGCACTCACCCGCAACCCCCGACAGCAGTTTGGCTTGCACGGGGGCGAAGAGGCGGGTACTCTCCGTAGGATTCGACCGAGGGAGGAGCAGCGAATGGCAGACGAGCCGCAGGGCGTGAAGACCTTCGTGCTGGACACCAACGTTCTTCTTCACAACGCCACCGCGCTCACGGCATTCGAAGACAACGAGGTGGTCCTGCCGATCCGCGTCCTCGAAGAGATCGACAACTTCAAGACGATGAACGACGAGCTCGGCCGCAACGCGCGCATGGCCATCCGGACCATCGACGGCCTGCGCAACGGCGGTAACCTCAAGGACGGCGCGAGGCTCGAGAACGGCGGCACGCTGCGGGTGATCGCCGGCGAACCACTCCCCGACGAGCTCGGCCTCGACCCGACGGAGCCGGACAACCGCATCCTCGGCGTGGCATACCACCTCGCCCAGTCCGGCAAGCGCGTCATCTTCATCTCGAAGGATATCAACGCCCGCGTGAAGTCGGACGCCCTCGGCATCGTCGCGCAGGATTTCGAGCGCGAGAAGGTGCGCTTCGACGAGCTGTTCAAGGGCTGGCGCACGCTGAGCGTCGACAAGGAAGTCGTCGACGGGTTCTACGCCAACAAGTACTGGGAGCCCCGCGACGAAAAGCTCGAACCCAACGAGTTCGTGGTGCTCGAGGACAACGGCAACCCCAAGCACACCGGCGTGGGGCGCTTCGACGGCAAGCAGGGCCGGGTGATCGGCCTCTCGTCGGACCGCAACGTGGCCTGGAACGTTCGCGCCCGCTCCAAGGAGCAGCGCATGGCCATCGAGTTGCTGCTCGACGACGACGTCAAGATGGTGACGCTCGTCGGCCAGGCGGGCACGGGCAAGACGCTGCTGGCGCTCGCCGCGGCGCTGCAGCGGGTCGTGCAGGATCAACGGTACGAGAAGATCCTGGTCACGCGGCCGATCATGCCGCTGGGGCGCGACATCGGGTACCTGCCCGGTTCGATGGAGGACAAGCTGTCGCACTGGATGCAGCCGATCTTCGACAACCTGAAGTTCCTCCTCTCGGGTCGGTTCCGCCCGGGCAACGAGACCGCCGACGACCTGCTCAACACGGGAACGGTCGAGCTCGAGGCGCTGACCTACATCCGCGGCAGGTCGATCGCCGGGCAGTTCATCATCGTCGACGAGGCGCAGAACCTGACGCCCCACGAGGTCAAGACGATCGTGTCACGCGCCGGGGAGGACACCAAGCTGGTGTTGACGGGGGACCCGTACCAGATCGACAACCCGTATCTGGACTCGTCGTCCAACGGCCTCACGTATTCGGCGGACAGGCTCAAATCGAGCGATATCACCGGACACATGACGCTGACGCGCTCGGAACGGTCGCCGCTGGCGAGCCTGGCCGCGGAGAGGCTGTAGCGGGTCGCGGAGGGGTGTCCCTCGCTTGACCAGCCGTCGTGAGAGGGATATTATCCCCAAGCTACGAGAGTGTGGAATCCAGATAGATGACTGCCGCACAATCCTCACAAGACGGTCAGGGCAAGAGCGTACTCGTCGTCGACGACGAGGCCGTCACGCTCAAGGTCCTCGAGACCGCCCTCAAGAAACGCGGATACGAGGTCATAACCGCGAACTCGAGCAAGGAAGCGCTCGAGGTGCTCAACCGGAAGACGGTAGACATCGTCATCGCCGACATCGTCATGCCCGACATGGACGGGTTCGCGTTCCTGGCCGAGGTGCGCAAGACGCCGGATACCGCGACGGTGCCGTTCATCTTCCTGACCGGCGACCGGACGGTGAAGAACAAAGTCCGCGGCCTCGAGCTGGGCGTCGACGAGTACATCACCAAGCCCTGTGTCATCGACGAGCTCTACGCCCGGATGGCCGCCATCCTCAGGCGCCGCGACGTCGCGGCCGCGACCTCGGCCGCCCCGGGAACGCCGAGCGAGGGCTGGGATCTCTCCGGCAAGCTGACGGCGATGCCGCCCCACGAGCTCATCCAGAGCCTCGCGAGCAACCAAAAGACCGGCGTGCTGCGTCTCATCACGCGGTTCGGGAAGGGCGAGCTCTACCTGGACGCCGGTAATCCCGTGCACGCGACGTTCGAAGGCATCGACGGCGAGGAGGCCGTGTACCTGATGTTCGCCCTCGAGGACGGCACGTTCGACTTCCGCGGCGGGGTCAAGGCGACCGTGAAGACGCTCAACGCCAACACCTCGAGCCTCCTGCTCGAGGGCATGCGTCGCATGGACGAGACCCGCGCCATCTTCCTCGCGCGAGACGCCGCGCTGCGCAAGGCCGGCAAGTAGCGCTCGACAGTCCCCACACGATTCATCGCCCCGGCTACTTCTTGCGCGCGGAGACGATCACGCCGAGACCCGGCAGCGGCAGCAGGTAGTCGAGGATGCGCCAGAGAATGTCCAGCCGGTCCCACACCCCGGCGAGGATGCCCGTCGACGACCTGCGGCGGAAGAGGGTGCCCCACAGGAGCCACGCGAGCGTGCCGGCCCTGCTGACGCCGCGAGCGCGCTCCACTTCGAGGCCCGCGCTCTTCAGCGTCTCGAGCAGACGCGCGCGCTTGTAGCGCCTGCGCCGCCGCAGTTCCCGGTCGATCGGAGAGAAGAGCCACGGCCCCGCCGGCTCCCAACAGACGAAGCGGCCGCCCTCGTCGAGCAGCTCGACGTACCGGCGAAGCACCGCGCCGTCGTCGTCGAGCGTCGAGAGCGCGCCCATGCTCAGGATCGTGTCGGGGGCCTCGTTCCTCACGCGGTCGACCGTCTCCTCGTCGCCCGGTGCGCCCTCGATGACCACGACGTTCGGCCGGTGGGCGAACCGGTGGCGCAGCAGCATCGCGCGTTCGGGGTCGTCCTCGATGCAGACGAGCCGCTCCTTCTGCGCGAAGTACGACGAGACCGAACCGTAGTTGCTCCTGAGTTCCACCACGCGCTGCCCCGAGTGCGCGAGCAGCTTGCGGGCGAGCCGCGCGTTGTGGCGTCGCAGGCGCAACGCCTCGCGCCGGGCGCGCAGGGCCACGCGGTCCGGACCCAGGTCCTTGAAGACGGCGAAGCGGATCGCCGCGTACAGCGCCCAGATCCCGTCGACCCACGAGATCTTCTTGCCTTCGAGGTAGCTGCGTCCGTGATACGAAATGGGGACTTCGTAGACGCGCGCGCCGAGCGCCGCGAGCTTGGCGGTGATCTCGATCTCGAACGTGAACGTGCGGCTGCGTATCGGCAGGTCCTTCACGAAGGCCGCGCGGAACACTTTGCAGCCCGTCTCGACGTCGGTCAGGTTGAGGTCCGTGAGGAGGTTGGAGAGGAACGTGACGACCCGGTTGCCGATCGCATGCCGGTAGTACAGCACGCGGCGTTCTCCCCCGGACTCGAACCGCGACCCGTACGTCGCGTCGGCCTTCCCCTCGAGGATGGGCGCGAGGGCCCGGGGGATGTCCCGCGGGTCGTACTCCAGGTCGGCGTCGTGTATCGCGACGATCGTGCCGCGCGCCTCTGCGAGCGCGGCGCGCACGGCCGCCCCCTTGCCGCGGCGGCGGGGCAGGAAGACGCCACGGACGGCGTTGTGCGTCTGCGCGATCGCGCGGACGACGTCGCCCGAACCGTCGGTCGAGCCGTCGTCGGCGACGATGACCTCCCGCGCCGCGCCGAGGTCGACCTCGAGCAGCCGCTCGATGCACGTGGCGAGCGTCGCGCGTTCGTTGTGGACGGGCACGATGACGGAGACGAGTTCCATGCGGGCATGGTCCCCGGGGGCCGCGGAGGTCGGATGCCACGACGCCGATCTGCGGCGTCGTGCGCGGCTGGGCCGTGCCGAGGATCGCGTCGACGAAATTCGTGGCCGGATCGATCCGCGTCCCCTCGATGCCGGGATCCTCGACTTGCTTGCCGTCGGCCCCGTAGACGCGGATCCACCCGGCGCCCCAGCCGTCGAACTCGACGCGCCCCTTGTCGAAGATGAAGACCATGAACGAGCCGTTGCCCGGGCAGTTGCCGCTGATCGTCATGCTCGCCATCACGCCGTTGGCGAACTCGACGGTCATCACCGAGTTGATATCGACCGGTGCCCCGTGGTTGTCCACGAGCGCGAAAACCTGCTCGACGTCGCTCTCGACCGTCCACAGCAGCGTGCTCAGCGGGTGCGCGCCGGAGTCGTATGCCTGTCCGCCGCCCGACAGCTTCGGGTCCTGGCGCCACTTGCCGGTCGTGCCGCGCATCCAGTTTTGCGAGATGAAACCGCTCACGAGTTCGAGCTTCCCCATCGCGCCCGAGCGGATCTGCTCACGCAGCCAGACGGTCCGCGGGTGACACGGCGTGTTGTAGCCGATCGTGAACACCTTGCCCGTCGCGTCCACCTTCGCCTTCAGCTCGCGCGCTTGGGCGGCGTTGGTGACCATGGGCTTCTCCATGAGCACGTGGCATCCCGCGTCGAGGGCCTGCATCCCCTGTTCGTAGTGGAGCGTGTGCGGCGTGCATACGACGACGCCGTCCGGCTTCTGCTCGGCGTACATTTTCGCCGCGTCGGTGTAGACCGCGGGTCGTGGTGCGTAGTCGGGGATGGCGCGTTCGATGAACGCGTTGACCGCGTCTTCGCTGACGTCGCAACCGGCGACCAACTCGACGTCGTCTCGTCCCTTGAGGGTGTTGGTGTGCTTGCGCATGATGCCACCGGTGCCGAGCAACGCGATCTTGAGCTTTGCCATGAATCAGTCCCTTTCGGTTGTGGAGTCCCAACGCTCTGTGGAATGGTAGTTTGGGACGACCCATCGTCAAGGAATCGGCCCCGATTGGGAGCGTTGTCTTCCGGTGTCTGACACCGCGCCTGACACCGCCCGTATCTTGTGATGCGGGTCAGTCGGATGCGTGCGACATCTTGGCGTCGAGCACGCGCTCGTAGTAGCTCTCGTACAGGGGGACGACGTGCTCGACGGTGAAGTTGTCGACGACCCGCCGCCGCCCGGCGGCGGCCATGCGCTCGCGGCGCTGCGGATCGCGCAGGATCGAGAGCGCGCCCTCGGCCATCGCCTCGACATCGCCCACCTCGCACAGGGTGCCCGTCGCGCCGTCCTCGACGACCTCCGGAATGCCGCCCGCCCGCGTCGCGAGGACCGGCACCCCGCAGGCCATGGCCTCGAGCGCGGAGAGGCCGAACGATTCCTGCGACGAGGGGAGCAGGAAGAGATCCGCGCACGAAAGCACGCGCGGGATGGCCGGTGTCTCGCCGAGGTACTTCACCCGATCCGCGACGCCGAGCTGCTTCGCCAGCCTGCGCACGCCGCAGAGCTCCGGACCGTCGCCGACCAGCAGCAGCCGCGCCGGCATCTCGGCGGCGACGCGCGCGAAGACGCGCACCACGTCGGGCACGTTCTTGACCGGACGCATATTGGAGACGTGCGCGAGCACGGCCTCCCCCGGCGACCTGACGAACCCGCGCAGGTCGCTCGGCCGCATGCGTCGGTAGATCTCGTGGTCGACGAAGTTCGGCACCACTTCGATGTGGCCGTCGAACCCGAACGTGTCGGTGGTCTCCCGGGCGAGCGAGGCGCTGACGGCCGTGACCCCGTCGGAGTCTCTCAACGCGAACTGCACGACGCGGAAGTACTCCGGTTCGCGACCGACGATCGTCACGTCCGTGCCGTGGAGCGTCGTGACGACCGGCATCCGGCGGCGCCCGGTGATCTCCCGGGCCAGGCACGCGCTGATCGTGTGCGGGATCGCATAGTGGACGTGAATCAGGTCGAGGTCCTCG
>Ga0272442_10009001_pt1 | contig 12547 bp, 8 predicted proteins | sample SSMForm2O_FD_200262 | JGI IMG/M metagenome (GOLD analysis project Ga0272442, IMG submission 200262) | Marine sediment archaeal communities from Little Sippewissett salt marsh, Falmouth, MA, United States - SSM-Form-2O | ecosystem: Environmental > Aquatic > Marine > Wetlands > Sediment ... | reverse complement strand
GAGGCGGCGAATGTGATGTACATGACGTTCGGGCGGATGGGTGTGCCGGGACTCCACGAAATAGGGTATGTGTCCCTCGATTCTTGAGGGTGATGTTCGTTACGTTCGGGGGGGATGCTGCGGGCGGGGTGAAGCCGGAGCGGTGTGGCTTCGGGGGGAGGCCAAAAGGTCGTCGAGCGTCTGCGCATCTCTCATTGCTTGCCCCAGGAAAGCTGGGTCGGTAGAGTTGGCCGGGTGCGGTAGAGCGTGTCGGTCGGCCGCCCCGAAGGGGTGGGCATGGCGAAGCGATCCAACGGCGCGACGCTGGGGTTTGAGGAGACGCTGTGGCAGGCGGCGGACAAGATGCGCGGGCACATGGACCCGTCGGAGTACAAGCACGTCGCCCTCGGTCTCATCTTCCTCAAGTACATCTCCGATGCATTCGAGGAACGCCGCGAGGAGATCCGTGCGGAGCTCTCGGATCCGGAGAGCGCGTGGCACGTCGCTGAGCCGAGGCTGTTGCAGGAGGAGCTCGAGGACCGCGACGCCTACGCGATGAAGAACGTCTTCTGGGTTCCGAAGGAAGCCCGCTGGTCGTTCCTCCAAGAGCGCGCGAAACAGCCCGAGATCGGAAAGCTTATCGACGATGCAATGGTCGCCATCGAGCGGGAGAACCCCTCCCTCAAGGGCGTCCTGCCCAAGGACTACGGCCGTCCGGCGCTCGACAAGCAGCGGCTGGGCGAGCTGGTCGACCTCATCAGCACGATCGGCCTGGGCGACGCGGAGAACCGCTCCAAGGACATCCTTGGCCGCGTGTACGAGTACTTCCTCAGTCAGTTCGCGAGCAAGGAAGGAAAGAAGGGCGGCGAGTTCTACACGCCCCGCTGCATCGTCAAGCTTCTCGTCGAGATGATCGAGCCGTACGAAGGCCGCGTCTACGACCCCTGTTGCGGATCGAGCGGGATGTTCGTGCAGAGCGAGGAGTTCATCCGCGCCCACGGCGGCAAGATCGGCGAGCTATCCATCTACGGACAGGAATCGAACCCGACCACCTGGAAGCTGGCCAAGATGAACCTCGCCATTCGCGGCATCGAAGCCAATCTCGGCGGCGAGAACGCCGACAGCTTCCACAACGACCTGCACAAGACGTTGAAGACCGATTTCCTCCTCGCCAATCCACCGTTCAACGACTCCGACTGGGGCGGTGATCGACTACGCGAGGACATCCGTTGGGCCTACGGTGCCCCGCCGACCGGCAACGCGAACTTCGCCTGGGTGCAGCACTTCATCCATCATCTCGCGCCGACGGGGATCGCCGGCTTCGTTCTTGCCAACGGTTCGATGAGCTCGAACCAGTCCGGCGAAGGCGACATTCGCAAGGCCATCGTCGAAGCCGATCTGGTCGATTGCATGATCGCGCTGCCCGGCCAGCTCTTCTACGGGACCCAGATTCCGGCCTGCCTCTGGTTTATCGCGCGTGACAAGTCGGGCACGCCGACCAAGGGCCGTGAACTCCCCTCTACCTCTGGGAGAGGGGCAGGGGGTGAGGGTCGTTTCCGCGACCGCCACGGGAAAACGTTGTTCATCGATGCGCGGCAGATGGGTTCGATGGTCGATCGCACGCATCGCGAACTGACCGACGACGACATCGCCAAGATTGCTGGGACGTACCACGCCTGGCGTGGCGAGGCTGAAGAGACCTACGAGGATGTCTCCGGATACTGCAACGCGGCAACGCTCGATGACATCCGCAAACACGGGCACGTCCTGACGCCTGGTCGATACGTCGGCGCTCCGGAAGCGGAAGAAGATGACGAGCCGTTCGAGGAGAAGATGGCTCGTCTTACGTCGGAGTTGTCCGAGCAGTTCGAGGAGTCCAGGCGCCTCGAAGAGGAGATCCGGAAGAACCTGAAGGGGCTGGGATTCGATGTGTGATCTGGCTCATGCATCAGCGAAACTGGAGCGAGCCGTGCGGAAGCTGTACAGCGAGGACGCCCAGCTGATCGCTGGTAGAGTACATGAGCAAGCAGTGACAGCATGTCTCAAGCGGTACTTGCACGACGAGTTTCCTGAGTCGGACGTTGACTGCGAATACAACAGGGATGATCGAAACGCTGATGACATCAAGCGAGACCCGGATGGAGCAGCAATGCGCCCCGACATCGTTGTCCATCGACGACGCACCCGGACCAACCTGCTTGCGATAGAAGTCAAGCCCTACTGGTCCACGGTTGACCGCGAGGAGGACTTCGCACGGCTGGAACACCTGACTGGCGTAAGGTTCAACTACTCCCTTGGCGCACATGTTGAGCTAGGTCTTGACGGCCCGACCTTTACCTGGTTCTCGGAAGGACGGCCTATGGGAGATCCGCATGTCTGAGTGGCGGGATGTCGCAGTGGAGGAGCTTGCGGCAGACGAACCCAATGCCATTGCGACCGGTCCCTTTGGATCGAACATCAGCTCGAAGTTCTTCGTGGACGAAGGAGTACCTGTCATTCGTGGCGGCAACCTATCCGAGAAGGTCGGAACGAGGCTGGATGAGTCGAAGCTCGCCTTTGTGACAGAAGAGAAGGCGCAGGCATTGGCGCGCAGCATCGCTCGACGCGGTGATCTGATCTTCACCTGCTGGGGAACCATCGGACAGGTTGGACTCATTGACGAGCGCAGCGAGTACGAGGAGTACATTGTCTCGAACAAGCAGATGAAGTTGACGCCAGATCCCGAGAAAGCTGACAGCCTCTTCCTGTACTACCTCTTCTCAGGGCCCGCTGTATCTGGCAGCATTCGCAGTCAGGCCATCGGCAGCAGCGTTCCTGGCTTTAACCTCGGGCAGCTCAAGGGGATCCCTCTCAGCATCCCGTCTCTTGGCGAGCAACGGCGCATCGCGCACATCCTTGGCACGCTGGACGACAAGATCGAGCTGAATCGGCGGATGAATCGGACGCTGGAGGCGATTGCTCGGGCGATCTTCAAGAGCTGGTTCATTGACTTCGACCCAGTCATCGACAACGCGATCTTGAATGGCAAGCCAATTCCGGATGAGTTCATCGAGCGTGCGAAGGTTCGCCGTGAGATCCTGGGTCGAAGTCAACCCTCACCCCCGGCCCCTCTCCCAGAGGTAGAGGGGAGGAACTACAGGGGAGGGTTTGAGTTCACCGGGCTAGTCGAAAGAGCGAGGGAATTGAGGCAGAGACAGACGCCAGTGGAGGAGATCCTGTGGGAGATCCTTCGGGATAGGCAGGTCCTCGGTCTCAAGTTCCGTCGCCAGCATCAGATCGGCGACTACATCGCCGACTTCTACTGCCATGAGCACAAGCTTGTGATCGAACTCGATGGCGGCATCCATCAAACCAAGGAAGCCAAAGACACGAAGCGCGATGCCTACATGCAAACCCTCGGCCTGACCGTCCTCCGTATCCCTAACCATGACGTCCTGAAGTCGATTGAAGACGTCCTATCCCGAATTGCAAAGGCGATGGGCCTAAGCCCCTCTCCCACTGGGAGAGGCGGGGGTGAGGGTGTGGCGGGCTACCGCCACTTATTCCCCGACGGCTTCCAAGACTCCCCCCTCGGCAAGATCCCGGTAGGGTGGACTACAGCAGCGCTGAGTGACCTCACCAGCCACCTCAAGCGGGGAATCAGCCCTGCATACGTGAACGGTGGGGGCATCTGTGTCCTGAATCAGAAGTGCATTCGAGGTCGTCGCGTCGACTTCGCTGCTGCTCGCCGTCATGATCCTGAAAGGAAGTCCGTAGAAGGCCGCACACTTGAAGCCCTCGATATCCTTGTGAACTCGACTGGCGTCGGAACGCTCGGTCGTGTTGCCCAGCTCTGGGACCTCCCCGAGACTGCGGTAGCGGACTCGCACATCACCGTCGTTCGTGCGGGCAAGCATGTGGATTCCTGGTTCTTGGGTACAGCACTTGTTAGTCGTGAGAAGGAAATCGAAGCGCTCGGCGAGGGTACGACTGGGCAGACAGAGCTCAGCAGGGCTGTGCTTGGCGAACTGCCGTGTGTGGTCTCCCCCGTAGCGGCTCAGCGGGCATTCGGTCACTTCGTGGCACCACTGCTCTTGAGGATTGCCGCGAACCAACGGGAAGCGCGAGCACTCGCTGCCCAACGGGACACGTTGCTGCCCAAGCTCATCTCCGGGGAGCTTCGGATCGGAATAGCAGTCAGGCCCACGACAAGGAGGCCGCGATGAGACTGCCCCCAGAACTTCTTCAGGCTGTCTCCGCCTCCGGGGGCGGCAAGATTGCACTCGTAGTGGGAGCAGGATGTTCGCTCGAGGCACCTACTGCAATTCCAACTGCGGAAGTTTGCTCGCAGGAGTGCCATGATCGGCTCGTTGCCAACGGATTCCTCTCGGTCGGGGATTGCGCAACACCTTCGAATCTGTCATCTTTGGCCGACGCGGTTGTCGAAAAGACCGGCGAGCAGCGGCCTCTCGTAGAGCAACTCCTTCAGCACTACGAGTTGAAGTCAGCATCACCCAATGACGGCCATTTGCTCACGGCTGCCCTGCTGCGAGAGGGGGCAATCGCCTCTGTGGTCACTTTGAATTTCGATCTTGCGCTTTCCACAGCGATCGGGCAGCTTGGAGTTGGAGATAGGGTCGGTGTTATCGACGGCCCCGATGACCTCGATCACCTTCAGACAGTCGTGAACGTCTATTACCTGCACCGAAACGCCAATGCGGCTGATCTCGAGAGGTGGATTCTTCGTTCCGACGCCATCAAATCCGAGTGGAAGGGGAAGTGGCAAAATGTCGTTGCAGCCAAGGTTCTCAGCACACCGATCGTCGTGTTTGTGGGCTTGGGCAGCCCGGCGGACGTACTCATCGAAAGCACCAGACTGATCCAGAGCGCGATCCCAGGTGGGAGCAAAGTGTTTCAGATTGATCCGGGTGAGCCGGAGAAGTCGGAATTCTTCAAGAAACTGGCGCTCGATCCCACGGCCTTCATACAAGGGACATGGTGTGATTTCATGGCAGCTCTTTCGGACCGGCTCGTCGTTGAGCATACAGCGCGTCTCAAGATAGCCGCAGACGCAATAGCCCTGCGCGACGGACTGCCTCCGGAGGATCTCACCGCTCTTCTCACCCGGCTACAGGATATCGGACTTCTCAACGTAGGGCGTCTGAGAGCGAGCTGGCTGATTCACAAGAAGGACTATCTTGCCGAGGATTTGCTGTCTCGCGAACTCATCGCAGATTTGCTGCTCGCAGCCTCATTCATCGCACGCGTCACAGACACGACGGCAATCCTCTTCGCAAATGGTATTGTCGAGTTTAAGCGGGGAGATCGAATCGTTGCAGCTCATGTGTTTGCCTCGGGACGTGGTTCACGGAGCCGCACCGCGATTGAGAGTGAACTGTCGTCTCGCTATCGACGCTTCCGCGGGTTGTCCTCACAGCCGTCCGGCGTGATCGTTGCGGGGATCAGCGACAATGGTGGAGTCCCAATCACGCCTCCTGCTGACGTCCTCATCGGTGACCCGTCCGAGAGCATCGTCTTGGGGGCATCGGTATTGCCGATATTCCTTGTTGGGTCTCTCCGCCAAGCCCCAGCTCGATGCAAGGAGGTGGCCCCATGACAAGCGTAGCGATACCGCTGACCCCGACAGACCTCATCGCTGCTGCGTCGAGTGTGATGGAAGCTGGTGGGTATCAAACCATTCGAGAAGGTTTCCCGGAATGGAACACGACATCGACTCGGCTATTCGAGGATAAGTACAACGTGGTCGGCATTGCTGTGTTCACAACGACCATCGAGCTGCTGAGCTCGTGGGCAGATCTGCAGGGAGCGCTCGTCGATGTCATCTCACGCCATGTGGGGCAGGCGGAGAGCAAAGCCTGGGACGGTTACTTGGTGCTCCTGACGACGGGAATCGCTCCATCCAGTGATGTCGAGATTGAGGATCTCCGCTACGACACAACTCGCCTTCGGAAGCTTGTGGCAACTGGCGAAGATATTAGCTCAGCACGGGATGTAGAACGGCTGCTGCGCTCGCTTCTTCCTCTTCGTAGCGAACATGCCTCGATTGGCCAGGGTACCACCCTCGACCTGCTTCCTGGGCTCTTGGCGGAGCAGGGAATCAGCAAGAAAACGACGGAAGTACTTGTGAAGTCCTTCATTGAGCACGGACCGTTGATGGATGAGCTTCATCGACACTGGAGGTCTCAATGAGACTGCTATCTCTTGAGCTAGACGGGTTTCGCGGATTTGCGACCAAGCAGACCTTCGATCTCAACGCGGACGCCGTGATTGTGGTGGGTGCAAACGGCAATGGGAAGACATCGCTTTTTGACGCGGTTCTCTGGGCGATCACCGGCCGCATACCCCGGCTCGGCACTGATGACTCGCTATTTGCGTGCAGGTTCTCCGAAACCGGTCAGTTCCGGGTCGTCCTGCGCCTTGGCCGAGCGGATGGCTCTTCTCCGCTCGCGATCACACGTGTCTTTGATGGGACAGGAACCAGAGTCACGGTCGAAACCCCCAGCGGCGTTTTGCGCGGTCCAGAAGCCGATGGCCAGCTAATCAAGCAGATATGGAAAGAGGCCGCGACCGCTGCGAGCCCTGCGGAGGCACTTGCGACTGCACTAACACGAAGCGTGTACCTGCAACAGGATCTTGTGCGAGACTTCATCGACGCTGCTACAGCGGAGGATAGATTTAGTGCGGTGAGCGAACTTGTGGGCGCTGGAAGGGTCACTGAGCTACAAAGCGAGCTGGAGAAGGCTAAGAAGGCGTGGAGCCTGGCCACTAACAGCCGAGTTGCGGAGCTGCAGCCGCTTCGTAGCCGGCAATCCACAATGGAAACTCGGCTCGCTGAACTAAAAGCCCGTTCGATCCACTCGCAGGATGGCCTTGACGACACTGCCTGGACTGAGTGGTGGGGGCAGATGCAGGCAATGGACCTCGAAGTCAGCTCAGTCCCCATGGCCTCGCGGGAGGCCGCTGGCGCTATTGACGCAGCCGTCAGGCAGCTCGACGCTGCGCGCCGTGCCGCCGAGCGAAGAAGGCTACTACTCGACTCACTTGCACAGGAGCTTGGCGACATTGCCACCAAGGCCAAGCCCGATCTGGCGGCATTGCGGAGCAGAGTCGCATTGGGGCGACAGCGGGTTCAAGAAACGCGAACAAAGGTCTCCGCTGAGCAGGCACGCGTAGCCAACGTTCGCCGCCTCCAATCCGAGCTAAAGGAGAAGTTTGAGCAGTTGCAGGCCCTGGCGGCGCTTGCACTCAAGCATCTAGGCGAGAAATGCCCGGTGTGCAACCAGGAATACAACGTCGATGCGACCCGACGCCGACTGGAGCTGATTGCAGCGCGACGAGGCACGCCTTCGACTTCTCATTCACTGCCGGACACGTTACCTGAGCTCTTGGAGTCCCTGACCACTCAAGAGAAGGAACTCTCAGCCGCCGAGTTCGACGTTCGAACGGCAGAGCAGGCCATTCGGGACCTCGAATCAGCTGAGCTAGCGATCGAGAGGCACTTCACGGAGCTTGGCATCGAGCGCAAGAGCCCCATTGAGCAACTGCCCTCTGTTGCCGCCGCGACAACGGCGACGAATCGACGAATCGACGACTTGGCTGCAGCTCAAAGGGCGGGCGAAGCGTTTGCCCTCCGCCTTTCTCAGATTGGCGATCAGGCGACTATTCAGGAAATGGAGCGAGAGATCGAGACAACCCGCGTGAAGATTTACCAAGAGGACACGGCACTTGAACAGCGCGCGGCGACGGGCGAGGAGGCGCAGCGAGTGATAGAGGCGCTCAGGAAGGCTGCGTCAAGTGTCGTCACTGAACGTGTGAAGGAGATAGAGCCTTTGCTCAGTGATATCTACAGCCGCATCGATGTGCATCCAGCCTTCCGAGTGGTACGTTTTCTCACCTCGGTGGTGCGTGGTCGTGGCCAGCTTGCAGCGGTTGTCAGTGATCCCCGTTCGGAGGTCGAATGTGATTCTCCGGCAACGGTTCTTTCCAGTTCCCAGATGAACGGCCTTGCCGTCTGTGCGTTTCTTTCGCTCAACTTGGGCGTCTCCAATCCGCCGCTAGACTCTGCCATCCTTGATGATCCACTCCAGAGCTTGGACGACATCAACCTTCTCGGTCTCATCGACCTACTTCGACGAGCGAAAGACAAACGGCAACTCCTCGTTTCTACTCACGATCTAAGGTTTGGCGATCTCTTGGCCCGGAAGCTTCGACCGGGCACTTCGGAACAACGGACTGTCATCATCGAGCTTGATGGTTGGAGCCGGATTGGCCCACTGGTCACCAGTAGTGATGTCAAATGCGATCCTGTTCCACTTCGACTCATGCGGGTTGGTTGAGGGAGCGAGCAATCATGCGTCGAGTTCTTGCTGAATCCGTTGTCGAACAAGCCGCCCTCGAATGGTTTGAGGAGCTGGAGTGGTCCGTCCTGCACGGCCCCGACATCGCGCCAGGAGAGCCGGCGGCGGAACGCTTGAGCTACTCCGACATTGTCCTCCGAAGCCGTCTTGAAGCTGCCATCGACTCTCTGAACCCGGAGCTTCCTGCGCAAGCCATGGAAGAGGCCCTCCGCAAGGTTCTCCACATCGATTCGCCGTCGCTCGTCTTGCGAAATCGCGCATTCCACAAGATGCTGACAGATGGCGTAACGGTCGAGATCGCGGAGGATGGAGCCGTTCGTGGCGAGCAGGCCAAGCTGGTCGACTTCGAGAACCCGGAGGCCAACGACTGGCTCGTCGTGAACCAGTTCACCGTCGTCGAGGGCCAGCACAACCGCCGGCCGGACATCGTCGTGTTCGTCAACGGGCTGCCGCTTGCGGTGATCGAGCTGAAGAACCCGGTGGACGAGAACGCGACGATCGAGACAGCGCGCAGGCAGCTCGAGACCTACAAGGCGGAGATCCCGTCGCTGTTCCACACGAACGAGCTGCTGGTGATCTCCGACGGCCGCGAGGCGCGACTGGGAACGATCACCTCGCCGCGCGAGTGGTTCTTGCCGTGGAAGACGATCGAGGGGGAGAAGCTCGCGGCATCGACCGACCTGGAACTCGAGACGCTGATCAAGGGGGTGTTCGACAGGCGGCGGTTCCTCGAGCTGGTTCGCCACTTCGTCGTGTTCGAGGACGCGGACGGCAACGTTGTCAAGAAGGTCGCCGCATACCACCAGTTCCACGCGACGAACCGTGCCGTCAAGAGCGTCGTCGAAGCGTCGCGACCGGAGGGGAAGAAGCAGGGAGGGGTGGTCTGGCATACGCAGGGCGCCGGCAAGAGCCTCACGATGACGTTCTTCGCGGGGAAGCTCGTGCTGCATCCGGAGATGCGGAATCCGACGATCGTTGTGATCACCGACCGAAACGACCTGGACGATCAGCTGTTCCGCACGTTCGCGCGGTGCCGGGATCTCCTTCGGCAGAAGCCAGTTCAAGCCAAGAGCCGCGCTCACCTCCGGGAGCTTCTGCACGTGGCATCCGGAGGGGTGGTCTTCTCGACGATCCAGAAGTTCATGCCGCCTTCGGCGGCACCCTCACCTCGATCCTCTCCCAGAGGGAGAGGAGGAGACGATACGCACTACAGAGGTGGGTTTGAGTTCGCGGGCCTTGTAGCAAATGTGAGGGATCTCCGCCAGCGACAGACTCCTGCAGAGGAGATTCTGTGGAAGCTCCTTCGAGACAGACAGCTCGCGGGTCTCAAGTTCAGGCGCCAGCATCAGATCGGTGACTACGTTGCTGACTTCTTCTGCGCTGCGACGAACCTGGTCATTGAGCTCGACGGCCCGGTACACTGGCGGACGACACAGATAACACATGACCAGAAGCGAGATGCATACCTTCAGGGACTCGGATTCACGGTTCTCCGTCTTGCGAACGAACTGATCGAGGAAGAGCCCGAAGAAGCCCTGCAGAGAATCCACGAAGCTGCCTTCCCCTCTACCTCTGGGAGAGGGGTTAGGGGTGAGGGTCAGTCAGAAGACGAGATGCCACTTCTGACTGATAGAGACAACGTCGTTGTGATCGCCGATGAAGCTCACCGGAGTCAGTACGACTTCATCCGCGGGTTCGCCAAGCACATCCGCGACGCGCTGCCGCACGCGACGTTCATCGGGTTCACCGGAACGCCGATCGAGCTCGCCGACCGCAACACCTACGCCGTGTTCGGCAACACCATCAGCACCTACGACATCGTGCAGGCTGTGGAGGACAAGGCGACCGTCCCCATCTACTACGAGAGCCGCATCGCCAAGCTCGACCTCGACCAGAACGAACGGCCGCACATCGACGAGGACCTCGAGGAAGTCACCGAAGGCGAGGAGATCGAGCGCGTCGAGCGGATGAAGTCGAAGTGGTCGCAGCTGGCAAAGGTGGTGGGCACGCCGAAGCGCCTCGGCCTGGTTGCCGACGACCTGCTGGAACACTTCGACGCACGCCAGTCGGCGATGGACGGCAAGGCGCTCATCGTCTGCATGAGCCGACGCATCTGCGTCGACCTGTACGAGCAGATCGTCCAGCGCCATCCGGAGTGGGCGAGCGACGATGACGAGGCCGGTGCCGTCAAGGTGGTGATGTCCGGCTCGGCGTCCGATCCAGTGGAGTGGCAGTCGCACATCCGCAACAAGCAGCGCCGCGACCGACTGGCGCAGCGGTTCAAGGATGCGGACGATCCGCTCAAGATCGTCATCGTGCGCGACATGTGGCTGACGGGGTTCGATGTGCCGTGCCTGCACACCATGTATGTCGACAAGCCGATGAAGGGGCACACCCTGATGCAGGCGATCGCCCGCGTCAACCGCGTGTTCCGCGACAAGCCGGGCGGATTGATCGTCGATTACATCGGCCTTGCCGATGCCCTGCGCAAGGCGATGCACAACTACACCGACGGCGGCGGGCGCGGTGAGATCCAGTACGACCAGCGCGAGGCGGTGGCGCTCGTCCTGGAGAAGCTCGAGGTGTGTCGCGGCTTCTTCCACGGCTTCGACTACCGGACCTACCTCACCGGGAACCAGGAGGAGAAGCTGCGCTTCGCGCCGTTCGCCGAGGAGCACCTCCTTGCGCAGGAGGAAGACGCGACGGCGTTCGTCGCCGCGGTCGCGGCGCTGTCCAAGGCGTTCGCCCTGGCGGTGCCCCAGCCCGAGGCGATCGCCGCGCGCGACGAAGTCGCGTTCTTCCAGCACGTCAAGGCGGCCCTCGTCAAGCACACGGTGACGCGTCAGCGCCCCGAGGAGGAGCTCGACGCCGCGGTGCGACAGATCGTCGACCGGGCGATCGCGCCGGATCGCGTGATCGACATCCTCGAGGTCGTCGGCATCGACAAGCCGGACATCTCCGTGCTCTCCAACGAGTTCCTCGCCGAGGTCCGGGGGATGGAGCACCGCAACCTCGCTGCCGAGGTGCTGCGCAAGCTTCTGGAGGACGAGATTCGCGCGCGGCGCCGCACCCATCTCGTCCAGTCGCAGCGGTTCTCCGACATGCTCGAGGCGACGATCCTCCGCTACAAGAACCGGGCGATCGAAACGCTCGAGGTCATCGAGGAGCTGATCCGCATCGCCAAGGAGGTCCGCCAGGCCGACCAGCGCGGCGAGGCGCTCGGCCTGACCAAAGAGGAGCTGGCGTTCTACGACGCGCTCGAAACCAACGACAGCGCCGTTGCGGTGATGGGCGACAAGGTCCTGAGCGAACTCGCCCGCGATCTCGCCGACACCGTGCGCCGAAGCGCCACGATCGACTGGACGATGAAGCAGAGCATCCGCGCCGAGATGCGCGTTCTCGTCAAGCGCACCCTGCGCAAGTACGGCTACCCACCCGACAAACAGCAGAAGGCGACCGACACCGTCATCCAGCAAGCAGAGCTTCTCGGCGAGCAGTGGGCGGGTTGAGAGGAGAGGAGATGCTGGAGACCCACAAAGCGGTGGGGCTGTTCGAGGAGATGGGCGCGGATGAGGCGATTGCGAGGGGGTTCTGGTCGCGGTGCAAGCTCAACACCCATGGGGTGTCGGTGCACCTGGCGAGGTTGGCACCGGGGGTGCAGAACGCCCATCAGCACGAGTCGCTGTTTGAGCTGGTGATGCTCGTTGATGGAGCGGTGGTCGCCGCTTCGTGGAAGGACGGGGGTTCCATCGAGACGTTCGCCCTCAAGGAACAGGGCGACACGGTGGTGTTCCATCCCAAGCAGCCGCACACCCTGATCGTCGAGCGCGACAGCCAGGTGGTGGTCGTCCGATTCGCGGAAGCGGACGTCAACCCCAACGAGCGGACCGCACTGGATCTCCCCCCATCGCTCGCCGCGGCCCGCGACCGCTTCCTCGAAACCCCAAGAAGCGTCCTGGAGGCGGTGTTGAGGTCCGACAACGAGGGGGGAGGGGAGGGGCGTAGTCAGGTATGGCCCGGCTGGCGCGACACATCGACACGCCAGGGGGCGAATAGGAGGTGATGCAGATGCCCGGTGACTCTCGGTTCGAGGCGGCCGTAGCGGAGCTTCGCTCGGTGCTCCTGGGGCTTCGAGAAGGGATGGAGGTTCACGACGTCGTCATCCCTGCCAGGGACGAGGTGATCGAGCACTTCGGCAAGCTCCTCTTGCC
>Ga0272442_10008999_pt1 | contig 12548 bp, 8 predicted proteins | sample SSMForm2O_FD_200262 | JGI IMG/M metagenome (GOLD analysis project Ga0272442, IMG submission 200262) | Marine sediment archaeal communities from Little Sippewissett salt marsh, Falmouth, MA, United States - SSM-Form-2O | ecosystem: Environmental > Aquatic > Marine > Wetlands > Sediment ... | reverse complement strand
CTTCCTTGACGGGGGTGCGGTTTTAAAAACTCATTATCCCAGGATTCTCCCCGGGCACGGGCACGCGCGCGGGCACGGGCACGTACCGGGGCCCTTGACAACCAAAAAATCGTGCACACATTGTCCGGCAGAAAGGAGGGATGATCATGGCACTGACATTATGGAGACCAAGAAGCCTCTCCCCGTTCAACCGTGAAGTCGACCGCCTGTTCGGATCAGTCTTCGACAGCCCCTTCTTCGAGTTCCAGAAAAGCGGCCTGGTTCCCGCCCTGGACTTTGTCGAGGGCGAGGACGCCTACAGCGTCAAGGTGGAGCTGCCCGGCGTTCTGGAAAAAGACATCAGCGTGACGCTGGCCGACGGCAACCTGGAGATCAAGGGCGAGAAGAAGGAAGAGAAGGAAGAAGAGACCGAACTGTGCTACTGCTCCGAGCGTTCCTACGGCTCGTTCTCGCGGGTGGTCGAGCTGCCCTCGGGCGTGGACGGAGAGAAAGTGACCGCCAGCTTCAAGAACGGCATCCTGGAGATTTCGCTTCCCAAGCAGGAGGAGGTCAAACCCAAGGAAGTCAAGATCAAGGTGAAGTAGCATTCAATCCCGGTTGTCTTGGCGAGGAGGGCGGCGGTGTCCGCCCTCTTCGTATTTAATTTATCAAACTCTCAGGCGTGGTTCCTGAGCTTGAGCTCCAGCGGATGCGGGTTCAGGTAGGACTGCTGCGCCAGGTAGCCCTGATCGTACTTGCGCACGTGATGCTTGATCAGCGTCACCGGGACGATCAACGGCGTGTACCCCGCGCGGTAGGACTCGATGGTCCCGGCCATCTCCTTTTTTTCGTCCGCGCCCAGCCGGCGCTTGAAGTAGCCGGCCATGTGCTGGAGGACGTTGACGTTCTTCTTGACCGTGGCCCGCAGGCGCAGCGCATCCAGCAGCATGTCTTCGTATTCGGCGATCAGCTCGCGGGGCTTTTTGCGCTTGCCGGCGGCGACCAGGCGGCCCATTTCCTTCAAGTGCTTGGGGCTGTGGGCCATCAACTGGAGCTTGTGGGCCGAGTGGAAATCGACCAGCCGGCCCACCGACGCCCTGGGGCTCATGGATTCGCGGTAGCGCTGCAGGCAGAAGATCCGCTCGATGAAGTTCTCGCGGATGCCGGCGTCGTGCAGCCGGCCCTCGTCCTCCGCCGGAAGCAGGGGGAAGCGGTCCATGAACGCCCGGGCGAAGAGCCCCGATCCGGTGCCGGCGGGGGTTCCCTTCCGGGTGTACACCCGCACCCGCTCCATGCCCGAGCTGGGCGACTTGCTCTTGAAGACGAAGCCGCACAGGTCTTCCCGCGCCAGGAGATCCAGGCGCTTTTTGGCCCAGGCCCGCATGCGGGCGGTGTGATCCTCGCCGGTCTTTATCACCACCAGGCGGGGGCTTTCGGGATCGCCCACCAGGCGCATGGCCGGTCGGGGGATGCCCAGGCCGCACTCCACCTCCGGGCAGACCGGCACCCACTCGACCCAGCGGCCGAAGGTGTCGGTGAGGAAGCGGTCGCGCTTGTGGCCGCCGTCGTAGCGGACCGGCTCGCCCAGCAGGCAGGTGCTGATCCCCAGGCGGGGTTTTTGCCCCGGCTTCGTACCGGCGGTCAAAACCCGACCTTGTTTTTCAAGAAGCGGTAGAGGGTGGCCCGGCCCACTCCCAGGAGCTTGGCGGCCTGGACCTTGTTGCCGTGGGCCTGCTCCAGGGCCTCGCGGACGCTCTGCTCGTCCAGCTTGCGGCGGCCGCGCCTTGCCGCCGGCTCCACCGGCGCCGGTTTCGCGGAGGCGTTTATGGGAACGGAGCTTATCTCCGGGGGCAAGTGGGTCCGCCGGACGCGCTGGCCCCACGACTTTACCAGGGCGAAGTGCACCGCGCTCTGCAGCTCGCGGACGTTTCCGGGCCATTCATACTCGGTCAGCGCGGTGACCGCGTTCTTGGAGATCCCCCCCGCGCGCTGGCCCTCGCGGACGGCCTGCTCCAGGAAATGGTCCACCAGCAGGGGGATGTCGGAGCGGCGCTCGCGCAGGGGCGGCAGGTGGATCGGCACCACCTTGACGCGGTAGTACAGGTCCTCGCGGAAATTGCCCCGCTGGATCTCGCGCTCCAGGTCGCGGTTGGTGGCGCTGATCAGGCGGACGTCGGACGAGATGGTCTTCTCGTCCCCCACCCGCTCGAAGGTGCCTTCCTGCAGCACCCGCAGCAGCTTTACCTGCAGCGACTTGGGCATCTCGGCGATCTCGTCTAGGAACAAAGTGCCGCCGTCGGCCAGCTCGAAGCGGCCCTTCTTGTCGCGGATGGCCCCGGTGAAGGCCCCGCGGACGTGGCCGAACAGCTCGCTCTCCAGGAGGTTTTCGGGCAGCGCGCCGCAGTTTACCGGGACGAAGGGCCCGGTGGCCCGGGGGCCCTGGGAATGCAGCGCCCGGGCGACCAGCTCCTTGCCGGTCCCGCTCTCGCCCGAGACCACCACCGGTATCTTGACCCCGCAAAGCTCGCGGATGGCCTCGAACACCTTCCGCATCCGCGGGTGCCGGCCGATGATCCCCGCAAACGAGTTCTTGGCCCGCATCCGCTCGGTTATGTCCTGCACCGCCCCCACCGAGCGCTGGGGCTTTCCGTCCGGGCCGTACTCGGTCTTGCACTTCTCGTGAACGTACTTGATGGTCCCGTCCTGGAGCAGCAGCCGGTGGACGATGTCGTAGCCGGTTTTGTTCTCCAACGACTTGGTGTAGGCCTCGTTGACGAAATCGCGGTCATCGGGATGCACCATCTCCAGGAAGGCCTCGTAGGTGGCCCCGAACTCCCCGGGGGTCAGCCCGAATATCCGGTAGATCTCGTCCGACCAGTACAGGGTGTCGTTGACCAGGTCCAGCTCCCAGTGGCCCAAGAGGGCCATCTGCTCGGCCTCCCGCACCAGCAGCTGCCGCTTACCGCAGGCGCTCGATACTTTCTGGAGCCTTTCTATCTCGGCCTCGAGCTGTTTTATGCGCTTTTCCAGTTGCTGATATGTCGGTTTGTCGGCCAATTTCCTTAACCAATAAGTATGCGGTTTTGAAACAATAACAGGCGCGCACCGCAGATTCAACACCTAATGCCTCAACCCCACCCCGCGCTTGAGCCCCAGCAGCGCCCCGACGATCAGCACCGCCCCGGCCACGGTCATCCATCCCGGCAAATGGGCGAAAAACAGAAAATCCCACACCCCCCCGAACACAACACCAAGGTAGGTGGCCATCACCACCCGCCCGGCCGAGTCGTAGTGATATGCCTGGGTCATCAGCAGCTGCGCCGCCACCGAAAGCAATCCGACGGCCAGAATCGCCCAGAGCACCAGTCCGGAGGGCCAGACGAACCCCGGGATCATCAGGGGCAAAGCGCTGACGGTGGCGAAGGCGGCGAAGTACAGCACCACTGTATGGGCGTCCTCGCCGGCCAGCCGGCGGATGGTCACGTGCGACCCGGCGGAGAACAGCGCGCACAAAAGCGCGGCCAGTCCCCCGATATTGACCACTCCGAACCCCGGCTTGATCACCAGGAGCACCCCGGCCAGAAGCACCGGGACGGCCAAGAGCTGCCTCCGGGTCACCTTCTCCTTGAGCCACAGGTAGGCGATCGGCAGCACGAAGATCGGCGCGGCCAGAAATACCAGCATGACGTCCGCAACCGGCATTTTCGACAGCGCGAAGAACCAGAAGTTGAGCGCCACCGCCCCCAGCACCCCTCGCAGCACCAGCAGCTTCCGGTTCTTCCCCAGAAGCGGCCCGCGCTTCTTGCGGCAGTAGTGGATAAAAAGAATCAGCACCAGGTTGATCGCCGAGCGGAAGAAAACCACCTCCGCCGGCGGCACCGTCTGCGAGGCGAACCTGGCCAAAGCGGCCATGAACGAGAAAATCAGGATCGCCAGCGCCATCAACAAGATGCCGGAACGGTACCACTTCATCGGTAGGGACTATATGCGTATCAGCACCGATAAATCCACACCCGAAGCGGTCTGGACGCTGCCGCCGTTGCAAGTGCCGGTACCGGCAATCTCATGCACCAGCGACCCTTCAATGATCCTCAATCCCCACCGGCCCCCGGGCACGAACGTTCCAGTCCCCGGCCGAGCACCCGGCAAACAAACATAGAAACAACGCCAGCCAGCGCATTAAACAACAATATCACGTACCATGACTGTAGGGGCAGACCTCTGTGTCTGCCCTGATTAGACGCATGCCTCGCACGCGGCCAGCTGAGGGCACACACAGAGGTGTGCCCCTACAGAAAATCCACCGGGTTCATTTGCTGTTGCCTTCCACCCCCCTCCAACCTATCTTTACCTGGGGGACAAGGAGACTAAAAATCCATGTCCAAAAAGCTCTCCAGACGCGAATTCGTCGAGAAATCCGCCAAAACCATAGCCGCCGGCGCCCTTTTGGCCTCCGGCGCAGCCGGCGCAGCCCAGGCCGCCAAATCCCCCCCGAAGTCGAAGGTCGTCGAAGTCACCGCCGACCGGGCGGTGCGCTCGGGACGCAAGATCGACGCGAAGAAGGTCCGCCAGATGGTGAAAAAGGGCCTGGCCGCCCTGACCGGCGAGAAAGAGCCCTTCAAGAAGCTCTTCAATCCGCATGACAAGGTCGGCCTCAAGATCAACTGCCTGGGCCGCCCGCGGATTTACACCCACCACGAGGTCATCAACGCCTTCGCCGAGGAACTGAAGGCCGCCGGGGTCAAACCGGAGAACATCATCGTCTGGGACCGCTTCGAGGAGCACATGAAAGACTGCGGTTTTTCCATGAAGCCCGAGGGCCCGGGGGTCCTGGTCCGGGCCACCGAGTCCTACCGCGGCGACAACGACTGCCTGGACGACTCCGATCCCTACGTCTGCTCGAAGGACAGCCCCTCCCGCCGCCAGGACGACGACAGCACCGCCTCGCGCCTTTCCCGCATCTTCAAACACGACTGCAACAAGCACATCAACCTGGCCATCCTGAAGGACCACGGCCTGGCCGGCGTGACATTATGTTTGAAAAACATCGCCTTCGGGATCTGCGACAACAACCGCCGCTTCCACGGCCCCGATCACGTGAATCCCTTCATCTCCGACTTCTGCGCCAAGAAGGGAGTAATGGACAAGTTCAGCTTCCACGTGATCGACGGCCTGGAAGGCTGCTACGACGACGGCCCCTGCCCCGGCAGCGAGGGCTCCATCTTCGCCCACAACACCATCTGGTTCTCCAAAGACCCGGTGGCCCTCGACGCCCTGGGCCACGCGGTCATCGAGGCCCGCCGCAAAAAAGAGGGCCTGCGCTCCCTGAAAAAATCCGGCCGCCACCCAAAGCACATCCAGATGGCCGGAAAACTGGGCCTGGGCAACTCCGATCCCGGCCGGATGAAGATCGAGAAAATCAGCGTACCCTAGAGTCTTCTGTAGGGGCAGGCCTCTGTGCCTGCCCTTTTTGCGCGCCACGAATACCATGCAGCCCGGGAGAGGGCAGACACGGAGGTCTGCCCCTACGGTTTTTACGTTAATTCAGTAGCGCACCCGCGCCGAGAGCATTACCCGCCGGCCGACCAGCTCGCCGCCGTAGTTGGATCCGTCCGCCGCCCGCGTCCCGGTCTGCTCGCGGAAGCGCCCGGAGAACGGGTTGAACAAAGACAGGCCCAGATCGACGCGGGAATCCCCCAACTCGAAGGCGTAGCCCGCCGCCGAGAGCAGGTAGAAGCGCGGCGGCGCCTCGGAGGGTATCTCCGGCAGCATGATGCTCTGGGGGTTGCGGATGGCCCGGCCCCGGCTGTCGGCGTAGACCCCCGCCAGGTGCAGGGTGAAGCCGGAGTCGGTGCGCAGGGCCCCGCCGGCGGTCGCCTGCAGCCTGACCACCCAGGGATTGTGGCTGTTGTCCTTGGTCAGCCACCCGTGGCGGAACTCGCCCTTCAAGAACAGGCTCAGGGACTCGTCGGGCTCCCAGGTGGCTCCGGCGTTGATCCCGATGAGCATGTCGTCGTGGCCGGTGTTGTCGTAGCGGACCCGGCTCTCCTCGGGCACGATCCGCGGCCCCAGCGGGGTATCCTCGATGTGGACGTAGCTGCCGAAGACGATGTTGTCCCAGGTGGAGCCGAAGTAGGCGTCGGCGCCCAGCCGCAGCGCGCCGTCGAGCAGCGCGCCCCGGTAGCCCGCCTCGAACATAACAATTTTCTCGTTGTTAAGATCCGGGTTGCTGGGTCCGTACTGCTCGAAAATTTCGGCCACCTCCGGAAAGGCCGGGTTGGCCTCGATGTGGAAGTTGACGCTGGACTCCAGCAGGGTGGGCTTGCGGAAGGCCATGCCCGCCGAGAGCCTCAGAAAATGCTCTCCGGCCGGGTTGTAGACCACCGCGGCCCGCGGGCTGACCGCCGGGTCGCTGATGCTGTTGTAGTCGAAACGCGCCCCCAGGGTCACCAGCAGCTTTTCGGAGAAGAGCTGCTCGTCGTGGACGAAGATGCCCAGGCGGTACTCGTGGATGTCGGAATTGACGAAGTTGCCGTCGCGGTATGTTGTGAAGCGCCCGTCGACCCCGCCGATCAGCAGGTTGCCCCCGAAGGGCTCCAGGTCGTACTGGGCCGCCGCCTGGAAGGTGTCGCCGTCGGTGCAAAAGTGCGGCATCCGGCCCAGCTCGCCCAGGTTGGGGTCCAAAAGGCCAATCTCGAAGTCGTAGCTGGTGCGCAGCCCGCGGTAGACCGCCTGCACCTTCAAATCGGAGATCTCCAGGTTGGCCTGGGCGTAGGGGATCTGGTACTCGGCGAAGTCGAAGTACCCCACGCCCCCGAAGAAGCGCCCCGAGCCCGAGAGCAGCCCCCCGCGCAGCAGTAGCTCCCCGCCGGAAAGCTCCAGGCGGACGCTCGCCTCCACCCGGGCCAGCCGCTTGGAGTGAAGCCTCCGCCGCATCCAGCTGTCGGCCTGGTCGACCCCGAAGGTAAGCCGCGACGAAACCGGCCCGACCCCGCCCTGCACCGCCCCGTCCACGATGTTGGTGCCGTGCTCGCCCCCGGCCAACTCCACGTCGGCTTGAAACTCCCCGGAGGGCTTTTGGGTGACTACATTAATGACCGCCGCTATCGCGTCGGCCCCGTAGAGCGCCGAGTTGGGGCCCAGGACGATCTCGATCCGCTCGATGGAGTTCATCCCCGCGGGCATGGCGGTGTAGAACGGCGACGAGAAGAACTCCAGGTTCACCCCCCGCCCGTCCACAAGCAGGATCACCCGCACGGTCCCGCGGATGTCCGCCGAGGGGTACATGGGATCGTGCTGGAAGACGTTGACCTCCGGGTAGCGCCGCAGCAGCTCCAGCAGGGTAAAGGCCCCGGACTCGTCGATCTCCTTCTTGGTGATGACGATGACCGCCGAGGGGGAGAACCCGGTCTTCTGCCGGTGCCGGGCGGCCGAGAACACCACGTCCTGCTCCTGCAGCAGGGCGAACTCGTCCATCACCGCGCTCTGGTCGTCCACGCCGACCAGGTCGGGGTAGTCGGCGTCCTCCTGCAGGACCCACTCGTCATCCAGGTCCTCGCCGGACTCCTTGTCTTTATGTTCGGTCTTCTTGCCTTCCGGGGCCTCAGACTCCTGCGCGAACGCCCCCGCCGCCCCCGCCAAAACCAGGCAAAGCACCAACCCGAAGACTCTCCCGACCATCGGACCGATTCTCCCTCCGGACAACAAAGTAATCAACCCCACGTGCGCACCTTGACACCCATACTCTCCGCCTCCAGAATCGGCCCATGGCCCGGATTCTGCCAATCGCGTTGTTCTTCCTGCTTTTCTCCGGCTGCGGGGGGCAGACGGGGGGCCGGGAAGACGGGGATAGCGGCATGGAGCCGCCGCCGGATGCGGGGGATGATGGGGGATTAGCAGATGATGGGGATGATGGAGGGGATGATGCCGGGGAACCTGGTGATGATGCGTTTGATGCCGGGGATGATGCAGCCGATGACGATCAGGATCACGATCACGATAATGATAATGATAACGACAGTGATTATGATGGCGGGGATTCGGGTGATTGGTGTGGGCGGTGGGCGGAGGGGGTTGAAGTGGGGACTATCGACAACTTCAGGTTGATGGAGCTTTCGGGGATTACCGCCAGCCGGATAAATCCGGATGTTTTGTGGACGCATAATGATGGATCCGAGGAGAAGCTGTACGCGGTGGGGACTAACGCGGATTTTCTGGGGACGTTCAATCTCCTCGACATTAATACCGGGGATTTCGAGGATATCGCGGTGGGGCCCGGGCCCGAGGCGGATACTACCTACGTTTATATCGGAGATATCGGCAACAACGGGCGGGATCGGCAGCGGATGCGGGTGTGGCGGGTCCCCGAGCCCCAGCTCCCCTCCGAAGTCCCGTTCGAGGCCGATCTTTCCGGGATCGACGAATTGATGCTGGACTATCCCGACGATCGCCACGATTCGGAGACATTGCTGGTCGATCCGGAGACGCAGGACATATACCTGGTGACCAAGGCGTACGAGCCGCCCACGATTCTCTTCCGCGCTCCGGCGCCGATCCAAGACGGCGAGGTCGTGGTCCTGGAGCCCATGACCACCATCGACCTGGGCGACAATCCCGAGCTGGCCCTGGCCACCGGCGGCGACGTGAATCCCGCCGGGGATACCATCATTATAAGAACCAAGCTGACCGCCTTCATCTGGCACCGCGAACCGGGCACCCCGTTCCACGAAGCCTTCGCCTCCGAGCCCTGCAAAATCACCCTGCAGCTCGAGCTGACCGGCGAGGCCGCCGGGTTCGGGCACGACGGGATGAGCTTCTACACCACCATGGAATGGCTCAACCCCCCGCTGCATTACTACGAGTACAACTAGGGAATATCCAAGGCGCGTCCCACATTTATTTCGCCCCTTCAGGGCTTGGGATTCTTGTCGCCACGGCGCGTACCCAGGGCGTTGCCCTGGGCTAACATAAGTCGCCCCTTCGGGGCTTAGGCTAATTATCTCAAGGGGAATAGGGCCAGCTAGATTTGCCCTTAGCGACGTACGTTGATTATCCGGAGCCCTGAAAGGGCGATGGTACGTCAGCTAACATACGTCGCCCCTTCGGGGCTTAGGCTAATTATCTCAAGGGGCAATAGGGCCAGCTATATTTGCCCTTAGCGACGTACGTTGATTATCCGTAGCCCTGAAAGGGCGATGGTACGTCAGCCCAGGGCAACGCCCTGGGCTGGTCACGTGGATAATTAATCCGGAGCCCTGAAAGGGCGAAATAAATCCTGGACGCGGCCGGCCTTTCTTTACGGAAATTGAATAGTTGGTTAGTATGAACGTACTTACACTACGGGAGATGTGTAATGCGGAAATATCTGATTCTGTTCGTATCTCTGCTTCTGCCCGCCTGCGGCGACGGGACCGGGGCGCGGGACACCCGGCCCTACTGCGACCGGCCCGACGGGCCTTACACCGGGGCGCGGGCGTTGTATGCCGCATACTGCGACGCCATGGAGCGTTGCAGCGTCGGGGTCACGGCGGGTTATGCCTTCGAGTGCCGCCAGGAGTGCGTCCAGATGTTCGACTTCACCAACTCCTGCGGGATCGTCGACGACGAGTACGACCTCGACCGCTGGAACCGCAAGCTGGAAGTCCGCGATGTGATCTACGACGAGGAGAAGGGCGCCGAGTGCATCGAGTGGTGGAAGACCGCCGACTGCGAGCTGGTCCACACGCTGCTCGACACTTACCAGGACTCCGACGAGGAGTCGCTCTTGCCCGAGATCTGCCAGGACGTCCTGCAGATCCGCGAAGAGAACGACAACCCGCCGGACGGAACGGTAGAAGAAGGCGGCAAATGCTCTTCCGACTACCAGTGCGTCGAGGGGCTCTACTGCGGCCAGACGGAGTCGGACGACGTCGAGTACTGCTCGGTGTGCATGGCGCTGCCCGGCCCCGGCGAGGAGTGCCGGGACTACTCCTGCGGGACCGGGGCCTGGTGCGACTACAACCAGGATCCCCGCATGTGCGTGGCGCTGATCGAGGACGGCCAGACCTGCGGGGACAACCACCAGTGCATCTCGCTGCGCTGCTACGAAGGCGTCTGCATTACCCCGCTTCCCGACGGCCAGCCCTGCGTGGATCACGCGCAGTGCGAATCCGGCAATTGCTACCAGGACCGCTGCTTCACCCGGGGGGAAGAGGGCGCCGCCTGCACCGACGACGCGGAGTGCCTCACCAACCGCTGCTACCAGAACGAGTGCATAACCATCCACCAGGTGGGCGAGCCCTGCGAAGACCACCTCCAGTGCCGGGAATCCTGCTACCAGGGCTTCTGCATCGACGACCGGGAGAACGGCGAGCCCTGCGACGAGGACGAAAACTGCAAGTACGACTCGGTCTGCTACGAGGGGATCTGCATCCACTACTCGCAGCACCCCACCGGGGCCCCCTGCGAAAGCGACTACGACTGCGCCTCGCACCTGTGCCTCGACCTGGTCTGCACCGACCGGGCGGAGATCGGCGAGCCCTGCACCCGCGACGAGGTCTGCGTCAGCAGCCATGGCATCTGCTTCACCGACGGGTTGTGCGGCCTGCCCAACGGCGAGGTCTGCTGGGGCCACTCGATGTGCCGCTCGGGGCGCTGCCCGGGCAACACCACCTGCCAGGATCCGCTCGAAGACGGCGAGCCCTGCACCGCGGCCGACCAGTGCCTTTCCTACAAGTGCATCATAGGCTTCTGCCACACGCTGGGGGAGACCGACGACCCCTGCACCGTCTTCGAGCACTGCAAGGACCGCTACTTCTGCGACCCGCTGACCTCCACCTGCCAGCCCCAGGTCTACCCCGGCGAGCCCTGCACGCTGGACGACGGCTGCCTGCTGGAAGTCTGCGACGAGGTGGCCGGGCTGTGCGGCGAACCCGCCGGCGTAGCCTGCACCTCGGACAACAACTGCCATGGCTTCTGCGACGCGACCACCTCGCTGTGCGCCGATCTTTTGCCCGACGGCGCCGACTGCGACCGCGACGAGATGTGCATCAACTACTGCGCCTACTCCCACTGCGTTACGTTGAAACCCTGGGGCGTCGAGTGCGTAAGCGGCGAGGAGTGCGAGGGCGGGATGTGCTCCAAGCAATACACCCGCTGGCGCTGCCACGGCCCCGGCGAGTGCTTCCAGAACGAGCACTGCCAGGAGGGCGAGTATTGCAACGAGGACGACGGCTCCCCCTACCTGTGCGCCCCCCAGAAGCAGGACGGCGAGTCCTGCGACGAGGACGCCGAGTGCATCCACTACTGCTACTCCCGCTACTGCCGGGAGAAGAAGCCCGACGGCGCCGACTGCGAGACCGACGAGGAATGCTCGGGGGGCCTGTGCACCGAATGGGGCGATTGCAGCCGCGTGGGCCTGTGCTGGTCGAACGAGGACTGCGAAGAGGGCCAGTTCTGCGACCGCACCCTCTACGATCCCATGTGCTCCGACCCCAAGCCCGACGGCTCCGCCTGCGAGGGCGACGAGTACTGCCAGTCCGGCTGGTGCTCCCCGCTGAACGACGTCTGCAAGGTCCAGCCCGGCCTGGGCGACCCCTGCTCGAGCTGGGAGTGCCCCGCCCACGCCTACTGCCTCAACGGCACCTGCGTCTCGAAAAAGATGCCCGGCGCCGCCTGCGACGAAAACTTCTACGACGACGCCGAATGCCTGGCCCCGACGATCTGCCGAAAAGGCAAGTGTGTCACCATGACGCTCGACTGCTACCCCGGCGAGTCCGGCGAGATGTGCACGTTGTTAATGGTCTGCTCCGAAGACTCCTACTGCGACCTGCTGGACAACTTCACCTGCAAGAAACGCAACAAGGTGGGCCAAGCCTGCACGATTACCATGTGGCGCGCCGACACCTGCGAGATCGGCGCCTACTGCCACGTCGAGGCGGAGTCCAGCGTGTGCAAGGCCTACGCCAAGCTGGGCGAAGACTGCACTGAGAAGGATTGCGACCCCCGCACCTCCTGGTGCGACAACACCACCTGCGCCGCAAAGAAGTACGCCGGCGAACTCTGCAACAACGATTCCGAATGCCTCGACGACGACTGCGACTGGCAAGGCGACGACATCAACCGCTGCGGCGGGCCTTGCAAGATGCCGGAATAAACCGAACGTGGACGGCTTTATGCACAAGCAAATAACAATCCTGGCCAGCCTGCTTTTGCTGCTTTTCTCTTCCTGCACCGGCAATGTCACCGGTAATGACTCCGGGCAGGATTCCGGACAGGACGAAGATGGGACGGTAATTGATGATGGGGGAGACCCCAGCGACGCTGGGGCTGACCCCGATGAACCTGGGGCCGCAGACGGCGGCGACGGCGACGGAAACGGTTACGGCGACGATGGAGGGGGCGATGACGCCGGAGGGGATCCAGGACAGGGGTGGAATGGGCTTTATTTTCCGGAGGGGGCGGTCTGGACGCAGGATATTTCGTCTGCGGCTACCGACGCGCAGTCCGATGATGTGATTGCCTGGCTGGAGAATGCCGGGGGATGGGGATACGGGCGGTTTCAGATCGACTTTTCCATCGAGGTGTTGCAC
>Ga0272442_10008997_pt1 | contig 12551 bp, 17 predicted proteins | sample SSMForm2O_FD_200262 | JGI IMG/M metagenome (GOLD analysis project Ga0272442, IMG submission 200262) | Marine sediment archaeal communities from Little Sippewissett salt marsh, Falmouth, MA, United States - SSM-Form-2O | ecosystem: Environmental > Aquatic > Marine > Wetlands > Sediment ... | reverse complement strand
AGTGATCGACATTGCCGTGGACTGCGCAAATGTCCCCGTGCTTGCGGGAACAGGCTCGAACAACACAGGAGAAGCCCTCCAGTTCACAAAACATGCCGCAGATGCGGGTGTGGACGGAGCCCTCCTAATATCACCCTACTATAACAAGCCCAACCCTGCGGGGCTGGTCGCGCACTTCAAGACAATAGCCGAGGCTGTAGACATACCAATAGTGCTTTACAACGTTCCGTCCAGAACAGGACAGGACATGCCCGTCGAAGTCATCACCGAGCTTGCAAAGGTGGAAAACATCGTAGGGATCAAGGAAGCCAGCGGAAGTCTTGCCAAGGCCTCACTGATCCTGGAAAACACCGTGGACGAAGACTTCATAGTGCTCTCGGGAGACGACGGCCTGACCCTGCCAATCATGTCTGTGGGAGGAAGCGGAGTCATCTCGGTTGCTGCCAACATCGTACCTGACAAGATGTCCGGGATGGTAAACGCAGCCCTCAAGGGAGACTACGAGACCGCCAGGAAGTTCCACTACGAGGTAGCAGCCCTGATCCGGGCTCTTTTCCTGGAGACAAACCCGATCCCGGTTAAGAAAGCCGCCGAACTGGCAGGGCTTGCAAGCGGACACGTAAGGCTTCCCCTTGCCCCGCTTGCCGATTCCAACAGCGAAAAGCTTGCAGAAGAACTCAGGAAACTCGGGGTCCTCAAATGATCAACGCAGCAGTAGTCGGAGCCTGCGGCAGGATGGGCTCCCTGATTATCGAAAACATCACAAACTCCCCGGACACCCAGCTCGTTGCCGCTTTTGACATAGGCAACATCGGGAAAGATGCCGGTGAGATGGCAAGAGTAGGGACTCTGGGAATCGAAGTTTCGGACGTAAAAGACCTCGCCATAGTCCTTAACAAGACCGAAGCCGATGTCCTCATAGACTTTACCGCAGCCGGGGCAACCGTGGTAAACGCCCCCATCGCCGCCGAATGCGGAGTCAACCTGATCATCGGGACAACAGGCCTGACCTCCGAACAGCGGACCGTAATCGACGGCGCCATCCAGAAAAACCGGGTAAGCGCAGTTATCGCCCCGAACTTCTCGGTCGGAGTAAACGTCTTTTTCAAGGTCATAAAAGAAGCTGCAAAATACCTTGCAGACTACGACATCGAGATCATCGAAGCCCACCACAACCAGAAGAAGGACGCCCCAAGCGGCACCGCCCTTCGGGCAGCCGACGTCATCAGCGAGGCTGTCGGCGGCAAGGAATACGTCTACGGCAGGGAAGGAATAGCCCCCCGTGACAAAGAAATCGGCATCCACGCCGTCCGCGGCGGAGACATCACCGGAGACCATACCGTCCTTTTTGTCGGAAACTCCGAAAGGATCGAGATCAGCCACATGGCCCACTCCCGCCAGATCTTTGCCAAAGGCGCAGTCCGTGCAGCCGCCTGGGTATGCGGACAGGACCCCGGCATCTACAACATGGACGACGTCCTCGGGCTTTAAAAAAGAAGTTCACTTTAAAACAACAACTTAACTTTAAACCAGTAACTTCAAAAAACAACAACTTCACTTTAAAGCAAAAACTTCAAAGAAATAAACCGTTTCGGGTCCTGAAATACCAGCCAGGCCCGATTCCAGAACTTTCTTTTTTCGCATTCAATCCGGGCCAAATTCATTGAATTTAGCTTCCTGTCATATTGCCTGAAAAGGCCCTGGTTTTTGTTACAGGCTTTACAAATAATTCCAATTCTGTTTATTTTCTTCTTCGTATCGATAACAAGGGCCCTCACCGCTTGCGTAAGCAAGCGGCCCTTCCCGAAATTTATGAAAAAAAGTGTTTGCAAAATAAATTGCCATTATGAGCTTTTACTTTTATTCGACTCACTTAGCGTCAATGTTCTAATTTTGTATATAGTCAAGGACCAAAATTCTTTAACCAATTTCAAGTGAAGGTTTAACTCCAGAAAGCACGGAGTGTGACAAATACGGAATAGAAAGAATAGAGTCTCAATCCTTCCGTGCATTCAGTGTATTCCGTGGTTAAGTTGTTATTATTTATTCATCCTTGCCGTCCTTTTGATCAGTTTTACATTATACTTATTCTTTTTAACTCTAGAAAGGCCGGTCGCCTTCGGCGTCCGGGACAAGAAAGACGGAAGACGACTAATTCCGGCTACATGGGGTTAAAAGCATGATCCGAAGCCGGCGATCATTCCCGTTTTACTCAGAAATACCAGCCACGTAACGGTGGACAACTAGTACTGCGATTCCAAAATATTACCATAAATCTGAACTTTAAAATAGGCCTGCGGGGCAACGTAAAGAACCACAGATGAACACGGATGGACACGGATTTTGGCCATCCGTGGTTTATTCACAGACTTTGGAATCGATGTACTAGCTTTGTTCAGTTTATTCTCTTCCTCAAACCTAAAAATTGAGAGAAATTTATAGATAATATAAAGTAGGAAAAGAGTTAGTGCTTGCTTGCAAGCTCCCGGCCCCTGAAGCTATAAAACGCCCAAAACCCCACAGTACACCCGGCCGTTTGCTTGCAGGCAACTCCTTCAATGCAAAGGAATTACTTTCCATGTTATTGCACGGGTTTCCTGAAATTAAAAACTCAACCAGACCACCAAAAAAGTTCACCAGAAGGACAGACTATCAAATCCAGACCATCAGAAAAAGATTAAACGATTAAAGTGAACCCGTGCAAAAACACATAGGACTCATTCTTTGCTGAAAACTAACCCCGAACTGAGATTTTCGACCCTATCCGCAACAATCACATTCCCTCTTACCCCGATTTTTTTCCCATGGTACCATTTCCTGGTAATGCTAAGCTCATCTCCTTTCGAAACCAGGCAGACCCCGCGATACAGCACAACTGCCGACCCTCCGGCATATTCCATGGAAAACAAGCTCTCATACCTGCTGAAAACCCCTCCTAGCACAAAGCCGAAGGGTATGCCAAAGAAGAAAGACGGCCTTTCATAAACTTTTGAGTCGCTCAAAGCCTCTGATTCAACTCCCTCCGATTCAACTCCCTCCGATTCAACTCCTCCTGAATTGGCTCCCTCTGATGTAACTTTCCCTGATTCGACTCCCTGGACCCCGAATTTACCCCCCTCACTTTTCCGAGTAAAGGCCAGGGAATCCGTAAAAAAGAGACAAAAAAGAAGAGAACCCGCCAGTAGAACAATCATTCCCGCAGCTATGATTCCCCAGAGGAGCTGGGCTTTAAAATAGGAGTAAATAAGAATACCCAGGATAAGTACGGCCAGAACCGCAGAAGCGGCGATCAAATAAGCACGGTCCCTTTTGTCCAATATTAAACCTCCTGAATCTAACAACAATTTATTTTTCAGCCAATTTCTCAAAGGAGCCTGAAAACAACATTTTCGTGTTCATAGAGATTGCAATTCGTTCATAGACATTTTCATTATACTGTTTCATTATTTTCTGCATATACAAGCATTTCAGCCCTCGAAAGGTCCCTTTCCGTAAAAGCATAAAAGCAAAGGGGTTCTTTTTCCAGCAAAAATACGATATCATCTTCCCCGGTAGTCCTGTTTTCCGTGATCAGGACGTTATAATATCCCCTCTTAGAAATCAGGACAGGATAGCGGAAATCCTCGCTGGAAAAGCTAACCGATTCCAGAGGAATAAGCTTTCCATTTTCAAGCCCGAAAATATCACAATTTACCTTATCACTTTTATAGCTGACATTCCCTGCCTCGTCAAAAACTTCAATCGAAAGCCCGTCTTTCCCAAAGTCAATCTCCCTGAACCGTACTTTTTCGATCTCCCCCAAAAGCTCCAGAGGATGCGGCCAACGGAAAGAACCGCCAACATTTTCCCCGGAATACCAGCTTACATGTCCCTGGCGGTTCACCTCCACATGGAAAAAATTCCTTCTGTCTTCCTTCACTCCACAAAATTCCAGCAGGACATGTTCAGGGAGCCCATGAGGCCCGATCCTTATCATTAAATCACTGAAGGATGCGGTCTCGTTTTCAACCCCTGTTTCATTAACCGTAAGGGTCCAGAGCTCGGAGAGTGGAAGTTCATAAGGCGTAAAATTAAGGTAGAGATCTTCCGAAGGTTTCTCGGCACACCCAGTGAACATAAGGAAAATCGAAAGTAGAAGAAGTGTTGCAATTTGTTTTCTCATCAGATCCCTCATTTCAAACAGTGATTTCAAACAGTGATCTCGCCTACGGAAAGAGGCCGACCTTCTGCATAATCGGCATAGAGTTCGACTTCAACAGTATTCCATGGCCGGACACTCGTACTGTAAGTGTCCATAATCCTGCCGTCCAGTGTGAATTTGAACGTATAGTCCACGATTTCAAACCCCGGAACCCTGAACCTGAAGGATTTGGGATGACTGGTTCTTTCATCAGGTGCCAGTTCGTATGTTTCATCAAGCACGGAATTATTCTCCGAATCAAAGACCTCCACCCTGAGTTCATGCCCTTCGCTATCATGGTTCCTGGTAGTGAAAAGCGGGGTCGGCGGTCCGGCAATGAAATAGGGAATGACTACGAAGAGCAGCAGGAACAGCAATACGAGAGAAGAAATGCCAATCATCAGATTTCTTCGAAAACTTCGCATACTTATCCCACGGACTCAATTCTCGGCATTGATTATTCTCAACAATTCCTCAAGTTCGACAGCCTCTCCGGACTTTACGGCTTTCCCATCCCCGGTCAGGGTATACTTGCCCTGGAAAGACCCTGTAACCCGGAAATGTTCAGGCTCCAGATCCTTCGTGGCCGGATACGCATCCTCCACCAGGTAAAGCAGGACATCATCCCCAGGCTCAAAAGAAGGTTCGTCTTCCACAGCCAGTGTAAGGTTTCCGACTGTCCCACCCAGCGTCCTCACAATAACCTCATTTGAAGAGAGAGGATTCTTGAGATATTGGTCCACAGAAATCACAACATCCCTGTAAATCACATCATTCAAGCCAGAGCCCTCGAAGGCATCTTCCGGCTGCTCCCCATCAGGAGTGTTCCACCTTGCAGGCAGGATTTCCTTTACCGAACCGATAAGGATCAGGTCGGATTTTTTAGCAAGATCTTCAGGGCTCAGGTATTCGACCAGAGCGCTGACTTCCATGGTCACAGGTGTATCGGAAGCTACGAATTCTTCAACTGCCCCTTTCTCCACGAAAATGCTGACATTATTCGAACGGACCCTGCCTATCCAGTAGGGTTTTGTGATGTCCTCCCCTGCTGAAGTACGTTACTCGGCAAAGAGGGTATATTCTCCCGTCGGGAGAGTCCAGTACAAAGAATATTCTGCTGCTCTCAGCGACTCCCCGGGTTTCAACTCTACAAGGATATCGTCCTTTAGCTCCACTCTCTCAATTACACCACCTTCGTAAGGCACATAAGAACTATTGGGGAACAGGAAAAAAATATTATAACTTATCTGCTCTTCCATCTCCCACACGTTTACGATTGTATTGCCCGTGTTTGTCAGGACAAGTTCAATTTCAAAAATTTCCCCTTCAGCAACCCGGGTTTTTTCCGGGATTACCGTGAAATTCAGTTCCCCTTCCTGGGAAACCGGTTCTCTGTCCCCTATGCAGCCCGCTGCGCCTGCAAGAAGAAAGCACGAAAATAAAATTACCAGAATGTGTATGAACTTGATTTCCATTAAGCTACTCCACCCTTCTTTAAATCCCTAAGAAAGGAAACTACTGAGATTTGTTGAAATTTGCCAAACAGCCCACGTCCCCGGAACTGCTGTGAACCCTCCCCGGAGGGATCAAGACTATCATTTGTTCAACAGGTTCGTAGACCTTGATTTTTCGGCCCCTTCGGCTCCATTTTATCTCCGAGACCCGTATAAGGTCGGCTTCAAGCAGGGAATCAAGGTGGTACTGGAGAGTGTTTAGCCGCAGGTCAAGCCCACCTGCAAGCTCGCTTGCCGACATATTCCCGGATTCCAGCATTTGCAGGATTCTTATCGAAGTTTTGTTGGAGAGGGTCTGTATGAGTTTTCTGGAATCATTTGAAAGGGGCAGAACCCGCAGATTTTCTTCGGAACTTTGTGCTTGCATATTTGATATTTGTATATCTGATCTTTGCATACCTGACCTTCTTTTCTTCAATTCCCTGCAATTTTTGGGATATGCGGATATTATGCCGGCTATCCCAGCGGCCCTGGACAAACAAAGCGGGCATTGAATTCAGAGCATATCATATTAATTTTTTAAATAAGACCAGTGAAAATTTACTTCGTTCATATATACCTTTTATGGCCAAATCATCAAACTGTTTTTTAGCAATAAAAAAAAGTGACATAAATAAAGTCAGATATTAGAACTTTATCCAGGAAAAACTTAAGAAATATAAAAAGATGGCAACGTATATATAGTCAACATTCGTATGTTTACATATGTTCCTTCCGGCAGGAGATAAACAGTTCAAGTTCTGGATCCTGCACCGAAACGGGCTCCCGAACATCAACATCGCCAAACAGTTCGGGGTCTCCAGGCAGGCGGTCTCCAGAGCCCTTCTCAGCATGGACAAGCGCATCGAAGAGACCCTGCTTGAGATGGCCCGGGCAAACCGGATAGAGGTGGAAAGAGTCAATCCGAAGAAGGGAGTCCTCTTCGGACACTCGGTCCCCTTCAAAGCCAATGCAATCATCTTTATCTCGGCCAAACACGGGATGCAGGTCTGGTACGAACACGAAGGAGACTGCGGGTCCTGTGAGCGGTACAGGGAATGCATCGAACTGCTCTGGGACTTTGCGGAGGAGATGCAGATAAAACTCAAGAGTTCCGAGGACCCGACAAAGCTTGCGGATGAGTTGTTCGGGAAATTGAAGGAGATGACGGAGTCGGAATGATTCCGGTGAGAAAATATGATTCAGGGGATGGGACAGTACATAAGGGAACTGATGGGATGGTGCCCAAATGCAAAAACTGCTGAAGCAGGATCCCGGATTAGCTCTGTGAATTTTGAAGCATATGATCGATCGGGGGAAGAAAAAGCAAGAAGTCCAATGGTTCCGAGCCAGCATTCCAGGCTTGATACCCAACTCCTCCTGCTACCAATTTTCTTTACTCCTGTTTACATAAACCTATTTCAAAAAGGCATAAATACAGAGGCTTTCCTTCTTGGCCTTTCACTTTCTTTACCAATATATCTGCTCGGCTGGAAAAAGCAGATGCATCAGTACAATGCCGCGAAAAAAAATCCTGTTGTTTCTCCTTTCTTTAGAAAATCGTTATTCGGTGTTCTCTTATTCCTATTTTTGGGTTTTACTTTGCTCATGGCTTTCTTGCCTTATATCTCGTCTCATGCGGCCCATCTTCTTAACGATCGGACACTGAATTCTTTTGTTTCAGGAACTCTGATTCCGATGTGGGGCTTCTATTTCCAGCTAATTTACTGGGAGAGGAAAAACCATATGAAAATGTATATGAAACGAGAAAAGGGACAGCAAAAGCTGTATGCCCTTGGGGAAAAGGGTGGGAAACTGTGAACCTGAATACCGAATATATTAAAAAGCTGATGGGATGGTGTCCGAATGCCAGATCAGTTGAAGCCGGACAGCGCATCAATCTTGAGAGTTTTGAGTACTATACTCCAGCCGGAGCAAGAGGAGAAGGCGGAAATTTAAAGGACCCTGGATGGTTCCGGAGAGAAAGTAGTCGAATTCTTTTACCTAATATAGTTTTAACGTTTGTGTATCTCCTTCTAATTAATCAGATAGGTTTAAACCTGACCTCTTTAGGTGGAGGATTATTCGCTGGCCTAGCTGTTGTTGCACTTCACTGGAATCAACAGATGCAGCGGTACGATACTATTGCGAAAAAACCTGTTGTTCGTTGTATCTCTAAAAAGAGATCCCTATGGGTTTACTTAGCCATAATTCTGTTCATTCTGTTTATTGTTCTCTTGCCTTACATGTTCAACTTTAGCGATCATTCCAGGGGGTATTATTATTCTTATCTTGCTACTGGTTTGTACTTCATGTGGGGCGCCTATTTCCAGCTAACTTACTGGGAGAAGAAAAATCACATGAGAATTTATGTAAAAAATGAAAAAGGGTTCCAAAAGACGTATGCTCTTGGGGAAAAGGGTGGGAAACTGTGAACCTGAATACCGAATACATTAAAAAGCTGATGGGGTGGTGCCCGAATGCAAAAACACTCGAAACCGGATCTCGAATTAGCCCTCCCAATTTTGAAGCATATGTTCAATCCGAAGGAGAAAAAGCCAGAAATCCGGGGATTCCTAACCGATTTTCCAGGCTCTTTTCCAGGTTTGACGTCAGAATACTCCTGCCAACACTTTTCTTTACTTTTCATCTCATAATTTTGCTGTTCCAAAAGGGTGTAAATACAGAGGCTTTCCTTCTAGGCCTTTCACTTTCTTTACTTACCTATTTGCTCGGCTGGAAAAAGCAGATGAATAAGTACGACACCCTGGCAAAAAAACCTGCTGTTGTTTCTTCCGTTAAAAAAACATTCTTCCTGGTTTTCTTAGCTATAATTTTGAGTTTGATTTTGCTCATGGTTTTCCTGCCTTATATCCTGTCTCATACAGCCCTTTCTCTTAACGCCCGGGCACTGTATTCTTTCGTTGCAGGAACCTGGTTTCTGATGTGGGGAACTTATCTTCAGCTAATTTACTGGGAGAAGAAAAAACATATGAAAATATATATAAAAATCGAAAAGGGGTTCCAGAAAATGTACGCCCTTGGAAAAAAGGAGGGGAAACTGTGAACCTGAATACCGAATACATTAAAAAATTGATGGGCTGGTGTCCGAATGCCAGAGCAGTTGAAGCCGGACGAAATGTTAGCTTTGAGAGTTTTAATTCTGATATTCCTGAAAGATCAAGGGGAGAAAACGGTGACCTGAAAAATCCGGGCTGGCTCCGGAAAACAAGCATTCAAACCCTTCTAATTAGCACTTTTCTTACACTTGTATATATCCCGGTGATTAATCAGCTGGGTATCAATCTGACCTTCTTACTCACTGGATCTTTTATCTCTCTGTTTTTTGTCGTATTCTACTGGAAGGCTCAAATGAAAAGATACGATTCCCTGGTAAAACAACCGACAATTGACTATTCAAATAAGAAAAAACTGTATAATGTACTTTTTTATTTATTTTTGATTTTGATATTTAGCCTTTATCTTAAAAGCCAGGAAACTGCCCTGCAAGCAATATTTTCATTTGTAGGAGGGCTCGTGGCTGGGATGTGGCTTAGTTATTTCCAGCTAATATATTGGGAAAAGAAAAACCACAAAACGATTTATTTCGACAAAAGCTACGGGACATGGAAGAAATCATACATTATTCGGGAGAGAAAATAGATGCCTGCCAAAGCTGCTGCATTTGAGCAGATAAAAAAACTGATGGGCTGGTGCCCGGTTTGCAGGAAAATAGAAACGGAAAAAGAGCAAACCAGGCTGTCTCAAAACTACATTTGATTCTATAATTGGGCTAAAATATTCTATTTCAAGGTTAATTAACATCTGAATTTCAGAATAATTATCTGTTTGGATTTAAACTCATTATTACTCATTATCCAATTGTAGAAATAGGTTGAGTTTTGAGACAGCCTGAAACATTCTTTTTTGCAAACCATGCCGCAGTTTCCGGTAAAACATGGAACTCTCAGGACACTCAGACTTCAAACGTAACCTTTCCTGCAAATACCACCCTCTTCGTCCTCCTGTATACGGTAGGTTTCAACCTGATCCTGAGGGTCGAAGACCTTTCCCTCTTTCTGGCCGGCCTCGTCCTGCTCAACGCAATATATTGCTGGCTTGTCCTCAAGACCTTCAACACGGCGGTCCGGACAGGTAGCAAAAGCCTGTACCTGCGGGGCTTCAGGCTGAAGGATTTTGAAATACCTTATGAGGAGATTGAAAGCGTTGGAGCATACAACCTCGAAAAACGTTCAAAGAAAAGCTCCCTGGTCCTGTGCATACTGGGAGGAATCGCCCTTTACGTCGCCCTTGCCTATCCGGCTCTGGAAGGGGACTGGAGACCTGTTCTGCTGATAATATCCATTTTCCCCCTCATCCTGTTTCTGCTGGCAAAGCAAAAAGGCCGGTATCAGGATCTGAATACGCGGCTTTACATTAAAATCAGACATAAGAAATGGTATGAATGGACGCCTTACTATTCCATAATAACGGACGAAGTCTCGGCTACCAGGCTTAAGTCCTTTATTGAAAGGCACCCGGAGAGAAGATAAAATGGTTTTGCCGGGATACTTCAGAAAACTGATGGGCTGGTGCCCGATGAAAGATTCCCTCCGGGAAGGGAGGCAAAAAGACTGTATACCAGGCTTTGAATTGGAAAATAGAAGCATTCAATTGAGTTACTCTCCAGTAGGTCTACAGGAAAACAGAAATTTTAAGGCGCATGTTAGCCTTTTCCCTGGATGGAAGCCTGTAATAATCATCCTCTTCGCAGCAGTAATCTCCTTTCTACTATGGATATATAGCCGTGAAAACTCTTTTTTATTTATCCTTTCACAGCTTATTCTGTATTTACCTCTCGTAGTGCCATTACTTTCCCATTTTTCCAGTACTGTAGCGGTAATGCCTGAAAAAATCATAATCAAAAGACCTCTGCGTAAGCCCTTTGTGATTGAAAAAGAGGACATCAAGCAAATCTCGGTACCAAAGAATGAAAACCATTCCTTGCGTTGGCCAATGCGCTTATTTTACCTTGCTACCATTTCAATTATCCTGCTTCGTACCGTAGAAAGGATAAACAGGGATCTGCAACTGGAAGAAGCAGCTACATTCTCCGCAAAACTCAGCCTATTTCTGGGAAAATTTCTGATAGTTTCGTTTCTACTTGTGCTTTATTATATCTTCGAACTTCGAGCGCCTTATCAGCAGGTCCTTAAAGTAACTATGCACTCAAACCTGAAAATCTGGATATATACCGAAGAACCGGAAGAGCTTAAAGCGTTCATTAAAAGGCATTTGTAAAGGCGTATGAAATGGAATTTGTGAAATACTTCAGAAAACTGATGGGCTGGTGCCCGATGAAAGCAGGTGATTGGGGAGAAAAGCCGGAAAAACGCCTGCAAGACTATAGCAACGTTAATCAGAGCCTTCAGAAAATCCCCTGTCGCCAGGAAAAAAAGATACTAAAGATCCCGTTTAGCTTTGTTTGGGACACGGGACCTGCAAAAATTCTCATACCTGTGTTGATATGCTCCTTTGTCCTGCTAATATACAGCCCCGACGGATCATTTATTAGCCTGATTGCGGTGATCATGCTATATCTGGCAGTTCTGCTGCTGGTCCTCCGGCACAGGACAGCCCTGGAAATAACTCCGGACCAGGTGATTCTCCTTAGACCACTTTTCAGGCCGCTGATGATACGGAAAAAGGATATAGTGAAATGTTCGGAAAAGAAGAATGAAAACCATTCCCTGCGCTGGGCGATACGCCTGCTCACCCCGGCAGCAGTTCTTTTTCAGGCCCTGGAATTGGGAGCCCGGACTTTGCAGAAACTGGAGGAATCTGCCCCTCTCCCTGCAAAACTCAGCCTATTTTTATTGCGGTTATGGCCCATAGCACTGCTCCTGGTGCTTTACTATAACGTAGAGGTCATGGCACCTTATCCAAACTCTCTTGAGATCATCACCCGCTCAAAGCAAAAACTCCGGTTTTATTCAAGGAACCCGGAGGAACTTGCAGAAATGTTCATGACAAGGGATAGAATTTCTGAGTGAGAAGACCTATGAATTCATAAAATTCCAAATTCATCATTTTATGCTCTTGATAAACTGCTGCCAGCGCTTCTCATCAGCCACTTTCTGAGCCTTGATCATCCTTTTGAGTTCCTCGCCTGAGTCTCCTCTCCCTTTTCCCGCAAGCCTGTCCTTGAACTCCATTACCGCCCGCAAGAGCCCGACGGCTTCTTCATAGAGCTCTTCGGCTTCGGCCTTCGTAAGCTCTTCAGTCTCCAGCAGTTCCTCGTTTACCTTTGCGCAGGCTTCGAGTTCGGGGAGTAGAGCCCTTATTTCGGCAGCCTCTTCCGGCTCAGGGAATCCCTTTTCCCCGAGTTCCCGGACCATGTCCCGCAGCCTATACTCCTTTCCGTTGATTTCAACACTTTCCGGGATTTTCTTCCCTACCCAGGCAAAATCGCTGCGGAGGCTCCAGAGCAGTTTCTTTCTCTCCGCTTCAGTGATAAATTCCATATCAGCGTTTTCCATTTCTTCCCCTTCCGGGAACATTCAAAGAACTTCCCTGAAATTTCATTAGCTTTCTATTATTTCTCTTCCAGATTTCTTATTCCTTTCGATTCCTGCCCAAAAAGGCAGTTTCTGTCTGCCGCTGAAAAGAAAACACCGCCAAACTGAACGACAGCAGAAATTCAAATGAGGAAAAGTTCTAACAAATTCAAATAAAGAAAACTCCTAATGAATTCAAATGAGAAAAACTCCTAATGAATTCAGATGAAGAAAAGTTCTAACAGGATGAGGAACATCTATTATTAACCGGAATTGAAAACCGGGAAATATTATCCTTCCTGCAAAGAACATAAAAAATAA
>Ga0272442_10008996_pt1 | contig 12551 bp, 6 predicted proteins | sample SSMForm2O_FD_200262 | JGI IMG/M metagenome (GOLD analysis project Ga0272442, IMG submission 200262) | Marine sediment archaeal communities from Little Sippewissett salt marsh, Falmouth, MA, United States - SSM-Form-2O | ecosystem: Environmental > Aquatic > Marine > Wetlands > Sediment ... | reverse complement strand
CGTCGGTGTCCTCGACGACTTTGACAAGGCGGTTGCGAGGCGCCGCAAGCGCAGGTGTGGCGTGTGGTCTCGTTGCGCGAACGGCTTACGACTTGCCGGCGCGGACCGCCCCTGCCCGCAGCGCCAGGAGGCGCGTCTCCGTGCGGAGGTAGATCGTCCGGGCGTCGATGGCGGGCGTCACGAAGACCGGCTCGCCCAAGTCACGCTGGAACGCCTTTCGGAACGCGTCGCCGGTCGGGACCACGGTCACCACGCCCCGGTTCGAGGCCATGTAGAGGTGGCCGTTCGCCACGACCGGCGAGGCGCTGTACTGCCCCGGTGCGCCGAGGCGCCGGCGATACAGGACCTTGCCGTCCGCGGCGTCCACGGCCGCGAGGTGCCCGCCGTTGCGGACCAGATAGATGCGATTCTCGTGGAAGACGGGCGAAGGGATCTCGGGGATCTCGCGGTGCAGTTGCCAGGGCACGTGTGTGTCGACGAGGTCGCCCCGCCCTCCCGGCCGGATGGCCATGAGCGTCGGCTTGGCCCGGCGGAACGAGAGGCTCGCCAGGAACTCCTCGCGCGTCCAGAAGCCGTCCTTATTCTTGTCGATCCTGGCGAACATGGCGTCGAGGCGCGGCTTGCGGCGGGCCTCGTCGGCGGGCAGCGGCATGCCGTAGCCGGGATGCTCGGGCGGGAGTTCCGGCCGAAACGGGAACGTGAAGTGCCCGGTCATCTCGCCGCGCTCAAGCCGGCCGTCGCCGCTGGAGTCGAACTGCATGACGGCCTCCCAGAACGGTTGCGGATCGGGGTCTTCGTCGGGAACGCCGCCCAACCTCGTCGCCGACACGTGGACGTGGCCGTTGCCCGCCACGGGGACGGTGATCGTCTCAGGGGAGAAACCGCCCGCGTACCACTTCTCGACGCCCGTCTCCGGATCGTAGCCACACGCGCGGCGACTGCCCATCACCACGAGGTCCTTCCCGCCGGCATGGCTCCATATCATCGGCGTGGACCACCCGCCGCGATGAAGGGGGCGCGGCGCCTCCCAGACCGTCTCGCCGGTGGCCTTGCTCACGGCGAGAATGCGGGACCGACTGACCTTGCTGTCCGGCAGGTTGGCGTCGTCATCGAGGACCAGGATCACGGTATCCCGGTAGACGATGGGCGAAGTGGCCATCCCGTACTGGTTCCGAGGGGTGGGGATGGGCCGGGCCCACTGCTCGCGGCCATCGTGGTCATAACAGAGGAGGCCGTAGGCGCCGAAGTACACGTAGACCCGCTCGCCGTCGACGCATGGCGTGGAGGACGCCGGACTGTTGGTCTTGTGCACCCGCCCGATCCGCACCGGCGGGGCCGGTCGGCGCCATGCCACCTTGCCTGAGGCCTCATCCAACGCGATGGTAACCAAGCGGCCGGACACCACGCCCGTCAGGAAAACCCGGTCCCCCGCCAGGACGGGCGACGACAGGCCGGGAGGCACAGACGTTTTCCACGCCAGGTGATCGGCGTCGAGCCGGACGGGCGGCCGGCATCCGCGGGCCACGCCCGAGCCGTTGGGCCCACGGAACTGGTTCCACGCATCCACATCGGCGGGAGCGTCGGCACCGAATGCCATCGAGGCTGCAGCCACCAGGGCGATGGCCGCCCAAATCGTCTGCTGCGTCATCAACGTCAACGTCGGCTCTCCTTTGCTTTCGGCGCCGGCCGAAGGCAGACAACGGTTCCATCCAGAGTAGACACAAAAACGCCCCCATCGGTGAAGGCCATGCCGTCCAGGACCGGCGCTGCGGAAAGCGCACAGCCGGTCAGCGGCAAGCCGTCCTCACGCGACGCCACCTGGAACGTGCCGGGCCCCTGCCCCTTGGCGCTTTCGGTGGCGGAGGTTTCGCCGGCCAGGAGGAGGGCGTCACGGGTCAGCACCATCGCCCGGACCACGAACGGCGGTTGGGCGGTCCACGCGATCCGACGTTTCCCGTCTCGCCGCGACTCGGCGGCCGGCCGCGTGTCCAACACCTCCGCGAACAGGTGGTAGTCCTTCGCGATGTCCGGCCGGACGTGGCCGTCGCCGGCCCGGTAGGCCATGCGACCGTATCCGTAAATGAATTTCCCGCCGTCATAGGCCAGCAACCGCCCGGCGGGCGAGACGTTGCCGACGGTCGGCCAGTTCGTGTACCCGCCTCCGATCGCCGTGCCGTAGACCCAGTAGGTCCGGTGCCACCACGTATCGTCCAGGAACCCGCGCGGGGCGAAGAGGTGGGGCCGATCCGCGACCGGGGCGAGGCGGGCGTCGACCCCCAGGCCGCGCATCCAGACGGCGCCGTCCTGGACGGAGAGGATGCCCGGCAGCGCCGTCTGCCGGATCCGGCCTTCGCTGGGGCCCTTTCCATGGCAAATCCGGACCTTGTGCCGCAGCGTGCCGGTCGTGAGCGCCAGGGCATAAAGGTAAATGCCGCCGTCAAGGTGGGACGACCTGCCGGCCGCGACGTACGCCGTGGACACGCCGCCCGAAAGACGGTCGTCCACCAGCACGGATCCGTGCACCGGCCAGGCCGATTCGAGTTGCTCGTAAGCGACGAGGCGCCGGTCGCGGGGCGCGGCGCGGAAGCGCCAAACCAGCGTCCCGTCGGAGGCCCGCAGGCAGTAGACGAACCCGCTGCGCGTTCCGAAGACGCACCGGCCGCCCGAGAGGGTCGGCGGCGAATCGATCCGGCCGTCGGCGACGAACGTCCAGACCCGCTTGCCGTCCGCGGCTGACAGGGCATGGAGGGTATGGCGATCCGTTTCGGCCACAAAGACGAGGCCGTCCGCGGCGACCGGGGGCGTGATCGGGGACGGGAGTTTCCTCGTCCACGCCACGGCCGGCTCATGCGGCGCGGGCAGATCCTGGTAGCCGCTGCGGCGGACGTCCCGGCGGTAGGTCGGCCACGAGGTCTTCGGGGAACCGGACGTGAGATTCGAGGCGGCCTCATAGGCCGGTCCCTTGTCGAGCGGCGCCGGAGCGTCTCCAGCAGAGGATTGAGAGGAGAGGGCGTTGAACCCAATGAGCATCTCTTCCGGCTGGCACGCGCAGGAATGGGCCGGTACATAGATGAGTCCATTCGCAGGCATGACGCCGTACTGGCAACCTCCCCGTACCCACGAGTGCCCTTGGACGGCCCCGGTGCCGGGGTCGATGAACTGGATGCCGCCGCGGCCCACGAGCAACCACTTGACGGTCGCCTTGTTCCGGTAACAGCGATGGTGCCCCCACGCCTTCTGCGGTGGGATCGTGGCGGTGACCTTACCGGTTCTCAGGTCGCGTCCCTGCGTGAAACCGGGGTCGCCGCCGCCGCGTAGATCGCCGACCCAGACCGTACCGTCGATGACGAACACGTCGCCCGGAACGTTGTAGTTCTCGGAGGCGGGCGCGCGCCAGAGCTCCGAGCCGTCGGCCAGCGAGAAGGCGAGCAGCCGGGCGTCCTGCCGGTCGTCCCGGCCGCCGCTGGAAATGACCCACTCGCTGCCGCTGGCCGGCGGGGACGTGCCCACATTGGCGCTTGCCGCGCGGTCGAGCGAAAGCACCACCCCGTCGTGGATGACCAGCGTGGGGGTGGACCAGGAAAACCGGCTCGTCGCGACCGGCCGCTCCGCGCGCCACCGTTCCTCGCCGTGGGCGGCGTCGAGACAGACGAGGTGCGAGACGGTCTGAAGGCAGAGCCGTCCGTCATCGACCGCCATGGTCGCGGGCATGACCTCGCCGGGGGCCTTAAATTCCCGCTCCCAGAGCCGCTCGCCGGAGCCGACCCGTATCGCGACGACTCGCTGGGTGCCGTACAGGGAGACCGCCTTCCGCGGGAAGCGATACCAGATGTCCAGCGTCGGCCAGACGCGCTTGATCCACTGCTTCCGCTCCTCGTGTTGGGCAAGGGTGATGTCGTCGGCGAGCACGTAGAGCACGCCGCCTGCGAGAAGCAGTTCTCGCGCGTTGGCGGTGCCGACAAAGGTCCTTAGGGCCCTGCCCGTTGCGGCATCAAGGACCGTCACGGGCTGCCCCAGACCGAGCGAGGCGTAGACGCGGTCCCCCTTGGCCACCAGGCGGCGGGCGATCTCCGGCGGGCCGCTGCGAAACCCCCGCAAATGCGACTCCCAGTTGACGATGGACCGCTTCCACAGCAGGACCCCGCTGAACGCGTCCCTGGCCACGAGATTCCACTGGGGCGGCAGGTAGACCGAGCGGATGGGGCCTTCGTCGACGATGGTGAAGACACGCCCGCCCGCGGTGACCATGACGCTCGTGCTGGCGAAGTGCTCGTGGCTTCGGGCAAACTCGGGGCCGCAGGTCCAGCGCAGGCCCTGCAGCGGACCAACCCGCCTGTCGTTCGAGACGGCGTTGTTGGAGGCGTCGTGGAGGTAGTGGGTCCACTCGTCCAGTTCGCCGGGCCACTCCTTGCGGCTGATAGCGACCTCTGACTCGTGCAGGTCCGCGATGACGCCCCCGGCGGCGAGGGCCCGCATCATCTCGTCGGCCGGCACCTCCGTCGGACCCATTACGACAACCAGGTTCACGACGCCATCCACAAAGGGAAGCCGGGCACCACGCAGCCGGGAGACGCTGACCGGCCCGTAGAGGTCCTTTTGCCGGAGGTGTTTCCGCGCGGCAGCGACCTTGCCAGGGTCGTCGTCCAGGCCGTGGACCAGGTAGGGACCCGCCGCCTGCACGTCCGCCAGCAGTGCCGGGTCATCGCAGCCGATCACGACAATCAGCCCCCCCTTGACACCGGACGTTTCCAGGAGCGACTTGGCGCCATCCGGAACGGCACCCGCTGAGACGGACGGCGCCGCCAACAGGGCGATGCATGCTGAAATGTGCAGTCGAATGAGAAACCGAGTCATTGCTCTCCCTTCGTGGAACGGCGCTCGTCCTGGATCATGTTGACGTCGGCGAGCCAGGCGACAAAACTGCTCGGCCACCTGGCCACAGACTTGCCTCGACCGTCGCCCATGCCAAAGCCATGAGCGCCCTTGCTGAAGACGTGCAGTTCGGCGTCGACCCCAGCCTTCAGCAACATGGCGTAGAAATCGAGACACTTGTCGGCGGGCGTCAGGCGGTCGACACGCGCGTTCACGATGAACATCGGGCAGATGTCGGGCGTGCCGCTCTCGGAGGCCGTGCGGCCGGCCATGATCTTGCCGATGTCGTCGGAAATCCCTGGATAGAACAGGCCGGCGAAGTCGGGCATTGCGCTGACGTCCGTTGCCGCCCGCTCGGGTTCGGCGCGAAGCGCACAGTTGATCGCGAGGTGGCCGCCCGCCGAGAAGCCGCAGATGCCGATCTTGTCGGGCTTCAGGCCGAGGGCCGACGCCTTCTTCCGCAGAACGCGAATCGCCTGCCAGCCGTCGGCCCGGACGGCGCGCTGGTAATCTTGCCACCCCTCTCTTGAGTCGATGACGGGCGGGCGCGTGCGGTACTTCAGGACCAGTGCCGTGACGTTGTGGCCTTTCAGCCAGATCGCCAGATCGTGGCCTTCGCGATCAATCCAGACATTGCGAAAGCCGCCGCCGGGGCAGATCACCACGCCCACACCGTTCGGCCTCTTGGGCCGGTGGATGCTGCAGGTGGGCGACGACACGGCACTGAACGCACGATTCCGTCCGGACGGTGATCCAGGCTCCGCTTTGTGGGATCGAACCTGCTCTTCCGTCTCGTGTCGAATCGCATTCCCCGGCGGTCCCTCCTCCCAGAGCGGCACTTGCGGCGGCAGTTGGCCCGCCTGGAGAGACGGTCCAAACGACGAGGCGGCAAGGCACGCAACCAGAATCGCCGGCCACGTGCCCACACGGCCGTTGGCGCGGCGGGTTCCGTGGGGTCTCATGACGCCTCCCGCCGACCGCCCGACACGCCCTTCCGCAGAAAGCCCATCGGTCGCTGCCACACACATGCGGGTCATGGGCCCTCCTTCGCCACGTATTCCAGGATCTTCACGAACGACGCGCCGCGGTTGGGCATGTGGGGATGGAGACGCTGTTTCGCGTTCCACAACTCGCCGATCCTCCCGCGTAGCCTCTCGCTCAAGCCCGCCATGCGCCGGTCCACGTAGTCCTGATGCTTCCTTGGGTCATACTCTTGGGGCAGGTCGCCCGCTTCGATCCGGGAAAGCAGTTTCGCCGTGGGCGAGTTCTGGAGGTTCCCGCCCTTCGCCGCTTCCGGGCGAGGCCTGCCCGGCCCCTCGTCGCCGGCCGGCCCGAGTTCTTTGATGAAGATACTGCGGAACTCGATGGGACATTCCTTGTGCAACGTGCCCGCTATGGTCTGGGGAATGTGTTTCTGCAGCCGGATGGGCGCCGGCTCCATGCTGATGGTGCCTTTCGGGTACTCGAAACGATCGTGAATCACGTGCCCGTCATACGCGGCGGACAAGGTGCTGCCGACCAGGGTGATCTTGACGGTGTGCCACACCCCGATTTCCGGATCCGTATACCGGACCGGCGGATCCTTCAGGAGATAGTACTCCGGCTGGCAATAGAAGAACGGCGTGTAGGCCGTATCCCGGAACGAGCGCTGCACGTCCGCCGGAAGATGATCCAGGCTGTCCAGGTTTCCCGTCCCGAACACGGACATGAGATTGAACTGCTCCATGCCTCCCATGATTCCCGGAATCCCCCGGAACCAGATCCCGCTGTCCGAAATGGCCGGGAACCGGAAATCCACGAGCAGGACGAAGTCGCGGTACGTCTTCTCCGTCACGAGGCCAGCACCCCACTCCTTGATCTCGTGGTGCGCCTTGAGCACGCCGTCCTCGATGGTCCAGGCGTCCTTGACCTCGGGCGTCACGCGCCAGCCGGTGAAATCCTTTCCGTTAAACAGCGCGGTGAACCCGCGCGGTGGGACGTTGAGCTCGGGACGCTCGATCGCTTTGGGGAAACCGGCGGGCTTGATCTCCTTGATGAAGATGTTGCGGAACTCGATCGGACAGTCGCTCATTTCACCCGCGATTTCGCACGGGGGATGTTTCTGGAGGCGGATGACGCAGGGCTCCATGCTCAAGACCCCGTCTGCGTACTCATATTGGTCAATGATCGTCTCGCCGTCGTACTCTGCGGACAGGGTCTTGCCGACCAGCGTCAACGTGACCGTGTGCCAAACCCCGACTTCGGGATCCATCGACCTGACCCGAGGGGGCGCCACGCGCCGATCCGGCGGCTGAAAACGAAAGCTCTCCAGGGTTCCGGTGCCGCCGCGGGACCGGAGGTTGAACTGCTCCCACCGGTCGCGGTCGAAGATGCCGATGCCCGGCATCAGCCCGCGGATGTAGATCCCGCTGTCGGAAATCCTCGGGATGCGGTAATCCACCATCAGCACGTAGTCCCGGTACTGCTTCACGGTCCGCAGGTCGGCGCCCCAATCCTTGATCGGCTTCTGGGACCCCAGGACCCCGTCCTCGATGGCCCAGGCGCCCCGGACCGCGGGCGACAGCCGCCAGCCGTTGAAGTTCTTCCCGTTGAACAGCGCGGCGAACCCCTCCGGCGGGACGTTCATCGGGCGGGGCTCGTCCGCGCCGGCCGGCTTGATCTCCTTGATGAAGATGTTGCGGAACTCAACGGGCATATCGGACAGCTTGCCGTCCACGATCTCTCGCCTGTGTTTCTGGAGGCCGACGGGGCTGGGCTTCATGCTCAGGTACCCCTCCGGATACGTGAAGTCGCGCAGAATAACCTCGCCGTCAACTTCGATCGACAGCGTCTGACCGACTAGGGTGAGCTTCATGGTGTGCCAGCCCCCGACCTCGGGACGGATATCCTTAACGCGGGGAAGCTGTGTGCTTGCCAGCTTGATGTCGGGCGGAAGGTAATGAAAACTCAGCGGGTGCCCCATCCATCCGGGACCGATATTGATCTTCTCCCGGCCTCCCAATACCTGCGCGGGAACCAGCCCACGGACAAAGATCCCGCTGTTTGAAGCGGCCGGCAGGCGATAGTCAATTAAGAGCACGAAGTCCCGGTATGTATTCACAGTATCGAGGTCCGCGCCCCACTCCTCCAGGGGGCCGAGCGCCTTGAGTACGCCGCCCTCAATGGACCAGATGGCTTTGCGCTTCGGGTCGAGTCGCCAACCGGTGAAATCCTTGCCGTTGAAAAGCGCGGTGAAGCCCTTCGGGGGAACGTTTAGCTCCTTGTCGGCGGCCCGGGGCTCTGGGTCCGAGGCCTTGAGTTCCTTGATGAAGATGTTTCGGTACTCGATCGGGCAAGGGTTTGCCTCGCCGAGGTTATCGCCGTGCACCACTTTGTGCTTCTGCAGCCGGATGGGCGCCGGCTCCATACTAAGCATCCAGTCATGATATCGGAAGTTGTCAAGGATGACCTCGCCATCGTACTCGGCAGAGAGCGTCCGGCCCTTCACGGTCAGTTTGACCGAATGCCACACGCTGACGTCCGGATCGATGTGCCGGACGTGGGGCTTCTCGTCCTCCTTGAGCCCCATCTTCACGGCGGTCTCTTTCGGCAGGAAATAGTAACTCTCCAGGTGCCCCATGCCGCCGCGCGACCGGAGGTTGAACTGTTCCTGGTTGCCGAACCCTGGAATCTCGGGAATGAGCCGGCGGAAACTGATGCCGCTGTCCGAGATGGTCGGCATGCGAAACTCCAACATCAGGATGAAATCCCTGTACTGTTTCTGCGTGGCGAGGTCCGCACCCCACTCCTCGAGAAGGCCGTGCGATCTCAGGACGCCGTCCTCGATCGACCACATTTCCTTGACCTTGGGATGGAAGCGCCAGCCGGTGAAATCCTTGCCGTTGAAGAGCGCCGTGAACCCCTCCGGCGGGACGTTCAGCGGCCTCGCGGCGGCGGCGCCCTTCCAGTCCCGGACTCGCACGTTGCGGACCGCGATGGGGCCGTAATCGCCCTGGATGATAATCGGCCCCCGGGGGTACTGCTTGCGGGCCCAGTTCGGGCCGCACGCGTACGGCACCTCCTGGTTCTCCTGGATCACTTGGCCGTTGTGCACGACGCGGACGAACCGGGCGTTGGCAGTCTTCTTGCCGGCTTCGTCGAACCGGGCGGCCCGGAAGATGATGTCCAGCGTCTGCCACTCGCCGGGGGGTCTGGCGGCGTTGACGCGGGGCGGCGAGCCGTTGTCGATGTGGTGGTACGTCGGCTCGGCCTCGGCCCGGGGATAGATGCCCCCGCAGTCGGCGCCGGTCGGCTTCTCCACGTGGCCGCTGTCCAGGATCTGGATCTCGTGATTGCCGTGGAAGATGACGCCGGAGTTGGAGCCCTTCGCCACCATGAACTCCACGTGCACTTCGACGTCCTGGTAATCGCGCCGCTTCGTCACGAGGCTCGCCGCGCGGCCGGTCGTGCCATTGATCAGGACACCCTGGCCGGGCTTACCCACCAGGCGCTCCGGGTTGCCCGGGTCCAACATGGCGTCGCCAGCGGGGCGCCATTTCTCGCTGTTGTGCCAGGCATCGGGGCCGAGTGCAGTCCAGCCGCCTTCGCCGGGCGCGGCCTGACCGTCAGACATCGCCAGCAGCAACGCGGCGGCCACAACCCACAGTCGAACGAGCGGCATTCTCCGCATAGGTCGGACCTCCATGCTACAGCGTCCACCCCTGTCGATAGGCCCGCCGGATAAACCGGTTCGCCTTTCGGCAGTTCGTGACCGTCAGGTTCGGGGCGTCCCACGCGAGTTTCTCGCCGGCACGGAAGGCGACGGTCCCCAGCAGTACCGTCTCGGTCAGGGGGCCGGCGTAGCCGAAGTGGCAGCCGGTCGGGCGGCCCGTCTTGCACGCCGTCAGCCACTCGTCGGCGTGGGAGGGCGCCCGAGGCAGCCGCGGCAATCGGACGCCCGCGAACTTCTCCTCCGGATAGAGTTTGAACGACTCCATGCCGGCCATCAGCATCCCGTCGGCACCGACGAACAGGACGTACCATGGCCACCTCGAACCAGGCGGGTCCAGTTCCTTCAGCACTTCCGGCCGCTTGTTGCCGTCGTACCAGGTGAGTTTCACCGGCGGCCGGTCGCCTCGCGCGGGGAAGGTCCATGTGCTGATGAGCCACGGGGGCGCACTCTCGGGATGGGCCGGGGGGCCGTCCGCCTCGACCGTCAGCGGGTATGTCAGGTCGAGCGCCGAGAACGGGAGGTCGATCAGATGGCACCCCATATCGCCGAGCCTGCCATTGCCGAAGTCCCACCAACCGCGCCAGTGCATCGGATGGTAGACGGGATGGTACGGGCGATAGGGGGCCGGGCCCAGCCAGAGGTCCCATGCCAAGTACTCGGGGACGGGAGGCGTCCCTTGCGGGCGATCGCGCCTGGCGCTGGAAACGACTCGCGGCGGGGTGTCCCACTCGTTCTCGCACCAGGCGTGGACTTCTTTGATCCCGCCGATCGTTCCGGCCCTGATCAACTCGACCACGCCGCGGTAGTTGTGTCCGGCGTGCCCCGCATTGCCCATTTGCGTGGCTACACCATACCGCTTGGCCACGCGCGCCGCCTCGCGGACTTCGTAGACGTTGTGGCCGAGCGGCTTCTCGGTATAGCAGTGCTTGCCCATCTTCATGGCCATCACGCTAGCCGGGACGTGCACGTGGTCCGGCGTGGCGACCGTGACGGCGTCGATGGTCTTCTGCTCGCGGTCCAGCATCCGGCGGAAATCGCGGTAGGTGTTGGCCTTCTCGAAACGGTCGGAGGCCTTCGCCAGGTATCGCCCGTCGACGTCGCACAAGGCGACGATGTTGTGATGCTGCATGCCCTGGATGAGTTGCCATCCCCGGTTGCCCACGCCGATGCAGCCGAGGTTGACCTTTTCGCTCGGCGGCGTATGCCCTGCCCCGCCGAGGACGTGCCGCGGCACGACCGCGAGGCCTGCCAGCGCAGCGCCGGCGACCGAGGCCTGCAGGACGTCGCGACGTCGCACGCGATGCTCACATGACATCATGGCATCCTCCTTCTCGTCCTATCCGGGCACCCTCTTCCAGATGCCGTCCACTAGATATCTTCCGGACGATCCGTATTGGCTCTCCTCCTCATGATACTCTCCCACGAAGAGGGTCTTCTGCCGCGTCGTGGCTATGTCCTACCGCACGACGCGGGCCGGTGGAATCGTTTACTTGGTCGGCTCGCGCGGCTTGGCGGCCCAGCGGATATCGACCTGCCAGCGCCACCGCGCGGCGAGGTACTCGGGAATGTGGACGCCCCCGCTGGCGTCGGCGTCCATCTCGGCGAAGATCCGCTTGGCGCCCGCCACGGCCTCGGCCTCGGTCAGCTTGCCGTCCTTGTTGGCGTCAAGCCAGGCGAATATCTTCTTGGCCTCGTCCGTCACCCGCCGGTTCTCGCAGTACTCCACCTCCGTGACCTTCCCGTCGCCGTCGGCGTCGGAGGCCCGCCAGATCGCACGCGCCTTGGCCTCAGGCCAGCGGGTTCGTGAGACGTACTCGGCCTCCGAGACGGTTCCGTCGCCGTTGGCGTCGAGCCGCTTGAAGACCCCCCGGTACGCGGCGTACGGGTTTGCGTCTATCTTCTCGCCGCCTGCCTTGCCGCTCGGCTTGTCGCCGCCCCCGGGCGCCGCAAAGGCGCACGAGCCGACAGCGAGCATCGCAATAAACATCCGCAATGCAACTCCAGACATGTTCAGCTCCTTCCTGTCTGGCCGAGCGTGCCGACGCCGGCTAGGCGCCTTCGATAGTGTGCTTATCTATAAGTCGCGCTGACAGTCTGAACCCTAAGCCTATCGCTTGAGATGGCGCGTCACCAGCGGCTTGAACGGGTCGAAGGACTCGTGCATCGTCCACGCCATGGCCCGCAGCAGGATGATGCGGAAGTAGGGGTCGTTGAACGTGAAGTAGTTGTGGCCGGCGCCCGAGACGAACACCCTGCCCTTGCCGACCTCTTTCGTCCACATAACCGGCCACGCCTTGCCGTCCAGGTCCTCGGGTCTAGGAGGACCGGGCAGTGGTTTGTTGGCGATGGCCGGACCCGCGGGCGCCGTCACCAGCGGCGTGATGCCGGCCGGGTCGCCCCGCAGGTGCCAGTAGAACTCCTCCGCCAGATGGAACCTCTCCGGGAATCGCTCGAAGAGGGGGGATGCTCTGGCTGCGTCGGTGAGCGTCACGGGCGTGGGCAACACGCCCCACTTGGTGGCGCCCTGCCGATGGTCCCACGCCAGGCCGATGCACTTCGAGAGTTGTTCGCCCGAACCCTGCATCAGGGCCATGTGGATGACGATCAGGCCCCCGCCTCGCTTCTGGTAGGCGTCGATGAGATCGTAATTCCACCCCGCCCCCCGCGGCCACAGGTAAAAGACGACCAGGTCGGCCTTCTCCCACAGGTCCTTCTTGGGGAAGTACATGGAGGGGATGACCGTGACCCGCGGCACCTGCGGCAGAAGGGTGTTCACGTAACGGTCCATGACCCAGGCGTATTCGTGGGTCTCCTTTGCGTGGAGTTTGTCGATGCCCCAGACCCAGACGACGGTCAGGTCGCGGGACGGCTCGCGCCTGCCCATCGGCCCGACGATGCGCTTCACTTCCGCCGGGTCGCGCTTCACGGGTTTCTGCCAGGCAAACTGCGCGGCCGCTGGCGAGGCGAC
>Ga0272442_10008995_pt1 | contig 12552 bp, 7 predicted proteins | sample SSMForm2O_FD_200262 | JGI IMG/M metagenome (GOLD analysis project Ga0272442, IMG submission 200262) | Marine sediment archaeal communities from Little Sippewissett salt marsh, Falmouth, MA, United States - SSM-Form-2O | ecosystem: Environmental > Aquatic > Marine > Wetlands > Sediment ... | reverse complement strand
TTGCAGTGACATGCTGAACAACCGGTCGGGATACCCGAAAATTTGTACTGCCCGTTACAATCCGCAAATTAATATTACAAAATAAAAAAATATTATTGGATTCGCCGGATTGGGTGTCTCCCGGTCCGGCATCCGCTCATCCGGCCGTTGTTCGCAATCTCTCCCGCCGAATCACGCCGGTTTTCTTTTTCTCATCAGGTCCAGCAGGCAAAACACAAGCAACGCATAGCAGGCCGCCGCGATATAAAAATTAACTGAAATACCAAAGTAAATTGAGATAAAAATCGCCACAGCACTGCAGAGAACGCTGAAAGCGCCGTTGAGGGCCCAGTACCAGGGCGTATCCTCCGCTTGAATCTGCCTGACAACACGCATGCCTGTCGGAAAGAAAAAGCCCATCAAGATCCCCATGGGCATGACAATGAAAATACTGATCAATATTTTCAGCGGTATTGCATCGACAATAAACCTGGCGATAATGCCGGAAAGCAGATGATTGAACAGCAGGATTACCAGAGCCATGCCAAGAGGCAGCAGCAGAATCGACCGGCTTTTCTCAAAGGGAATCCTTTCGCTGATATAGCTGCCCAGCCCTGTACTGGCAATCACCGTAAAGAGCAGAATTCCAAGCGCATAAACCGGGTGCCCCAGAAAAACCGACAACTTCTGAATCATGGCAATTTCCGTCAGCATGAATCCGGCCCCGATCAATGAAAAATAAACAGCTCCTGACCAGATGATCGGTTTTGACTGTATTTTCTGTTTTGATCTGAAAAAGTGCAGTGTGAGCGGTACAATAATAATCACGACAGAAAGAAAAAACAGGACCTGTATCAGTTTCAGCAGCGTGAGTGTCGCAATCAGATTACCGCGGATGACACCCGGCTCTCTGTAATAGACCGTGTTCAGATATTTGAACCGAAGCATATTGAAAAAATAGGGGCTGTTGTCCGTGGGCGGTTCATAATTGTAGGGTTCATCGCGAATGACCTCCGAAAGTTCTTCAAGGGAACGAACGGAAATAATTTCTTCGAGTATCCCGCTTTTCACCGCCTCGCCGGGCAGTATCACCGGATCATATTCGAGATCTTCGGAAATCCGTCTGAGCGTGGCGATATCACTGCCGGTCATGGGCGTTTTGCTGATCAGAAGCGTAGAGATCCGGTCTGTGGTTACCATGGCAATATGACTGCGGGGCGAGTCCACGCCCATTTTCATCAGTGTTGCCACGGCCAGGCTGACAGCCCGTCCTGCCTCACCCAGATTGTTGGGATTGTACCACCGGGAAACAGTAAAAATACCGTCTCCCGAGAGGCGTTTGAGAAAAATTTCCCATGCATTTATGGTGTAAAGCGCATTCTCGGACAGTGTGAAGGCACCGGCAGCCGTGGACGCCCAGGTATCGATCATGGACATCTGGATCAGGGAAAACTGATCTTGTGATTTGGTCAGATAACTCCTGGCTTCATCAACCACAAGATCAACGCCCGGATAATCGGCAATGCCCGCAAATTTCCTGAACCGGTTCCGGAGTAAATCAATAAAAATGGGGTTGATCTCAATGCCGAGAATGTCCCTGAATCCAAAATAAATCGCGCTTTGTACATCCCGGCCAGCCCCCACACCGATAACACACGCTTTGCCTTCGGAACGGAGAAAATAGGCGACATTTGTGATATCATATTTTAAATGGGCGATATCTTCCATGGAAGAAAAGGGACGCAATTCTGTACCGGCCGCACCGTCGATATTCATCCTGTATTGAAAAATATCTTCCCTGGGCGCCAGCGGACTGGGGCCCCAGTACTGGGGCTCATGCGCACTTCCCTGGAATACAGCCACACGCGAAAAAGAATTCCATTTTTCCAGCAGATATTCATCGAGTTTGACAATGGATCCCTTGATAACAAGCGGCCGTATGCCGGACATGGTCATTGAATTGATCAGACCGGAAATAATCAGAATCACCATCACAGCCGTGCCTGTCAGAATATTGCGACGCGATCCGGTTTGCCTGGCGAAATGAAGCGCGGCCAAAGCACCGATACCACCGCATATGATAATCAGACTGGGCGCGTCCAGCAACTCCAGTCCCGCCAGTACGAACAAGCATCCGAGGGCGGCCCCGGAGAGATCAGCCGCGTATATTTTCCCGATGGGGAGGTTTGTTTTGGTGAGCAGGGCCGTAACCACCATCCCCGAAAAATAAAAGGGAAGGGATGAGGACAGGGCCACCAGAACAAGGGCGAACAGATTGATCACAGAACGGGACAATGTAAAGGGAAGCGGAATCAGGCACAAAAATATCAGCGCCACGGGCACGGACAGTGAAAATCCGAGAGACAACTTCATCAGCGACTGGTTCAGAACATTTTTTCTGAACCAGTCCGGTTTCAGATAGACTGTCAATGCACCGGCCGTCATCCCGAGCATGGCAATCGATATGGCAAAAAACGCCAGATGATACCATGCAATGACACTGTACATCCTGGACAGGGTAATCTCAAATGCAAGTGTTGCAAAAGAAACAAGAAACATTGCCGCATAATATCCCATGATTCCTCCGGTGATTGATCTCCAAATCCGTCCGAGGCGCATCCTCACCTCCGGCGTCGGATGTTTGCTCGCCCCCGTTCCATAAACACCAAATTAAAATATACACTGAAATCAAATGTCAATGCAACTTCTATTTCCGCCTGTCATGATCCTTCCGGGACGCCGCCCGCCTTTTCAATTACAGAAAATGAAAATCCTTCAATCAAAAAATAAACAGCACCAATGGCGGTAACCGGTATGTACTGGGTCGCATGAAACACCAATGAAAAACTCAATGCTTCCGGTTTGGCGATGCCGAAAATCGCCAGCCCGGCCACACACAGGAACTGAATGGTCCCCACATAACCCGGCGCCGACGGAATCATCACCCCGAAGGCAATGAGAATGATCAGCAGCACGGATGCATGAAACGGCAGCGAAATCCGAAACGCAATCAGCTGGAGATGCACAACCAGCGCATTCAGCATCCATATGGCCAGAGACAGAATCGCGGCAATACCGATATTTTTCGGTGTATGCAGAATATCCAGACCCCTGATAAAGGAATGACTGATACGCACAACGCCCTCTGAAATCCGGTCCGGAAATGGTTTCAATGCAAACTGAATGATCCGCATGGTTCTTCGCGTCTGCAATTTCAGAACAATCAGGACAATCAGGGCAACGATATAAACCGCCATCGCAAAAAGAGACACTTTTTTCACCCAGGCGGGAAACGAATACCGCCACATCAGAAACACCAGACTCAGCATGAAAAGAAGGGTGATGCCGTCAAAAACGCGTTCCACCACAATGGTCGCAAAAGAAGCGCTTTTCCCCACTCCCGATTTCCTGTGAATGGCATAGGCTTTCAGGAATTCACCGAGACGGGCCGGAAAAATATTATTGGCCATAAAACCGATCATGGTCGCTGAAAACATGCTGGCCATGGGGATTGACTGAATGGGTTCAAGCAGGAAACGCCAGCGATAGGCGCGGAGCCAGAATGAAAACACAACCAGAACGATGACCGGGATCAGAAAGGAATACTGAACCTGTTTCAGGGCCTGCCCGATCATGGACACATTGACCTTTCGGACGGCCAGGTAAAGCAGCAGCACACTCAGGCACAGCCCCAGCCAGAATTTCCAGTCAAAAAAACGCCTCATCACCAGCCTCCGTTACCTTTCTCCGCGGGCATGATGTGCGGCCAGAACGGTCCCGCACAATTGATCCAGCGCTGCGGCTTTATGCGTCCAGGTATGACACGAAGCAATATACCGGTGCGCCGCTTCACCCATGGATTTCCGGTGTTCCGGGTTGTCCATCAGGGTATGGACGGCCTGAATCAATGCGCGGATATCACCGGGCGGAACGAGCATGCCGGTTTCCCCGTGGCGGATCAGCGTTTCGAGCTGCCCGATAGCGGATGTGACCACGGCTCTGCCGCAGGCCATATACTCATACACTTTGACAGGGGAGTAGTAAAAGAAATCGAGAGGCGGATACGGAGCCAGAACCACATCCATGGCATTGATATACGCCGGCACCCTGTCATGATCGACCCCCCCGGTCAGAATGATCCGGCTTTGGTGCCGGTGATCCCGGATATATTGTTCCAGAACCGGCCTGGAAGGACCACCTTCACCCACAAGCAGAAATGCCGCATCCGGATACTGTGTTAATACCGCATCCATGACTTCAATCAGATGGTTCACGCCATGCCAGTAATGAAAAGAACCGACAAATCCGATCACTCTTTTGTCTTTCAAATGATACTTCCCGAGAATATCCTCACATGCAATTCCCGGATGAAAACGCCGGACATCGGCCCCGTTGGTAATCACCGATATTTTTTGGTCCGGTATACCGCGGCGCACAAAATAATCCTTGAGAATCCGGCTGACACAGAAAATCCTGTCCGAACGATTCAGCCACATATTTTCCAGATACCTGACAAGAGCCGCATTCTTGAGGTAATTTTCATCAAAATGCGCGAGCTCGTAGGCAACAGGGCTGTCCGCTTCAACAATAAAAGGAAGATGATACCGGCGGGCCAGACAAACAGGTGAAAAAATATACGTTTCGAGTCTGGCTATCAGAATGTCCGGCATGCTTCGGCGGAGAATTTTCTTTTCCTGCCGCCAGTAGGACATGCCTCTCAGAAGCTGGCTGGGCTCATGCAGGTATCTGGCCAGCCGGGATTTCAATACGGCGCGCAATCCGGATCCGTTCCGTCCCGGTTTTCCTTCACCTTCCTTGCGCCAGTAAACATCCACCTCATGGCCCGCCCCCCGCATGGCGGTCATTAATTCCATGGCCTTTATGGCGGAACCCACGGAAACGCCGTAAAGATCATAAAGATAATTGAAATATGCAATATGCATGAATGATTATATCGACCTGTTTGGGAACCGGTTTACAATATAGGAAGCCCTGTTCCCATTATCAAGTGGAAACAGGGCCTGCCTGAAAAACCGCAAGGAATCGTAATCCGGTATCAGTCCAGCGGAATCACCTCAACACCTTCGGGGGGTGCAGGTGCCTGGGTATCATACCCCTCGGCGGATCCCTTGAAAACAAACTGAATGGCATCGGAGATGACAATACCATCGGTATCATTACTGAGTTCAACCGAACCGGTAATGCCCAGATCGAAATAGAATGTACCCAGGCTGTTCCACTGACCAAACCGGCCGGTCTGATCCACCGTCACCGTGGTGTCCTGCCCGCCTCCGTATATGATGCGGGCCGGCACATTGGACGCCAGCGTGTAACTGCCCGGACTGCCGCCCCGGTAACCATGCCATTCAAACACCTCATACATGCCCGGAACACCAATGGTCGGAATATATCTGGCCACATTTTCGCCGTCCCCGGCAGGCGACCAGAAAAAAGCATCCTGCTGGAACGGGCCGTAGTCCCGGTTTGTGTAGTAGGCGTAATACAGCTCACCGTCGGTTGAATTGACCCATGTGCCTTCATACTGGACAGGCTCCGAACCGGGGGACGTCTGATTGTTGGGTGTGTTATCCACCACAACGGGCGTCACCAGGGTGACCGGTGACCTGAAAAGCATAGCCCCGTCACCGAACACTTCATCGTTGGGCCAGTTGGCCCGCTTGGTATCCCCCCATAACACCAGAGGATTCGCTTCCGTCACTTCCTGGCCACTGTTGAAAACCGGGTCCTGTCCGCCCCTGAACCGGTAATACTGCGAGGCGCCCGCAGGATCCAGTGCGGCCAGTTCCGACGCGGTCACTGTTTGCGGAAGCCCCGTGGCGTTCACGACACTGACGCCGTTATCAAAGAACCGGACCCAGAGACCGCCGGCATAATCCGTGGCGGCCAGTGCCTTGCCCGTCATCTGCACCATCTCTGCCAAAGGATATCCCAGCATTCCCTTGGCTTCAAATTCGTCATAAAAATGAATGTTCCCGTGATGACCGATCTGATTGCCTTCATCCACATAGAAAAACGAGCGGGTAAAAAGACAGCTGGCAAAAGCAAAACGAACGGCCCGGTAATTGTCTTTATAGGGATCGGTGGGGAAATGGTTGTTGAAATGCGATATCGACCCGTTATGCAGCATGATTTTGGGTTCCTTGGTCGGCGTACGGGAATCTGTGTATCGCCCGCGCCAGCGGTACCAGGGACCGTTGTAAATGGGCCAGTCTTCAAAACAGGCGCCGTGCACGTGCGGCCAGATATCCCAGTCAGCGCCGATCTGAATGGTCACATAATCCAGACCGGGGATCTGATACTCCCGTTCATGAAACCGTATCAGAGCCCGCTGCCAGAGATTTCGCAGGGAATCGATGCCCATTTCATCCAGATCGATCACACCGTTGCTGTTCAGATCCCCCGTATTCTTGGCGGCCGTGCCCATACCGCCCCACCACCAGTCATGGAACACACCGTCATAAATGGTAAAATCGATTTTCTCGAGGTCTTTCAGGCAATGGTCAATAAATGTCTTGGGACCGTCGCCGTCGCCGATGTCGACCCGGGGACAGAATTCCGTAATATTCATGAGATAGGCGCCGGGCCACAGAAGAAACCGTTCCCCCGCTGTATCATGATAGTACCATTCTTCCGGGATCCCTGTCATTCCGTATGCATACAGACAACCGCTGGTTGCCAGAATGACCCTGTTCGGATTCTGGTTTCTGAATGCGATGGCGTTATCATCATTGGGCGGAAAAGCAATGATATCAAAATCCTTGAGAATTTCTATGCCGGCATCCGTCTGCCCGCTGAATGTAAATACACCCAGACGCGGATAGGGCGGATTCAGCGGCTGTGCCTGTATCGCAGCACAGCAGATCACCAGAAATGCCAGACCGGTTGTCAGGCTTCCTTTTATAACAATCTGCTTCAGCGGTTTCTTCAATTGAATACTGTGCTTCATCCTGTCACCTCGCTGTTGCATGAATCCACGTATAGAGGTCGACAAATTGTTGTATCTGTCCCTCCAAGGCAAAATGATTCTCGATACGCCGTCTTCCCTTTTCCCCCATGATCCGCATTGTCCGCCGATTCGCCAGAAGCCGGCCAAGTGCATCCTCCAGTGCTTCCGGATCCTCCGGCGGGACCAGCAGTCCGGTTTCCCCATCCACCACCGCTTCCGGTGTCCCGTCTACAGCCGTTGCAACCACCGGTTTTGCGCAGGCCATGGCTTCCAGAACCGCATTGGGCAATCCCTCGTACAGGGACGGCAGTACAAACACATCAAACGCATTCACACAATCCCGCACATCATGCCGGAAGCCGAGAAAATGAAACGACTCGCCGATGCCGAGCGACCGTACCCGGTATTCCAGCTCGGGCCGAAGCGGGCCGTCGCCGGCCAATACAAAGTGCACATCCGGGTACTTTTTCAATATGCCGCACGCGGCATCGATCAAATAGCAATGGCCTTTCTGCCGTGAAAAGCGGGCCACTGTGCCCAGTACAACCGCCCTGTCGGGGATCCTCCAGGACTTCCGCAAGCCCCGGTTCCCGGAAGGAGAAAACGCTTCCAGATCCACCCCGTACCGTATGGTTCTTGTCTTTTGTTCCGGCACGTGACGCTGCGTGATAATCTGGTGCCGGATGGCGTCGGAAACAGCGACGGCACATGTGAATCCTTTGCTGGCCAGGCGGTAGGCCAGAAGATGCTTGATGCCGTACGGCTGGGTGACAGCTTCCCAGGATATCACTCCCCGGATACCGGCCCACCGGGCGGCCAGTGTTCCGATGATGTCGGCATAAAACAGCGTGGTCTGCACCAGATCGATCTTTTCCGCCCGCAACAGGGCTGCCACCCGCCGGACTTGTGACAGATCATATTTATGCCGTTTGGCAAAAATCTCCGTGCGAACGCCCAGCGCGCGGAACCGCTCTTCCAGGGGGCCGCCCTGCCCCACACTGCAAACCACCACATGAAACCGGCCCTGAAAATCGGCCAGCATCTGCCGGACCAGCTCCAGCAGCTTCAGCTCTCCGCCGCCGATGGCAAATCCGTTCACCACAAAAAGAATCCGAATCATTCATATGCCCCGGGCTGTCCATCCATTGACTAGCCTGTCTGCACAACAGGATTCTGGTAGGGAGGATCCGGCGGCGTTGTATCCGGGGGCGGCGCCGTTTCATCAACAGTCCAGTTATCGAAATCATATATCAGCCGTCTGCCGTGTTTCGTGACAATCATCTGGTCGCCCTGCCACTGCACGATATAATTTCCCAGATAATCGATCGTCTCGATGCGCGGAAACGGAAAATCCCAGACATAATGCCAATTCGATTCACCGGCCAGCTGGATGGTTGCGCCGAGATCCGGAATTTCTTCCATCATGGTATAGCCGATAACATCCCCGCGGCTGGTAACATAGGAATTGTGATTAACATTGGCATTTGCATATATGGCATTGATGAACGCATTCATGTCCGGATAATCCACGCCCTCAATGGCCACTTCCACGGCACCCACTCCGCGATCGGTCCGGCATTTGACGGCAATCATGGTCCTGCCTTCCCTCAGAAAACGCCAGCTTCCCGCAGGAATATCCTCATCAAAACTGTTGTACCGGAGCCCGTAATGCAGATAGCAGGCCCTTGCGAACATGGCATTCCTGTACTGAAATCCGTTGATCCCGATATTCAGATAGATATGATAATCCGATGATGTCGAAACATTCTCTTCGATATTGTTGTTATCCAGCCAGAGTCTGAAGGGCACACCCGGATGATTGTAACTTCCCGGTTCGTCGGTCGAACCGATCACAAGCTGCCACCCCCCGCCACGGGCACCGCCCAGGCTGTAAAACTTGGTCACGTAGGTCCACTTGCCCGTGTTGCCCGTCCGTGCAATACCTGCGTTGAATTCCTTGTTGATATGATAGTAATTATCCGGTTCATCGCTGAGATCCCCGATATCCACGATGGCATCGGGAAGGCGGTAGCTGCCGAACACAAGCGCATAACTGGGATCATGGGATGAACGGATTTTATCCCAGAAGACATTCCAGTAAAATGATTCCATGCCCTGGGTGATTGTTTTTTCATAGAAACGCCCCATGGCGCCGCCCCACTGCTGACCGGTAAAATCGAGCACGGATTCCAGAATCATAAAATCGGTCATGATTTTTGCCTTGCGCTTCATGAGCGGATCTTTGGCAAACTCATAAAGTGTGGTAAATGCATGAATAAACGTCCATGTATAAATGGGCGAATCGAATTCCGTATATCCCTGACTGAGCCAGTAATCAAACCGGTAGTTCAGCCAGTCCCGTGTAAACTGAAGCGCATTGTATTCATCACCGGGGATATAGGTGGTCCCCCCCCAGGCAAAAGTATTGATATTCTGATTGGGAGGCGGATCATAATAATAATGGATCCGAATATCCGGATGATCCTGGCAATATAGATAGCGGGCCACAATATCCGCAATCTGGGTGTTGGCGGAACCCGGACTGATGTCCCTGGACCGGGCCATGGAATCAAAAATATTGTCAATATAGTATCTGTCGGCCGGATCGATTACATCCCCGTACCGGTATCGCACCCAGCATAAAATGAGATGTTCCTGCCATGCGGCCCATTTCCACGCAAATCCGTAGGGCGGCACATCATCAATATTCCACGGATTGGCCCAGCACTGAATGGCATTGTGGACGATTTGCTTCACCGTTTTGTTGACACCGTCCACATCTTCCCTGATTTCATTTCCCGACATTTGTCCCATGCGCATCTTTTCAAGATACGGCCAGATCCTGGCGTAAAACATCCGGTAATCCGTGCCCTCTGTCTGAAGATAGTCCAGTTTGCACTGATCAAAATGAGATGCGCCAAAAATATTCCCCCCCAGGAAACTGATGAGAATTACAGCCAGTACCGCCTGTTTATTCACCATTCCCGATCCTCCCTCCTAAGGCAATGATTTTTCCATGAGTGCATCGTACATACGCATCAATTTCTGATAATGAACTTCGTGGTGAAACATGGTTTCAGCCTTTTTTCGGGCGTACCGCCCCATCTCCGGCAATTTCTTCCGGTCAGAGGCATCATCCATAGCATTGCAAATCCAGTGCCGTAATTCTACAGAATCCCCCGCTTTGAACAAATACCCGCTTCTGCCATGTTCGATCAGCTCGGGAATGCCTCCCATGCGGGAACCGATCACCGGCTTTCCCATGGCCATGGATTCATAGATGGCCAGGGGAGAATTTTCATACCATTCCGAAGGAACCACCACGAATCTGGCGCCTGAAACTGCTTTTTTCAGCGATTCGCCATCCATCCGTCCCGTAAATTCCACGCCCTCCAATTGATTCCTGCCTGCATAGTCCTCAAGCTGCTGCTGAAGCGGACCATCTCCGATAATCTTTAATTTAATATTCTTCAGTCCCTTAACTGCCTTCAGAAGTGTCATGATACCCTTTTCGGCCGAAAGCCGCCCGAAATAGACAAAATAGGGATCCGAATCATACCGAACCGGATAATCATCCAGATTGATGGTGTAAAACAGGTGCCTGATTTTAACCGGGTCGATGCCGCCCTCTGCCAGCTTGGCCCCCATAAAACGGCTGGGCACATGAAAAATATCCACGCCTTTTTCATACAATTTCAGGAGCCGGTGAACCGCCTCTTCAACTACCAGCAGCAAAGAGGCTGAAAATGAGGATTTATGGCACTTCTCCACAAGCGGATGGTAAAAATTGCCGTGCAGACATTTCTCGCAGATTGTCCCTTTTTGCATATGATAAAGCCTGTAGCTGGGGCAGACATGCTTGTAGGTATGCACGGTCTGGATGACAGGAATACCGGCCTGTTTCAGGACCGGAAGGATGGATGGAGACAGCTGGTGATCGATCATATGAAGATGGGCCACATCCGGCCGGACCCGTTCAATAAGGCGGGACAGCCTTTTCTGTGCCTGACGGGAATAGATCACCCGGCCGAACGACTGAAATCCGTATCTGATTTTGTCCGCAGTTTTAACCGGATTGAAATCAATGTAATCTACAAAACAGTCACTGTACGGGCTGGGGAAATTGCGTTCGTGGGCCATTGAAAAGGGGATTACCTCGTGGCCGCGAGCAGTCAGAAGGCCGGCCAGTTCAAAAAAATACCGTTCCGCCCCGCCTTTAATGAAATAAAATTTGTCGGCCATCAGGATTTTCATGGGGGCCCCGTGAGCGGTTTTGATCCGGTACGGGTGGAAATCGATCCGGTCTCTTTTCGACGCATGTCATTTTTTTCATAAATCCGGACCTTGTCCATGGATTTGACATGCGTGTACCCCAGACTGCCGTCGGCAAGTCCCCTGTAATAATGATACCGATCCATGAACCGGTCGTTTCCGGAAACGAATGCATCGGCCCTGGAAGAATCCGAAAAATTTTCCGATACATACTGATGCGTCACCACCACATCCGGATCGACCGTATCCAGTGTCACCGTCGTGGCATCCCAGCTGCCCACTGAATTCCGGAAATCCACCGGCACATAGACAAAATGATCAAACAGGATAACCGTGGAATCCGGATAGGTCTCCGCCATCCACCGTCCTGCTGTCACCGTGGGACTGGTCTGCTCCCAACTGCGGATCTCATGTCTGTACCGGCCGGCACGCAACAATGCCTGGAAAACCAGGACCAGGGCGGTCAATACCAGAATTGTACGGGCCATGGTTCTGATTCCATGCTTTCTTATCCTTCCGGCCGACTGCATCAAATGGGCACCCGCTGCGCCGGCGACACAGAACAGGAAAGGCAGAAGCGGCATCAGATACCGGCTGCGAATCATGTTCACACGAAAAATCAGGTAAAGCAGATACAAAATCATGGCCGTCCAGATAACCATCTCCCCTCCGTCGTTCTGCATCCGCTTTTTCCCGGTCAAATGACAGATCACATAACCCAGCCGCAACAGCACCAGGGCGAATATCACTTTGCCCAGAAACAAAGATGAAGTCAGATGCTGTATCCAGAGCCATGGACTTCTGTTTTCAAAGAACAGATGCCCCGCTGTGGTATGCCTGGACTCAAACAAAATGCCGGACAGAAAATTCAATCCCACCCAGGAGTATGGAGAAGCCAGAAAAAAAGTGCCAACAAAACAGGCAGCCGAACCCGCGAGATGCAAGAAAACGGCATCGGCTTTTTGAATCCCGGTCGTGAGCCGGACCGCCCCCGGTTTGAGCAGCGCAAGGCTGTTCATAAAAAGGAGACCCGCTCCGGCAGCAGCCAAGGCAAGGCGAATCAGGGACAGAAAAGCCCGTTTGTGCGGATCGGTCAATTCCCCGTCGGCGGTCATCAGCCGGACCATGACATCCGGTGACAAAAGCACGGCCAGAATCAGGCAGATGCCGCCGATTCCGAACATCCCTTTCACCACAATCCTGCTTCCCGATATCATGGCTTTGTTTTGACCGGAAAAAGACGTATATACAAAAACGATCCATAGAACGGCCAGCGTGAACAGTCCCGAATATTTGGTTGCGAATGCCAGCCCCGCAGTAACGGATGCCAGAAA
>Ga0272442_10008992_pt1 | contig 12554 bp, 11 predicted proteins | sample SSMForm2O_FD_200262 | JGI IMG/M metagenome (GOLD analysis project Ga0272442, IMG submission 200262) | Marine sediment archaeal communities from Little Sippewissett salt marsh, Falmouth, MA, United States - SSM-Form-2O | ecosystem: Environmental > Aquatic > Marine > Wetlands > Sediment ... | reverse complement strand
TTTTCGGTTAAATCTCAATGTCATTAACCTAAACCTATGTCACTCCCATATTCCTTTAAGGGAAGACTTCTCTCAACGTCTTAAAAATCCCCCTAAATCCCCCTTTAAAAAAGGGGGACTTCAAGGAAGTGTTTCTTAACGTAATGACAGTGGTTTAAATTTTCTCGATTCTAAACCCCTCTATTTGAATAGCAACGGATCGTTGAAGAAGATCGATGGATACGACAAAGACATTTTTCTTCACATCCGTCTTCTGCACCACACCCTCGATATCTTTAAAGGGACCATCCATGATCCGTGCCCGTTCACCGACCCGCGGATACAGACACGTTTGAATTTCCACATCCGAATCGATTAACCGCCGAATTGCCTCAATCTGTATATCGGGAACAGGTATGGGAACATGACTGTTCGGTTTTCCCAGAATCCTGACCACTCCATGGGTTTTCAGAACGTCCAGTTTCCGTTCGTTGCTCAAATCATCTATTGCAACGAACAGGTATCCCGAAAACATTGGTGTCTTAATCCGCTTTCTTCGATCCTTCCGTTTACTCCATACTTCCATTTTGGGAAGAAACGTTTCAATAGATTTCTGAACGAGAAGCGTATACGTTTTGTCTTCATGACGACTTTTCGTATGAACGGCATACCAAGGCATTGGTCTTCCTCCAACAGATAAGAATTGTAAAATCTCACAAAAAATTACAGCAATAAAAATAAAGATATAATTTCAAATAAACGTCAAACATCCAACACAAAATCAATAATCAATACGTTCTTAATATTCCGCAGACCTTTGTTTTTATCATTTGGATTTTGAGCTTTATTTAACATTTGAGCTTTTGAATTTGTCATTTTTTTATTTTTCTATCCGTGCATCAAAAACAACATCATCACCTTTTCTGAAAACTTTTTTAAATGTTAATCGAACCGACTCATCCATTGTTTCGATTCCCAGATTTCCGATTGCCTCAATCCCTTTTCCTGCGATTTTCGGTGCCGTAATTATTAGCAACCGATCAGGAATTTTTTCTTTCACCAGGGAGGTAATGATCTCCGAGCCGCCTTCAGCGAGAATTGATGATATGCCTCTCTTCCCCAGTTTTACGATCAACTTTTGCAGATCCACATGCCCCTCGCCGTCTTCATCAATAATAAGTGTTTCTATGTCCATTTCCCGGAGAAGCGCACGTTTTTCGCTATGGCAGCGTGACGTGGTGGCAACAATTGTTTGTGCTTCGTTTTGATTAGTGAGAATCCTCGCATTGACCGGTATCTGTAACGTCGAGTCGACGATAATTCTCACAGGATTTTTGCCGTTTACGAGGCGAACCGTCAGATCGGGATCATCTTTCAGAACAGTTTTGACTCCCACAAGGATCCCATCATGATAACTCCTCAAACGGTGGGCATATTTTCGCGACGGTTGTGAGCTTATCCATCGAGAATGACCGATCGACGTGGCAATCCTACCATCCACTGTCTGAGCATATTTGACCGTTACAAAGGGAATCTTTGTTGTCATATATTTGAAAAAGGCCTCATTTAACTCGCGGCACGACCGTTCAAGGATACCGACAGTCGTTTTGATTCCCTGATCCTGGAGCATTGCAATGCCCCTTCCGGCAACCAGAGGATTGGGATCGGTCACCCCGATGACGACTCTCGAGAGCTTCTCAGTAATAATCCGGTCTACACAGGGCGGTGTTTTACCGTAATGACTGCAGGGTTCCAACGTTACATAAAGCGTCGCTCCCGCTATGGATCCGGATGCATTGTTGATGGCATTGATTTCGGCATGATCTTCCCCGTATCTTTTATGGTAGCCCTCACCGATGATGTGTCCGTCTTTCACGATTACGGCACCCACCAGAGGGTTGGGACTCGTCCAGCCACGTCCTTTTCGTGCAAGTTTTAATGCTTTTCGCATGAATAATTCATCAAACATCATTGACAATCCTTTAGATTATTGAACTTCGAAAAAGTATATACTATACGCTATAACGCCTGTATAGCATTAATCATCTTACAACGAAAGCATGCTGTAAATTTGTTATATGAAACGGACCCAACAAAGGTGTAAAGTTTTTTTACATAATTCGACTGCCTGTAAATATAAAATATAATATGTAATATCTTATAGTTGCAGTCATTAAAGTCGCCACATATTCTAAAGACAAGTATTATTGTAAAGTATATCGACACTTTTTGTTTTTCATGAAACCGCCCATTTATGCAAGTTATTACAATATGTTGATTCATGTTACTTCTAAATTACGCACTGTATGAGTAAAAATATGTCGAGATACTTTACAAATACGCCTCGACAAACATCATCAATATTTATTGCTTTATTAAATTATTCTCAATAGCAACAAATATAAAACATTTCATTTCAGAATGTTAGCAGATTAACAACTATTATTTCCAAAATAATTATTATCTCAGTACGATATTTGCATATAACTAAGACAAACGAGAAAAAGCCAAACCTGCAGCGATGCAGGGACGGAAAGCCACGGATCTTCAAGAGACAGCCGGGTTGCCTGACAGAGGGTAATCCGGTTTTTTTATAAAAATTAACCTCAAAATTTTAGAAGGAGGTGGCAATATGAAAAAGTTAATTGTTTTGATAGCATGTCTTGGGTTAATTCTCTTTGCCGGGACGGCAGGAGCATTGATGATCGATTTTGAAAATTATCCCGATGAGCTTATTACTGCAGCAGGAAACTCTGGGGTGGTCAATCCTGATCAATATGCAGGGTTCGGTCTCACATTCAACGGATTCGGTCTTATGTCTGAGGCGAGATTTCAAAATACTACATATCTTGACAGCGGAATTACATGGTATGCCAGCGAAAACAGTTTTCCCAGTGGTGACTTTGCCGTATTCAATAATAATGGTCTGTCGGTAAGTATAGAAGTTATAGAAGGTTGGAGTCCATTCGATGTCGAGACAATTTCGTTCGCAGCGTTAGGATTAGGAACGCAGGCAGTTGACGGCACACCTGGTACTCTTACAATTGAAGGATACACAGAAGAAACAGTTTATACAAAAACATTGACAACAGGTGAGGATCTGCTTGTAAACTCTTTTACAGAAATCATATTCGGCTGGGAGAATATCACAATGCTTACCTTTGAAACTGATAAAGTAAGTTGGTTTTTGATGGACAACTTCAATGACCAAGCACCAGAACCAAACAATCAAATTCCTGAACCGTCGATTCTGCTGCTCTTAGGTGCAGGGCTACTAGGAATTGGTTTCGCGAGAAGAAAATTCAATAAATAATTAATTGGCACAGCTAAGTAAATGTAAGGGGATGTATTTTTATATACATCCCCTTTTTTCTATTCCGTAACAGAGAGTTAACTTCATATTTACTCAGGAATTGCCTATACAGTTTGAAACTGAGATTGTTGTGTGATGAACTATAAATTCATGTATGTTTTGTTCTTTTCACCTTGATCCTTTTGCCTGGCACCTTTCATCTTTAGCCTTTGCTCTTTAAATACTCATCAATCGCCCTCGCCGCCTTTTTACCTGCTCCGGCTGCCAGAATCACCGTTGCCGAACCGGTGACAATGTCACCACCGGCATACACACCTTCCCGACTGGTCCTGCCGGTTTCCTCATCGGCCATTATGTACCCCCACTTGTTCGTCTCCAACCCCGGCGTCGTATTGGGAATGACGGGATTGGCGTTTGTCCCGATGGCGACGACAACCATGTCGACATCGATGACATACTCGGAACCTTTGATTGGTACCGGCCGTCGTCTCCCCGATTCGTCCGGTTCTCCCAGTTCCATCCTGATACACCTGGCCCCTTTTACCCATCCATTCTCATCACCAATGTATTCGACCGGGTTGGTCAGGAGTTTGAACTGGACACCCTCTTCCTTGGCATGATGAACTTCCTCGGTCCGTGCGGGCATTTCAACTTCGGTCCTCCGGTAAATCACATATACATTATCCGCACCCAGTCTCAAGGCTGTCCTGGCTGAGTCCATGGTTACGTTACCCCCGCCGATGACCCCTACATTTTTACCCAGAGCTACGGGCGTGTCATACTCAGGAAAGCGATAGGCCTTCATGAGGTTCGATCGAGTAAGATATTCATTTGCTGAATAGATTCCGTTGAGATTTTCACCCGGTATATTCATGAAGACCGGGGCACCCGCACCGACACCCAGAAAGACAGCGTCAAATCCTTCCTCGAAAAGGTCATCAATTGTTTTAACACGCCCGATGACCGCATCGGTGACGATCTTGACTCCCAGTTTCACGAGATAGCCGACTTCGGCAGCAACGATCATCTTGGGCAGTCGAAACTCGGGAATCCCATACACGAGGACACCACCGGACTCGTGAAGTCCCTCAAAGATGGTAACGTCATGACCACGTTTTATCAGATCTCCGGCAACGGTCAATCCCGCCGGTCCTGAACCGATGACAGCAACTCTTTTCCCTGTGGACGGTGGTAAATCGGGCAACAAAATCTGTCCGGATTTGCGCTCATAATCCGCCACAAAACGCTCAAGCCGCCCGATGGCAACCGGGTCTCCCTTCTTACCGAGGATGCAAGTTTCTTCGCACTGAATTTCCTGGGGGCACACTCTTCCACACACGGCAGGAAGACTGTTTGTTTCCTTTATTTTCCGAGCCGCCTCGATAAATTCTCCCTCCGCAACCAGCTTTATAAAGCCGGGAATATCAACATCCACCGGGCACCCGTTCATACAGGTCGGTTTCTTGCACTGAATGCACCGTTTCGCCTCAAGCATGGCCACCTCTGCGGTATAACCGAGAGGGACCTCATCGAAATTGTGGCGCCTGATCTCAGGCTCCTGCTCGGGCATGACTTGTCGGGGGATTTTTTCTTTTTTTTTCTTCTTCTCACTCATCGCATTCACACCTTATGTTTTCTAACGCCTCTTTTTCCTGAACATAATACATCCTGAGGCGGCTCGTTAAGAGATCGAAATCAACCTCATGACCATCGAATTCAGGCCCATCGACACATGCAAACTTTGTTTTGCCGCCCACGGAAACCCGGCATGCACCGCACATCCCGGTCGCATCCACCATAATCGGATTTAAGCTGACAATGGTTTTGATGTTATATTGCTTCGTCAAGCTACAGACAACCCGCATCATCGGTACCGGTCCGATGGTAACAACGCGATCAATTTTTTCTCCCATATCGATAAGATTTTGCAGCACGTCACTGACAAATCCATGAAAGCCATAACTGCCATCATCAGTCGCGATCAACAGTTGGTCGCTGATCTCCTTCATCTCGTCTTCAAGAATCAGAATATCCTTCGTCCTGGCACCGATGATGGATATTACTCTGTTACCCGCTTCTTTGAGCGCCTTTGTAATGGGATAAACAACACCGATTCCAACACCGCCACCGACACAGACGGTTGTACCGAATTCTTCTATCTCTGTCGGACATCCAAGGGGCCCGAGAACACTATAGAGACTCTCCCCCACTTTCATGTCTGAAAGGCACGTGGTTGTCTTTCCAACAACTTGAAAAATGATTGTTATCGTTCCCTTTTCACTATCGGAGTCAACGATTGTGAGGGGAATACGCTCCCCTTTCTCGTCTGTCATGAGTACGATGAACTGCCCGGCTTTTCTCTTCGTTGCCACATCCGGGGCTTCGATCACCATTTTCACGACAGCATGTGAAAGAAATCCTGTTTCTACTATCTTGTTCAAAATGAGATCTCCTTTTTGATAAATTACCGCTCTATCTCGCATTATATTTTCGACACGAGATATCAAATACGCATGAAATAGTCCATACAAAAAAGGGAACCACGGGGTTCCCTTAAGACTCACTCCACCATTAAATATCAGCCGGTGAAAACGATTCCGGGCTGAGTAAAATGTGAACGTTATTAATATTCCGGGGTCAGTTTATCCAACTCAGCCAGGGAGAAAACAGGACCGTCTTTACAGACATATTTCTCACCGACATTGCAGCGTCCGCATTTACCGATACCGCACTTCATCCTCATTTCAAGGGATGTATATATGTTTTCTTTTGAGAAACCCAGCTCAAAAAACACGGGAAGTGTAAAGCGAATCATAATAGGCGGCCCACAGATAATGGTCACGGCATTTTCAGAGCTTGGCCCCACCTCTTTGCACACAGTGGGAACAAAGCCCTCTCTTCCTGTCCAGGCTTCATCGCCTTTGTCTACCGTTACATTCATGTCGATATCGTCCCGCTTCTCCCATGCGGCAAGCTCATCCTTGTAAATAAGGAGTCCGGGCTCTCTCGCACCGTAAACGACTGTAATATTCCCGAATCTGGACCGGTTGTCTTCATGTATCATATAGTTGATCATCGATCTCAGCGTCGTGAAAGCGAAACCTCCGCCGACAATAACAATGTTTTTCCCCTCCAAATAGTCGATTGGCCACGAGTTACCTAAGGGGCCTCTTACACCCATACGCGCGCCCTCTTCAAGATCATGAAGGGCAGAAGTCACAACCCCGGCCTTCTGTACGGTAAACTCAATATAGCCCTCCTGGGTAGGTGATGAGGCTATACCAATGGGCGATTCCCCTTTTCCGAAAATGGAAAGTTCTCCGAATTGCCCCGGCAGATATTTGAAATTTTCTTCATCTTCCTTATTCACAAAAGAAAATCGAAATGTTTTAATATCTTTCGTCGTTACTTCCGTTACTATCTTTACCAAGTCAACAGGCATGGGTATATATGGATTTTTCTGCATTCTTATCTCCCGAAACTATAATTTCGAAATATCGTTAACAATTTTTCTGATATCAATATTAACAGGGCAATACATTACACACCTGCCGCAACCTACACAGGCAATTGCATCAAAGTTATCTACAAAATATTTGAATTTATGCATGAGCCTCTGCCTCCACCGCTGCTTTTGCGATGTCCTCGGATTATGACCGGATGTTTCCTTGGTAAACAACCAGTACATACAGGAATCCCACGTCCTTATTCTCTTTCCGTCACTACCCTTTACCTCGTCACTGATATCAAAGCAGTGACAAGTCGGACAGAGATACGTACAGGTCCCGCAGGCAAGACAGCTCTGGTGAATTGTATCCCAGAAGGGATGTTCAAAATTATCATCCAGCCATGGCTTTATCTCCTTGCCGGGGATAGTGGATTGTATTTCTTTCGCAGCATTTTCGGAGAGTTCTTTTTTCTTTTCATCCGCTGAACCATCAGCCGCAGGTAAATCTCCTATTTTCTCCAGAAGCTTTTCACCTTTCGGGGTTATGAATTCAGCTAAATAATCATCTCCCATGTCGGTCAACAGTATATCGGCTCCTTCTTCCGACATAGGGTGCCCTCCGACGGAAGTGCAAAAACATGTCGAATAGGGTGGATGAACACAGGCAAGGGAAATGATTGTAGTCTTTTCCCTTTTTTCGATGTAATAAGGATCTTTGTATTTTTCCTGGTCAAAGACCTTATCGAGAAGAATAAAACTTCGCGCATCGCAGGGACGTACACCAAAAAGGACCATCTCCGGTGCCCCTTTTCCTTCTCCCGAAAGTTCTATTCCCCGTTCCGTTCTCATGTATCTCATCATGGTTTCTGTTTTGGGAAAGAAAAAATTCTTGGGAGCATTTCTGGTATTGGAATAATCTACAAACGGCTCCATACCCTTTTCCAAGACCTTAAAGAGAACGTTATCTTCGTCCTTTACCGGTGCGCAAACCAGCATCTGTTCGGAAAGCTTGTTTATAATACCGCTTAAAGCATCCTTTTTTATTAATCTCTTTTCCATATCGTTCCTTGATTACTTCGTTTGTGGTTATATCAACATCGGAAACCTTTTTTCATTTTCCGTTTTATAATTTCCGTTTAGAGAAGTTTCAGAGACTGGAGTAACGGCAACGGATCAGCATTGTGCATTTTGAACCACTTTTCCGGTCCTTCCAAGCCCATTGCCAAAGCAATCAGTTCGGTAAAATAGAATACCGGAAGTCTCAATTCCTCACTCGGTCTCATGTCCAGATTCGCCATACAGACAGGGCAGGCAGTTACAAGACAATTTGCCCCGGCTTCCCGTGCCATCCTCATCAATCTATTGACCAAATGTATGACAATTTCAGTCTTCCCCAGCGTGAGGCTTCCACCGCAGCAATCGGTCTTACATGACCAGTTACGCGATTCTGCACCCAAGCTCGTCATCATAGCATCAAGCATATAGGGATTTTCATAATTTTCAAATTGACAGACCTCGGGAGGACGAAGAAGCAAACACCCGTAGTAAGAAACCGGTTTCAGTCCTTCAAGTTTTTTTGTTACTTTTTCTTCTAATCCATAAATGCCAATATCGTTATAGATAATATCTATCGGGTTCCTGACAGCCACGCTGTCCTGATAAATATCCCCGATAATTTCTTCCACCTCAGCCTTCAATGCCTTATCCTTTTTAAGGTGATGCTGTGCCATTTTAAAACGGTTAAAACAGGCAGCGCATGGAACCATGATATCCATACCATCTTTTTCGGCAGCCATAATATTTCGTGCAGGAAGAGCAACCGAAAGCTTATGATTAGTCATATGGGCCGATGAGGCACCACAGCATGACCAATCATCAACCTCTTTCAATTCTATAGCCAAGGCATGACTGACTGTTCTGACCGATTCATCATATTCCCTTGCCGTGGCATGGAGTGAACATCCCGGATAATATGAAACTTTCAACTATAGCCTCCTTCACGATAGAACACACAGTGACACTTGCGGTCACTATGCTTTCGTTTCCTTAAATATTTTTCTTACCGATTTTATGTCACTTGTTCGTGGGGAAAAGAGAGAGAGCTTACCCTTCATGAACATACTCATGCCTAATCCGATATCGGAGAAATAATCGCCCGATTTTAATTTATAGTTCGCAATCATCATAGGTTCGTTGATACGTCCACCCATTTTGACGTTAGACAGAAACGCCTCGTGGAACTTCAGTATATTCTTTTCCTTGACATCCACGTTTGATTCAATGGCCATTTCGCGAAGGACATCCATCATCCTTGCGATATCAACATCATTGGGGCATCTGGTTACACAGGTTTCACAGGAAGCACACAACCAGATCGTTGAACTGTTAAGAACCCTATCCCGCATTCCCATCTGAATCATCTTAATGATCCGGTTCGGGTTATATTCCATGGCAAATGCAACGGGACATCCTGCCGTGCATTTCCGACAGTGATAACAATTTTGAATGGGCACACCATCTATTCTTTCGTTTACTTCTTCTAAAAAAGTTCCCATATCTTCTCCGTTAACTGCTTGATTCTGGCTCAAATATAAATTCTTCTTTATCTTCCATTTCAAACGTTGAAAGCGGTGCGGGCTTATCAATCGATTCTCCCGCCTTGTGAGCAAACAGTTCGAAACCGTCCTTATCCAGTTTCTTCAGGAAATTCCTGAGATCAACACCCATGGGACATACTTCAATACAGGAACCGCAATCAACACAACGCCCCGCCATGTGAAACATTCTCATGATTTGAAACACCTGAACGTCCGTTGGATCATCTCCTGTTCCGACCCAGCCGGGCTGACTCTGCTCAACAAAACAAACCTTGCAGTAACATGATGGACACGTGTTTCGACAAGCATAACAACGTATGCATTTCTCCATTTCTTTGGTAAAATACGACCACCGCTCTTCCAGTGGAAGATTTTCAAATTTATTGACACTGTCATATTCCCTGTCAACATCCATAGGAGGAGCTTCATTCCCCACCATGATATCTGAAATAACAGGATTATTAAAATGACAGGTCAAGCAATTATCGGCAATAACATCCTTAAGCGGTATATCTTTATCAACACCGGTTGTTCTCACCGATAGTTTATCCCCGTTGACAGCAGCTTCCAATATTTCTTTACCATCTGCGAGGTTCGAAACTTTTCTTTTTGCTACAAAACCGGTACAAGGGACTCCGATGACGACGACTTCGTCCCTGCCGTATTGTCTTTCCTGAAGATGAATTACCAGAGATCGTGTTGTACATCCCCTTGCCACAACACCAACAACCTTTTTCGTCTTATCCTCCGGTTTAACCCTCACCTGTGACTCTCTATGCTGATGGATGATGTCATGCACATACTTTGCAAGATTTTGCGAACAGAAAGAATTCCAGACCAGTTTTCCCGCATCGTCAGGGTTTGTTATAAAGCAAGGTGAAGTCTGGAGTGGAATGGTTCCCTCTTCATACCCCACAATGACATCCACTTTCTTGTCAGCCAACAGTCTTTTTGCTTCTTCTCGTAGTTGCTTTTCCACATTTTCCACTGTTTCTGATTCCTCATTCATTTTTAAAAGTTAGCGCTTAGCTATCAGCCACCAGCTCAACTTGATTTGGATAGTATATTTTATTTCTTTATCGTGCTGATCGCTGTGTCCTATTATACCTTCTTTACCAGCTTGTTGGCCGGGCCAAGGGCTTTTACTCTTTCTGTTACTCCCCTCACAACTTGAGCAAATTTCTCACCCTCAGATGCCGAAACCCAACTAAACATTGTTCTATCGGGATCAATTCCGATGTATGTAAGAAAGTTTTTCAGCATGGCAAACTTTCTTCTGGCGGACAAATTACCTGTTATATAGTGACATTCCCCGGGGTGACAGCCGGACACGAGCACACCATCTACCCCTTCCTGAAGAGCCTTTACTACATAAAAGGGATTTACTCTCCCTGAGCATGGAACCCTTATCACCCGAACGTTTGGGGGGTACTGTATCCTGCTAATTCCTGCCAGATCTGCTCCGGTATAGGTACACCAGTTACAACAGAAAGCAACAATCTTTGGTTCCCAGTTTTCATTTGATTTATTTTCAGCCATATATTCTCCTACAACGACAATACACGATTAAGACATTTGGGAGGGCATAAAACTCGTCTTCAACTCTGATCGGAGACCCTGGACCCTCACCTGCATTTATTCGCAAAGACTCACTAACTCGACAAATTTCCTAACAGCGCCAAGATCCCCTCGTTATCAAATCCATATAAATCAATGGCATTCATTCTGCACGATGCCGTACACACACCACATCCCTTACAAAGAACAGAATTGACCACTGCACAACCCTGTTCCACATCTACTTCCACAGCGCTGAAGGGACAATTAAGTTCACAAAGCCCGCATGCCATACACCTGTCCTTGTTTACATGAGCCGTCTTTCCTTCGGCTTCTATAAAGTCTTTACTCAGAACGATGCATGCACGCGCGACAGCAGCATTGGCCTGTGTAATGGTTTCATCACTCAGTTTTGATGAATGGGCCATACCACACATGAATACACCATCCGTGGCAAAATCCACGGGCCGCAACTTAACATGGGCCTCAGCAAAGAAACCATCCTGATTTACCGACAATTTCAGCATATTGCTAATGGCATGGTTTTCAGGATTCCCGACAACACCAACACTCAGTGCCAGTATATCCGTTTCAATTTCTACCGGCTCATTCAATATGGGATCAAAAACCGATACGGTTATTTTGGAACCGTTGGCTTTTACTTCGGGTTTCCTGCTCTCATCTTCATAGCAGATAAACTTGACATTGGCCTCCCGGGCTTTTCTATAATAATCTTCCTTAAATCCGTATGTCCTGATGTCTCTATACAGTATCGTGACATCTTTATCCGGATCAATTTCTTTTAACTTCAGGGCATTCTTAATGGCCTCGCTACAACAATACCTGCTACAGTATGGCCTCTCGGTATTTCTCGAACCGACGCACTGAATCATAACAACACTCTTTGCATCGGAAATCTTTTGACTGTCTTTATAGATGGACTCCTCCAGCTCCCGCTGGGTAACAACATTTTCATTCTGACCATAGAGATATTCATCTGTCTTGTTCTCGTATGCCCCTGTCGCCACGATGACTACACCATGTTCAAACTGGTACTCCTCACCGCCGGATGCAACGGTTGTTGTGTAATTCCCTATAAATCCATCGAGTTCCTTTATCTTTGCCCCGGTATAAACATGTATCAAGTCACTTTTTTCAACACGTCCCAAGAGATCGGCCAGATGTTTCCTCGTATCAAGACCCTCCAAGGTATAATACAGTTTCCCATAATTTCCGCCTAATTCATTCTCCTTTTCCACGATATAGGATTCAAAACCCTGATCGGCAAGGGCAAGGGCTGCAGTTATACCGGCAAGTCCACCTCCCAAAATCAATGTGGCCTTATTTACACTGAGCTGACCCGGTTTCAGGGGTTTCAGATATTCAGCCTTGGCTACTGCCATTCGTACCAGGTCTTTTGCCTTTTCCGTTGCTGCTTCCGGTTCATTCATATGAACCCATGAATTCTGGTCCCGGATATTGGCCATCTCAAACATATATCTGTTCAAACCCGCCTTTTCACAGTTCTCCTGGAAAAGACCCTCATGTGTCCGGGGAGAACAGGATGCCACCACAACTCTGGTAAGCCCGTGCTCTTTGATCATCTCACCCATCTTGACTGCCGTGTCCTGAGAGCAGGTAAAGAGATTATCTGCAGCAT
>Ga0272442_10008991_pt1 | contig 12554 bp, 22 predicted proteins | sample SSMForm2O_FD_200262 | JGI IMG/M metagenome (GOLD analysis project Ga0272442, IMG submission 200262) | Marine sediment archaeal communities from Little Sippewissett salt marsh, Falmouth, MA, United States - SSM-Form-2O | ecosystem: Environmental > Aquatic > Marine > Wetlands > Sediment ... | reverse complement strand
TAATTTATTCATAACATTTATAAATCTTCATTTTTATTTGCTACATCAAACACAATAATTCTGTCACAAAAACTCCGCCTGTCACAGAAAGCCACTGAAATCGCTGACTATTTAGGCAAAGCTGGTTTTATAAGAATTTAGATTTTTTTGATTTCGTCGGCAGTATTCCACGAATTTCTGTGCCTGTCCATAACTTTCCTGTCAATTTCTTTAATGATCCTTTCTCTTTCTTTCCAAAGAATATTCCTGCTACTGATTGCTGGTATTTTCTTGCTTTCTTTAATTTTGTCTTTGGTTTTTTAGTTTTTATCTTTGGTATGAAATCACTACCATTAAAATCATAAATATTCTTTTTATCTTTTATTTTATTAGGAGGTGGTGATGTTACAGTATACGGCGGTGATCTTGGTATATTAGGACTTCTCTTATAATATGAACTTGATGAAGATTTTTTAGTTTTATAAGTATATTCTACTCTCTTATAATAAGGTGATATGCTTGGTGACGTCATTTTCATTTTTGGTGAAACATATATTCTTGGACTTATAGAAGGTTTTGGTGATATAGAAACATACGGTGATGTTTTTTTTACAAGTCTTGGTGAAATATATCTTGATGAATATGATGGAACTTTTATAATCGTGGAAGGTTTTGGTGAAGGTAAAAATTTATATGCCATTGATGATCCTAAAGGTTTAGATATTACTTTATATGATGATGTCGTTTTTGCTGGTGCTGATGTATATACTGGTATTTTAACACCCTTTAACGCTGATGGACTGCCTACTGAAAAACCTTCAGATAAAACTCCCTGTTTTTTATATATACTTATTAATTCACTTACCTTTCCCTGTTTCCATTTTGGTGCTAAATAATATGATGTTACAAGAAAGTCAGGTATGTCTTTCATTCTATGTGGTTTTGGTGAAAATCCTGTATCAGTCATTCCAAGTGATGATGACATCTTTCTCACGCCAAATTCACTAATTTTCATCATTTTCAAACCTTTTATTTTCACAGGACTCTGGTGAAATGTTATACCATAAGCACCTTCTGTTAATTTTGAACCAACTTCACCAACACCCATATCTGTAGTCTTTATATCAAGTGCATGATGCCATTGTCCTTCTTTACCCATAACCTCAACCAATGTTGGTTTACCTTTAGCTACTCTTGCCTTCACACCGCGATTTTGTAATGTTTCAACAAGACTTTTAATTTTAGGTATAGCCTCTTTAGTTGTAATACCAATATTTATATCAATATCGCCAGCTACTGGTTCACCCTTTTTTATTCCTCTACCTCTCCTTAAAGCACCGCTTGGCAGTTGCTGTTCTGCTGTCCAGCTACCAAAATAAACTGTTCCTTTTTGTTTTTTACCCCACGCAATAACATCTTGGACTGCTTCTTTTGGTAGAGTTTTTGTTCGTTCAAATATAGGATTTCTTGAAAACGAATCAGCAATATTTCTTATTCTTACATCAAAAGGTGATTTTCTTCCTTTACCAGTTAAACCGAGTAGAGATTTTCCAAGCTCAATACTTAATTCACCCTTTCTAACTTCAAGTGATTTAAATTTCTTACCAGCGATATCAAGAGAAAATCTTGATTCCATTTTTCCAAATGGTGTATATCCCGCATCAAAATAAATATCCTTCCCAAATGTTTTAACAAATTTCTTGGGATATCCTAAATTATATGTTTTTATCTTCTTTCCAGTCATTTTTGTTAATACTGGTCGTTTTCCATATCCATACATTTTAACATCATACGCACCTTTATCAGTTTTAAATGAAAACTTTTCAACTTTTGGTATAAACCGTTTGCCAACAACTGAAGCTAAAGGTAATACCATAGTAACACCGCCAAGCAAACGCTTTTGTGAAATAACATCACCAGCCAAAGCTTTTGGTGTTTCTGTATATATTGTTGGTGCACCCTGTGTAGTAAATCCAAGTGATGTCCATGTTGGATATTTAGCAAATGCTGATGGTATTATCTTTTCAACAGCAACCCGTTCCACTCCATGAACCACACCCGCATGTAATGATCTTGCTGGAACAAACGTCATATCAGTAAAAGGTATTTTATACTGTCTGCCTAACGAAGGGAATGTCTGAGTTGTTTTTTTGATACCCCATCCACCAAGATCACCTGTCCATGTTCCAGCATATTCTGGATAAATAGAACTTATGATTGCTGTTTCAACTGAAGCTTTAGTATCTGGTGCTAATATTTTATCATATTTATATTTACTTTTTTTGTATGTTTTATATATATTTATTGGTGAAGATACATCAAATATATTTTTACCCGATATTGTCTGTTTTTTAAGTTCTTTACTGGTATCTAATATTGCATGACCCGTTCCAACAATACCACCCATCGCCAAATCAAAACCAAGACTATATGGTCGTATTCCTAATGCAGGCACGATTAATTCTGGGTGTGTATCAACAGCAGAACGAACAGCAGATATTGTAGCATTTTTTTCATTTATTTTTTGTTGCGTATCATACAATTTCTTAGCTTGTGTTTTAGAAACTTCAACTCTTGCAACACCAGCGGGTGTTTTAACAAAACCATAAGTTTTTTTTCCTAATGTTTCATAAGACAGTTCTGAACCTGTCAATGGGTCTTGAACAGAAACAAACTTAGCATCTTTTGTTGGCTTAATTCCTGCATACGAACCGCTTGGAACAAATCCGCTGTCATCAACAGCACCAAACCCACCACGTATCATTTCTTTTAATTCTGTGCTTGAAACCATACGCGACTGTTGTGATTCAGGATCAGTAACAGAAAAAATCTTTTCAATACCTCTCTGCTGTTTTCTCAGATAAGGATAAATATTTTTAAGATATTCTTCTTCCATTCTTGTAACTTCAGCGACCCTTCTTTCGGTTGGTGATACTACTTTAGTTGTTGCTTTAACTGGAGCAATAACGGTTTGTTCTATAACGGTCTTACCATCTTCTGTTGTTTTTTTAGCAGGTGCTCCAAACCGTGAGCCACTACTGCCCCCAGAATACCAAACACGACCATCTGGTTTTGGCTGTGTCTGCTGTTTAAAATAAGCTTCTTCTGTTAATTCTGTCTGCTGTGTGAATGGATTTACTCTGTAAGTTTTTTTACTTTGCTGTGAAGATGTAGAAGAACCGCCACCGCCAGAAGAACTGCTTGAGCCACTACCTGACGATCCTGAAGAACCGCCAGACTTGCCCCCCCATTGCCTCGTGGTTATAATCACCATATTCTTTTATAGTTATTAAATAACTATAAAACTATTGTATGAAAGGGTCATTTCAAGATTTATTTGCAATTCCTATAATTATGATTATTCTTTCCTCTGTCGTTCTTGTCGGATATCACACACTAACAGTAATAGACGATAATACAGACGACACGCAAATGAACCAGACTATCTTATCAAAAGGAATCACAGCATACAGAGCGTATAATTACGGCATACCGTTTCTTCTCATAGGTCTTGGACTGGCATCAATATCGTTTTCATTAATGCTTCGGTCACATCCGATATATTTATTCATAGGAATGATATTCATGTTCAGCGGTATATTTGTAGCGATACAAATAAGCAACGCATTCCAGACATTACAGTCGCAGACCGTCTTGGCTACAGCAGTTGCAGAATATGATTTAGTAATATGGGTTATGGAACATCTGCCTCACATAGTTATGATATTCGGCGGTATAATGTTCATAGCCATGCTCGGCAAGATAGTAAGCGGGAGGGGCGGTGACGTATGAAGTCTTGGATAATCATAACGTTCTTCTTAGCATTATTATTTGTAACGCCTGCGTTTGCATATCCGAGCGGATTTAATAGATGTAAAGATATTACAATAACTGACGTTACTGGAAATAATCACACAAATGTTCCGATAGTATTGACTGATTTAAATACATCAAGCGGTGCTTTATCAACTGGCGAAGATATAGTTGTTTATAATGATGGTTGCTGGGAAGATGGAACAGAGATAACCTTTGGACTTGAAAAAAGGTCTGGGTCAGATATATTTAATATTTCTTTTATAGAAAACCTATCAGCTAATCAAATATTAAATTATTCAATATATTATAAAAATACTTCCATAGTATCTGGATATAATACATCTTGGAAAGATAATAGATATAATTTCTGGGATGACTTTGAAACTGGAAATTTCAGCAAATGGTCTTATAATGGTTCTAAATGTGTTGTTCAGTCAGATGTAGTTGCAAACGGGACGTATGCAGTTTGGTGTGATAATGGTGCATCAGCAAACAGAGAATTCTATAAAAATGTATCAGGATGGGGCGGTAATGATAATGTAAGGATTCAGATGTCATTTAATTTCACTGATGAGTCTGATGTTGGAACAGCAATAGATGTTTTATTAAATAATACAACTGATGGATCACAATCTGATGGAAATATTTTAAAAGCATCTGGGGGTTCACCAGATTATTGGAAATATTATAATGGCGGTTTCGTAAAATATCCAAACAATGTTATTGCTGTTCCAAATACTTGGAATTTTATAAATTTTTATTTAAACTTTTCAAATAGTATAATGTCAGGCGGGGTTAATTATACTGGACTTGGTAATGCTAATTTTGTAGACGAAAATAATCATGCAGTGAATACAGATCATGAAATAATACAATTAAAGGCAAAGTCATCAATTTCATATAAACAGATTTGGGTAGATGACTATTACGCATGGAAAGTTATACCGCTTGAACCGACAGTTGTATTGGGTGCTGAAGAAGGTGTTGATACAACTTGGACTATTGCCGAATGCACTGGATCGCATACAATAGAAGTATTGAATATAACTTTTTATGATGAGGAAACAAAAAATGAAACAGTTGCTGATCTAAATATAAATTTTGTCACGTGGAATTTATCAAAACTTATAAATGATACTTATAATTTATCGCTATCAGGAAACTCATCTTACAGATTATGCTCATCAGACGCGACATCTAAATTTGATATAGATATGACAGCAGAATATAGCAATTCAACTTATGATTATGACACACGATATTATTTTCTTCAGAATTATTCGATTTCAAATTCAGTGGCTTATTTAGATATGTATATGCAGAACGGCACAGATACAACTGATATAACATTTTCAATATATGACGAAGTATTTGTGCCTAAGACAGATGTAGTATTGCAGGCAAGACGGTATTATGTAGAGGAAGATTCATATAATATAGTGGGCATGGGCAGGACATCAGGAACAGGAACGACGCAGATACCATTGAAAAGAACGTCTGGAATATATTATGATTTTATAGTTATAGAAAATGGGACTACTATAGGAACGTTTGACCCGCAGATATTAGATTCAACAGCACTGACATTATATATTAATTCATATTCAGCACCCGACTTCTTTAATTACTGGGGGCAGGTTGATGTTAATTGTTATATTTCAAATACAACAAACAATGCAGTATGCACACTGATTGACAGTTCAGGAACGACGCATAATGCTACAATGAAAATTTATAAAATTGTTAATAATTCAGCAAATGAAATTGGTCGTGTGCTGATATGTTCAGATAACGAGGTCGGGTCAAGCTCCACATTTACGTGTGCATTAGGCGAGAGTCCAGACGGCAATTCATACCAGCAGTTATTATTAACATCTGACTATCTGTTCTGGAATAAGATGGAAACATTTATAGCCAAAAGTCTTTGGGGAACTATGGGCATATTAGCTTCAGTAATGATAATGCTGACGACATTGGGCATAGGCATTAACAGACCGTCTTTATCAATGATATTTATGGCACTCGGCATAATAGTGTCATTTTCACTTGGTCTGCTGTCGGTGTCAGGTTCAGCGATTATCGGTATAGTATGTTTATTATTAGTGCTGGCAATAAAGGTGAATAAATGAGTATGACAAACGATATCACGGTAAGGCATATACTAATGTCAATGGTATTATTCTCAATGATAGTTATAGCGTCATCAAACTTTTTAGTGTCTGGTGCTGATGCTTACGATATTGAATATCAAAATATATCTGTATTAAATCAGTCAAGAACCTTACAGCAAAATTTAAGCACAATGGCTGGTTATACTGAAGACCAGCCAGTGTCTGATCTTGCAGACGCAGACGAATCGTTTATACAAAAGACGGGCGGTGCTTTGAAATCGTTTTGGGCATTGATAACCGTGCCGTTTACTTTAGTCGGCAGTATATTAGGTATGTCAGATAATATATTAATTGAAATACCTAACTGGCTAACAACAGGAGCAATGACTGTGGTTGGTCTTTTATTCGTATTGACAATCGTATATGTATTGTTAAAAGCAACGAGAGTGTAATTATGGCAATGAGCAGATATCCCGAACCATCAACAATATCCAACTTCACAGGATTTTTTAATTATGTGAATGATGCGACACAGATACATTCATTTTTTAATTTAGCTGTGATGTTTTTAGTAATAATATGGTTCTTGGTTTATCTTGTCCAGAGATCATACGGCAATAAAGGATTAATATCAGCTACAGCAACCACTACAGTATTTTCAATATTTTTCACATGGATGGGCTGGATACCGTCTGGTTATCCAGTAGTGTTAATATTCGCACTCGGAATCACAGTGTTCCTTGATACGAAAGGATAATGGAGTTGATTTAAATATGGCAAAAAGACGAGGCAGAAAAAGAAAGAAATAATCATAAGTAGTCACCCACGTTCTATGGTGTGCGGGGCATTTATTCCTCAATTAATCTTGACGCTAAACCCCACTTTCCTGTGCCCCGCACTATTTACTTATCAGTAGTTATACAAAACCGATAGCTTTATATATCATTTTTTCTATAGATTTATTATCAAAAAATGGAGTGTGATTCGGCATGAAAAGTTTAAAACTTAACAGCGATATGATGGAAACATTGACTGTAGCAGAACTTAATGATAAGATGTTTCAGTATGATCTTCACATAGAGGGCAACGGCGACGGGACAATAACATTGTCCCAGAATATGATGGTGGTGGTTAGATGACTGAAGTAACCATACACTGCAAATGTCCGAAATGCAACCACGAGTTTGAAGAAATAATAGACGCTGATACGCGACCGAGCTGGTGTCAATGAATAACGAACAGAAACTGATATTGTTTTTCGTGGTGGGTATGCTGGGTCTTTCAGCACACCACGTCATTATGCACGAAAACGTCCATCAGATTATTTTTGAACACTACGATATAGAAAGCGAAATATCATACGGTATGGAAGGCGGTAGTTGCACAGCTGTGATACCAAGCAATATGTCTATTGACGATTACCGTGAAATGAATATACTGCATACATGGAACGAACTGACTGGATATAATATGATAACGCTTTGCCTGTCAATACTGTTCGGATCGTTCGTGATTGCGATGGCTATAATGTTGCGGGGCGGTGAGTGAGAAATGAATACAAACCTAAATTATACGGCAGAAAAATTACCTGAAACATTAAATAACTTTGGGGTATATCCTGCGAATAGTGTGATAATTTTAGTTATCATAATTTTGGGAGCGATTATAATAAAAGCATTATTATCTGGGGATGATGAAAAATGAAAGCTAAAATTGAAAATATGTCAATTGAAAATATGTCAATTGCATTTATTTCAGCAATAATATGTAGTGTTGTAATTTATATTATAACCTGTGATAAAAACGTTACATCTATATTATGTGTTGTTACATTTAGTGTATTAATAATATATCTTGAATTATATGATTTAAAAAAAATGCTGGTGAATAAAAATGAGTAATAAAACACTATTAATTATAGCGACATGTTTGTATATAGTATTAGTAATGATGTTACCAATTTCATGGGATTATTCAGCAGATACTTCATACTGTGATCAGCAGTATAAGGATTATTTAGAATGGAGCAACAGAACTGGGCGATATGGTCTTTGGGATTGTCAGCCAACCCCATTAAGAACTGGAGCATTTGTTTTTAATGGAATATTACTAATAACGACATTATCGTTTATATTAGAGGAATTTTATTATGACGGGAGAGTGGTTCGCCGTGAGTGAAACATATTTTGAATTTATGCCGAGCAGTATAAAGACTAAATCATTTTCACATAATAAATGCGATATCTGCGGGAAGGTGGCGGAGTCAAGTGACGAAATGATTGAACTGTTTGAGTCCGAATATATTAAATTGGAAGATAGCACGGGCAGGCATAAAGAAATCCGAACGGTCTGCGACGGCGAGTGCTACAATATTGTAAGACGACCGCATTTAGTTAGTAAAAAAGTGATAAGAAAATTGATTGGGGTGGTTAATCAATGCAAAGAATGACAATTAAAGGTCAGGATTTCACATATAACCCAGACGATAATCTGATTAGAACCATGATTCAGACAACGTTCAAGACGGCTGGGAAGCATTTTGACTGGTCATGGAGCGAAGAAGAAGGTGTCGGTATTAATAAACATATAGTAGATTACGGTCTGGAACGCGGGGCTGATATAAGGATTGTCGTTGCCGAGTTAGGCAAACGATTTCAGATAAACCCAAATACAATTATGCGGGAAGCTTCATTATACGCCACCAAAAATGTGGATCTTCTCGTGATACCGATATCATTAATGAATGAGTTGGATAGGTGATATAAAATGGCAGATATTTTGTTTTTATCCTTTAATTTTTTATTTCTGACAATCTTTGTCTTTTTTATTTCCTTCTTTATTAGTGAATTATTAGTGAAGGATATGACAAAGGAAAAGAACAAGAACACCAGAGAAAGAAAAAAGAAGTCACATGCAAAAACTGTATAAAGATAATAAAACAACAGGTGATGTAAAATGAAAATATTAATAGCATGTGAAGAAAGTCAAGTAGTATGTAAGGAATTTAGAAAGTTAGGACATGAAGCTTACTCATGTGATATTCTTCCATGTAGTGGTGGACGTCCAGATTGGCATTTACAACAGGATGTCATACCATTATTGGATAAAGACTGGGATATGATTATAGCTTTTCCACCATGCACACATTTGGCAGTAAGTGGTGCAAGACATTTTGCTAAGAAAATAGCAGACGGAAGACAACAAGAAGGTATAGATTTCTTTATGGAATTTGCTAACTGTAAATGTTCTAAAGTAGTAATAGAAAATCCAGTAGGAATAATGTCTACAAAATGGAGAAAACCAAATCAGATAATTCAACCATGGCAGTTTGGAGATGAAGCACAGAAAACAACTTGCCTATGGATAAAAGGATTACCCAATCTTAAACCAACAAAGATTGTAAAACATGGTAAGTTTTATATTTCACCAAGTGGAAAAAAAATGCCTTCATGGTGTTCAGACCCAGTAGATAAAGATGGTAAAAAAATATCTTATAATTCAGAAGAGATTAAAATATTAAGAAGTAAAACATTTCCTGGAATAGCAAAAGCAATGGCAGAACAATGGGGGCTTGAATAAAATGATACCAACGTTTGAGCAATATATAAGCAAAACCACAACACCAGTCAGAAACAGAGAAGATTATGAATTTTTCATGAAGTCTGCTCCAGTATATGCAGACCAGCTATGGAGAGAATACTGTTCGCTGATAAAAGATAATTATCAAGCCGAGATGAAGAAGGTGCTGTTATCATCATAGCACAGACTGATTAGAGGAACTTCACGGCGTCAATGATCAGCAGAAATCTGATAAGTGGTAGTGAAATTCTTTGCCGAGAATTATCACACTCCAAAACCGCCATTTATCGGACTGCACTTGGAAGATATATTATATTTTAGGGAGTAGAGATTAACGATTCGGTAATATATCACACACATATACATACATACACGTAAAAAAATATTTACCTCCGAAAAAAAAGAATATATATATATTTATATATATGTATATAGTATAATAAATACTACACTACATAAATCTTTATATGTATATGTGTGTATGTATGTGTGTGGGAGGAATTAAATATGAGTTTCGCATTAAAACGACAAAAAAATATGAAAAAACTTAAATTAATGATTGAAAATAATCCTAAATTATGGAAAGAAGATCCTGATGTATTAATGTCAAGATTTAGATTTGATACAGGATTATCAAATGTTAAATCATTAGAATATTTGAAAGAACTAAAAACAGCAAAATTAATTAAAGGAGATTGATCAATATGACAAAAAGCACAATATCAATAACACTTGATACTGAATTAATAGAAAAATTAAGGCAGGAGGGTGTTAATATTTCAGGAACTGTTAATGATTTATTGGAAGAATATAATATTTATTCAGATAAAAGTCAGCCATCTTTAGAAAAATTAATTGAAATACTGGACATGGTTGATAATAATATGGATAAACTAAAAACCTTCCGCCAAAAAATAGAACTTTATATTGAAAATATCAAAAAACAGAGAAACGAACTGAAAGAAAAGATTGAAGACATGCCAGAACTTAAAAACATCAGTCCAGAAAAGCTGGCTGATAATAAATTCATGTTGGAACTGGTGGAATTTGTCAGAAAGAAATATGACGTTAGAATTGGCATATCAGATATCAAAAAGTATTATACTGATCAAAAAAAGGAGAGTGATTGATTATGGATATGAAGCCATACAGTAAAGAAGATAAAGACTGGCTAAAGCCAGAAGATGTATCAAACAACAAAGAAACACCGACAATGATAACAATAAAGAACGCTGGACATGAATTTGAGAAAGAATTTAACGGCAATAAAGTCAAGCAGGTCGTATTTGAAGTAGCTATCGGTAACCGAGATTTATTATATACACCAAACTGGACATCAGTATCAAGAATTATCAAACGGCTTGGTCAGGATTCGCTTGGTTGGGTCGGCAAAGATGTTCCTTTATATACAATAATGCAGATGGTCGGAGGAAAGGAAAAGAACGTAATCTATGCGGTGGACAGCGAGTGATCGCTGTGCCGTCACGCCGACCGTCTGGCTCACGAAAAGAAATGCCTCGTATTAATCCTTATGCGAGAATACCGTCAGACATATTTTCAAAACGCCGTATGCTTAAAAAATTGAAGGCAAAGAAAGCTCATCTGACAGCAATCCATAACGAGCGTATCATTGCATTAAATAAAATAATATCAAAACTCACTTACGATATAGAAAATAAGGAGGATTCAAAATGAAAAAACATGAAAAAAAGCTTATTTCAGACCTGTCAAATATAGTTGTATATATGAAATGTAGTGACGGGAGTTACATATTTGCTGGAGATGCTTCTTCGTTCAGCTTTGTAAAAGGAACTTCAAGACACTGTCCTATACTTAAAATAAATCTTACAAAAGATTATCAGGAGAGGATCAAAAAATGAAACAAAAAGAAAACCAATCAGATAAAGATTTTATGTTCGGATTATACAGAACAATTATTATAATAGTTATCATATTCATGGCAACGACACTTTTTGCCACCGAACACACAATTGAGGGCGGACTGTATTTAATATTTTTATTTTTGATAATGAGAAGCGGGGGTGATTGTTAATGGCTATGGGTTCAATAATTACATTTATTGTCGGCGTAGTGGCTGGGGCATTTCTCGGATTTATGATAAGCGAATGGATGTATAAACGAGGAATAACTTTCAAAGCTGGCGAAGGTATTGTCAAACAGGGAATGGAAACATCAGCACAACTGCAGGCAGACTTGGTTCAGGAAGCTATGCTTAAAAAACAAGAAGCCAAAGAAAAGATTGAAGGGGTGACTGGACATCAGAACGCAGAAGGTGACGGTAAACAAAGAAACTCGGAGCAGATATAATATTAAGAAGTTAATGAGGGCAAACAGAAATACTGCGTTTAAAATAGAAGATTTTACTGATAAATATAAAATAGAGTATCATTTGGCCAGAAAGATACTCAACACCCTCATTTTTGACGGTTATATTAAAAAGATAAAAATAAACGGTGCATATTCAAGAAGGCACTTCTTTGTATATGTTTCTGACGATTAGTATAGTTTTATAGTTATTAAATAACAAAATGATTTGTATGGTATGGTCTGTAGCTTTAGTATTGGCAGGATTTGGAGTGTCGGGTATATTCGCTTACCTTTCAGCAAATATTAAAAACGAAGATAATAATATTTTTCAGTCATTCTTCTTTATTATGTCAATACTTATCAGCATTACAAGTATAGGCATGATGCTTCATGTTGCCAGCGTAAATTCAGCAGACATTTATACAATAATGGTCGGCAGTGTATATAATCCATTAATAATAGTCTTTATAGTTTTGGTTGCATATTTAACTATTATGGGCATCAAATACGGCATTGAAAATATAAAATTCAAGAGGCGTGTCAGATGAATAAAACTTTGATCATAAGTATTTTAGTATGCTTTGTATTAATCTCAACATCAGCCTTTGCAACTGATTATATTTTCACAGGTGCAGGTGACAATACATGGTGCGACGAAGCTAATTGGAACGACGGGGGCAGTGGCTATCCTGACGGCAACGACGATACAGCTTATTTTAATTCAACTTATAATGAAGCATG
>Ga0272442_10008990_pt1 | contig 12555 bp, 11 predicted proteins | sample SSMForm2O_FD_200262 | JGI IMG/M metagenome (GOLD analysis project Ga0272442, IMG submission 200262) | Marine sediment archaeal communities from Little Sippewissett salt marsh, Falmouth, MA, United States - SSM-Form-2O | ecosystem: Environmental > Aquatic > Marine > Wetlands > Sediment ... | reverse complement strand
TAGCGGGCCATTCCCAGCGACTTGAAGGGGGTCACCCCGGCCAGGACGTAGACCTTCTCGGTCAGGCCCATGTCGTTGGCCTGGTCGATCCACTGCTTGAAGGTCTTCATGTTATAGATGCACTGGGTCTGGACGAAGTCGGCCCCGGCGGCCACCTTCTTGGCCAGGCGGTGGACCCGCCACTCGAGAGGCTCGCCGAAGGGGTTGGCCGCCGCGCCGATGAAGATCTTCGGGGGCCCGTCGATCTCCTCGCCGCCCAAAAACTTGCCCTCGTCGCGCATCTTCTTGACCAGGGCTATCAGCTGGATGGAGTCGATGTCGAAGACCCCCTTGGACTTGGGATGATCTCCGAACATCTGGTGGTCGCCGGACAGGCACAGCATGTTGTGGATCCCATGGGCGTAGGCGCCCAGGATGTCGGCCTGCATGGCCAAACGGTTGCGGTCGCGGCAGACCATCTGGAAGTTGGGCTCCAGGCCCTGCTGGATGACCAGAAGCGACGTGGCCCAGCTGGACATGCGCACCACCGCGGTCTGGTTGTCGGTGATGTTGACCGCGTCCACCATGCCCTTCAAAGGCTCGGCCTTCTTCTTGACCACCTCCACGTTGGAGCCCCGGGGGGGGCCCAGCTCCCCGGTGATGGCAAAGTGGCCCGCCTTCAGCACCGCCTCGAGATTACCGCCTGATTTCATTTGATTTTCCTCTCCTGGAGACATGCCGTTTTCGTGTTATGGGAACGTACTGTGCCACCAACCTTCGCCATTTTCAAGATCCCTCCCGCAGCAGGTTGGTGGGGTCGCCCTCGGCCATCATCCGGTTCAACAACGCCCGGCCGTCGGCGTTCGGGAAATAGCCGCTCAGCTCCGCGGTCATTACCGTCTGTCCGTGCTGGTTGGTCAGTACGCAATCCGCCCGGGCGTGCAGGTTCTCGTCCAGCTCCCGGATGGTCATCTCCAAGGTCACCGTGTCGCCCGGGTACACCGGCTGCTTGAACCTGAAGGACATCCCGGTCGCCAGGCAGGCCCACTGCCCGCCGGGCTCGCACAGCATGCTGCCCACCAGCAACCCGTGCATGATCCGGCCGGTGAAACCCTTCTGCTTCCACCAGCGCTCTTCGAAGTGCACCGGGTTGTAGTCGCGGGTGACCCGCCCGAACTCCCCGATCTCGTCTTCGGTGAAGGTGCGGGAGATCCGGACGGTATCGCCCCGATGAATCTCTCCCCCCGCGGCCTGGCGTCTCATCTCGGTCATCTATCCGGCCTTGGATACTATGGCCTCCATGACGTCCCGGACATTGTCGGGCACGCCGGCTTCGTAGGCCCGCCGTCCGGCCAGATCGTCCTCGACCAGCTTCTGGTCGTACGGCAGGTGCCCGAGGATCTCGAAGCCCGAAAGCGCCTTCTCGATGGCCCGGGCGTCCTCGGGTCCGCGAACCTTGTTGGCCACCACCGCCAGCTTCTCGATCCCGATGTCGGCGGCGAGATTGCGAATCATCCGGGCCGCCTGGATCGAGCGGGCCCCCGGCTCCACCACCGCCAGCAGCAGGCCGACCGCCTTGGCGGTGGCCCGGCCCAGGTGCTCCACCCCGGCCTCCATGTCCAGCACCAGGGCGTCATCCTGGAAGAGCAGCAGGTGCTGGACCAGGTTCTTCAACAGGATGCTTTCGGGGCAGACGCAGCCGGAGCCGCCGGCGTCCACCGTGCCCATCACCATCAGGTGAATGTTGTCCTGCTTGGTGGAGAACTTTTCGGGTATGTCGTCCACCTTGGGGTTCATCTTGAAAAAGCCACCCATGGTCCCGGGCTTGGCGCCGGTGCGCTCGAAGATCATGTCCTTCATGTCGGCGATGGGTTTTATCTTTTCATGATCCTTCATCCCCAGCGCCCCGCCCAGGCTGGCCACCGGGTCGGCGTCGATGGCCAGAACCCGCTTGCCCGCGGCGGCCAGGTGCCTCACCAGCAGCGCGGCCACGGTGGTCTTGCCCACCCCGCCCTTGCCCGACACGGCTATCTTGATCGCCCCGGTCATTGCAGCGCCTTGTATGACTTGATCAGCCGGCCGGCCACCAGGCCGCCAACGACCGCCACGTCCTCGGTGCAGAAATACGAATCGATGGACGACTCGAAGAGAACCTTGGCGTCGGCGGGGAACTCGTCGTCGGCCGCATGGACCACCGCGATCACCGGCACCTTGGGGAAAACCTGTAACCGTACGGCTGCGTCGCCGAAGCCGGCCTTCTCGGCCCCGATGGCCGCACCGGCCTCGATGAGCTTTTCAGGCTCGCGCCCGAAGACCTTGGCCAGCGGATCGTGGGCGCGGCGCTTGAAGGCGTCGAAGTAGAACCCGCCCGAGGGCACCTGCGAAAAGCCGATCCAGTCGGTGTGGGCCGGCGCCACCGCATCGCCGCCCAGGTAGTGCAGGATCAGGATCCGCTCCCAGATGGGCACTTCGGACGCCTGGGGGCCGGTGACCTGGCCCCCGGGAAACTTGACGTCTACGGGCGTCTGGAAGAAATCCACCTGGACTATCGAGTAGGTCTTTCCGGCCTTGATCACCTTGCCGCCGCAGCGCCTGGCCTGCACCTCGGGGTCGAGGCGCGCAATGGTCTCCTGGGCCATTCGCTCGGCGTCGTCGTAGTTGGTCTGTCGCGGTGTTTGCTGCACCGCGCCTTCTGCGGTGTCGGGAAGCTCCGGGCGCCCCGATTCATCCAGGAAGAAAACGCCCGGCTTGTCTGTCTCGCTCATAAATCAAGCCAGGAGTCACTGTATAGCGTCTGTCCCAGAATCATCTTGGTGGTCTTGGCGAAGCGTACCTGCTCCTCGTCGAGGGTGCTCATGTCCGGCGCGTTGCCGTCCATGATCTCGCCGATCAGCTTCTCCAGGTCGGCCCGCCCTCCCTTGGCGATGTTCAGAATCTCGGTGTCCAGGCCGTCGAGGATCGCCGAGGTCAGGCCGATGTGCTTGAGCATCATCAGGTAGCACTGGTTGAGTAACGGCCGCAGCTTGTCCGGTGAGCCGTTGGAGACGTTGGACAGCCCGCAGGTGTTGGAGTAGCCCGGGGCCATCTCCGGCAGCATGGCTATGAATTCCGTGCAGTAACCCACCTGCTGCTGCTGGGAGTTGACCGGGATCACGATGGGATCGATCCACACGTCCTCGGGCGGGATGTCGTGCTCGGAGGCGGCGGCCATCAGCATGGCCGCGTTGGCGGCCCGCTCGGGGGCGTCGCGGGGGATGCCGTCCACGCCCAGCACCAGGGCCACCGCCCCGGCGTTGTACTTCTGGGCCAGGGGCCAGAGCTTCTCCATGCGCTCGGGGCGCGCGGAGATGGAGTTGATCACCGCCTTGCCGGCCGACTCCTTGTTGGCCTTGAGCCCGGCCTCCATGGCGGCAATGTTGGAGGTATCCAGGTACAGGGGCTTGTCGGCGACCTCCTGCACGGTCTGGACCACCCAGGTCATAAGTTCCTCCCCACCCTTGCGGGCCGGGCCCAGGTTGATGTCCAGAAGATCCGCCCCGTTCGCCACCAACTTCTCGGTCATTTCCTGGATGGGCTTCTTGTTGCGCTCCTTCATGGCCGTACCGATCTTCTTGTACATCACGTTGATGTTCTCGGCTATGATTCTGAACATGATCTCCCTCCGTATCGGAAATCGTCTATGAGAAATTTTCTTTCAAGTAAGCCGGAATGTTGCTGGCCTCGCGGGGGCCCACCATGACCTCCCAGTCCGAGCCCACCTCCTCCTCCAGGTCGCCCATGATCACCGCGGCGTAGCCGGGGATGACTATCTTCCGCTTGGTGAGCTTGTCCTTGATCCCGGTCTTGTTGATGAACTCGCCCAGCAGGTCGCCGACGAACTTGCCCGCGGACCAGGCGGTGAGCACCGAGAGGCCCTCGGTGTCCATGACCGCCAGGTAGGCGGGGACGCGGCTGTTTTCGATCTCGCCGGAGACGATGAAGTAGGTCAGGGAGAAGTTGGTGGTGGTCAGGATGGGGCTCTCGGGACCCGGGTTGTTGATCTCGTAAATCTTCTGCTCGGTCTTCATCGGCCGCTGCGGGTCGGTGTAGATGTTGAGCCGCTCCAGGAGCAGGTTGAAAAGGTTCTGGCCCAAAAAGTCCGAGAGCACGATGATGCCGGCATACTTCGCCAGCAGCAGCGAGGCGTAAACGTTCTCGGTCATGAAGTCGTCGGTCATCTCGAAGGGCAACACGATGGTGGGGAACCCGAAGGGCTTGAACTTCTTCTGGACGGCCGCCTCGCGGATACGAATCTGGTCCTGCAGGGCACGGCCGATCTGCCTCGATCCGGAATCGATCACCAGGTTTTCCAGACCGTCGCCGGTGAGCTTCGTAACCAGCGCGGCCAGCCCCTCCAGGTCGGCCGCCTTGACCACCAGGGGAAGGCCGTGCTCCTTGGCCAGGGCGGCCATGCCCTCGGCGTTGTCCGAAGTCGCCGCGTACAAGAGCGGCTTGCGGTCCTTGACCGCGGCCACACCTTCGGCCATGACCTTGGGGTCCTCGGTCATCAGGATGATGGCGCCCTGGGTCTCGGCCTTGACCTTCTCGCAGAGCGCCTTGAACTTGGCCGGGTCACCGCTCTTGCAGCGGACCGCCACGCCGTCGGCGTTCAAAGTCAGACCCACACGGTCCCAGACCAGGTCCTTCAAGCGGGACAGCTTGCCGGCCACCGCGTCGTCGGCCTCATCGTCGGAAACCAGCACGGTTATCCCGGTCTGGTTGAAGAAGGTCTTCTCGTGGCGGAAGAGCACCGTCTCCCCGCCGACCTTGAAGGCCCCGTCACCCGTGCCGATCTCCACCGTGCGGATGGGCGGAGCGCTCTCGGCGGCCAGCTTCTTCTTGGCCTCCTCGGAGACATACGGGCACGCGGACAACTCGGCCTTGCCGGCCGCCAGGTTCATGGCAAAGGCCAGGCAGGTGGGAACCCCGCACTCCTTGCAGTTGGTTTTCGGTAGCAGCTGAAAAATCTGTATACCCGTGAGACCCATAGGTTAGCTCCTTTCGGGCGAATTACATCATGGGGTCCATAGTCAACGCCGGATGCTCTTTCTCGGTCAAGAACGGAAGGATCTCCTCCTCGGTGGTGCCCACGGTCTCATCGGCGATGCGATCCAGCAGGTCGGGGATGCCGGCCTCCTTGGCGCGCATGTCGAATTTCTCCTTGATCTCTTCCTTGAGCCGCTTGGGCAGCCAGACGACGCGCTTGACGCCGCCCTCGGCGCGGATGAACTTCTTGGAGACGATGTAGGTCTTGGAGTGGCCCACGAAACCCGGAGTTACCGCTCCGCCGCCCACCGAGCCGGCCAGTGTGGTGAACTTCATCCCGCAGGGGGTCATTGCCGAGTAGTCGCGGTCGACGGTCATGATGCCGTTGCACATGGGCGCCAGCGCGCTGATGCACTCGAAGCAGCCGCAGGAGGTCATGGGGTTGTCCATGATCGCATAGGCGTTGTAGTACTCCACGGTGCCCCGGGAGGCCTTCTTGACGAAGGCGTTGACCCCGACCCACTGGCCCTTGTGCTCGTCGATGGCATCGCCCTTCTCAACCGGCTGGTTGGGGCCGGTGGGGTCCATCTCGAAGGCCGCCTTGCAATCCAGCCAGGTATAGGCCCCGCACAGCCCGGTGCGCTCGGGGGTGACCACGCAGACGTGGTTGGGAGCGAAGGACTGGCACAGGGTGCAGGAGTAATAGATCTTCTCATCCTCGTCGGTCATGCCCTCGACGCGGGCGTCGCGGGTGTGATAGGTGTCCCGGGCCTTCTTGAGGATCTCCTCGACCTTGGCCGGCTCGGTGTAGATCTTCACCTGCACCTTGTCGCAGATGTTGCCGAACTCGCCGTGGTACTTGGCGTGCAGGATCGAACCGATGTGGCCGAGGCGGAAGCCCTTCTCGTAGGCGTCCTTGCCGATGCGGTACCAGGCGATGTCGCGCTGGCCGATGTGCATGACGCCCTTGGCGTAGTTGACCAGGTGGTGGATCTGGCGCTCGAGAATCGGCTCGAAGTCGTCTTGCATGGTGCGTCCGGCCACCTCGGCCACCACCGCCATGCCGAATTTGGCCCCCTCCCCCAGCTCGTCGATGTCCTTGCCGATTACCTCGATCTTGCCGTCCTCGACCTGGTCCATCGGCAGGCTGGTGGTCCATTCCACCACCGTGGGGGCCTTGGGGCCGCCCATCTCGCAGTAGATATTTTCGCCGCGCACCCGCTCGCCCTCGAAGGCCGGGCCGTAGGACACCGGCACCGGAACCTTGGACACGGTGACCTTAAGCCCGCGCACCTCCACCGCCTTGGCCACCATCTTGTCGTGGGGAACGTTGGAGACCACGTGCTCGTAGGTGCAGATGCCGGTGGGCAGCACTTCGGGGATGGGGGTGTCGGCGATGATCGGGAAGCCCCAGTTGATGGCTCCGCCCCCGTTGGCGTACCACTCGTCGTTCACGTGCCCGAAAGTCAGGGCGAAGGCGAAAATGCGGTCTTTGTTATAGATGAGGATCTTGCGGAAGTCGCCCGGTTCGATCCCGCCGAAGCTCATGGCCGCGCGGGTGGCGAAGCCCATGGCGAAGACCGTCGCCGAGGTGTCCGGCCCGAAGGGCACCAGCCGGGTGGGCCAGCCGATCTGCACGCCCTGGTCCTTGAGCTGCTGGGACATGGTGCGGCCCTCGGAGTCGGCGGCCATGAAGACGTACAGGTTCTTCTCCTGCAGCTCGGTGGCGATCTTCACCGACATCTCGGGGTCCTCGGGAGCGCCCAGGATGGCGGCGAACCCCGGGGCGGTGCCGTCGACGAACTCGACGCCGCGCTTGCGCAGGATGACATCGTCGGCCGCGCCCAGCCAGATTTTCTCCTCGGTGGGGTCCTCGCCCATCTGGTAGAAATCCGGGTTGACCAGGTAGTGGTCGATGGCCTCCTCGATCTCCTCGGCGAAGAAGGTGACCATGCCGGCGTCCAGCGCCGGGGCCAGGTAGGGCAGGTGGTGCGTCTTCTTCACCGGGGGCGGCATTATCCGCCGGCCGATCTCCAGGATCTTGCCCATGTCGCCCACGGTCTTCACCGGGATGCCGGTGATGCCGTAGATGATCGGCAGGTAGTAGCCGGTGTTGGGAAAGGCCACTTCCTTGTCGGGCCCGTACTTCTCCAGCGCGTCCTTGTACTTCTTCTCGACGCGCTCCAGAATCTTGTATCCCCCCGTGATGGCTGCGGATGCGATTATCTTTGACATGGGGTTTCTCCTTATCCCGCGTCCAGCTCACGGCGCATGGCCATATCGTAAAGGATGCGCTCCCGGGCCTTCTCGATGCCCAGGGCCTCGCGCTTCTTCTTGATGTGGTCGATCATCTTCTGGGTCTGGACCCCGATGTCCGGGTCGTAGTCCCACATGCCGCCGGTGATCTTCTCGTACTTCTTGAAGAGCAGCTCGGTGAGCCCGCTGGCGCCCAGGGTGGGCCAGGCGGTGCCGAAGACGGTGTAGACGCCCGAGGCCACGAAGTAGTGCCCGATGGAGATGGCCTTCTCGCTCATCCACTCGGGCGCCGCACCGGCCGCGGGCAGGTCGGAGATGTCGTCGCCCAGGCCGCCCTCCTTGACCATGGCGGTGGCGGCCATGAGGATGCGCGAGTTGTCCACGCAGGAGCCCATGTGCAGCACCGGGGGAATGCCCACCGCCTCGCAGACCTCGGCCAGGCCGGGGCCGGCGTACTTGGCGGCCGACTCGGGAAGCATCAGGTCGGCCTTGGCGCAGGCCACCGCCGAGCAGCCGGTCTGGATGACCAGCACGTTATTGGCGATCAGCTCCTTGACCATCTCGACGTGGCCCCGGTCGTGCTCGCACTTGACGTTGTTGCAGCCGACCACGCCGGCCACGCCCAGGATGCGGCCGTTGATGATGTTCTCGTTCAGCGGCTTGTAGGACGCCCGGAACATGCCGCCCAGCAGATAGTTGATGGTTTCGTGGGAGAAGCCGCCGATCAGGTCGCACTCGACGTCGGGGATGTGGACTTCCTTGCGGTTGGGGAAGTTGTCGATTGCGGTCTCGACGATCTTCTTGGCGGTGTTGACGGCGTCGTGCTCTTCGAACTGGATATGGGTGGCGCCGGGGATCTTGGCCCGGTAGTTGGTGGTGATCACCTTGGTGTGGAAGCAGTCGGCTACCTGGGGCAGCGAGCCCATCAGGCACTGGACGTCCACCACCATGGCGTCAACCGCTCCGGTGGCAATGGCCATCTCCTGCTGCAGGAAGTTGCCCGCCAGGGGCACCCCGTGCCGCATGAGGATCTCGTTGGCCGTGCAGCAGATGCCGCCCAGGTTGATGCCCTTGGCGCCCTTCTGCTTGGCCCTCTCGATCATCTTGGGGTCCTGGCAGACGGCCACGATCATCTCGGACAGCGACGGCTCGTGGCCGTGGATGATCAGGTTGACCTGGTCCTTCTCCAGAACGCCCAGATTGGAGCGGCCCAGGATGGGGACCGGGGTGCCGAACATGATGTCCTGCAGTTCGGTGGCCAGCATGGAGCCGCCCCAGCCGTCGGCGATGGCCGCCCGGCTGCCCTGCTGCATCAGGTTGACCGGGTCCATGTCCACGCCCATGTGGGTGCGGTGCATGATCTCGACGATCTCGCGGTCGACCCCGCGGGGGAGCATGCCCTGCTCGGCCCACAGCTTCTGGCGCTTGATCGGGGCGCGCTTGGTCAGGGGAATCGGGCCGAACTGCTCGCCGAAGATCCCCAGGCCTTTCTCGCCCACCTCGATGGCGATGTCCTGAATCGAGCGGTCACCGATCTCCACCCCGAAGTCCAGGGCCAGTTGGAGAAGCTTCTGCTCGTCCTTGATCTCGTAGCCGGGGGCCTCTCCCTTGGCCGCGGCCAGGAAGGTCTCGGCCACCGCCCGACCGTGGTCGGAGTGGGCCGAGGCGCCGCCGGCGATCATCCGGATGAAGTTGCGCGCGGCCACGGTGTTGGAATCCACGCCGCACACGCCGTACTTGAGCTTCTCCTTGGTCTCGTCCACCCGGCAGGGGCCCATCGAGCAGATCCGGCAGCAGATGCCCTTCTCGCCGAAGCTGCAGCGCGGCGACTGCTTCTTGGTGCGGTCCCAGACGGTCACCTCGGGAATCTCGGTGCAACTGCACAGCTCATGAATCGACGGGTCTATGGTGGTGAACCGCGGCTTTTCCTTCTTCTGAGTTTTCTTTTCTTTATCTTCGGCCATAATGACTCCTCGAACCTCCCCGCGTTTCGTTTTCAACGACTCAGCCGGCCAGCATGTCCGCGACCAGCTGCTTGCCCAGCTTCAAGGTGTCGGGATGCCTGACGATGCAGATGTCGGCCCCCGAGGCCAGCAGGGTGGAGACGGTGATGGACTCCATCAACACTCCCCGGGACTTGTGCTCGCCCAGGTTCATCTCGCCGTCGGGCACCTTGGCCTCCTTGGTCTTCCAGACCTCGATGCCCAGGTTGCAGTAGATGGGGAACTGCAGCTTCTCGTCCTGCTGGGTGAGCGCGGCCATGCGCGCCCGCTCCATGACCGAGTAGGTATACTCCAGGCCGTAGCCCAGGCCGCCCACGGTGGGATCCATGACGATGTTCTCGTCGGTCACGCCCAGGTTGCCCAAAAGGACGTTGAGCTGCTTGGCCAGGTTGATGTCGATGGGGGTGGAGGCGATGGCCACGTGCTTGTATGCCAGGCAGGCCGCGCCCAGCTGCTTGTGGTTCTCCTCGATCACCGGGCCGATCATCAGGCGGCGGCCGGTCAGCTCCTCGGCGATGGGCCGCAACACCTCGACGTCCTTCTCGGCGTTGGCGGTCCCCCACACGGCCACGGGCACGTCCACGGCCTCGGCGACCTTCTTGACAACCTCGAGGGCGTGGTCGGCGCCCAGGTTCTTGTCGTTGGGGTCGGTCCCCTGCAGGGTCACCTGAACCATGTCGGCGCCCAGCTCCACGCACTTCTTGGCCCAGGACACCGGGTCTTTCATGGCGTCGCCGTAGGCCTCTTTGATGGAGTCGGCCCAGTCTTCCGGCTCGATGTCCAGGATGTCCAGGCCGAACTGAGGCGGGTTGGGCATCTTCCCCTCGAAGTTATAAAACGGGTAGGCGGTTTCGCCGCCGACCTTGAAGGACTTGTCGCCCGTGCCTACGACGATCTCGCGGATGGCACCCGAGTAGGTTCTCTTGGGTAGATCAACAGCCATTTCTTCCTCCCTGCCTTGCAGGCTATCGTGAAGGGATTGGTAAACCTCTTTTTCGCTTACGCCGGTGTCTTGCGCTTCTCGCTGCCGTACCAGTCGTCGGAGAACCAGTAGCGCTCGCCGGACTGGAGGTACTTCAGCATGTCCGCCCGGTCCTTGAATTTGTGGCGCCAGCGCACCGGAACGTCGGGTTTGCCCTCTTCGTAGGTCTCCCCGAGGATCTCCACCTCTTTTCCGGTCCAGCTTTCCTTCTTGATTTTCTTTTCGTCGGCCATGGACACCTCTACTAGAAAAACCGGTTTGACCCCCCTATCAAATTGTCCTTGCCGGGTGTTTTCTACAAAGAAATCGTTGCATTGTATACCCGGGCGAGGGGTGTTGTACCCATCGATTACGCGGGATGTCAACGCAAAAAATTGAATAAGCGCTAATAAAAGATTTTGATAAACAAAACATCCGCGTTTACGCCTCATTGCATAAGCTCGGCAGTAAACCTCCATTTCACCGATAGAATTCTGGCAGACCAATACAAAACAAACAAGACCTAAATAGTCTACGTTTGTAATTCACTGAAATGCAGCCGTAAATAGCCGCGCTTCTACGCTTTGAGCAGGGGATCCAGAACCACACTCAAGGTGGCGATCGTCTTGGAGTCTTCGGGGAGGTCCAGCAAGGAGGAGCCGGTCATGTCGGCCTTCGAAACCTCGGGATCCTCGGGCAGCCTGGCGAGTATGGAAAGACCCGAGCGGTCGATCTCGGCCTGCACTTCTGCGGAAATGTTTTCGGGCGACCGGTTGAGCACCAGGAACTTCTGGCCCACCCGAAGCTTCAGCTCCTCGACCAGGTCGACGATGCGGCCGGCCGCGCGGGCGGCCTTGACGCTGTGATCGCAGACCACCAGCAGCAGATCGATCTTCTTGGTGTTGCGCCGGCTCAGGTGCTCCATGCCGGCCTCGTTGTCCACCACCACGAAGGGGTAGTCCGAGGACAGCACTTCCATGAACTTGCGCAGGACGTTGTTCAGGTAGCAATAGCAGCCCGGCCCCTCCTGCCGGCCCATCACCAGCAGGTCGAAGTCCTTGGACTCCTGCACCGTAGCGTGCATCTTGCGCTCGAGCACCGCCTCCTTGGACATCCCCGCGGGGATGTCCGTCCGCTCGTCGATGAACTCCTCGCGCGTCGTCCCGATGGTCTGCTCGACCTCGATGCCCAGGGCCTCGCCCAGGGTGTAGTTGGGATCGGCGTCCACCGCGAACACCGGGGTGCGCCCGGTCTTGACCAGGTGCCGGACGACCAGCGCGGCCACGGTGGTCTTGCCGGTTCCGCCCTTCCCCGCCACTGCGATTAGCTTACCCATGAGGCCCTTGAAGGGCAGGCACGGAGGCCTGCCCCTACATTATTTGATTCTCATCTTGGCCGAGCGGACCGTGTTCATCATCAGCATGGTGATGGTCATGGGGCCCACGCCGCCGGGGACCGGGGTGATGGCCGAGGCCTTGGGCTCGACGGTCTCGAAGTCGACGTCGCCGCAGAGCTTGTCCTTGCCCGACTCGGTCTTGCCGATCCGGTTGACGCCCACGTCCACCACCACCACGCCTTCCTTGACCATGTCGCCGGTGACCGCCTTGGGCTTGCCCGCGGCGACGATCAGGATGTCGGCGCGCCTGGTGTGCGCGGCCATGTCCTTGGTGCGGGTGTGGCAGATGGTCACGGTGGCGTTGGCGCCCTTGGCCTTCTGCACCAGGATGGCCGCCACCGGCTTGCCCACGATGTTGGAGCGGCCGACCACCACCACTTCCTTGCCCTCGGTCTCTATGCCCGAGCGCATCAGGATCTGCTGGCAGCCGTGCGGGGTGCAGGGCAGAAAGTCGGGCTTGCCGATCAGCATCTTGCCCACGTTGGTGGGATGGAAGCCGTCCACGTCCTTGTCCGGGCGGATGCGCAAGAGCACCTTCTCCTCGTCGATGTGCTTGGGCAGAGGCAGCTGCACCAGGATCCCGTGGATGTTGTCGTCGGCGTTCATCTTGTCGATCAGCGCCAGCAGGTCGCTCTCGGGGTAGTCCTTGTCGAAGCGGTGCTCGATCGAGTTGACGCCCAGCTTCTCGCAGGTCTTGACCTTGCTGCGCACGTACACCTGCGACGCCGGATCCTCGCCCACCAAAACCACCGCCAGCCCCGGGACGATCCCGTGCTTTTCCTTGAGCTCCTCGATCTCCTTCTTGAGCTCCTTGCGGATGTCCTTGGCGATCTCTTTCCCACTAAGAATTTTCGCGGCCATCGAATCTCCTCCTCGGTTTTTTTCGTAGGCTGCGCAGTGTAGGCCACGCCGGCAGGCGCGTCAAGCCCCCCTGC
>Ga0272442_10008989_pt1 | contig 12557 bp, 10 predicted proteins | sample SSMForm2O_FD_200262 | JGI IMG/M metagenome (GOLD analysis project Ga0272442, IMG submission 200262) | Marine sediment archaeal communities from Little Sippewissett salt marsh, Falmouth, MA, United States - SSM-Form-2O | ecosystem: Environmental > Aquatic > Marine > Wetlands > Sediment ... | reverse complement strand
GACTGGTCTTTTACATCTACATCCTCCATAGTGAATGTCCCGGCACCCGTCCAGTTTCTTCTTGTTCCGGCAGCACTTGACCTTATTTGTATACCATCACCGGTTTCACCATTAAAATCTATTGTTCCCGCATTAGAGACATTACCTGATAAAGTAACATCTCCGTCCGAATGGTTTGTCCATTTGCTTGAAGCATCTACTAAACTGACTGCGCCTGTTGTGATATTTATATCGGTTGCAGGGTCTTGTATCAGTTCCCCGTCGGTTATTGTTAGTGTACCGTTTATGGTTACTGAGTCTGTCTTCATTGTGAGGTTATCACGGGCATCACTGGCATTAGTCATGTTTATTTGAATATTATTGTAATCAGATGCTCCCGCTTCAAAGGTTTTAAAGTTGATACTTTCTAAAGTTAAAGTTCCGCCTCCCGCAATAAATGTGCCGTTATTGTCCCAGTTGCCTGATACGTTGAATGTGCCTGAAGGAGCAGTAAGTATTCCGGTGCCGCTTAGAGCCACATTGCCGTTAACATCCAATTCGCCTGTGGAACCGGCAAGTGTCCCGCTTGAAATAGTCAGAGTGCCGTTTACTTCTACTTCACCCGTAGAACAAGTCAATGTTTCTCCGGAAATGGTCAGGCCGCCGTTAAAGGTCTGCTTGGCTGTAGATGCCTGGTATTCGGTGCCTGAGAGCGTAGCCAGGCCGGCAACAGTAACAGTTTTTCCGTTGGCCATAAACGTGGATCCTGTCTGATTGAACGTACCGTTTATAACGATATCATTTGATGGCCTGCGTATTGCTCCTGCCCCAATAATGAGATTATTAAAAGAGCCGGCGGCCATAATAATAGGTCTGAGCGCCGAAGCGCCGCTTAAGGTAACGGTAGAAGTGTCGCCGTTAAAGGTGCCGTTATTTTTCCATTGGCCGGCAGTGCCTATGGCGCTTGAACCTGCATTCACCGTGGCGCCGGCTTCAATAGTAAAATCGTCGCCCACAGTAATGGCAGAACCGGCGTTGAAGTTATAAGTAGGGGCGGTATTTTGTTGATTCAAAGTTAGGTCAAGGGTGGTAGTAATATTACCGATATTATTTCCCGCGCCGTTGGCATTAACAGTAATATAAGAATTGCCTAAAGTTGCCGCTGTAATTATGACCTGGTTGGCAGTGGAGGTTAAGGTAAGTATTCCAGTGGTGCATCCGGTAATAACTTCACCGTTAATGTCACCATTATTATAGGTAATACTGCTTGTCTGTTGGTAAGTAAGGCTACCGCTATCTGATAGGGTTGCGCTGCCTGAACCGCCAAAAGAGATGTCGCCGCTTCCGTTATTATCACTATCGGCTTTAAGAGTCAGCACGGTAAAAGAGGAACTTCCTAAGGGAACATTGATTGCAATATCCACATCTGCATTGAGGGTTAAGGATGTTACCGGGATCTCGTCTATTTCAGCATCAGCTGTTGTGTCAACTGTTATTGAACTTGCGTTAATAGTAAATGGACCACCGGCGGTTCCTGATGTATAGGTAAAATCAGAGGCGCCGCTAAACGTTAATACTGTATTTGTTCCGGAAATATTGCCTGCCTGGGTAATATTTCCGCTGGAATAAATATATAGAAAAGATGAGGAGTTAATAGCGCCGTTAATAGCTACAGAACTTGGGATGTTTGCAACGTCACCTATACCAACGGAACCATTTGTGGCGCAGTCGATTGTACTCAAGATAAATGTGCCGGTGCCAAGCAAATTAAGTGTCCCTGTGGGACCAACAGGTGTGGTTACAGTGATGGTGCCGCTTGTATGATTTATATTCGTTGCATTTATGGTGAAATTGGCGAAATTGCCGATAGCAGCGGTTATATCTCCGCCGTTGATAATCAGGTCGCTGCCCACGGTAAGAGTTCTATTATTTGTGGTAACGCTAAGGGTGCCGCCGGCGGAGATAATAACAGTATCCGCGGCGCTGTCAGCATCTAATGTTACTGTGTGGGAGCCGATTAAAGCTGTATCGTCTGCGTCTGGAATGCCGTCTGCGTCCGCACCGCCTATTAGTGTCCACGTGCCGGCTGCATTCCAGTTGCCGTCGGCTGTGTCGTCAAAAGTTGCTTGGGCTTGGGCTGTTTGTGTTGCTGTAAGGGAGAGTATAATGAAAATTGTTGTTAGTAAAAGAGTTTTGTATATAGGTTTCATAATTACATTTACAAGTTACCAAATTATCTCTGTTGCAGCAACTTACTAAGCATTAATGTCCTTAGCTCTTCCAATTGTGGTCGGGGCGAGTGGATTCGAACCACCGACCTCCTGCTCCCAAAGCAGGCGCGCTAACCGGGCTGCGCTACGCCCCGATATTAAAATATGACAGAAATATGATCGAAATACAGTTGAAATAAATAGAAATATATTGCCTATCCACTATGTATTTCCCCGCCTGCTTGCTTCGCATCAAAGCGGGCAGGCACGTATATCCACTGTATTTCTATGTATATCTATTATTATCCTGGAATGATTTTATTGCAAAAGAACATCAACGTCAAATAGCCGAAGATTTTTTTCTAAAAAGGTTTTCTAATTCCAATTTTATCAAGGTCTTCCTGAATGCAGTTGAAGAGCCAAAGTTCAAGTCTCGGCAGAAGTTCTTTGTTTTGGAATTCCAAACTTATTTTATCTATATAAGCTATCTGTTCTTTGGTTAAATCAATATCTAATGCTTTGACGTTTTCTTCGAAATGGGCTAATTTTCGCGCGCCTACCAATGTTGAATAAATAAAGTCTTTTTCCATAACCCATTTTAGCGCGACTTGACTTGGAGTAGCTCCAATTTCACTTGCAGTTGTTTTTATTTCTTCCACTACTTCCAATGCTTTTGAATAAATCGGCTCATTAAAAAGGGTGTTTGCTTTTCTCACTCCTTCTTTTATTTCAGTATTCTTATTAAACCTGCCAGTGAGTAACCCTTCCGCAAGGGGGCTGTAAGCGAGAATTCCGATGTTATTTTCTTTGCAGAACTTTATAGTGTTGTCTATATCGTAACAGCGCCATAAAATAGAATATGGGATTTGGTTAGTGACTATGAAGTTTAACGCTTCATCCGAAAACCCTGAACCAGTCCGCCACTCCTGCCCGCTAAGATTTGGCAGGCGGGGCTTCAATGGCGGACGATTCAGGGCAAGTTCTTTTAAGTGTTCAATTCTAAAATTGCTTACCCCTGCATATTTTATTAGTCCTTCTTTTTGTAGTTTTGTCATGGAATCGAAAATGTTTCCATAGTCCTGCTTTTCCATGTCCTGTTTATGCCATAAATGTTTCATTTTGGGCCAGTGGATTTGGTATAAATCCACATAGTCAGTTTGAAGTTTTTTTAGGCTGCTTTGCAAATGGGCTTTTACTGTTTTGTAATCAAATCTGTTGCCTTCTATTTTTGTCGTGAGTTTGGTGGCGATAAAGAATTTTTGCCTTTTGCCTTTCAGAAGTTTTCCCAAGACCTCTTCGCTTTCGCCGTATGCTTCGGCGGTGTCTATGAAATTGACGCCTTTTTGCAGGCAATGCTCTATTATTTTCTCTCCTTCTTTTATGTCAAAATCTCCCCAACCGCGTCCGCCGCCGAATTGCCACGTGCCCAGCGCGATTTTGCTTACCCGTTCTTTTCCTATTCGCGTGTATTGCATTTGTGCTCCCCTTGCTCTTTTAAAAAATAAGATTATAAGGTTTTTCCTTTAACCAATCAATTTTATCGATATATTTTTTCTTGAAATCAAAAAATTGGATGATATAATACAAATCAGGGAAACAAATAAGATGACCGACAAAACAAAAGAAAAACCGAAATTAGGCGAAATTCTCGTAAAACATAAATTAATCTCTTCAGACCAACTCAAAGAGGCGCTTGAGATACAGTCGCAGATAGAAGATAACTATGTCCAGGAACTTTTTACAGACCGGGGTATTATCGACGCAAAGAATATCAAGAAAGCGCAGGAGGAAGCAAAAAAACAGAATAAAAAACTTAAAGATGTGATATTGGAAATGAAGTTGGCGTCGCAGCGCAATGTAGAAGAGATTTTTTCGTTGGTAAGAAGATTCCCCTTTATATTTCTGTCCGAGCATAGCAAAGAAATAGACAAGGAAATAGTTCATCTTGTGCCCGAAAAATTGGCGCGGCGTTTCGGTGTTATCGCCATATCGCATGAGGGCAATTATATAAATTTGGTGATGGCCGAGCCCACAAATATAGTCGCGATAGATAATATAAGGAGCAATACCGGATATGAAATAATTCCGCTGTTATCGACGAGAAAAGAAATAAACGATGCCATAGAAAAATATTACGGGGAAAGCGATATGACGTCAGGTATCCCCGATTTGAAAGACATAAGTTTTTCCGCTGAAGCAGAAGAGGTTCAGGAAAAGGAAAAGGTGGATTTGGCTCAACTAAAAGTTCAGGTCAAGGATCCGCCTGTCGTTAGATATGTCAACTCCATTCTTTTTAAAGCAATCGAAGAAAGAGCAAGCGATATACATTTGGAGCCCGCCGAGACGGAAATTTTTGTCCGTAACCGCGTGGACGGCGTTTTGAGGAAACTTCCTCCCCCTCCGAAAAAAACATATCCGGCAATTGTTTCCCGTATAAAAATTATTTCTAATTTGGATATCGCAGAAAGACGCCTTCCCCAGGATGGCAGAACCAAAGCGAAAATAGGTTCCAAAGAAGTCGATATTCGCGTGTCGATTATTCCCACTGTTTACGGCGAAAAAGTCGTAATGCGGCTATTGGATAAAACAACAATGCTGATGGGGCTTGAAGAATTGGGACTTGATAAAACCGAATTGGGAAAGTTTAAAGATGCTATATCTTCTCCTTACGGAATGGTTCTTCTAACCGGTCCTACGGGAAGCGGAAAATCAACAACTCTCTACGGAGCGTTAAATTATATAAATTCGCCCGAAAAAAATATTCTTACAGTTGAAGACCCCGTAGAATATGAACTGAAAGGCGTAAATCAAGTGCAAGTAAAGCCACATATAGGTCTTACTTTTGCCAATTGTCTCAGGACTTTTTTAAGGCAGGACCCGGATATTATAATGGTGGGAGAAATCAGAGACAAAGAGACTGCAGAAATCGCAATACAGTCGGCTCTTACGGGGCATATGGTATTTTCGACTTTGCATACAAACGACGCTGTTTCGGTAATTACGAGACTGGCATATATGGGCATTGAACCATTTTTGATCTCTGCCGCTTTGAGGTTAACCGTTGCACAAAGACTAGTCAGGAGAATCTGTCCTAAATGTAAAGTTCAGGAAAAAGTTTCTGACGAAGTCCTTAAAAGAGTAGCGGAAGATATTAATGTAAAAGGCAAAGACGTGACTTTTTATAAAGGCGAAGGATGTCCCGAGTGCAACAATAAAGGATATAAAGGCAGGGTAGGGTTATACGAATTATTCCAGGTTACTCCCGAGGTTAAGAAAGCCATTAATGACGGAAAATCAGAAGAAGAAATAAAACTTATTGCGAAAGAGCAGCAAAAAATGGTTACCTTGAGAGAGGCAGGCGTAAAGAAGTCCGTTGCCGGCATAACTTCTTTAGAAGAAGTTTTAACTGCCACTTTAACTAACGAGTAAAATAATAAAATGATAGAAATAAAAAAAGAAATATATAGAAATTTGGTAGATATACAGTAGAAATACGTAGTATACAGACAATTTATTTCCATGTATTTCAATCTATTTCTATCTATATCTGATATGTTATTTCTGTTTTCTGAATACTAACATGCCTACATTTAATTATTCCGCAAAAGATGCTTCGGGCAAAAAAGTAGTTAGCACGGTTGAATTGCCGTCTTCCTACGAAGTGGTTCGTTTGTTGAGGGAAAAAGGGCTTACTGTACTATCCGTACAAGAAAAAACAAAAGAGGATGCGAAGACAAAAAAACAAAAGAAGTATGGAAAAGTTAAGTTGGGGCAATTGTCTGTTTTTTACAGACAACTTGCGACTATGCTAGAAGCCGGCGTTCCGATAGTAAATTCCATAAAAGACCTTTCCGACCAAGCCGAGAATCCCAATTTCAGCGCAATTGTTGCAGATGTTGCGAGTCAGATAGAAGGCGGAAACAGCTTCTCCGAGGCTTTGAAAAGATATCCGGGAGTATTTTCATCTTTAGTCATTAATATGGCGGCTACGGGAGAAGAATCAGGCAATTTGCCGAAAGTTATGGCTGAACTTGCCTCATATACCGAAGACCAAGTCGCTTTGATAAGACAGGTTAGGGGAGCCATTGCTTATCCTGCGTTTATTGCCGGATTTTTTGTTATATGCGTGGGGATTGTAATCTTTTTCTTAATTCCGAAATTCCAGGATATTTTTGCTTCTTTTGGGGCTAAACTTCCTCCTCTTACTACTGCAATACTTGGAATTTCGGATTTTATTATAAAGAATATACTCTATGAAATAGCATTTGTGGGCATATTGGTTTTTTCGATTTTCGCTTTCGGAAAAGCGGATAAAGGTAAACATATTTATGCCAAAATAAAAATAAAATCGCCTCTTTTCGGGAAACTTTTCCATAAGGTTATTTTAAGCAGATTTTGCCGTTCATTAGCAACTTTGTTGGACGGTGGTGTTGCAGTGATACATTCTCTGACTATATCTTCAAAGGCGGCTGGAAGCATTTTAGTGGAGGATTTTATAAAGCAGACCATTTCCGGCATAGAAAAAGGGTCCAACATGTCAACCGAATTCGGAAAAAGTTATATCTTTCCCAAAATGATGGTGAAAATGGTCCAAGTCGGAGAAAATTCCGGGACGGTTCCTCAGATGCTTATACGCCTTTCTCAATTTTATAGCGACGAAGTGAGGGTTGCGGTAGCGGCTCTTACTTCTGTAATAGAACCCTTGCTCATTGTCTTATTGGGAGGAGTGGTGGGCGTTGTGGTAGTCGCTATTTATTTCCCCATATTCCAGCTCGCTTCAGGTATGAAGTAGAATAATAAATAACTTGCAAAATCGGGTATTTGGAATAATGCAAATATCCTGTCAATTTCACCCACGCACCAGTCCGCCACTGATACAATGGCAGGACGATGCGGCCCAGAACCACACAGGGTTCTGGATTTTTGTCCCGCATCTTACGTGGTGCGGGAGGTTTCGCCTTCTCTTTAGAGGGAAGGGGGTAGGAAGGCTTCACTAAAAAGTGCTATCAGGGCCTTGCATTTAGTGGTATAATAACTATTGGAAGAAGTGAACAAATGAGAGCAAAATCGGGTATTACTATTGTGGAGGTAATGGTAGCTATTGTTATTTTTACGATACTTATATTAGGTGGTTTTGCTTCCTTTTTTTACGGCAGGAGTCATATTTCCCATTCCAACCATGAAAGGATGGCTTTGGAACTTACAAAAGAACAAATAGAAATATTAAAAGCAACCCCTTATGATGAACTGCCGGAGGAAGATGATGAAAATATTACATTGGGAGGAATACAATTTAATCGTAACACGGTCATAAGCGATGGGACAGGAGGCGGTGTATATAAGGAAATAACAGTTACTACTATCTGGCAGGAACAAGGAAATCCTGTCAGTGTCCAGATTGCTACAATTATTGCGCAATAGTTATAAGAGAGGACGGATGAATAAGAAAGGATTCACCATAGTAGAATTAATGGTGGCAATAATAATACTTTCAATATTCCTTTTATCAGTAGGTATGATATTGACTAGTTCAGTTAGATTTTGGAACAGCGGTTGGGACCAGGTCGGAGTGCAGCAGGATGCGTCTTATGCGTTTGCGAGAATAGAAAAGATTGTGCGTAGCGGCAGTAGCGCGGTTGTTTTAGACGGAGGTTCAGGTTTAAGGGTAACGGCAGACGGAACTACATATACATTCCAACTAAGCGGAGATGTTCTTCAGTTGGTTATGGGAGGCAACACGGCTGATCTTGTTGGCGGAGTTCAATCTGTAAATTTCGCGATTCCTGAAGAAGGTATGGTATCAGTTTCGCTTACTTTGATTAATAATGACGCAGAGGCAAATTTTAGAACAACCGTTCTTTTAAGGAATTAAAGAATTTTGCATAAGGAAAAGTTGTAACAAGCGGCTGTAGAATGATTTCTTGGGGAAGAACCCGCTATATGGAGTAGAAAGGGGGAAAATATGAGAATACAGTTTGTATTTTCTAAATTCGGTGTGGCGTTGGTTACGGTAATGATTTTTATGTTTATTTTGCTTATTTCGGGCGCGACATTTTTAAGATTGGCGACTTTCGAAGGTATTTTATCTAAGAAAGATATTCAATCTTCTCGGGCTTTTTATATAGCAGAAGCAGGTGTACAAAGGGCTCTTGCCTATTTGAGAGTGGAAGGCAACCAATATTCCACAGAGCCAATAAACGAATCATTTGCCGGCGGTAGTTATTCTGTAACACCTGCAGATAATCCTACAAGGAGTATCAAAACTATTACTGCTACGGGGAGTTTTAAAGACAGACAGAAAACAATAATTGTGGAGGTGCAGCTCATGCCTGATTTTTTCAAGAATACATTCACCTCTCCGGGGAATTTAGAGCTTTGGGGAATTCTTGCATCTGCTTATGCTCATGGGACAACTTGGCTATCAGGTGTATATGACAGTATGGGATGGTTCCAGGATATGGGATTTGATGTATTGGTAGAAAATATGGACTCTGAAAAGACTACCCTAAGATTTCCCGATATGAATAATAATAGCATTGTTAACGAATTCAGCGATTTTGTCCTTTTCTTTCAAAATGAAGTTCAGCAACTTGACCCGAGTGAAGTAGTTTGGTTGCAGACGGACGGAACTGTTGATATATGGCCCGACAGGGATTATGCGGGTAAAAAAATAATTTTTGTTGAAGGCTCTGTCCCGGGCGCAGGAGATGTAAATATCTGGTTTGATTCGGGTTCCTGGTGGGAATCAGGCCAGGATGTGACGATTGTATCTACCGGTGATGTAAACTATATTCAGCCTTTACAGAATCCAAGCAATAACCGCTTAAGCGTTATTTGTTGGGGTAATTTTTCTGAAGGAGCAATCATTTATTCTGCTCATAGAAGCGTCATCGGTACGCAAGGCGTAGCAGACCTTACTTATATTATTGCCTTAATAAATGTAACGGGAGCCATATTTGCTAATGATCATGTTGATATTCACTCGGCATTAGTTCGGGCGGATTTTTATCATGATGACACATTGAATATTGGTGATATCCCTCCCGGGCTTAGGCCTTTGTGTACTAATAGTTATTATTTAGGGGATATAATTTCTTGGCAGGAGGGAGCTTAAATGATATACAAAAAAATACATCTAAATATTATTACATTTTTATTGGCAGTGTTAATTATTACGGGTGTGTACATGATTTTATATCGAACACATGATATTTTTAAAAAGCCTTCCCCAATAGTTACCGAAACTGCTTCGAAAACGACAGATGCGTCTTATATTACCGATTTTGCGGAAGAAAGGAAGGTTACGCCCTCTAGACCGGAAGATTTAGGAATTACCGTCTATTACGAGGATGAAGAACCCAAAACCCAGGAAGAGTGGAATGCTTTTGTTGCAAATTCATATAAAGTAAACAGGAGAGAATTTGAGAATAACTATAAAGGGGAGTTCGGTCCGAGCCCCTATAGACAACTGGATGAGGCGGATTTAAAAGAAATAGAAACTAATCGAACCCGCATAGATGAAAAGATATCCGAATACGAAAAACAATTAAAAAATAATCCCGACGATGAAACTTCAAAAGAAAGACTCAAAAACTGGAGGAAGTTTAAAGCTCTTTTAGTGGCTGTCTATGGTGAAAAAAGCAATGAAGAATAGTAATATATGTTTTGGTAGTAAATTGATATTGTTGATAAAAGAATAAATGTGCTAAAATACATCCAAGATGTTCGGCGGTAATAAAAATTTAACGGTAGGATTAGATATAGGTTCTTCCACGATAAAGTTGGTAGAATTAATTCAAGATTCTGCCGGGTTTCGTCTTTTGTCCGCCGGCCTTGTCGATAATCCCGTCAAAGAATGGGAAGAAAAAAACATCCCCGAAGCCGAAGACGCGATTGCTGAAGCAATAAAGGACGCTTGTAAAAAGTTCAAAATAAAAGGCAAATCAGCTGCAATAGCATTAGGGTCTTCCGATATAATATTCGATTATCTCAAATTTCCCCCGCTTGCCGAAAAAGAACTTGCAAATGCTGTGAAGTTGGAAGCAGAACAGAGGATTTCTTCCGATATAAACGAGTTCAATATTGATTACAAAAGATTGGGCGTAAAAGACGAAAAGGGGCAGGAAAGCATTCTGTTAGTTGCTGTTCCCAAGGATATAACCAGCCGGAAAGTCGATATTACCGAAAAAGCAGGGTTGGAACCTTTGGTTATGGACGTAGAACCGCTTGCTCTTTTGAATTGCATTATTGCTTTGGAAGATGATTCAAGAAAGGAAAACGAAAGCATCGGAATCTTGAATATCGGTTCAAATGTTACTAATTTTGGGATAATATCAAAAGATAATTTTCCGACGATAAGAAATATGAGTTTTGGCGGCGATAGGCTTAATAATTTTATTATGAGAGAAGCAAAAGTTTCTTTCAAGGAAGCGGAGGAATTAAAGAAAGAACCCGAGAAATTGAAACTTAAGGGCATAGACATTCTTCAAGTGGTGGAAAAACAGTCTATTTCGTTAATCAACGCAATAACAAGTTCGATAGAATATAATTACAAAAGGACGGACGAAACTAAGAAAGAGGAACCCGGTGAAAACAAATCGATTTCCTACTCTCGGGCCAAAAAAATATTTCTTACGGGCGGCAGCAGCATTCTTACGGGCATGGACAGTTTTTTGTCAAAAAATTTGGGAGTGGAAGTGGTGAAATGGAATCCGCTTGAGAAAATTAACATTGGCGGTTTGATGGATGATTCCTTGAAAAATAATGGTTGCCTATTCCCCGTGGCTATAGGATTAGGGATGAGAAAAGCATGATTTTCGAGATAAATCTTTTAAAAGATAGAGCAAAAGCGCAAAAGAAAAAAAGTTTTTTAAGAGTAATTTTATATGTAGAATTATTTTTGTTTGGTTTGAGTTTTCTTTTGCTTGGCTATCATCGGAGCATTCTTTATTACAAAGCTGAAAATACCCAGAAAACGCTGGCTATGCTAAACGAAGATATTATCTTCCTTTCCAAAGAAGGCGCTACTCTTACGAACTTAAGGGAAATAAACGATAAATATGCGGAAATAACGGCGCAGTTGGTCTCCATAAACAAATTGATAGAAGATAGAGTCCTTTTTTCCTATAAACTTAAGGGCATTTCTAAAATTATCCCCGATGATGTTTGGGTTTCCAGGCTTAATATTGAAGAAGCGACCCAACGGAAGAAGGGACAAAAAGATTCGAAAAAAATAAAACTGCTGTCTTTATCCGGATTTGTAATGGCTGAAAGAGAAGAAGCTTTTGAGAAAATCCAATCTTTTATAAAGGACTTGGAAAAAGAACCTCTTTTTTCGGAAAATATAAAAAATATAAAACTTTCTTACATTTCCCGACCTCAATCAAGGTTTACGGAAAGTGTGACGGAATTTAATATAAAATGCCAAATTTCAAATTAACGAAAGTGCATATTAAGCATATAGTGGGGTGGGGTTTGTTGGTGTATTTCTCTGCTGTGGCATGTTTCTATTTTGCGGCTATAATACCCCTTAAAAATCAACTCATTTTTTTGGAGCAAAAAACATCTAAAGTAAAACAAACGGTTGAACAGTTGAAGAGCGAATATGCCAAGAGGTGGGATGAAGAAAAAGAAAAAATTACAGGGATTGTTCTCTCATTCGAACAAAAAAAGGAAAATGAGAAGGACATTATTTTGTCAGAGTTCTTTCAGGTGAGCAAAGAATTCGGGGTAAATATCGAAAAGACCGAACCGTTGGAAGAAGAATCATTAGGGGATACGATGCTGAAATATTCATGGAGAATCAGTTGCTACGGCGATTATCCCGCTTTGGCAGGATTCTTTAATAAAATAGAAAATAGTCCCCTTTTCTTATGCATAGAATTTCCCGATATTCAATCGGAAGCGGATAGGCAGGCCAAAAAACATAAGGCTGAGTTTTTCCTTTCCACTTATAGATTGAAAGTTAAAAAATGAACGAAAAAAAACAGATAATTATTATAGTCGGCTTGTTGGTAGTGCTTATTGCGGTGTGGGTTTTGGTCCTTCAGCCTTCTAAGAAATATAAAGGTAAAATAGGCGAATCAGAAAAAGAGAGCGGCTTGGAATTTAAAGTTATAGTCGAAACGGCTGAAAAATATTTTCAGCACAGAGACGACATGCAAAAATTTTCCTATGAGGGAGATAAAGACCCTTTTTCTTTAGAGACAAGAAAAATTGTTAATGAAGTTATCGGAGAAGAAAAAAAGGCTTCCGAAATTTTTGAAGGATTGGTCCTGAAAGGCATTCTTTGGGATTCCCAAAGGCCGCTTGCAATTATAAACGGAGAAGTAGTGGGAACAGGCAGTTTTATAAAAGGCGTTGTGGTAA
>Ga0272442_10008988_pt1 | contig 12557 bp, 8 predicted proteins | sample SSMForm2O_FD_200262 | JGI IMG/M metagenome (GOLD analysis project Ga0272442, IMG submission 200262) | Marine sediment archaeal communities from Little Sippewissett salt marsh, Falmouth, MA, United States - SSM-Form-2O | ecosystem: Environmental > Aquatic > Marine > Wetlands > Sediment ... | reverse complement strand
TCGATGCGAACGGTTTGCCGCGATTCGACTTCGACGATCCCGAATCGATCGACCAGGACGCCATGTTCGAGGCCGGAGAGGAGTGCCGCTATCTGATCGAAGGTGTTGTGCTGAACCTCATTGACTTTGACACCGCCGAGTTCGACGACACCTTCCTCGAGTACGCGGCGTGCATGCGAGAGCAAGGCATGGAGGACATCCCGGACAGCATTGATCTCACGTCGATCATTGCAGACGGCAATCTGCCGTTCGACCCGGACGACCCTGCCTTCGTTGCCGCAGACGAGCAGTGCCGGGATATCTTTGCCGAGTTTGCCGAACGTTTCGGCGGCTGATCGCCGCGAGGCTACGAAGAGAGATACCCAGACCTGCCCCCGGCCGCTACGACCCGACGGCACACGTCAGTTCCCCGTCGAGCCACGTCCGCACCTCGTCGATCTCCCTTCGATTGGAGGGCAAATCGAGTTGATCTCGGAGGTCGTCGATCGATGCGTCCGAGAGACTCCAGCCGAGAGGAGCCTGCACCCCTGGGTGGGCGCGGGTCGTTATGCGAACGTAGCGGTCATCGAGAACCGACCCGTCCGCGGCGCGAATGATCACCTCCGACCCTCCGGCAGACAACGGTCGTGAGAACTCCAACGCTTCGGACTGACGGGCGTTGGCGTAGCGACCGAACTGACCGCCGGTCAAGGCGCGCACCGGCAGCAGCAGCTCTCCGGGATCGGGATCGGCAACCGCTGGAGCCGGCTCCTCGTAGCCGTTGTCGATGTGGATCACCACAGGAACGATGCATGGCTCCGATGTCGCTGTTGCGTTGTGCCGTGCGACCTGCTCCTCGAGCGTGCTCCATATCTCGACCACGGTGCTCGACGCGGATCCCTCGAGATACCCACCATCAACCACGTACGCGACTCGACCTTCCGATCCGCAGTCAACGAGATCGGCGCCAACACGCCCTGATGCTGCGATAACTGGGAACCGTGCAGCGAGATGGACTGCCGTCGACAGACGCACGTCTTGGCTTGCGCACAGGTAGTCGGCCAGATCCTCGGTCGCCGCCAACACCCGTCCGTCGGCTGCCGTTGCGTCGGTTTCGTACACCGACAGGTCCATACACGAAGATCCCGGCGGCTGGGCGTTGGTCTCGAAGACCGATGAGTTGAAGCGGCAACTGTCCCCCACACTCGTGCCGTTGAACACAACGGGGGGCAGCTCAGGCTCGTTGTGCCACAAGTCAAAGACACCGCGCCCGAGCGCCCCTCCGTTTCTCCACGGTGCTTCCCACGCCCACTCGGTGACAGCGGCTCGATCAGGGATCCCTGATCCGTAGCCGATCAACGCCCGCGGCAGGTCGACGTACATCAGCCACGCCATTGCGGGCGATAACGAGTCGGTCCCCATCTTGTCTTTGACCCAGTCCTCCCTGGCCGCGTCCGAGGGATCGGCCAGGTATGACGAGTATCCCGCAATGCCGAGACCACCACCGGACACCCCGCTCATCAATGCAATCGTGCTCGATCGGCCATCGGTAGGCTCGCGGTGGTCGCCGCACGACGCCTCACCGTCCGACTCCCGTTCGAAGAGACAATCGAGCACATACGACGTCCACACGCTCGCCCGTGCCCCTCCGCCGGAACTCGAGACGAGCACCATCGGTATCGCGCCCCGTTCGAGCCCGGGCACTCCATCGAGAGCGGCCGCGTTACGTTGGACCCAGCGTTCCCAGATGCTGTCGATCGAAGCACCGGCCGCGAGCCGATCGGGCTCCGGGTCGGTCGAGTCGACGAGCTGCACGTTGTTGCCGGTCGTGACGATTGATCCGCCGACGAGCAGCCAAAGCCCAAGGATGATGAACATCGGCGTTCGGTTGACGCCGAAGGCCGCCACGACTCGTGGCGACTCAGTCCTCTCAGAGAATCGCACCATGCCGGCGCCGATCAGGGTGAGAAACATCGCTCCCGTGAGCACAATCGCGATCGTCCCAATCTCCGGTGCCAGGCGCACGGGACGCATGATCAGTGCGAACGCAAGGATCGCCCCGATGGCGGCACCGATCACGATCAAGGGGCGCACCGGCACCCACCCGAGTCGCGCGGTCGTGAATCGGCTCGGCAGCGAAGCATGCTCATACGAGTAGAAGAACGGCAGCGCGCCGTAGAGGATCATCACGCCGACGAAGGTCAGGGCCCCAGGTGAGAGCTCCTGGTCTCCGACGATGATCCGGACGAGCGCGGTAACGCCGATCAATGCAGCGATCACAATCTCGAGAGCGCCCATGGTCTCGTAAGTGCCACGGTGCATCCTCCACAAACCGGCAGCGATCGGCACGACACAGAAGAGGAGATACCAGTCCTCGTGTCGCGCAAATACCAAGTTCGGTATCGCCGCCTTCAGCACCGTGATGCCGAGTGCCACGAACACCGCCGCACCAAGGAAACGCGGAATCAGCTTCCTGGCGTGCGCCGAAACAGCCCGGTCACCTCGCAAAAACGCCTTCGGTGGCAGCGCCAGACCGAACATCCAGAGCACAGCGATGATTGCGGCCGGAACGAGGAATCCGAGCCCAACCGGCCAGAGCAGACCCGCCCGCAGAAGGATCTGGGTCCCCGCCACGAGAAAGATGGCCGCCACAACCGCCGTCCTCAGACCGAGCCGACCGATCACAGGCATGACGACCTCAGCCGGCGTAGGAGGGTGTCCTTCTTCGGATGCTTCGGCGTCGCTCCTGAGCCTCGACAACGTGGTCGACGATGTTTGGTGCAGCAACATGGCAAGCACGGTCGCCATGAACACCGTGATCAGAGCAATCGTTACATCCCATTGGCGTACCACATCCGCGGCTTGGGCCTGGGTCAAGAGCACGATCGCCACGATGGTGAGGAGGATCAGCTCCGCCCGAACGGCACCGATCGCGGCGAAAAGCCGCCTCAGATGGAGCCCGCGAAGTGCAACAAGCAGAATCGCAAACGCTCCGAGAAGCACGAGCCCGACCGTGCGGGTAAGCGACGCTGCCCACAGAATGCGCACATTCGCCGATGCCAGGACGGCATCAGGTCTCCATGCCCGATCAAGGACATACCATGTGAAAACGTTCTCGAGAACATCCGCAGCTACGACTGCGATCAAGATGACAAGAGCGGTCTGGACGATGATGGCGTAGCTCGTGGTTGTGGATGGTGGCGCCGCAACCGGTCGATATCGCCATGCGGCAATCACGAGAATCAGTCCGATGACGGCGATTGCGGGAATGACGAGGGCCGTGTCAACGAGCACGTCGGTGACCACCACCTGGTAGGCCGATGCGAAGCCGTTCCCGATCGTGTCGCTGTAGTCCCTCCATACCCCGACCCGCTCTTCGATCAAGCCCGGCTTTCGGCTGAGGTCCACTTCCCACAACCCCGCAAGGTTCGCGATCCCAACACGGGGGGCGCCTTCCACCCGCATACCCTGGAGAAGCCGGTCGAGCTGAGCGACCACGACGAGCCCACCCACCAAGGTCACCGAGGCAACCGCGAGAGCGTTCGCCCATCTGGGGTGGTGCCGTGGTTCCTCGAAGAAGTACCGCTCCAACCCACCAAACCAGCGTGAGCTGAGGAAGTAGCGAGACGTTGCTGCGAGGAGGTCGTGGCGGATCCACCACGCAGGCACAACGAGCAGCGCGACCGTTGTGACCAAAAGCGTCACATACCAGAACGCAGACGGGCGCTGTCCGAACCGCTCCCACTCCCTCGTCCAGGCAAACAGCACGAGGAGCACCGCGCCGAACGTCGCCATCCAGGTTGCTCGAACCGCCCACCGTTCGGTGAGAAACGTCTCGGCAAACCAGCCGGTGGCGGGTGGCCCCTGAGGCCCCGGCCAGACGCCAACGAGACACCGGAGAAGCGCAGCCAGCGCCACGAGAGAGATCGCCCATGCAGGAGCCAGGATGTCGGCGATGATCTCCCACCGGCCAACGTCCCACGGCAGTCCGGGGATCATGTATCCATTGAGGTTCTGGACAATTGCGAATTGGGTGAGTGCTGAGATCACAACCGGGACGACGATTCCAATCACGTACCGACGCAGCGGCACCCCGTCCGCGGTTCGCAGTGTCTCCTGATCGGTCATGATCCGTCTCCGACGGCACACCCAAGCGGTCGATCGTGACGAATCCGCCAACGTCCCGACCCACCGATCGCGCTGCCGTAGTACCTCGTTGATCGGCCTGCCGTCGCCGACATCGTACGCCCATCGACTGGAAGGGCCCCGACATATTCCGGATAGCGTCAGACTCGCGCACCGTGGTCCGAGATTGACAGCGACCGGTTGCGCTGCGATGACCGGACATCGTGAGGTCTCTACAGTGTTGCCATGGAACGCATCGCCCGCGTCATCGTTTCACACAGCAAGCCGATACTGGCTGCGACCGCGCTGATCAGCCTCATCGCCGTCGCGATGCTGTTCCGGATGCAGTTCAACGCCGACATCAGTTCGTTCGCCCTCACCGGCAGCGAAGCCGGTGAGGCGTTCGTAGAGCTTCAGGAGAAGTACAACACCGGCGATCCCATCAACGCGGTGATCACACTTCCGGAAGGTGAGACCTTCCGATCGAAGGCGGGCCTCGTCAGATTGGTCGAGTTGCGAGATCAGATCCTCGCCGTCGAAGGGGTCGAGAGTGTTGCGACCATCGTCCCCGACGAGAATCCCATCACCGGGGAACCAATCACCGCGGCCGCCGTCAGCTCGGCACCGGAACAGGCGATTGTCGCGTTGATCGATTCGAGCCCCGTCTCCGAGATCTTGCTCGACGAGACCGGCAGCAACACGCTCATGCTCGTCATCCCGGCCGACGATGCGACGGCCCTCGCGAGGACACTCGGCGACATGGATCCGCCGAGCGGCGTGGAAGTCACTCTGTCGGGGAACCCGGTGATCTTCGCAACGGTGCTCGACATCTTCTCGTGGTTCCTGCTGATCATCCCCCCCGTCGTGATCACCCTCCTCGTTGGTGTCTTCTTCCTGACGATCGGCGACCTCCGGCTGAGCGCTCTGTCCCTTCTTCCGGCGGGGCTCGGTGCGCTCTGGACGTTCGGGCTGATCTTCGGCCTTGGACTGAAGGTCGACATCGTGACCCTGCTCGTACCCATCTTCGTCATCGTCATGGGATCGGCCGACGGCCTCCACTTCGTCACCCATTTCCAGGAGTCGGCCAGTCGGGGAGACTCCGTTGGCCGTGTTCGCGCGGCGCTCTCCGAAGTTGGCGTTCCGATGATCCTCACGACCGTCAGCACGTCTGCAGGTTTCCTCTCCCTGCTTGCGACGGGCGTGTCACCGATCCGGCAGCTCGGGCTGTTCGCCGCGATCGGAATCGGCTTTGCCGGCATCATCTCCTTCTTCTCCCTACCGGCACTTATGAGCCGAATCACCGTTCGTGACACCGGTGGCAAGGCGATACTCGGACCGCGAGTGACGTCGGGCATCAAATCGCTCGTCCGAACTCGTACCCCGGCATTGGTCATTTGTGGGGCAATCGTCGTCTACGCCGCGGTCTTCATTCCGCAACTCCAGGTCGACTCGGATCAGCTCTTCTTCTTCAAGAATGGTGACCCGGTACGGGAGGCTTTCGCAAAGACCGAAGAGGTGTTCGGCGGGGCGACACCGCTAGCGGGCGAGTTCGCCTTTGCTCCCTCCGAGGGGCTCGAGGGTCTGAACGAGATCACGGCCGTGTCGAGAGAGCTCGAGGCGCTGCCCGGCATTCGGAGGGTGTTCTCGATCGCCGATGTAGCGACACAGCTCAGCCCCGACGAGATACAGAATGTTGTCGCCGGCGGATTCACTTTCCCTCTCGGCGATATGGCGAGCAACGATGGTCTGCGGTTCATGGTCTTCCCGGCAGACTTCACGACGGAGGACCTCGAAACGTGGGTTACGTTCGCCGAGAACACACCAGAGATCCTGACCCTCACCGGGATGCCGATCGTGTGGGACGAGATCGCCCGCCTCGTGCTGAATGCACAGATGACATCGATCATCGTCGCCTTCGTTCTCGTGGCTCTGATGCTTCTCATCGCCTATCGGAACATCAAGGAGACAATTGTGGCGCTTGTCCCCATCACGCTCACGATCGCAACGGTGCTCGGCTTCATCTCGATGTCGGGCATCAATCTGAATCTCGTCACCGCCATTCTCTCGAGCATCGTGATCGGCGTGGGAATCGATTACGCCATTCACTACATCGCAGCCATCAACAACGCACGGCCGCAAGGCGATGGCTACGTGCTGCGCGCCATCGACCGCGCTGGACGGCCGATCGTCGCGAATGCCCTCGGGATTGCCGTCGCAATGACGGCCCTGTGGGTCTCGCCGCTCAAGGTCCACTCGCAAGTATCCATGATCATGTGGGTCGCGATGATCACCAGCGCACTCACCGCCCTCGTGGTGATCCCGATGTTCCTGCCTCGAAACGCGTTCCAAGCGCCGTCTGCGGCTCCTCAGGACATCTCGGCTTGACGAGCTTCAGGGGATCATTACTTCGCAATAGCTGACCGCGGTATTGATTGGATCCGCAGCGTCTCGATGGCCGCCCAGAGCAGCACGGCCAAGACCACCAGCGCTGGCGCCACGATGCCGATTCCCATAGCGCCGACCAGGAGACCAATGCCGCCGGACAGCACCGCCACTCCAACATTGGCTGCGGCGATTTCGTAGCCAACGGCCCAAGGGGTAAAGCCCGCGCCGAACCGTTGCGGTGTGAGGAGCACTTCGAGCGGAAACACGAACCCGTGGGACAGGCCCGAAGCAACAAGGCCGACGATGCCGAGCCACGGTGTCGGAGCGATCCACAAGAGCGCGAGGCTGGCAACCGTCCCAATGGCTGACATGGTGAGCATTCGGTTGGGCTCGATGCGGTTCCCGAAGATCCCGAGTGCTGCCCGCCCCGCGGTCACCCCTCCCCAATACGCCGCAACGGCAACTCCGGCAACTCCAGTACTGATCCCGCGACCCTCGGTGAGCAGGCTGTAGGACCATGCTCCCGTGCCGGCGGCTATTCCGGCGTACAGGAAGAAGACGGTCAGCGAAAGCGCGAGGACGAGACCGTTCTGCCCCACGGACGGCCTTGGGCCACTCTCCCGCTCGTTCGATTCGAGAGCGTTCACCGTCGCCATGAATGCGAGCGCAAGAATCAGCTCGGCAACGGCGAGGGCCAAGAAGGCGACTCGCCACGACCAGCCGACCGAGATGAGCAATGTCACGAGGAGCGGCCCGAGCGTGGAACCGATTCCGAAGCCGGTGTGAATGATGCCCATCGCTCGGGCTCCCCGGTGAACGGCGACGTACGTGTTCACGCCGGCGTCCAGCAGGCCACCGGCGAGCCCCACCATGAACGCGGCAACAAGGAACGGAAACCACGCAGAGCTTGTGGCAAAGACCGCAAGGCTCGCTGCCGCGGCCAATGATGCAGCCACGAGCAGAGGACCGGTTGAGAAACGCCGGGTCAGTTCTCCGCTTGCGAGGGTCGAGACCGTGTATCCCGCACCGTACGCGAACGTGATGAAACCGAGATCGGCGAGGACCCTTCCCAGATCGTCGGCCGCCGAAGGCCAGGCGACGCCCATGGCCGCCATCGGCATTCCGAGCAACACGAAGCTGGCCGCCATCACGGCGAACACACGATTCCTGGGGTTCACACCTGAAGCCTAGGAAGGGCCCGGTGTGCCGGATACGTCTGGTCAGGCAGGCGGTGGGATCACTTGCGGCAACGGTTCGGTCTCCCAGGTGCCGTAATCGGCCTCAACCGTGACGTCGGCCGCTGTGACCGCGTCGAGGATCCACTCGTTGGCGGCCAAGGAGATCAACCGCTGCTCTATGAGAAGCTGAGCCTCTTGAACCTCTTCAGCGGTCGCGACTGTCCGGCTCTCGACAACGATGACGTGGTATCCGAACTCCGTTGCAATCGGACCCGTGACCTCACCGACCGGCGCCTCGGCGGCGGCAGCAGCGAACTCGGGTACGTACGTTGCCGCGTAATTGCACCCCAACGAACCTCCGCCGGGTCCAGTGCCGGTATCGATCGACACCTCGGTCGCCACCGCAGCGAAGTCTTCACCGGAGTCGAGGCGCTCGATGACGGCCGACGCCTCGTCCTCGGTCTCCACAAGGATGTGCGCAGCACAGACCTCCGTGAATTCGAGAGGAGCCTCTTCGGGTGTCGGCACCTCAATCGTCGGCGTCACCGCCAGGACCACGGCATCCTCGATGAGATAACGATTCGCGACCATGGTGAGCACCTCTTCCGAAGCGTTCTGGGCCTCCATGAATCCTTCGAGGTCACCGGCGTAGCCGGCGTCGAACAGAATCGTCTCGACCTCAGCCTCGGTCTCCTCTTCGGTGGGGGCGAAACCGAGGTCGCTCGCTGCTCGCTGCTCGACTGCGGTCCATTGGATGAGCGTCCCGAGGTACTGCGCTGTCTGTGCCTCGGTGAGGTCTTCGTCGACTTCGTAGAAGAGCCCGTCGATGTCTCCCGAGGTGATTTCAGTTCCATTGACCGTTGCCGCTGTGGTTGACGACCCGCCGCAGGCGGCAAGCACAAGACCGAGAGCCGCAATCAATACAAACAGACGCTTCATGGGATTCCTTCGTAGAAGTCAGTGTCGGTGAGGCTAGGGACCGAATCCGCGAAACCAGCGCGCTGAGTCTGAGAAACTCCTCAGAATCCTGCACGATTCCGCGCACTAGTCAATTCGGGCTAGTGCGGTTGTGTCATTTCACAACCATTCTCTGGGAACAGCGACCAGGCGCCGATATTGGTTGGAAGGCCACCGCCAGGACGGTGGGCTCCACAGACGAGGGGCGGCAGAGATGCGAATGCGCGATCAGTTGATCGTGATCATTGCGGTGACGTTCGCGACCGTTGCAGTGGCGGCCAACGTATTCGCCCAGATCCGCGCCGAAGATCGGCGGGACGAGAACGAACGCGTGGCGGCTGCAGCCTCCTGGGCACAGCCGCTCCTACCGACCACGACGATCGCATCGACGACCACCCAACCCGCTCCCACGACCATCGCATCAATGACCACCCAACCGGCAGAAGAACCCTCAACGGCCGGCGCGACCGAGCCGGTCACCGAGGTCACCTCACCGGCTCCTGACCAGGACAAGGAGAACTGCATCCCCCCCGGCCAGGTAGACCGGGACAAACCCGTTCCCCCAGGCCAGGACCGAGACCGGTGCGTTCCACCCGGTCAGGCAAAGGACAAGGACACACCGCCCGGCCAGGACAAAGACAAGGACAAGGACAAGGACACGCCGCCCGGCCAGGACAAAGACAAGGACAAGGACAAGGACAACGACTGACACCTCCGACGGGATCTTCCGTCACCCGGTCATAATGGGAGACACCCCAATCTGATCGGAGACACCTCCATGTACCAGGCATCCGCGGATCGGTACGACCAGATGCCCTTTGCTCGATGCGGTCGCAGCGGCCTCGACCTACCCAAGATCGCGCTCGGACTTTGGCAGAACTTCGGGAGCTTGACCCCCTTCGAACCGGCGCGGCAGATGGTGCTGCGCTCGTTCGACCACGGGATCACACACTTCGACCTCGCCAACAACTACGGACCCGAATACGGAACCGCTGAGGACAACTTCGGTCGAATCATGGCAGCCGACCTTCGGCCGTATCGCGATGAGTTGATCCTCTCCACCAAGGCCGGATACGACATGTGGCCCGGTCCCTACGGGCAGGGAGGCGGGAGCCGCAAGTACATGCTCGCAAGCCTCGACCAGAGCCTCGCGCGTATGGCCGTCGACTACGTCGACATCTTCTACTCGCACCGTTTCGACCCCACAACGCCGCTTGAGGAGACGATGGGAGCTCTGACCACCGCTATCCAGAAGGGCAAGGCGCTGTACGTCGGAATCTCCTCATACGGTCCCGCCGCCACGGCGGAGGCAGCGGCCATCCTCCGAGACTCGGGGACACCCTGCCTGATCCACCAGCCGTCCTACTCAATGCTGAATCGCTGGATCGAGAGTGGTCTGCTCGACGTGACCGAAGAGGAGGGCATCGGGGTGATTGTCTTTTCGCCGCTTGGCCAGGGGATGCTGACGGGCAGGTACCTCAACGGTGTGCCCGCGGACTCGCGTGCCGCAGAGGGTGCCACGCTCTCGAGAGGCTTCGTCTCCGAGGAGAACCTCGCACGAGTGCGCGCCCTGAATGAGATCGCGGAAGCTCGGGGCCAAACGCTTGCTCAGATGGCAATCGCATGGACACTACGCGACCCGCGCGTGACAACTGCGCTCGTTGGCGCGAGTCGTTGGCCTCAGATAGAGGACAGTCTCGGAGCACTCGACAACCTGGGATTCACGGCCGAAGAGCTTGCCGAGATTGACCGGTACGCGATCGAGAGCGGGATCAATCTCTGGGAAACGTCGAGGCGGGAAGGCTGAAGCCGGGGAAGGCAGTGCGGTTGATCCGGCTCGATCCTGTGCGACGTGCCACCTTCGTGCGGCGACGAGCCGCTAGGAGCCACTCGCCCCGCCGGAGTTCTGTCGCGCCGTCGTTGGCGGCGAAGCCGGTCCCCCTTCTCCGTTCCCGTCAGGTTCGGGGGTTCCGCTCCCACCCTCCTGCGCTCCGGTATCGGAGTTGCCGTTCGGTGGCAGCGGCGCTGATTGGCTGTTCGCACCGTTGCCGTCCTGAGGTCTTTCTTCCTCGCCATCTCCTGACCCCGATGACCCGGGCACCGAAGTAGCTGGGGATCCTTCGCCGGGGGTGCTCTGCCCTCCGCTCGGACCCACGTTCCCAGGATCTCGGTCGGGCGTGTCCTGGCGACCGGATTGCGGTGACTCCTCAAGCTCTCTCGCACCCGACTCCAGTTCGTCCTGTTGGCGGAGGCGTTCTCGAATGCTCTCCAACCGAGGTCGCAGAAGGCGGTCTTCCGTCAAGCCTGATGTTGCGGCCTCAGCACGCTCGACGGCGCGGGTGATCTCGACGATCGGAGCCCCCCGAATCACAAGGTGCTCAGCTTCTTCGACACGATGCGTGGCTGCGATATCGTCGTCGACAAATGCGCGGACTCGTTCGGTGACTTGCTTGACCGGGTAAAGGAATTCGCCGGGCACGGCGTCCTCGGCGGCGACGGCCATCCCGACCGGTGCGACAACCACAGCAAATGCTGCGGCTGCGCCCGCGATGCGGCGACGCAGCGCAAACCCTGTGGGAACCGGTACTGGCGGGGCCGTGCGTATCGCCGTACTCATCTCGGTGATATGCCGTTCCTTGGTCCCTTCATTGACTTCGGTGCGATAGGCGGCGGAGAGTCGTTCCAGAGCGTCTTGATCGGCCATCACGCACCCCCCTCATCGGTCGCTTCGAGCAACGCCCGAAGACGCCGCTCAGCGCGACGGGCTGCTGCGTACACGGCGACCCGGTTGCCGCCCACAACGTCGGCGATCTCGTTGCCGTCCATGCCCACAACGTGCCGAAGTACGAGGATCGTGCGCTGATTGGGCGTCAGTTGCGCCATCGCAGCCGCGAGGTCCGGGTCGGTGTCAAAACCTGGTGGGAGTTCCGGTTCGACACCGACCTCAGGGACCGTCGCAGCGAGATGTTCGGGGCGGCGGGACTTGCGCCGCAATTCGTCAAGACAGGTGAATCGGACACTGCGGAACAGCCACGCCCGAAGGGAGCGGCCGTCGCCCCTGATCTTTGGAGCAGCTTGGACGAGTTCGAGGAACGCCTGTTGCACCGCGTCTTCTGCGAAGCGCTGATCGTGCACCATGCCGTTGGCGAAGGACGCCAGGGGGTCGGCGGTGCACCGATATGCCGCTGCAAAGGCCGTTTCGCTTCGGGCTCGGATTCCGTTCATGATCTCATCCAGTTCCGGGTATTCGCTCACATGCCTCTCAACCGCCTCGACTACGTGAACAGAGCAGAGAAGGGCCCATACATGTAGGCCAACACCCGCTGCATCAAGGCGCGAAGGTACTCGCCTTCGCCACTACCGTCGGCGAACACGGCAAGGCGCCTCATGATGCGTTCTTGCATCTCGGCGCGATTCGTTTCGCGGAGCTGCTCACACTCGGCATCGGTACCGACACATGCATTATCATTCGATCGGATCTGATCCCGATCGCGCTCTGGGGCCCGCTCCTGATCGGCAGCGCACTCCTGGTCCGTGCCGAGGCATTCACCGTCGTGCTCCCGTACCTGCAGTTCCTCACGGGCCTGGGTGCGTGTTTGCATACCTTCACCATCATTCGAGCGGCTCTGGTCCCGCTCGCGAGCCTGGATCTGCTCCTGGTCGGCAGCGCACTCCTTGTCCGTGCCGAGGCATTCACCGTCGTGCTCCCGAACCTGAATCTCCTCGCGGGCCTGGGTGCGCGTTTGTGCGGCTTCGCAGTCGGAATCCGGATCACCCGCCTGGCAAGCGGGCTCCTGAACCTGGACGCTGTTGTTTTCCTGTGTCTGGGCCATCACCGTGTCGGCGTTCTGCGAGCCCTCACCGGCCTTCGCACCGGTTCCGGCGATCGCGGCCGTGGCCGTGATCAGCGAGAACACCATGATGAGGCTCGTG
>Ga0272442_10008986_pt1 | contig 12559 bp, 6 predicted proteins | sample SSMForm2O_FD_200262 | JGI IMG/M metagenome (GOLD analysis project Ga0272442, IMG submission 200262) | Marine sediment archaeal communities from Little Sippewissett salt marsh, Falmouth, MA, United States - SSM-Form-2O | ecosystem: Environmental > Aquatic > Marine > Wetlands > Sediment ... | reverse complement strand
TATTATGCTGGCATTGAAAACAGTTCTTGCGGATGCGGATTCCGTGCCGGTGATGGTTTTTGATGAAATTGATACGGGGATTTCGGGTCGGATTGCCCGTGTTGTCGGCAAAAAACTGAAAACCGTTTCCGCCAAACGGCAGATCGTATGTATCACACATCTTGCACAGATTGCATCCATGGGCGATATTCATTTTTCAGTTCAGAAAAAAGTGTCCGGCAATGAGACACGCACCATTGTGGTACCGGTACAGGAAAGTGACCGGGTGATGGAAATCGCCAAATTGCTGGGTGGTGAAACCGTGACGGAATCCGTGATTCAGAACGCACGGGAACTGCTCAACTCAGAGGCCCTGTAATGGATGTTTTTATGGATAAGCTGGTGGTTACCGGCGGTACGCCTCTGAATGGCACTGCCAAAATCAGCGGATCCAAGAATGCCGTGCTGCCCATTATGACGGCGTCCCTGCTGGCGCCCGGCCGGTACACACTGACAAATGTACCGGATCTGCGTGATGTCCGGACCATGGGCAAACTCCTGGAAAGCATTGGCGCCACAACCCGGTACACACAGAATCAGATCCGGATTGAGGTGAACGGATGCCGCAATCATGAAGCACCCTATAATCTGGTTAAAACAATGCGTGCATCCATTTATGTTCTCGGCCCGTTGCTGGCCAGGTTTGGTGAAGCCCGTGTATCCCTGCCAGGCGGATGTGCCTGGGGGCCCCGTCCTGTCAACCTGCATATCGATGGATTGAAGCGCATGGGAGCATCCATCGACATTGTGGAAGGATACATTGTCGCACGATCCCGCCGGCTGCACGGGGCCAGGATACCATTCGATGTGCCCAGTGTGGGGGCAACGGCCCAGCTTCTTATGGCGGCTGTTACAGCCAGGGGATCAACCGTTCTTGAAAATGCCGCCAGAGAACCCGAAATCACTTCACTTGCGCAATTCCTTGTCAGTATGGGTGCCAGAATCGCGGGTATCGGAACGGATCATCTGAATATCGAAGGCGTGGATTCCCTGTCAGCGGCAGATGCGGTTATCATTCCGGATCGGATTGAAACCGGTACGTTTCTGATTGCCGGACATCTGACCGGCGGGAAAATACGTCTGGAAAACGCCCAACCGGAACATAATACGGCTGTTCTGGACAAGCTTGAGCAAAGCGGTGCCCGCATTTCTACGGGGGATGACTGGATTGAGCTGCAATCGGATCATAAAATCAGGCCCGTGAATATTACAACAGCAGTATTTCCCGGTTTTCCCACCGATATGCAGGCCCAGTGGATGGCGCTCATGACCATGGCCCGGGGCACTTCCCTGATTACGGATGCCATTTTTATCGACCGTTTCACCCATGTGGCGGAACTGCAGCGTATGGGTGCGGAGATTATACTGGATCATAACACTGCCGTGATCAAGGGTGTGCGGCAGCTTACTGGCGCTCCGGTCATGTCAACGGATCTCAGGGCCAGTGCTTCTCTGATACTCGCCGCCCTGGTGGCCCGGGGAAAAACAGACATTTCCCGCGTTTATCACATAGATCGCGGATATGAGCGAATCGAGGAAAAACTGAAACAACTGGGCGCCGATATCCGGCGTGATGTGGAAAAACTGATTACATGACAGGAAACAGGCAGACATGACGGATTTCGTACATCTGCACAATCACACCCATTACAGTCTTCTGGACGGGTTGTGCCGTATCGGTGAAATGGTGGATCTGGCACACAAGTATAAAATGCCGGCGGTGGCCATCACGGATCATGGCAATATGTTCGGGGCCATCCAGTTCTACAAAAAAGCGCTTAATGCGGGAATCAAACCCATTATCGGCCTTGAAACATATGTCGCGCCCAAATCCCGGTTTGATAAATCCGGTGCAGGCAAGGGGGGGGCCGAAACCAGTCATCATCTGGTTCTTCTTGCGCGCAACCTGGATGGATACAGGAATCTGATGAAGCTCAGTTCCATTGCATTTCTGGAGGGATTCTATTACAGGCCGCGCATTGACAAGGAGATACTGGCATCGCATGCCGAAGGACTTGTTGCCATGTCCAGCTGCATCAAAGGTGAAATCCCGTATAAAATCATTCAAGACGATCCTGAAGGCGCCAGAGCCGCCGCTTCTTTTTACAAGGACCTTTTTGGAGAACATTTTTATCTGGAACTGCAAAACCACGGCCTTGAAGAGGAAATAAAAGCGATCAAAGGTCTGACGGCTTTATCCCGGTCCATGGATATTCCGCTGGTGGCCACAAACGATACCCATTATTTAAAGCGGGAGCATGCCGAAGCCCATGATGTACTTCTGTGTGTACAAACGGGAAAAGATCTGGACGATCCCCGCAGACTGAAATTTTCATCCGACGAAATCTATTTTAAATCCCCCGAAGAAATGGCAAGTGTTTTCAGTGAATTTCCAGATGCGCTGAAGAACACCATTGAAATCGCCGAGAAATGCCACCTGGTTCTGAATTTTGACACACTGCATCTGCCAAAATATCAGATACCTCCTGAAGAGGGGGTCTATTCTCTGGACGAATACCTTGAAAAAAAGGCGTGGGAAGGTCTTGTAAAGCGGTACCCAAGTGTCACGCCTGAACTGGAGAACCGGCTGAAATACGAACTGGGTATCATCCATAAAATGGGATTTGCCGGCTATTTCCTGATTGTGATGGATTTTATCTGTTATGCCAAAAGCCATGACATCCCTGTGGGACCGGGACGCGGGTCCGCAGCCGGAAGTCTGGTATCCTATGCCCTTGGAATTACGGATATCGATCCCATGCGGTATCATTTGCTGTTTGAGCGGTTTCTCAACCCGGATCGGATTTCCATGCCCGATATTGATATCGACTTTTGCTACGAACAGCGGGATCATGTCATTCAATATGTCAATAAAAAATATGGCGGTGAAAAAAATGTCACCCAGATAATTACTTTTGGAAGGATGAATGCCAGGGCAGTGGTCCGGGATGTGGGTCGGGTGATGAATATTTCATACGGTGAAGTAGACCGGATTGCCAAGGCCATTCCATTCAATACACCGCTTGAAAAAGCCTATCAGACTGTATCGGAATTCCGCGATCTGGTTGATGCGAATCCGGTCTATACCAAATTGCTGGAGCATGCGAAAGTCCTGGAGGGATTGACACGGCATGCGTCAACCCATGCGGCGGGTGTTGTAATCGCCCCGGAAGAACTGACCAATTCCGTTCCGCTTTACAAGCAGAGCCAGGGAGATATCACTACACAGTATGATATGAAATCATTGAAGTCTGTGGGTCTTTTGAAAATGGATTTTCTGGGGCTGAGAACGCTGACCGTCATTGACCACACCATAAAAAATCTGAAAAAACGGAATATCGATATCAATATCACTCATCTTCCTCTGGATGATGAAAAAACATTCAGTATTTTTGCCCGGGGTGAGACCATCGGTATTTTTCAGTTCGAATCCAGCGGCATGCGCGAATATCTTCGCCAGCTTAAGCCCACGTGCATTGAAGATCTCATCGCCATGAATGCCCTTTATCGTCCGGGTCCCATGGAAAATATTCCTGATTTTATTGACAGGAAACACGGAAAAACCAAAATTACGTATCTGCATCCACGTCTTGAACCGATTCTTGAGGAAACATATGGTATCATTGTTTATCAGGAACAGGTCATGCAGATTGCGAGTGAAATGGGCGGATTCACTCTGGGTGAAGCGGATTTGCTTCGAAGCGCCATGAGTAAAAAGGACATGACGCTCATGCAGGAGCTCCGCAGCAAGTTTTTGTCCGGCGCAGAAGAAAAATCGGTTGACGCACAAATTGCCCAGCAGGTCTTTGACCTGATGGACAAGTTTGCTGGGTACGGATTTAATAAATCGCATGCTGCCAGCTACTCGATTATCGCATATCAGACCGCCTTTCTGAAAGCCCATTATCCCGATGAATTCATGGCTGCGAACCTGACCAGTGAAATGAACAACACGGATCGTATTGTGATTCTGAGTGAAGAATGCCGCAGGATGGGCATTGAGGTCATGCATCCGGATATCAACAAGGGATTTGTCGAATTTGTCCCTGCAGACGGCGGCATTTATTTCGGACTCGGCGCCATCAAAAATGTGGGCAAATCCGCCATAGAATCCATCCTGGCAGCGAGAACGAAATGCGGCATTTTCAAAACCCTGTTTGACCTGGGTGAAAGTGTCAACCTGAGGCAGGTGAACAAGAAGGTTTTTGAAAGTCTGATTCAGTGCGGCGCCATGGACAGTCTTGAAGGTACCCGTGCGCAGAAAATGGCCATTCTGCCAAAAACCCTGCAGGTGGCACAATCCGCACAGGCATCGGTCAATGCGGATCAGACGTCCATTTTCAGTGATGAGACAGTTGAGACCAGGCTTTTCCCCGAACTTCCGGATGTGCCTCCATGGTCACAGGCGGAAAGACTCAAGCGGGAAAAGGAGCTGCTGGGTTTTTATGTATCAGGTCACCCGCTTATGAAATACAAAGATGAGGTGGAGGCATTCGCAAGGCCAAAAACAGCCGGTCTCAATGATATATCCACAGGCCAGCAGGTTCGTCTTTGCGGTATTATTACGGAAGTCAGTACCAGACAGGACCGGAAGAACAATACCATGGCATTTTTTCACCTCGAAGATTTTTCCGGTTCCGTGCGAATCCTGGCCTTTTCGGACATGTATGAAAAATACCAGAACCTGATTCAACAGGAAAACATGGTGGTTGTTACCGGAAAAATGGATCGCAGGGGGGAAGGAGACAGCGGCACGGTCATACTCTGTGAAATGATACCTCTTGAACAGGCGAGACAACTGTATACCCAGGGGATTTTTGTCCGCATCGATCAGAAGCTCCAGAACGATGAGAATATTGACCGTGCAAAAAGGCTTTTTCAGCATTCACCCGGTGAATGTTCCGTCTATATGAATCTGGTGACCGGAGAAGGCGATCATTATTTGTTGAAATCCAAACGATACAAAGTACGGCCGACACCCAAGCTGGTTGAAGATCTGCGGGATGTGTTCGGGAAGGACAACGTATGTATTCAGGGATGAGATTCCCCGGATCGTATTCAGAGAATGCGTTGTCAGGAAGGCATGGTCAGAGAATATCCATCAACCGGCATTTGATGAATATCGGCACCGGTCACTCTGTTCGGACCGTTACGGCATCATGGCAAACAGCGGCCAGAGGACAGTATAATTTTTTTCATTGTTGATACTTGTTACTATTTTAAGTATAATTAACAATGGTCTGAAAAGGCCATGACTGTGAGATAACCGCATAAATGAAGGATGATTCAATGCCCGAGCCCCTTCTTTTTGAGAAAAGTTCACCCGGACGCAGGGGTTTTTCACTGCCCCCGATGGATGTCGCAGAAAAATCCCGGGATTCCATTTTACCCCGTGAATTTCTCCGGGAACATGGTCCGTCACTTCCCGAAATGAGCGAACCCGATGTGATGCGGCACTATATCCGTCTTTCGGTCATGAATCATCATGTGGACAAGGGATTTTATCCTCTGGGTTCATGTACCATGAAATACAATCCCAAAGTTGGAGAAATTCTGTCCGGGCTGGAGGGTTTCTCACAGATACATCCCCTCCAATCTGAAGAGACGGTGCAGGGTGCCATGACGTTGATGGAAGAGCTGGCCGCCTATCTCTGTGAAATCAGCGGCCTTGATGCAGTCACGCTTCAGCCCGCAGCAGGTGCGCATGGCGAGATGACAGGAATTAAAATCATGCGGGCCTATCATGAATCGAAAGGGAATCCGAGAAAAAAAATTATTCTTCCGGATTCGGCACATGGTACCAATCCGGCAAGCGCCACGATTTCCGGTTATGAAACCGTTCAGATCAGATCCGGCGCCGATGGTCTGGTTGATCTTGAAGAATTAAAAAGACATCTGGATGAAGAAACGGCCGGCTTTATGCTGACCAACCCCAACACACTGGGCCTCTTTGAATCACAGGTAATGGAAATTTCCGGAATGGTCCACGATGCAGGGGCATTGTTTTACATGGATGGCGCCAATCTGAACGCGTTGCTGGGACTGGCACGTCCCGGAGATATGGGATTTGATATTGTCCATTTTAATCTGCATAAGACTTTTTCCGCGCCGCACGGAGGAGGGGGACCGGGAAGCGGTCCTGTCGGCGTTGTTTCACGGCTGGCGCCTTTTCTGCCTGATCCCCGTCTGACGAGAACGGAGAAAGGACTCCGGTGGGAGGACGGCCACGACATTTCCGTCGGTAAAATCCATGGATTTTATGGCAATTTCGGTGTCATGATTCGCGCATATGTTTATATCAGAATGCTGGGCCCGGAAGGTCTCAGACAGGTCAGCCGCGATGCCATCATCAACGCAAACTATCTGATGAGAAAACTCGAAAAATACTTTGAACTGCCTCACCAGCAGCATCACATGCATGAATTTGTTCTGTCCGGCAACCGTCAGAAATCCCGGGGGGTACGGACGCTGGACATTGCAAAACGTCTTCTGGATTTCAATTTCCACGCTCCGACCATCTATTTTCCGCTCATTGTGCAGGAAGCCATGATGATTGAACCAACGGAATGCGAATCAAAAGAGACGCTGGATGCCTTTGCCGAAAAAATGTTCGAGATTGCGGAGGAAGTAAATGAGAATCCCGAGTGTCTGAAGGAAGCTCCGGTGACAACTCCGGTCGGACGTCTGGATGAAGGTTTGGCTGCCAGGAAACTGAATGTCAAGTATTTGTTATCTTGAAGCGAGTCACTATGCCGCTTGAGCCCGAAGATGTGGAAATACGTGACCTGGTACTTGTGGTTGATGATGAACCCAACAGCCGTCTTTTGCTGAAAACATATCTTTCATCGGCCGGATATGATGTCATCACCGCAAGTACTGGGGAAGAAGCGCTGGAGATCGCGTCGAAACTGACTCCCAGTGTCATTATACTGGATATTATGCTTCCCAAGATCAGCGGGTATGATGTATGCAAAAAACTCAAATCATCAAAGACAACAGGTTTCATCCCGGTAATTCTTGTCACGGCACTCCGGGGAACCCAGGAAAGGGTACAGGGCACGGAGGCAGGCGCCGATGATTTTATCAGCAAACCATTCAACCGTGTCGAGCTCCTTACGCGCGTCAAATCACTGCTTCGGATAAAACGACTTCATGAAACACTGCAGTACAAAGTCAAGGAACTGCAAAAAACACAAAGCAAGCTCAGGCAGATGGCCGTGACGGACGGACTCACCGGGCTGAATAATTACCGTGCTTTCAAACATCAGCTTCATCTGGAAATATCGAGATCCAGAAGATTTGATCTGCCCGTTTCACTCCTCATGATGGATATTGATTATTTTAAGACATACAATGACGAATGCGGTCATCCCAATGGAGACAAGGTTCTCAAAAAATTTGCGAAAATTATCCAGGGCAATGTCAGAGAAGTTGATTTTCCAACACGGTATGGCGGAGAAGAGTTTGCCGTCATTCTTCCGGGTACGGATAAGAAATCTGCGGTGATCGTGGCTGAAAAATTGCGGAAACTCGTGGAACAGACTGCATTTCCCCATGTATCTAAAGTACCCGAAAGGAAAATCACAATCAGCCTGGGTGTGGCCAGTTTTCCTGTCGATGCGGACGGTGAAGATCAACTGATCGAACTGGCAGACAAAGCGCTGTACCAGGCCAAACGAAACGGCCGAAACCGGACTGCTGTTGTACGGGATAAAACCAGCCCGGCATAAACAGGGAAGAGGATGCACACATCTGTCCATAAAAACATTTTTCAAAGTACCATCTTCAGGAAGACTCTGATTGTTTTGTTCCTGTCTCTGGCGGTTTCCACACTGATTGCATGGCAGTGGTTCAGGCCAAGATCCACACTGGATGTGCGTACGGAAATGGCGGCTCTCATTCAGGAACGTACCGATATGCTTGCACGGTACGTGAATACCAGAATTACCGAGTCCGTCCTCAGTCCGGTAATGACATTGCCCTTACCCCCGGACTTGTCGGAAGACGCTCTGCGGCGCGCTGGAAACGCATGGCTGGAATCCCATCGCACTTTTGCATCCGTTGCCTTCTGGCTGAAGGGAAAGCGTCTGCCGGTACGTGTCGTGCGTGATTCTTTCTGGATGGAACCGGATATTCAGTCATTGCCCGCTTCGGATCGACAGCATGTTTTTCAATTTATCATCAATGACACAGACCGGCCGGCCGGGAACTGTGAATTGCCAGTGATTACCCGGCATATGAAAACAGAATCCGGTTCTGAGTCCTTTATCAATGTCTGCGCACCATCTCATGACCAGTATGAGCTCGAGGCAATCACGGCAGTGAGCCGTTTTCCGGACATTCTGGGATCTCATCTGCTGACGGAACTGGAATCACTGCTTATTACAGATGAAAACCATGACATTCTGGTGGATATCGGTCCGGCGTCCGGTATTTTGCACAAGGCCATTCCGGAGAACCATGTTTACTGGGCGGACGGCTGGGGATTTCTGAAAACATCCCTGGATCATGACCTTTGGGCGCTGATGTATGCGCAACGTTTTTATATTGTTCCTCCGGAATCGGTCTGGACACTGGAGAAACGCATTTTCATGATTGGCACAGCGTTGATCATCATGATACTCTCTACCATCATTCTGGCGCTCTGGATTGACAGGCCGCTTCAGCGTTTTCTGAATGCCGCCACGGATGTGGGCCGGGGTAATTTCAGGAAACTGATCCCCCCCCAGGAAGACGACCGGCTTGCCCGGTTGGCCCAGATATTCAATTATATGGCCAAAGAGATGCACCAGATGCAGAAAATCAATGTGGGTGAAATTATCAGTGAAAAAATCAAAACGGAAACCATTATCCGGTATATTGCCGATGCTGTCATCGTCACCGATCCGGCCAACCGGGTAATTCTGGTGAATCAGGTGGCCGCTCAATGGTTTGATTTAAATGAATTTAAAGTCAGAAACGAACCCGTTCGAAAATGCATCAAGAACAAACAGCTCATTGATTTGATTGAAGAAGTCAAAAACGGCAAGCATCACAGTACAGCGGATTTGTCGCTGCGGGTCATGTCCACAAACGATGAAAAAATGCTGCAGGCGCATGCATCGCGTGTGCAGGACCAGGACCGGCGTATGATCGGTATTGTCACCGTGCTGCGTGATGTCACCAAAGAGCGGCAGGTGGACCGGTTAAAAACCGATCTGGTTTCCATGGTTGCTCATGAACTGAAGTCGCCGCTGACATCCATTTACGGTTTCAGCGAACTGCTGACAGAGTTAAATTTGAAAAATATTCAGGCCAGAGAATATGCGCAGGTGATACAGAGCGAATCCAGCCGTCTGACCGAGCTTGTCAACAAATTTCTGGATCTGTCCAAACTGGAACAGGGCAGAACGGAATTGCATAAAGCACCAATGGATCTGCGCCAGGTTGTGGAGAGGCAGGTGCGTAACCTGCAGCCTCAGGCTGAAAACAAGAATATCCGGATCTCGATAAATATCCCGGAAACACTTTCCATGGCATATGGTGATCCCCATTTGATTGAGCAGGTGATGCTGAATCTTATCAGCAACGCCCTGAAATACAGTCCGTATAATGCCAAGGTCGGGATTGAAATCACGGAGCAGCATCATCATTTTGATATCAACATCATTGATAATGGTTATGGAATTCCCAAAGAGGATCTTCCTTTTATTTTTGACAAATTTTACCGGGTCAGCGAATCAGAATCCCGTGAAGAGGCCGATGGATCGGGTTTGGGGCTGGCGCTTGTCAAGGAGATTGTGGAACGACACGGAGGAACCATTCAGGTCAACAGCAAGCAGGGAGTGGGATCGGTATTTTCATTTACACTGACCAAAGTACATACCGGACAGGATCAGCCGGAGAAAGAAAAGAACAGCATTTTAAAAAATGAACAGCACAACCTATAAAAAAACCATATTCATTATTGATAAACGCGAGGATATCCATCAACAGATCAACAGGGCTCTCGAAGAACGACCCTATCAGGTCGTGACATTTGTTTCCGGTAAAGAGGCCTTGTATGCCGTTTATCACATGCAACCGGATCTTATTATCTGCGGTATGGAAACAGAGGATCTGGATGGAAAAACCCTTTTTTATCAGATTACCACCGATCCCGCATTCAAGGATTTTCAGCATACGCCGTTTCTGCTTTTTTCCGATGCAGAGGCCCGGTCAAGGTATCCCAAGGAATTTTACGATCTGGGATTGCGGGGATGGTTTACATATCCGTTCGGTGATCATGAAATTCAGGAGTTGATAGAAAATACCATCCATTCTCATGAAGTACTGCTGCAAAAGCAGGAACTGGAACAGGAAGTCCGGCGATCAGAGTACAGGTACCGTGACCTGCTGGAAAACGCCAATGATTTTCTTTTTACCCTGGAAGATAACGGACACTTTTCCTATCTGAACAACCGGTTTACCCCTCTGACAGGGTTTGAAAAAGAGGGATGGCTGGGCAAAGATTTTCTGGCCCTGATACATCCTGATGACAGGGACAAAGCGCTGCAGCATTATCAGATGGCCCATCATGGCCGTGCGCGAATATTCGAGGCACGCATTCTTGCGCACAACAAAAGGACGCCGACCCTGTCGTTCAGTATTACGCCCATATTCAAGCACGGAAAAATTGTTGGATCGATGGGAATCGGCAGAGATGAGACCGAACAGAAAAAAATGGAAAAAGAGATTCTTGAATTAAAGAATTTCAATGAGAGTATCATCCAAAGTATGGAAGCCGGTCTGCTGACAGTGGATCTTGAGGGACGGATTACTTCACTGAACACAGGTGCTGAGAAAATACTTGAATGCCAGAGCAGCCAGGTATGCGGCAAATATCTGACATCTGTACTGGCGGCCGAGGAAGCCAAGACACTGATCTCCGATCCGCCTGTGCCGGGCTCCAGGCGTTTCAGCCGTGAAACGACCCTGACCGTGCAATCCGGACGCAAGATCAATATCGGTTTTACAACCACCGATCGTATCGATAATCAGGGATACAAAGTTGGTACCATTGTTTCTTTTCGTGATATTACCGAACTCAAACAGATGCAGAGTGAGGTCATCCGCATGGATCGTCTGGCCTCACTGGGCGTTCTGGCTTCGGGCATTGCCCATGAAATTAAAAATCCCCTTGCCGGGATCAAGACAATGGCCCAGGCCTGTGAAGAAGAATTCAACGGGACGGATCCGCGAAAGGAGTATCTGACCCGAATCATCCGTCAGGTCAATCGTCTGGATGACTTGCTGAAAACATTTTTTGCGTTTGCCAGACCCAGGCCGCCCAACCGGAAACAACATACCCTGAATGAGATCGTTCACGAAGTGCTGAATCTGGTTCAGAAAAAAATGTCCACCAGCGGAATTCGATATCATGAAGACATACCTGCAGAACTTCCGTCTGTGATGGTGGATGGTCAGCAAATTCAGCAGGTTCTTCTGAATTTGATTCTCAATGCCATCGATGCCATGCCCCGGGGCGGAAGACTGGAACTGGCAGCCCGGGTTCCGGATGACGGACAGCGGGATCAAATACATGCCGCACTGTCACAAAAAGACAAGAACATTGTTCAGATTTTCATCAGAGACAGCGGCACAGGAATTCCGGAAGACAAACTGGAAAATATATTTGATCCCTTTTTTACAACCAAATCCCACGGTATGGGATTGGGTCTTTCCATCGTGCACCGCATTATTCTGGAACATCAGGGGGATATCCGGGTTGAAAGTGAGGTGGAAAACGGGACCACCTTTACAATCACATTACCATCGGGAGAAGGAGTATGATGAAACCCAAGATTTTAATTGTGGAAGATAATGAAGATCTGTTGTTCAGCCTGTCGAAGGTGCTTCAAAAAGAAAACTATGATATCATCACGGCGACCAACGGAGAAGAGGCCATTGAAATCGCACACAAGGAAATTTTTGATCTTGCTTTGCTCGATCTCAAGCTTCCGAAAAAGGGCGGGCTTGAAGTGCTGCAAAAAATCAAGGAATTTGATCCGGACATCGTGGTGCTCATGATGACGGCTCTGAATGATGCAAAACCCGCCATCGAGGCCTTGAAAAGAGGAGCGGATGATTATCTTATGAAGCCGTTTGAGCTGGATGAGTTAAAAGTGGTGGTTAAAAAGGCGCTTGAAACGCATCAATTGAGAAATGAAGTATCCAGACTGCGTTGGGAACACAGGGAAAGTTATCCTTCGGACGACATATTCGGACAGAGTGCCTGTATCCAGGAAATCAAGAACCTGATTCAGATTGTTGCCAAAACGCCGAAAACTTCTGTGCTGATTCAGGGCGAAAGCGGAACCGGCAAGGAACTGGTGGCCAATGCCATCCATGAATCCAGCGATCGTGCCGACAAACCGTTTATTAAATTAAACTGCAGCGCGATTCCTGACAATCTTCTGGAAAGTGAACTTTTCGGTCATGAAAAAGGGGCCTTTACAGATGCCAAGACCATGAAAAAGGGACTGTTTGAACTGGCCAACGG
>Ga0272442_10008984_pt1 | contig 12559 bp, 17 predicted proteins | sample SSMForm2O_FD_200262 | JGI IMG/M metagenome (GOLD analysis project Ga0272442, IMG submission 200262) | Marine sediment archaeal communities from Little Sippewissett salt marsh, Falmouth, MA, United States - SSM-Form-2O | ecosystem: Environmental > Aquatic > Marine > Wetlands > Sediment ... | reverse complement strand
GTCGTTACGGCCAGCAGCACGCGCAACCGTACGGTTGGGGAGCGGTTACTGGCCACGAGGAGATCTCTCACCTGCTCAGGTGACAGCGAGGCCACAGGTTTCTGTGTCACTTTGACCTTTCTGATTTCCAGGCCCGATGCAACGAAACGATTCTAAGCCGCCCACGCGAGGAAGGCGTGCAGATTCCGTATGTCCTTGTTCAGTGTGCTCTTCTTGACGTCGGTGCTCCGCTCCAAGATGAATGCGGCCAGACTCTGCTGCGTGATCTCTTTGGATGAGCTGAGACCAACGATTCGTCTGAAATTCCGCAGCGTTAATTGGATCTCATAGAGTGACGCCTCCACGAGGCCTTCCACCTGCTTACATCTTCGATACTCCTCAACCATTTGATTCCAGTCCTAGTCCACAATACTCGTGAAGACATCGGAGTTGAGGTGTGTGTACTTGATGTAACGGAAATGCTCCGCAAACGCCTTGTTCGGAAACGCTTTGGCCTTCCGCTTGCCGCCCTCATACCATCCGCACCACCAGCCTTTGATGTTCTTTCGCTTGCAGACCCATGGCTTTCTCATGGTCTCCATTCTATCGGCAGTTTTCGCCGCTCAGTCCCGCGACGACTCCCTATGAAACAGCAACTGGAGTCAAAATGGAGACAGGGATGCGAAAAAGATGCCAAGCGCAACTCTAACTCATTAAGATACAGGAACTTCTGGCAAGCCACTCTCAAAGGGTGAAAGGACCCCAAGTCCGAGCGGCCCTTGATGTAGAAACCGTGTTCGTCCCGGACCTCGTATCTCGGCAACTCGTCTAATATCTTCTGCACGAGCGGATGATTCTTGTCCGTGAAAAGAGACAGCAGGTACAGAGTTTGGTCCAGGTTGTCCGTCTCGTTTTCGGGCTTACCCTGTTTCTGCCCGTTGTTGTGGTCGTACGGGTCGTCAAGGCCGAGGACCCAGTCGCGAATCAGCTCGAGATTGCCCGTATGCTGCAGGCACATGGCCATCATGGCCGCATCCCGCCGCCAGGGTTTGTGGTAGACGAAAGAATTGGGGACGGGCCGGGAATCCACGATGTTGATCAGGATCTCCTGGTGCAGGACCTTGAGGATCTCGCTGTACCTGTGCCCCTGGAAGCTTGGCAGCCGCACGCGGGCCGCGGTGCCTTCTATCTGTGTGGTGTCTCCGTCTTCCGCCAGGAAAACTCCCGTCTGGTCCTCGTAGATTGAGACATCACCGCCGTCGGTGGTCGTGACGTCCACGCGGTAGGCGTTCGGGATGATGGCGGCGCTTGTCAGTGACCATTTCTTGAAAGGCTCGGCGCGGTCCGCGCGTTGAGCAGCGTGCCGTCTTTGTAGAGCCATTTGGAGCGATTGCCCATGCCAAAGAGAAAGAACTGCACGTCGGGCAGATCGGCGGCCCGGAATTCGCTGCGAAACGCGTCCGATTGCCGGTGATATCGCCTCAGGGCGCCGTCATTTCCCCTTTTCGCCGAGCGCGAGCCGGGCCACGACGGGAAAGTGGTCGGAAGGATGTTGTCCGTCCTTGTTGTCACGGAGGATCTGGGCCGCGACGACCTTCACGCCCGGCTGGGTGAATACGTAGTCGATTTTCTCGCCCGAGCGTTCGCCTTTGAAGCCGTTGAACGTCCCGACGTCCGTCGCCTGCGGATGCAGCAGGCGAAACGTATCGACTAACGGGACCGGATTCTCCACCGGGTTTTCGTCCGCCTGGCGCAACTGCCCTTTGAGGTATCGCACCGCCGGGTTGCTCTCTCCGGCGTTGAAATCGCCCGTGACAATCACGGGATCGTCGTGCTCGCGGTCGCGAATGCGCCGGGCCAACAGAACGGCGCTTTTCTCGCGCGAGGGCTGCGAGCGGTGGTCCAGATGCACGTTGAAGTGGTAAAACGCCCGGCCGGAATCCTTTTGCACGAATCGTCCCCAGGTGCAGATGCGCGTGCAGGCGTTGCCCCACGTGATCGAGCCGGGGACCTCGGGCGTGTCGGACAGCCAGAACGTCCCGGAGGCGGTGACCTCGAGCCGGTCGGTGCGGTAGAGAATTCCGCTGTACTCGCCTTTGCTCTTGCCGTCGCGGCCGACGCCGATCTCGCCGTACTGCGGTGCCGCGTCGCGCATCTCGTCGATCTGAAAACGCAGCGCTTCCTGCAGGCCCACCACGTCGCAGTCGTGCTCGCGCAGGACGTCGAACACCAGCTCGCGCCGATTCTTCCACCGGTTGGCACCGTCGTTGGCGGTACCGTAGCGAATGTTGAAACTCATCACGCGCAGCTCGTCGCCGTCGGCCTCCTGCGCGCTCGAAGCGAATGCGCCCGGGAGCATACAAAGTCCAAGGACCACCACCAGCAACAGAAAAGCCTTCAGCGTTTGCGGCAAAGCGCGATATTCCATGGCATCCTCCTGGAACTATGATTCGAGGGTGGTTTTCTTCTGCTCTTCGGACAGGGGCTCGTTGAGCGAGCCGGAGCGGAAGCCCTGCAGGTCCAGCGTGACGAACTTGAAGCCCAGCGACTTGAGCTTCTCGATGACCTTGGTTCGCACGGGTTCGGCCGCGAGCTTCGGAACGTCCTGCGACCGAACCTCGATCCGCGCGATGGTGTCGTGATGTCGGACGCGGACCTCGACGAAGCCGAGCCGTCGCAGCAGGCGCTCGGCCTCATCGACCTGGCGCAGCCGCTCTTCGGTGATCGGCAGATCATACTGAAGCCGCGAGACCAGGCACGGATTGGCGGGCATATCGGCGGTCGGCAGTCCCAACTGCCGGCTCAGCTCCCGGATTTCGCTTTTGGTGAGCTTCACCTCGGCCAGCGGCGAGCGCACGTGAAACTCTTGCAGCGCCCTGTTGCCCGGGCGAAAGTCGCTCTCGTCGTCGGCGTTGGTGCCGAAGACCACGTGCTTGAATCCCCGCTCCTGCGCCAACGCCAGCAGCGACCGGCAGATGTTCGATTTGCAGTGGAAGCATCGTTGCGGCGTGTTGGCGACGAACTCCGGATCGGCCAGATCGTTGGGCTCGACCGCGATCAGCTCGACGCCGATCTGTCCGGCGATGTTCCGGGCGTGCTCGTACTGCCCCTGCGGCTGCACCGTTCCGACCGAGATGCACGCCAGCACGTGCTCGGCCCCCAGCGTATCGACCGCCACCTTCAGCAGCAGCGTGCTGTCCACGCCGCCCGAGTAAGCCACCAGCACCGAGCCCAGCTCTTTGAGCACGTGTTGCAGCGACTGATATTTCTTCTTTGTATCCATAGCTATGTGTACGTCGCCACCTCGGCGAGCGCCCTTTCCAGCAGGTCCTCGGCGCCCAGCCTTTTGGCGCCGTCGGCCAGGTACGTGATGTCGAGGGCTTTTCCCTGTACGGCCAGCACGCCGACGATGTCGGCCCAGTGCCGTTCCGAGGCACGGTCGTCCTCGGCGATGCGGCGCAGCTTCAGCAGGATGACGTCTTCGGGCGAGACGAAGCACAGGTCGCCCTCCGCCGACTCGCCCAGGCGCACGATGCGGCTGCGCAGAAGCAACTGCTGCTCGAAGTCGCTTGGGCCTAAGAGAAAGATGTCGATTTTGAACGCGGTCTCGAAATGGACGATGCTGAAGCTGCCGCAGCAGCTCAGGGCCTGCTGCATCGCCTCCTCGCTGATGTAGAATTGGTCCTTGAGCATTTCACAGAACCGATCCGCCACCGAGGGGAACGGATACAGCGCGATGTCTGCATCCCGGGTGAAGCGCACGGTCCCGTACAGGCTGCTGGCAATCGAGCCGCCGATGGCATACGGAATGCCGAGCGTGTCCAGCACCCCCGTCAATCGTTCCAGGACTTCGATCTCGCGCTGCTCGCTCACTTTGCCCCTGCTCCGTACGCGGCTTCGAAAAGCTCGGTCCCTAAATGCCGGCGGGCCCAGCGCCGCCACAGCTCTTCCTCGCTCGCGTCGGGGTGGCGCATTTTCAGTCCGGCCAGCGCCAGCTCCCGCCCGGTCCGGCACGTATCGAAGACCAACTCCAGCTTCCGCGCCCCCGACATCCCGCGATAGAGGTCATACTGCGCCCGCAGCGCCTCCGACGCCGTACCTTGTCGCTCACGCGTAAGTTGCCGCTCCATCACGAACCCCTTTCACCATCGACCGGTTGCCAAATATCCACCCCATAAGATACACCAAGACCACCCCCGATGGTAGGAACGATTCGGCGTTTCCCGAGCAGACTCTGCTCGGCGCGTCTATTGCGCGGGCACCAGCAACTCCGCGTTGTCCACCCACATCACGAAAAACGGGTGTTCCGCCCCGCGCTTCTTCATGTAAACGAGAAAGGGCCGGTCGAACGCGAAGGTCCTCGGAATCGCAGCGATGACCAGTGTTGCTTGGCTTTCCAGCATGGCGCCGGACCGGTCGAGCCGGAACTCAATCGTCTGGAGCGCCTCGACGATGGGGTTTGCCGGCTCTGCATTGGCGACGACCTTGCCTATAAGCTCGCGGAAACGATGGTCGATCCTCCAGAAAATCTCGGGCACACGCAGGATATCCGTCTCACAAAATCGCCGCGCCGTTTCGCAGTGATCCCGCCTGCTGAATTGCTCCGTTTTGGAGCGAACGTAATCCAGCGCCTCAGCCAGGGATGCCCTCGGCTCAACCACAGCAACCACCACCTGATACGGCTCGCTGTGTCGGCACAGATCCAAGGCATACTCCTGGAGTTCCCAAGCCTTTTTCTCGCTCGCACGATAGTACAGTATCTCTACTTGCTCGCGGAGGTTTTTGTAGCGCGGCAAAAAGGCCTCCCACAAGCCGAAGCCGGCCACCTGTGTTTGGACGCCATTCGAATCGACGAAGGCGAGCCCCTCGTCGAGTTGCCTATAGGGATATCTGAAGGGCACATTGGCTTTGAGATAAGAGTAGGCCAGGATATGCTCGGGGCTGAGCGGATAGTCATTGAAATCCGGGAGGTCGTGCGATGGGAACTTCGCCGCCATCTCTCTTTCGATTCTCTCGATGATCCTCTCTTTTCCCCGGCCGCCGGCAGCGTAGAAAGACTGGGGCTCCAGGTCCGCAGTCGATTGCTCGGCCGCATTCAGGCGAGCCGCGACTTCCTCGGCCCCAATGACCTCAAGCGGCTCACCAATGACACGATCTCTAACCTCGTTCCAGGCCAACTGAAAGGATGAGCACCAGATGATGTTCTTGCCCTGGCTACAGGGTGTATCCAGGGTCGGGACCACCAGCGTCTGGGTGAGCAACTGAGAGTCGCCGGAGAATGTCGGCGTCTTCCGGGAATAGGTCACACGCTGGAACAGATAAGAGGCGAGACCACTTTGGGCAAAACCGGCGGCTATCAGAACCGGCACAACCGCCACCGTAACGCCGATACCCGCACGCGGCAGCCCCAACCCGGCGACCTTGACCAGCCGGAAAGTAATCCGCCCCATCGCGATACCGAGCCAGAGGACTCCGACGCACCAGATACCCAGCAACGGCGCAGCTCCTGGCAGAACAAGGATGAGAATCAAAGGCAATGCACCGACCAGAATGAAAAGCGGGGCACCGATGGAGAACCTGCGTGCCGCGCGGGCCGCCCGCGCTCCGTCCCGTGAGACGCAATCGGGAAACGCATTAAGAATGCGGGACATGCTCGACGCGGCTGCAACACCCATTAGCGGAGCAACCAGATACACCAATGCCACGGAAGCGAGGGAGATCCAGCCCAACAGGCTGCCACCGTCGCCCCCCAACTGCTTGGCACGGGCCTCCCAGGCCACGGAGCCGAAGAACAGGGCCATTCCCACAAGGATGCAGACGGAAGCCGCCAACGCGAATTTGTCCGGATAGGATTTCCATGCCGTCTCCGCTGCCTCGCGGTGTTTCATAGCCGCTTCTCCCCGCATACAGGGTTTCGATTCTCCCGCTTTCGATCTCCGTCCACCCAGTCGCGTCAAGGACGAAGAAAGCCGATGGAGAGATTCGAACTCTCAACCCCAGCTTTACGAAAGCTGTGCTCTACCATTGAGCTACATCGGCATCCAAGCCTCATATCATATCCTACCGGGGGCAATCTGTAAAGCGCGAAAATCGGCGCTTCGGACACGTGTGTGTGAGTCTTGCAGGACGTGGATATTGTTCTTGGTTGGCCTCTTGGGTGGCAGCGTCAAGTCCGAAGGGCTTGGCGATGGGGCAGAGCCGGGGGAAGCGTTGTCGGCCTGCGAAGCAGACAACGTCGCCATCGCCAGGCTGCCGCTTGAGGCTGCCACACGCGGCGGGCCGCCAAGTGGGAGCGACCCTGCTTGCAATCCGCAGCGAGTCCTGTTACAAGGGTGCGGCCGGCGGCGTGGGGCCGTGGGCAACGGGTCTATGGGGAAAAGACGTCAACGAGTGAGGAGCCGCTGCCATGTTCGCATCAACGACTACAATACGTCAGCGCATGTTTCTTCTATTGATTGCGAGCGTTATTGCCGCGTGCACCGTCCGGGCCGCGGACGGGGAGGCGTTCTGGCCTCAATTTCACGGGCCTAACCGGGATAACCATTCCACCGAGACAGGCCTGCCCAAGCAATGGCCCGAGGGCGGTCCGGCCCTGCTGTGGACGGCCGAGGGGATCGGGCACGGATTCTCCGGCGTCTCGATCGCGGCGGGAATGATCTACACCGCCGGCAATATCGAGAAGAACACCGTCATCACCGCTCTGAACCTGGACGGGAAGGTCCTGTGGCAGGTCGAGAACGGCCCGGCCTGGACGAAAGATCACCCCGGCACGCGCGGCACGCCCACCATCGACGGCGACCGCCTGTTCCACCAGAGCCCCGTAGGCAGCCTCGTCTGCCTGGACGCCAGGACCGGCCGGAAGCTCTGGCAGATCAACACGCTGGAGAAGTTTGGAAGCAAGACCAACAAATGGGCGCTGGCCGAATCTCCGCTAATCGATGGAGATCATGTAATCTCCTGTCCGGGCGGGCCGCAGACGTGCATGGTGGCGCTGGACAAAACGGACGGCTCGGTGGTCTGGCAGGCGCCGAGCACGGGCGACCTGGCCGGCTACGGCTCCCCCATGCTGGTCGAGCTTCAGGGGCTGCGCATCATTATCAACTCGACCGCCAAGGCAGTGATCGGCGTCAACGCCGATACCGGCGCCCTGCTGTGGCACGTCAAGCACGAATCCTATGCCGACGAGAACGTCATGGTCCCCATCGTCCACGACGGCTACCTCTTCTTCAGCAGCTTGAAGACCGGCTCGGTCAAGTGGAAGCTCAACGTCAACGACGGCAAGGTCTCGCTCACCGAACTCTGGCGCACCCGGGAACTCGATCACCATCACGGCGGGGTCGTCCTGGTCGGCGGGAATCTCTACGGCAACAGCACCTTCCGCAACAGCAAGCGCTGGGTCTGCCTGGACTGGGAGACCGGCGCGAACAAGCACATGGACAAGGGCGTGGGCAAGGGCGCGCTGACCTACGCCGACGGCATGCTGTATACGCTCAGCGAGGACGGCGTCATGGGTCTGGTCCGCCCCACGCCCGACGGCCACGAACTGGTCAGCTCGTTCGAAATCCCCAAAGGCGGCAAGGGCAAAAGCTGGGCCCACCCCGTCGTCTGCGCCGCCCGACTCTACCTGAGACACGGAAACTTCCTCTACGCCTACGCCCTGCGATAGTGTAGTATGAGAAGCCATGAAAGCCAAGCACCTGGACCGCAAGTTCGACTCGGGGCACGACATAACGCCCTACCTGGACATGCCCCGCCACCGCCGACCCAACCAGCAGAAGAAACGAGTCAGCCTGACCCTCCCGCTCTGGATGGTCCACATCCTCGACAAACAAGCCCACCGCCTCAACGTCTCCCGCCAGTCCCTAACCAAGATCTCGACCGCCGACCGCCTGGAACGCACTGCGCAAGCCGCTGGCGTGCGCTCTTGAAGTCTACCGCACAACAGTCACGCTCATCACTGTCGTCCTTCGTGTCCGATCAAGCCATGCGTTTACCCGGACCGTACGGATTTCTCCTTGACCACTGGCGATACCGTATGTAGTATTATAGATAATGGCTGGTCTGACGATAGTCCTGGATACGAACGTGTTGTACGCGGGGTTGTATTCTTCGCGGGGCGCTTCGCATGCGGTGCTGCGGGCCGTCCAGAAGCGCAAAGTCAAGATGGCCTTGTCGACCACTCTGCTCTTTGAGTATGAGGATGTTCTTAGGAGGCACCGCGCTGCGCTACGGCTCTCTGTAGGCGAGATTGGAGAGTTGCTCGATAGTCTCTGTCTGCTTGCCGAACGCCAGAAGGTGCACTTTCTTTGGCGTCCGTTCTTGCCGGACCCCAAGGACGATCACATCCTGGAATTGGCCGTTGCATCTGATGCCGACAGAATTGTGACGCACAATGTCAGACATTTCAAAGATGTTTCGGAGTTCGGCGTCAACGTCTATACGCCCAGGCAGTTGCTGGAGATTATGAAATGAGTTCCTTAAGCTTACGGCTTCCTGATTCGATTCATCGGCATATCCGCGAGATTGCCAGGCGGGAGGGGGTGTCGATCAATCAGTTCATCTCTGCGGCGGTGTCGGAGAAGGTCTCGGCGATCATGACCGAAGAGTTGCTCGAAGCGCGGGCCAAGCGGGGCAAGAAGCAAGGCCTCAAGAAGATCCTCGACCGGGTCCCGGACCGACCGCCGTTGTCCGGTGACGAGCGGTAGGGTCGGATTACGGGCGGAGATGGTCAATCGAGTGCCGTCTTGCGCGGAGCAACGCGATTGACTTCTTGCTGTTCGCGTCTTGTCCTTCGATGGGTCTCAGGCCGGACCGTTTTCCAGTCGGTCGGCGTCGAGCCGATCCTTGTCCCGCCCCGTGGCTCGCTTGTTCCTGATAAGGTCATCGCGTGACAAGACCGGTACCGACAGACCTTCTATGTCCACGATCTGACGTTGTGCATAAGCCTGGTCGAATTCGACACCGCTGATGGCGGTGATGACATCGATCCTGCGAGGAGCCACGCGTTGGCACACAGGGGTCGAAGTCCTACATCTGTGGCAATTCATTCCCCAAGAGAGCCATTTTTTATTCGCCGAGAGCTTCGACATCGGCGGCGTCTTTGAGTCGCCCGGTCGCCTTCTTGTTGGCGACGAAATCCTCGCGGCTGATGAAGTGGACTGCTGTGTTGCCGTAGCGGCCGGAGACTTTGCCCGCGTCCGCCTTTTCCCAGGAGACCCCGCTGACCCTCGTGATCAGGTCGATTCGAAAGGGCGCCACGCCAAGCTGCACGACCATGCCAGGCTTTGTGAGATCACCGACGGATAGCTCCAGCGACCCGAAGCCGAATTCATCGAGAGCCCTGAGAATTCGTTCGGCGTTCTGCGACGTGGGCCTGACGAACAGGTCGATATCACCTGTCACGCGCGGCGCGCCGTGGAAGGCCAGGGCGTAACCACCCACGATGAGATATTCAACCCTGTGCTTGTTGAACAACTCGAGCAACTCTTTGAAGTCGTTGGGGATGTCCATAGACCTGTTGTCGGAGCTCGTCTACTGCGGCGAGGCGTTCTTCGGGTGGGCGGGTTAGCCAATAACGCAGGTTGTCCTTTACCTCATCGTATTCGTCCATCCGGTGTATGCGTACGGTCGTGCGATCCATGCTCCCATTATACCGGGCGGACACGCGGGACGCTAATCAAACCATTCGTCTTCGGGGTCGAAGGGGGGGATGCAGATGTTTATGATGCGAAGTCTCCCGACGGCGCGGTGGCGGCAGCCCGGCTTGATCAGGACGGTGTGGTACGGCCGGACCGGCACCTTCTGGCCGTCGAGCTCCATGTGCCCCACGCCGGCCAGGATGAAGTAGATCTCCGTGTGCTCCTTGTGGTAGTGCACGCGGGAGTCGGCCCGAATGTCCACGATGTGCACCGTCGCGGGCGAATCGCCCACCTCGGCAAACGCCCGCCGGGCCAGCCCGCAAGGACACTGCACCGCCTCAATCTCATCAAAATGAGCCACTTCGAAATTGGCCATGGGCACTCCTTCACTGCACTGCCGCTCTACATCACGCCGCTATTGTGCCAGAGCGCCGCTCGCGTGGCAAGGACGGATCGTGGACCAACGCTGACCTGCCGGCAACTTCTCTAAGCCCGCTCGCGCCGGCGACTGCAAGGCCCGCGCGTCCTCATTACCGGCTTGCTCTCACTTGTCGCGGCAGGCATAATGCGCCGGTGCGGTCTCGCGACGCCGAGTCGCCTGGTCACAAGGCTGCGAACGAGAAATGAAAACAGTGGTGTGAGAGCAATTATGGGAGCACTGTGGGAAATCGTGCAAAGCGGCCTGATGTATGGGCAGTATCGCAAGTCCGCATCCACCGAGGAGCGCGTCGACGCGCTGGAGGAGCAACTGCGCGCGACCCAGGACACGCTGCGCGCCCTGGTCAAGAAACTCGAAGAGCTCCACGGCATCGACATCGACCAGGACGGCAAAATCGGCTGACCGATCCCACGGGATTGAATTGCCCCCGGTTGAATTAACGGTACCCAGTACTTCTTTTCGGTTTTCCTCGGGGGCGCAGCGTAGATTGCGAACATTGGCGACGGTAGATGTACTTGCCCAGGAGTCCCGGCGCGCCGGGATTGCCGTCGTATTCGGCGATGCAGTGGTCGCCGTCCCGTTCGCCAAGCTCAGGACGGGCTGCGCGGTACTTGATCACGGTGACCCCTGGTACCCTCCTTGAAATCGGGAAACACCTTACTGGTTTGCGGCTTGGTTAGTGTGTGGAGCGCGTGTGGTGTGGTGGGCCGCTGGTCAGCGAGCGTGGGTTGAGAAGCCACCCTGCCATCTCTTGCGACGGCTTTCTTGACGCTCCCGCCGTGCTTGGCGAGAGAACTTATTCGCTGCGGTCGTGGGATTGATTCTGGATGATTGACAATTGATTATTTCTCCGTGGTCTCGGTGCCCTCTGTGGCAAGCATGTTTCTCTCGCGTGGTTCGCGTATTGGGCGGTTCAGAAAACCGTATCTCGTTCAGCCGCGTTTATCTGTGTGCATCGGCGGTTGATGCCTCGTCGTGCGTGAAGCCGGATGTGTGAAGTACGAAATGCTGAGCTCGAAATCCTAAACAAATCTGAAGGACCACAACGGGAATCCTTCAAACAGGTGAGTTGGGCGATTTGGGGACGGCGGAGGATGCGTTTCGTTCGGTGGCCAGATCTTTCGATTCCGTTGCGCTCCACTGAAGATGACGACCAGGGAGAGATCGCCGGGTTGGTGCCATTTGGTATTCGGTGATTCGGGCTTGTTTCGGATTTAGGGTTTCGATATTCGGATTTCCGGCGCCGCCGGGGCGTGGCCGGTACTGGATTCCCGCCTGCGCGGGAATGACAAGCGGCGGCAGCCGGCGGGGGCGGGAAGTGGCGCATTCTAACCGGTGGCGGGTGGGGTGTTATTGGGGCGGCGTTTTTGGAAGAAGGCTTGGAGCAGGGCGGCGCAGTCGTCGGCGAGGACGCTGGGGGTGACTTCGAGTCGGTGGTTGAGGCGTTCGTCGCGGACGATGTCGTAGAGGGAGCCGCAGGCGCCGGTCTTGGGGTCGGGGCAGCCATAGACGAGTCGGTCGAGCCGGCCCAGCACGAGCGCGCCGGCGCACATCGGGCAGGGCTCCAGCGTGACGTAGATGGTGCAGCCGTGGAGGCGCCAGCTCCCGATGAAGCTGGCCGCCTGGGTCAGGGCGATGATCTCGGCGTGGGCGGTCGGGTCCTTGAGCTGCTCACGCTGGTTGTAGGCCCGGCCGATGACCTGGCTCTGATACACGATCACCGCGCCGATGGGCACGTCGCCGTTCTCCTCGGCCACCTGCGCCGCGTCGATGGCCATCCGCATGTACCGCTCGTCGATTTGTTCCTGCGTTTGCTCCATGGGAGAATCCATCATAGTATCTTCTGCATCCAGACGACATCGAAGACGCGGTCGTTCTTGACGCCGACCTGGCGGAACCGCCCGACCTCCACGAAACCGTGCTTGGCGTGAAACGCGATACTCCCGTCATTCAGCGCCGAAATGGGGGCCAGGATCGTGCGAATACCCTGCCGGCGGGCCTGGCGTTCCAGCTCAGCCAGCATGCGTGAGCCGATCCCCTGCCCCGTGAACCCCGGGGCGACGAAGTACGTGATCTCGGCGGTATGGGCGAAGGCCGGCATGGGATGATGCCGGCGCAGCAGGCCGAAGCCCAGGAGTTTGCCGGCCGCATCCCGGGCCGCCACCGTCGGGTAGCCCTGCGTAGACTCCAGCAATGCATCGAAGAAGGCGTAGGGGACCTTCTCCTGCGGAAACGCCGCGAAGCTGTTCTCCACGTAATAGTTGAACAGATCCACGACGGCCTCGCGGTCGTCCGGGCTGATGGGCTCCTGTACGGCGTCCGAAGCGTCCGGCGCAGATTCGTTATTGTGGTCGATCATCAGGAGGGGCAAATCAATAATCAATAATCAATTGAAAATGTAAAAGTACCCCCTAGGGGAGTCGAACCCCTGTCTCCAGGATGAGAACCTGATATCCTAGGCCACTAGACGAAGGGGGCACCAGAATAGCGGCGGTAGGATTCG
>Ga0272442_10008982_pt1 | contig 12560 bp, 7 predicted proteins | sample SSMForm2O_FD_200262 | JGI IMG/M metagenome (GOLD analysis project Ga0272442, IMG submission 200262) | Marine sediment archaeal communities from Little Sippewissett salt marsh, Falmouth, MA, United States - SSM-Form-2O | ecosystem: Environmental > Aquatic > Marine > Wetlands > Sediment ... | reverse complement strand
AGGAGTAGTAAGACAGCCACAGGCAGTCTCGTGTAGAGTCGTAGCGCATGGAGCGTGCGGAGGTCCACGGGTTCTCGAAATCCTTGACGACCTTGCCCTTGACCTTGTCCGTCAACGTCCAGTTCAGCGCTGCGTCGCCGTTGTTGAGGATGCTGAGCGTATTGGACGATACGGTCCCCTGTGGGACCAGTATGATCTCCTCTCTGGTATCGATTTCGAGGTCAGGCCCCGTCTGGGCCGTTGCGGCCATACAACTCAATGCCAGAACACAGACCACCCATACGACGATTCTGCTCGACTTGCTCATGCGTACGCCCCTTTCTGTTTCTGCAATAGTAATGTCAGTTACCCTCCCGTTCGTTAGCAACCAATGCTGTCGTGTTTGCGCAGCACGGTTTTCAAAAAGCGCGGTCGGGATGCGCCTGTTCCTTTTGGCCTGGAATTCGCTGCGTCGTTGATGGCCAGTCGCAATGCCTGTGGGGGTTCTTCGTTTGCAGAGATAACGCAGCTGTTCGCGGCATTTGCCTGTTTCCTATCGTTTTCGCGCGGGAAAAGTGTCACAATCCGCTATGCTGGTGACAACTCTGGATTCGGTGTGCTGCGACGTGAAGGATTCCTGCGGGCCCTGGAAGAGGCCGGAATCCGGGATGTGCCGTGTCCGTCCTTACCCAGACGAAACCAGTTCGATACTATTCACGACATGCTCTCCACCAGGCCCGGCGAGCCGCTCGCGGTGTTCTGCTATAACGACTGGCGTGCGCATACCCTGATCAATCTCGCCCGCATGCTCGGAGTAGAGTGTCCGCGGCACGTTGCCTTCCTCGGAGTGGATAACGACTTCAATCCACAAGCGACCTCCCGCGTGAAGATCTCCACGGTGGAACCGGCGGACTACGAAATAGGGCGGCAGGCCGCCGCGCTTATCGTCCGAATGCTCCGTGGTGCACCTGCGCCTGCGGCCCCGATTCTGATCCCTCCGCTGCGGATAATCGAAAGGGAATCGACCGACCGGTATGCAACCGACGATCCCGTACTGAGACGGGCAATCGGCTACATCGACGCAAACGCCCAGCGGAACATCTCGGTACGGGACATCGCCGATGCGGCCGGTGGCGCCATCGCCTTGCGCACGCTCCAGCAGCGCTTCCGGGATGCTTTCGGCACGACAATGATCGATGCCCTGCTGCATGCCCGGGTGCGGCGCGCCAAGGCGTTGCTGGCCGCCGGAGACTTGAGCACGAAGGAGATAGCGTACATCACCGGTTTCCCCACCCCGTCCCATTTCAGCGCCACGTTCCGACGACTCGAAGGCATGACCCCCGGAACGTTCCGCAGACGAACGCTCTCCGGCGCACGCTGAGCTGTCCGCACCCGCACGACGGCTCGGGCCGCGGAGTCGACACTCACTCCGAACGTTCCCGTCCCGCCGGCGGAGACACTCCGCTGCCCGCGCTCTTGGTGAACCGGGCACCTGCCAGTGTTTCACGTTTCGCTTGGCACGAGGCAAAGGATTAGGGCCGGAATGCTCTACTCATCCAATACGCCTTCATCATCGTTGCCCCAGTAGGTTTCATCAACTTCAACGGCCCCCGTCAATCGGCCTCTTCCCGGTCGAACCATTGCACGCCGCAGCTTGTGGAACATGGCCCAAGCCGTCTTGTAGCTGCCTAGTCCAAGAACGCGCTGCAAACCCAAGGCGCTCACTCCGTCTACATATGGGGGGGGTGGTTGAGTGAAGTAAACACCCCTAACCTTGAATGATCCCGGCAGCGAAGCGCCCCGGGGCCCTGCTGATATGGTGACAGAGAATCTGAAGTACTGTGACCACGCACGCGTGCTGCGGCAGAAAGAGCTTGAGGAGCGCATTCTCAAGCCGTTTCGCATTACCGACGGAACTGATACACGGTGATAAAGCGCAGTCCTGTAAAGGAGGACGGCACAAGGCGAACCGATCTGGCCCCTCACCTGCGATGCCTTGGTGTCACTACGATCGCCCGAGCTACTTACCGCTCCTTCCGCATGTCGATGCAGACGAGCTTGCCCAGCATCGTGCGCTTGAAGAACCGGCCATCGCTGTAGATTGGCAGCAAGGCTGCATTGGGTTTGTAGCCGAAATCGCCCCATGGCTCGAAATACGGCTCCTGAGGCAGCGGCCGGGCGAAGCGGCTGGCATTGCCCATGATGAGCCCGTTGACGGCCCCGAGACAGTACTCGCCCAGTGTCCCTCTCTTGGTCCAGGAGATGAGTTCGCCGGATTGGATATCGGTACAGCAGTTGCCTTGCTGCAACTTTGGGGATGATCCTCCGGATCTGTTGTCGGTTCGAGTGTACACCCGCCCATCGAGAACGCAGGGATGGGCGTATCGGCAGAGCGCTGCCCCCTGTGGATGCGCCCACAGCTCCTCGCAGCCGGTGGGCGAGATGCGGAAGGCGCGTAGCGTTTTGCAAACATTCTTGCCCCGGTTCTTCGCGTCAGCAACCCGCACGAAGGCGATGTCGCCGTAAATCGACGGGAAGTTCATAGTGGTGCGCGCCTTTCCGTGCTTCGGGTCGGCACCGGGGAATGCCCAGAGCTGCTTCCCGGTCTTGGGGTCGTACAGACCACTGGTCCTGAGGAAGTACGTCTTGCCCTGGTGGGTCCACGGGACGGGAGCGACGTTGCCTCCTCCGCGCCCTGGGGAGACGCCGCCGCCACCCTCCCACAGCACCTTGCCCGTCGCGGGATCCACCCCGATCAGCCGCCATCTCTTCCCCGCGGCCAGCAGCACTCCGTCGACGCAGATCATGGAGAGGGCCATCTCTTGGTTGTTCTTGGCGATTCCGTCCTCCCAGAGCGTCTCGCCGGTCATGGCGTCCAGGCAGTAGAGCTGGCCCACCGTCCCCTGGACGAAGATCTTGCCGTCGTACAGGCAGGGAGTATTGAGGGGGCCGGACTTGAGGTGGAAGGGATCGTAGTTCCGCGCGCCGTCGAAATCGAAGACCCGTTTCCACAAGGTCGCTCCCGTGGCCGCGTCGAGGCAGAGGACCACCTCCTGCGCCTCCTTGACCATCCACGCGGCGTAGCGTTTCAGCCCGTCCTCCAGCCGCGGTTCGATGCTGAGCTTGTTCCCCGGGTTCGCCCCCACGGGATGACCGGGCGTCCCTCCGGGTTTGGGCTGGTACTGGTATTGGTAGATGCGGTTGTTTTGTATGAGGGGCGGGGTGTACCCGCCCGTGGGGGTGATGCACATGTGCCAGGCGCACATAGTGTCTCCTTCGCTGACCCACACGAGGCGGGCATCGTCCGGCTTCTCGATGATCTCGCCGTCGTAGGCCGGCCAGCCCTCGCCGCCGGTGTTGCCGGGATACGAGGTCACGTCCTTGCCGGCGGCGATCGCATGCCGCGCGGTGAGCGTCGCCGCATCGAACACCTTTCCGGACACGGTCCCGCTCTCCGCCGGGATCTCCTGAACGTCTTTCGGCTTGGGGGGGTTCTTCTTGACACTGCCTCCGGAATACAGCTTGAGTTGACGGGTGAAGGTGCCCGTGACGGCGCCATCGGTCAGCGTCAGATCCAGCTCGAGGGTGCCCGTGACCCATCGCGCGTCAGACTCGCCCATCCGGGTGGCGAAGCCGATGCTGCCGCTCACCTTGTCAGCGCCGCAGGACAGCTTGGCGACGTCGAAATGGCGCTCCAGCACGGTGAACGGCATCAGATGGCGCCGATTGGATTCGGTCGCCCGCTCGTTTCTGCGTTTCGCCTGCCCCAACTTCTTGTCCGTCAGCCCGTCGAGCGACTCGATGGGCACGGTTGTCTTGGGCCGGGTGAACCAGAGCTGCCGTGGAGGCTTGCCGGGCTCGTAGCCCAGATGCATGCCGAGCGGCAGGGCGTGGTCGGCGAAGTACTCGCCGAGTTCGGCCGGCTCGTCGGACTTCAGGACAAGGTCCAGCCGGACGTAGTCCGGAAGGGACGGGACCTCCGCCGACCAGGCGCTCGCGACGAGGGCGCCCGCACACAGCAACAGCGACGCGGATAAGTTCTTGAGTGCATGTCGTGTCGTATGTCTTCTCATACTGTTCATGGTTGTCTCCCTCCCGTGCATGGGCATCGTATCCCGATCCGGTCGGCGAACGCGCCGAGCCCGTACTGTCTTTGCCTATTATACGGTCAAGCACATGCCCATCTGACGCAAACTGATTCCGCTCCCGTGTTGGCGCGCTGCGTTTCGTCCGAACCGGTCGTTTAGTCGTTGCACCAGAATGTGTTACGACGCTACTATGGGGATGCTACAACCTTTTGGAGTCTTACTCTGTAATGAAAACCGAACACGTCACAAACGCAATCGCCGTCATCTCGGGCTTCCATCAGGACGTTACCATCGATCTCACTGAGGGGCTACGTGCCTACGCTGACGAGTACGAACTGCCCTGGCGGCTGATCGGTCTCGACCCTGACAGACGCACCACGGTCCTCGAAACGTTGTACAAAACATCGAACGATGGGCCGTGGCATGGCGCCGCGTTTGACGCCGTCGTGGCATGGACGACCACGACCGGACGATCAGGGTGGGCCGACGACAGCGCGTGGGGGGGGGATACCCCAGATCTATCTCGGACGGCCGGTGGGCGGAGAGGGCCGCGGGCCGTGCGTTGAATGCGTGTTCGACGAACAGGCGGTCGGCCGCCTGGCCGCGCGCCACCTCGCCGAGGCCGGTTACCGGCACGCCGCCTGGATCGATACGAAACGAAGGGCTTTCGCCGAGCGCGGATCGGCTTTCCTGGAGGCAGCCGGCTCGCTGGGTCTGGGCACGACGCGTCTTTCGGCGCCGTCGGCCCGGCCTTTCCGGTCAGTCGTTGAAGCCGACGCGCACCTGGTCGAGCGGCTGACAAGCCTGCCGCGGCCGCTTGGCCTGTTCTTCCATCAGGACAAGCGAGCCATCTGGCTGCGCGATCTACTCGTGTCCGCGGGCGTGCGTGTCCCCCGGGAAATCGGCGTCCTGGGGATGGGCGACGGCCGATACACCTGCGAGGTCACCACACCCACCCTGTCGAGCATCCACCTGCCGGTCCGGGATGCGGGCTACCAGATCGGCCTTCGTCTCCACCGCCTCTTTCACGATCCGGTCGGCGCACGGGAGAAGCTCATCCTGCGTCCGGTACGTGTCACGAGCCGCACGACGACGGCGCTTCCGCGTCGGCCGTCGCCGTTGGTGCGTCGCGTGACGAAGCTGATGCGGCGCCGCCTGCGTCAACCAATGGCGCTCAACGAGATGGCCAAGGCCCTCGAGGTCTCTCCGTATATCATGCGCGCAACGGTCCTTCGCGAGTTTGACATCACGCCAAAAGCGCTCTACGCGCGCATTCGACGCCAGGCGGCTGAGGAACTCCTGACCGGAAGCGACCTGCCGATCGGCACCATCGCCCGGCGCGTCGGGTTCGCCCATGCGACGGCGCTCAACAACGCCTTGGTGCGGGCGCACGGCATCAGCCCCAGCGCATTCCGGCGGCTGTCGCGATGACATCGATCTACTTTGCGCCATAGTGGTGTCACTACGATCGCCGGAGTTGCTTACTGCTTCTTCCGCATGTCGATGCAGACGAAGTATCCCAGTTTGGTTCGTTTGAACCAGCGTCCGTCGCTGTAGATTGCCATAGCACAGGTACCGGAATCGTACCCGAAGGTGCCGAACGATGCCATGAACGGCGGCTCGGACGTGATACGACAGATGCCCGCGTTTCCAATGATCAGTCCGTTGGCCGTACCCATACAGTAACCCGGCCACCCCTTCTGGCGCGGCATGTAGTGCGTTTCACCGGTCTCCAGGTCGGTACAGAAACGCCGGTGCGCGTATTCCGACGACGAACCGCCCACGGTGTTGTCGAGATGTCCGAACACGCGCCCGCCGGAAACACAGGTATGACACCATCTGAACATGACCGCGCCGTCCGGATGCGCCCAGAGCTCCTTGCATCCGTCCTTCGACATGCGGTAGGCCCTCAGCGTCAGCGCCCCGGAGTCCGGTCTCTTCGTGCGGAGCAAGGCAATATCGCCGTGCACCGCCGGGAAGTGGTTCAGCTCGGAATCCGGAAAGCGCCAGAAGGCCTCGCCCGTGTGGGGATCGAAAACGCCGCTGCCGGTAACGAAACAGGGCTTGCCGTCCCGGACCCAGGTGGCGACACCCTTGGCTACGTCGACATCACCTTCCCGAGGCGCACGCTGACGGGTACCCCACAGATGCTTCCCCGTATTGGGATCCACTCCGGCCGGCCCAATGCCCCGGGCTCCCCGTATTCCCCAGCCGACCAACAGCACACCGTCGACCACCTCGAGGCCAAACATCGGGTAGCCGCCGGTCTTCTTCGTTTTGTCCTCCCACACGGTCTCCCCGGTCATGGCGTCCAGGCAGTAGAGCTGTCCGGCGGTGCCCTGCAGGAAGAGCCGACCGTCCCAGGTGCACGGGGGCTGGTAAGGACCCGCCTTGGCGCCGGCATGCCCGAAGTTGTGCGCCCCCTCGAAATCCATGACCCGCTTCCACAGCGTCACACCGGTGGCCGCGTCGAGGCATACGGCTACCTCCTGGGCCGCAGACACGGACCAGGCCGCCGCCGTCTCGGCGGCGGCGAGCGCGGATGGCTCGGGGCCGCGCTTCATGGCTTTGACGGCCGGCAACTTGACATCTTCCTCTTCTTCTTCAAAGGAAAGGTCCAAATCCAATGCGTCCTCGGCGGGCTTCGGCTTCGGCTTCGGTTGGTGGTAGTACAGGTAGATACGGTTGTGCCAGAGGATCGGCGGGGCATAGCCGCCACCGAAGTTCCGCAACGTGTTGCGCCAGGCCGTGGCACAGTTATCCTCGCTAACCCAGGTCAGACGCGCATCGTTCGCCTTTCGGACCACCTCACCGTCGTACGGGGGGAAGCCCTTGCCGCCGAAGTTGCCCGGGAACGAGGTTATGTCCTTGCCCGGGGCAATGGCGTGCGCTTTCGTCAGTTCCGCGGCGGTGCGCACCGTCCCGATCGCCTTGCCCGTCTCCTCGACTTTCTTACGGTTCACGGTTGTCGTACGCGTGAATATGCCCCGCATGGAATTACCCGAGCGGGTCAGTTCGAGCTGGAGCGTGCCCTCGACCCAATAGGCCCCCGTACTGCCTTTGGCGTCATCACCGGTGACAAAGGCGATGCACCCTTCTACCCGGTCCGCGCCGCAACGCAACTTGGACGTGTCCAGATGTCGTTTCTGTACGACCAGCGGCATCAGGTGCGGACAGTAGCCTTCCTGTTGTTCGGCGGCCCGTTCGCGGCTGAACCAGAACTGACGCGGTGTTTTTCCCGGCTCGTAGCCGATATGCACCCGCAACGGCAACTGCAGGAATGCCGCCGAGGTCAACGCGGCCGGCTGCTCGGCGGTCAGGACCAGGTCCAGGCGGCGGTAGTCCGGCAGGGCAGGCTGTTCATCCGCCCGTACGGCCGAGCACAGCAGGGCGACCGCCAGCAATCCGGTTGAGGAATGCGGGTTCACCATTCTCATTGTGGCGCTCCTCCTTCTTCGCTGTCGTGCCGTTGTCGAATGCTCCGGGCCGCGCAGCCGTTGTCAGTGCGCCGCTGCATGGGTTTCACTTTTCGGCTCCGCCGTCGGCGGCCTTGCCGACGATCGCCGCGATGACCTCGTCCAAATCGTAGCGGGCCTTCTTGATCTTGCCGGCGTCCCATAACTTGCGGATCTCGCCTTCGAGCACCGGCCGCGCCGCGGAGGCTTTCGGGCCCCAGCGGCGGAGCAGGTCCGCGGCGAGAAAACCGTCGACCGGGCCGGCTTTGCCCAGGCTCCGCGCCACGGCTTTCGCGAGACGGTCGCGCAGCGCCGCATCAGCGGGCGCCGGGAGCAGACGCAGCTCGCACAGAAGATCGTGCAGCACGCCCTTGCTTCTCTCCTCGGCGCACTTCTCGATCTGGCCACAGACCACGGGCAGCAGCGCATCCGCGTTGTCGCGCAACCTCCAGCCAAGGAGGCGTGAGGCTCTGTAGGGATCTTTCGTCGACTGCTCGGGAAGCGCGGCGACCAGTTCTTCCACCGTCGCTCCGGCCGCCGCGACCGGGTGGACGAGAACGGTCTGCACCATCGGCGCCAGGATCCGGACACGGCGGCCCGGCACGAGCACCTCCGCTCGCGTCGCCGGCCGGTGGTCCAGCGTGAAGGTCGCGTCGGGCGCCACGCTGACCTTTCGCTCCTGCTCCTCGCCGAGGCGCTCAACGGCAATCACTGCCCCGCCCTCGCCCGCCGAGACTACCGTCCCCGCCACCTGCTCATCTTGATCGGTATCTCCGCAGAGCCAGGTCGGGTTCGTCCCGCCCCGTTTGCTCATCCCCGCGAGCACCCGGCCCGGTTTGGCAAGATCCGAGAGCGCGCCCAGGCGCCCGTCGACAATGGCCTTCTGATCCGGCGCAAAGGAGTAGGAGAACTCCTCAATCCCGGCCTGTCGCGGACCCTTCAACGTAACCGTCATAACATGGCGCCCCCTGGCGTTCTCTCCGGTTTCCACCGACTGCACCACCGCGCCGTCGAAATCGCCGGTCGGCTGCGATCCGTGCCGGCTCGACACCGGCTGCTCCCAGCGCGGCGGCGGCGCCGTGAAGGCCTCGACCCGCTGTGGCGCGGCAGGAATGAGCTGGATCTCGCAATCGGGCCGCAGCGCCTCCCGGTCGGCCGCCTTCCCCCCGACCAGGACGCGGCAGTCGGCCGCCAAAGGGATCTCGACGTCTCGCCGCCCGTCGGCCGTCCAGGCGTCGATCGTCACGCGGCCGTCGGCGATGCGCTTGATCCGCCCGAAAGTCGAGCCGTCGTGCCGGGCGTTGGCGACGAAGAACTTCCCGTAGACGTGCGCCAGGCGGCCCGGCTTCCAGAACTCGAGCGGTGCCACCCGGCGCCCGCCCAGCACGCACTGGCCGTCGGAAAAGGACACGATATCGCCGTTGTAGACGGTCGAGGTTATGTAGATCTTCTTGACCACCGCCGCTTTGACGCGGACCGTGGGTGTGCCCTTGACCGTCTTGCCGGGCTTGGCTTCCGTGACCAGCACCACCGCGTGCCAGGTGCTCGCCGGCACCGGCGCAGCGCACGAGAGCACGGCGACAACCGCAAGTAGCAACTGCCTGCCGATCCACCGTCGCCCCGGCCCCCCGGTCGCCGCATCCAACCGCCGCGCGACACTCGTGCACGTTCTGCAAGCGAAAAAGCCATAGTCAGTCCTCCTCCCTCATGGTTCTATCCTCCCGATCCGCCGTCCGGCTTGGTGTCCTGCGTCCTGATCATCCAGTCCAGGATGTGGTCCTTGTGTTCGCGGACAATCCCCGTGTACTCCGAATCGGCCGCGAGGTTCCACAACTCGTTGGGATCGTTCTCAAGGTCGTACAGCTCGTCCACGTCCCCCGGCGTCATGCAGTACTTCCAGCGATCCGTCCGCACGCCCTTGACGCAGCCGCTCCTGATTTCGGGGCAGAGATGATGCGTGCGCATGTTCCTTAGCCGTTCCGCTTCGTCGTGACTCAGGCTCTCCTGCGCCAGCGGCTCGCCCGGGTCGCCATGCTCCGCGAAGACCATCGAGCGATGCACGGCGGCCTCCCCCGCCAGAAGGGCACGAAAGCTCTTCCCCTGCACGCCGTCGGGAAGCTCCACCCCTGCAAGGTCCAGCAACGTCGGCATGACGTCGATGTTCTCGGTGAACGCGTCCGTTGCCCGCGGCCGGATGGTTCCCGGCCAGCGCACGATCTGCGGGATGTGAGTCAATGCCTCGTAGACGTGCGGTCCCTTGCGGACCATCAAGTGATCGCCCATGTAGTCGCCGTGGTCGGTCGTGTAGACCACGATGGTGTTCCCGTCGAGCTCATGCTCCTTGAGGGTCTGCATGAAGCGCCCCAGTTCGTCGTCGATGTAGCTGACCATCCCCCAGTAGATGGCCTTGAGCCGCCTGCGATCCGCATCGGTCGGGTACTCCTTGAGGTACCGTCCCCACTCCACGATGCACCGCTGCTTGAAGGGCTTGTTGTCCATTTCCCCCTCGCGCCATGCAGGGAGCGGGACGTCGACATCATCGTACATCGATGCGTACGGCTCGCACACGGTGTACGGCGGATGCGGGTCCGGAATCGACAGCCAGAGGAAGAAGGGCGTGTCCTTGGGCTCCGCGATGTACTCTCTTGCGGCCCGGAAAAGATAGGCCGTAATATCCTCCTCCCGCGAGATCGGGTTCTCGGCCATCGGCACCTGCATAAGGGGTCTGCGAATCTCGTTGACCCGCCGCTGCGCGTCCGCGCGGGGATCAACGATACGAGTGGAATTGGCCGTTCGCGCCACGTTGAAGGTGCGGCGCATGCGCTCACGCGGGAAGCAGTGGTTCTTGCCGATCAGGGCAGTCGTGTAGCCGCCCGCCTTCAGCGCAGAGACGAGATCCGTTTCGCTCTCGAACATCTGCCGATTGTTCGACCAGCTCCGGTTGGTGTGAGCATAGCGGCCGGTCATGAACGATACACGAGACGGAACACAGATCGGGCACGTGGTGTAGGCGCGCGAGAAACTAACCCCTTCCGCCGCCAACCGGTCGAGGTTGGGCGTACGGATCAGGTTGTTACCGTTCACTCCGAGCGTGTCGAAGCGTTGCTGGTCGGTATAGATGACGATGATGTTCGGACGTTCCATGCTCTTTCCCGCTATCGTGCATTCCCGTTCTCGCCCCGGTTCCCCTCCGTCCGTCCGTCTTCCTCCTTCGCTGACGCTACGGAGGACACGTCACTACGCTTCGCCGCGGCACGCAGGTCGTAGCAGACCAGGCGCGACTCGTTTTTCGGATCGTGCTTGAGAGATCCCTTCTCGGTACGCATGTAGATGAAGCCGTCCTGGTAGCCGAGCGATACGCTGTTGGCCTTGCGCCAGTCGCTCTGCGGCCCCGGGCAATTGGTCCCGCTGAGCAGGCGAAGATCATCTGGAGTCGCACTCAGCATTGTGATCTTAGAAATGTCGGAGCAGATCAGGCGGCCTTCGACGGCAAGTCCGTTGAAGCCGGTTCCGTTCAGACCGTTGGTCTTCCGGCTGCAGGGCATCGACGCGAGCAGTTCGCCGTCCGCCAGGGCATGGCAGCGCAAGGCTCCGTCATGCACGACGTAGACGCGGTCGCGGTAGATGATCGGAGTGTTAAAGCACGCGTTGCCGATCGCACGTTTGACCACGGTCGCACCGGTCCAGGCCAGCTTGCAGCCGGTCGGGCTGATCTCGAAGCAGACCGGTCGGGTCTCCTTCGTCTGCTGCTTGGTCTCGGCGGGGGCGTTCATACGCACAAGGACCAGGCGGTTGCCGCAGACGGCCGGAGACGATGCCGTGTGCGGTGTGGCGCCGTCGGGCATTGTGGCTTGCCAGAGGATCTCGCCGGTCTTGGCATCGAGCAGCAACGGGCCCTTACGGCTGACCGCCACGAAGTAGCCCTTCTCTTCGTGCAACCACACCACCGGGGAGAAGCCGGAAGCGACGGCCGGGCCGGTCCAGAGCTTCTCCCCGGTCTTCGTATCGAATCCCTGGAGCCGAGCGGGCCTGCGTCCTCCGTGGCCGAGCACCACAACACCGTCGACGACCTGGGGTGCGCCGGTGATCGTCGTTCCCCGCCACTTGCCGTCGTTCATGGCATGCGGCTCGACACGCGCTTCCCAGAGCGGCTCTCCGGTCGCCGCGTCAACACAGTAGAGCCCGCCGGCCGTGCCCGGCGCGTAGATGCGTCCTTCGGCGTAGCAGACGGTTAGGTGCAAGCCCTCGCCGTAGATCATGCGCCCCTTCCGGCTGAAGGCGCGCCGCCAGAGCGTCTTGCCGGTACTGGCTTCGAAGCAGTGGATCACGTCGTCCCCCGTCATGTCAGGAAGGTCCGGCATGCGGTTTCCCTTCGTGCGGTACGTCAGGTCCTCGGCCGTGAACGCGTAGTTGGTCCGGCCGGGCGGGCAGGAGTAAGCGATGACCACCCGCCCGTCGGCGACGACGGGCGTGCTGTGGCCGCCCACCCAGTAGGCCACGCCGCCGTGAGAAGCATAGGCGCCGGGGATCGGAATGTCGCTTTTCCAGACCAGCTTCGCCTTGGACAGATCCTCAATCAGTTCGATGCCCTGGTCTTTCATCGAGCCGTTCCAGTACGGCCCCCGCCAGCAGGGCCAGGGGGCCTGCTTGACGTCGTAGGGGCCGGCCGCTTCGCCGGCCATGGCCGCCGCGGCCAACAGCAACAGGCCGAGAAGCCCGGCAGGCGTCCGGCAGGCCGCCCCGTTCGTCGTTCGACGGATGGATCGATGGATCGTTTCCACGGGTATGTTTCTCTCCTGGTTGCGGTTCGCCCGTTCACTCGTGTCTCGCCGGCGTACATGTCTGTAGACTATGCGCACCGGCACTGCCTGCCAGTATGACTATTGTAGGCCCTGGAAAGACTGGAAGTCTATTGACACCATTGCTGACGCACAACCCTTTTTGGCGTCATTCGGAGGCCGAACTCGCGCTCAACCGGTGCTGAATGTACCGGAGCGGTGACTTGCAGGGCAAGAATTGGGCAAGCTACGGCGTGGCG
>Ga0272442_10008981_pt1 | contig 12561 bp, 12 predicted proteins | sample SSMForm2O_FD_200262 | JGI IMG/M metagenome (GOLD analysis project Ga0272442, IMG submission 200262) | Marine sediment archaeal communities from Little Sippewissett salt marsh, Falmouth, MA, United States - SSM-Form-2O | ecosystem: Environmental > Aquatic > Marine > Wetlands > Sediment ... | reverse complement strand
CATTTTCAGAATATGCATCAATTTCATAGCTATCAGGCAGTAATCCAGTGTTAATATTTTCAATTACAAAAGTATATTTTCCCTTTTCTCCATGTTTTACTTCATTTTGAGAAGGGAAATCTGCACTTATGTTGAAATCAACAGCTTCCTTTTTAACACTAACAAGTCCTTGCTTTGTAGCAAAACCTCTTGTTCCAGCAACATTCAAACCTATCTCAATATAATCACGATCATAAGCGCTTAGCTCTTCATTCTCATGTATTATCTGAACAGGGACAAGGGTATAATTATCAGTTGAGACCTGAACCGATTCTGGATGATTAAAGGTCCAATCACCTGATTTATCTTTGGTTGCAACTTCAATGAATATTGTGTCATTAAAGTCAGATGTTACATTTAAAATATATCTTGCAGTTCCCCCTGTGATAATATCTTGGTCTTGATCTGAGTCAAGTTCCATTTTTATGTGATCTGTTTCTTCGAATTTCAAAGATAAAAATGATGAATAAGTGGATGAGTCATATAAAAGATTAATACTTCTATATATACCAAGATCCAATGGTCCAAATTTGACATCAGAAGGAACACCGATTTCCAAGATGAAATCCTTATCATTTTGGATTTCCATTTCTTCAAAATCAAAAGTCAAAATACTAGCTTCAATGTTTTGTACCAATGGTGTTAAAATTGTAGTTTTACCAAGTTCGATTTCTGTTGAAGAAATTGTAGTATTATCATATATCAATGTAGCATTTACCCTAGCTTTAGCAAGATTTAGCACTCTGAGAAGGTCCCTATAATCAAAGTAAAGACTTGCAGTTGCTCCCTTTATTATTTTATATCTAGTTGGACCTGGGCCTGTCCATCTTTGTGGCTCCTTTAATGACACCCTTTCTGCTTGCTCTGAATCAGGCTTTTCATCTGAAAGTTGTCCTTCACTTATAAGGTAATATTCTTTTATATTTTCTTCATCAGAGATTTTAGATGGTAATGTGACAGATGATGGATATTGTGAGGACCCAAAAACAAGAGCTGATGCTCTCATCGCATTTACCAATTCAGCAATATCATCAAGAGTGATATTCACATCTCCTGAGTTTGACGCATTGATAAATTCCTTAATAACAGTTCCAAACTCCTGTAATGTGGGAAATGTATCTTGTTCAATTAATGAGTCAGCTATTATGTCTGCTGTCTCGATAATTGTTTCCAGGTCTCTATTCTTTATTAAGCTGCCTATCGGTTTGTCACCATTAAGCATTTTTATAGTGAATAATAGTTCATCACCACCCTCTAATGTAAAATCAAAACCGTCAATTCTTATTGTCTGTTTTTGTATTTTACCACCGAAGAATCTAGGGTCAATTTTTGCTGATATATTCTTTAGTTCTTCTTGATTTAATGAAACTATTATTTGAACCTGATCGGTAAATCCCAATTTAATGGGTAAATTTGTAGCAAAGAACAAATCAAACTTCATTTCTCCAGCGATACGTACTTCCTCTTCACCCTCAAAAGTGTAAATCTGTTCTATTTTAAATGGATCAAATAAATCAAGAAAGTCGAATTCATCGCCGAATTCATCCAATCCCTCAATGTCAAATGATTTGAACAAAAACCAAAATAGAATCCAATTAGCAAAATCCTCAGAGTTACCCAGGATTGGAGGAAAATATGATTCATTTACAGAATCAGGTAATGTAGAAAGCATTTTTGTTGGTTGCAGGGTCTCAGTATACTCTGTTAGGTTAAATTGTGAAAAATAAAGAGTCTGAGCAGAGCCTTCATCTGCTATGACTGTTGATGGAATTAACATAAAAAATGATAATGAACTAAGGAGTAATGTAAATGATATTATGCATGTTTTGCATTTCTTTATTGGTGACATGCTGTCTTCACACCTATTTAATAAAGTTGAAATTTTTTATATATAAATCTTTTTTTACATTAGTTACCATTTTTTTTAGAATTTAGGTAATAAACATCCTATTATATTAATATATTTAGTAATTAATAAATTTTCCTAAAAATAATAATAATTTTAAAAAAATCATTATAAAAATATATTAAATTAAAGAAAACCCAATTTTGATTAGATAAACCATAAATATATAATATGTAACTAAGAATATAGACTCTCTGTAAAGGTGATTCATGAGAAGGGATATGCAAGCTTCTTTTAATTTAAAAAATATAATCATAAAAAGCATCATCTTATTCATATCATTATTAATAGTAATAAACATAAGCATATCTGTTAATGCACAAGAAAAAAACATGGTTCTAATAATAAAAGACCAGCAAGAAAATGTGATAGGTGAGATACTTGAAAACCAATATTTTACAATAAATGCTTTAGATCCGCTATCCCAAGGAGAGACACCATATCTTTCTTATGTAAATATCTCATTTAATGGAAATCTCTACATAATAAATGAAACCACTGAATTGAAAATTAGGGCTCCAAGGGTGGATGAGGATGAGGAATTAACTATAATAGCTACAAAAGAGGGCTACAATAACACATATGTAACAATTCTTGTAAAAAACAACATAACTGGAAAATTAAATGTTATACCTGAAAAATATGTTGTAAATTCAGGGGATAGATTCACGGTTCAGGTTTTGGACCAAGAAAATAACCCTGTTTCAATGGCTGCAGTTGGAATTCAAAACAAAGGTGATGTAACAGATATTTCATACACAGATGATGAGGGACGATCATGGTTAACCGCACCTAAAGAAAGTGGGATAATAAAAATAATTGCCCAGAAAAAAGGCTACACCCAAGACCTTACATCAATTGAAGTAAATATTATACCTCCTTGGTATGAGGAAATAATAACAAACCCGTTTTTCCCGATACTTTCTGCTGTCATCGTACTTATTTTTATAATTATTTTAGTTAACCTCCGACAAAAGAAATCAATTTTTGAGAGAACTAAAGAAATAGCACATAAGAAAAACCTACAAAAATATGAAGAAGTAACAATTGATAAGAAAAAACCAGTTTCAAGCAGTAAAAAAGAATATTATAACCTAGATAAAGTACGGGTACAACAAAATAACGATTCAAGGGTCGAAGAGATACGAATTTCCAGACCCAAGAAGGAAAAAGATATTGTCCCAGTAAAAACTGTTGAAGATGAAATCGATAAAATGATTCAAAAGAAAAAAGGGAGAAAGCAAAAACATGATTGGTTCATAGGACATGATGAACTTAGATATGAAATCGATAAATTAACAGGGGAGATCAATGAAAACGGGCTGCATAAATGGTATGACGGACTTGATGATATTAAAGAAAGAATTAATGAAAAAGTAAAGAAGAAAGATAAAGATTTGAGGGATAAGCACAATGGTAAAACATAATAAATTAATAAATGATTTTTACGAACTCAAGGTAAACCAGATAATGGATAAAAGAGTCTGGGATTTACCGATAATCGAGGAAAAAGAGGACATCTATCATGTTTTATCTATACTTGGAGCAAGAAACCACATTTGGGTAGTAAAAGACAAGATAAATAAGGAAATTGTTGGTGTTATTACAGAACATGATGTTCTTTCTATTCTTGCACCAAAAGACTTCCCAACATTTGTCTTTGGAATGCCAGATATAAGTTCAATTCAGCACGGAACTGCCAAAAATGCTGGTGATATAATGGCAAATAAAATTATTTCCTCTAACCCTGATGAAAAAATCATTGATGCACTTTTAAAAATGGTAAAATTTCGATTAAGAAGGTTGCCGGTTATTAAGGATAAAAAGTTGGTTGGTGAACTGACCTTACATCAGTTGATAAGGAAATATTACGCTGCAACTCAATATCATCCTATAATTGAAGATGAAGAAGGTTGATTAGAACGCAGGAATTATTTAATGTATTGTTTTTAGTAGCATTAGCGCTTTTGTTTGCCCGTGGATTAGGGTTCTTATTTTACAAACTCAAACAACCAGCAGTTATTGGAGAGATAATTGCTGGCATAATACTAGGTGCAATTGTTTTATTGATATTTTCTGGTCAAAATTTCTTAATATTTGGATACAGACTTCCACTACCATTCTTGAACTTCCATTGGAATGAATTTATGATTCTTGCAGAGGTTGGAATACTGTTTCTGCTATTCATCTCTGGCCTGGAAACTCAATTAAACAAACTTAAAAAAACTGAGAAATCCTCAACTTATGTTGCTATTGGGGGGGTGATCCTACCTCTATCCTTGGGCTTCTTATCAGGATTACTGCTAGGCTTTAATGTGCAGGAAAGCGTCATAATTGGTTTGATTCTCTCTGCCACATCTGTAGGTGTGACAGTCAGAACACTGATGGATCTACATGTATTAGATACAGAAGTTGGAACTACAATACTTGGTGGGGCAGTGATTGATGATATAATAGGAATAATTCTTCTAGCATTTGCCCTCGGAATCGAATCGATTTTCGATGCAGTCTGGATTGGATTAAGAATTTTAATTTTCTTCTTGATATTCCTATATTTAGGTTTAAAGGTAATAGACAGGATACTTTCCATCAGTGAGAAGATACGTCTTCCAAAGGCATTTTTAAGTATATCTCTTGCATTTCTGCTGCTTTACTCATTTTTCGCTGACAAGGCAGGCATATCTGGGATAATAGGAGCATTTGTTGCAGGAATTCTTATAGGACAGAATGTACGCTCCAGCAAGATTACAGATGATGTCAAGGCAATAGGCTATGGTTTTTTTATACCAATCTTTTTTGTTTATACAGGCTCAAGCCTGTGGGAAGGGGGCATCGAAGACATCGGATCGTATACGTCAATTTTGATTATTGCAGGAATAATAATCATAGTTGCAATAGTGGGAAAAATAATCGGTTGTTTCTTAGGTGCAAAAATCTCAGGTTTGGAAAATAAAGAAGCTCTTCAAATTGGAATAGGTATGATACCAAGAATGGAGCTTGCACTAATAATAGTAACAGCCTCAATCTCACATGGTCTACTTGCTGGAAGCACAGCCCATACACTACTTGTCATTACGATTATCATGACAATTGTTACAACCCTAGTCGCACCACTCTTAATAAAAGCCACATTTAAAAAATAAAACCACTTTTTAAAAAAGACTAAACCATATCTATTAAGTAATAATGAAACTAATATTTGAGATAAGCAAAGAACACAAAACCTTACCAGCAGAGGAAATAAAATCATGTCTAAAAGCAGAACATATAAAATATCAGTTGATAGAAATAAATCAAGATGCGCTAATAATTGAAACCCAAGCGCAAATTCAAGACATAAGAAAAATTGCCAATAGATTATCCTTTACATACAATATATACGAGCATCTATTTTCAAGCAAGCCCCAAACCAGTGAAATAAAACAAAAGGCAAAAAATAACCCAATTAAAAGGAAAGGGACAATAGCTGTTAGATACAAGAATAGATCAACTTTCATAAATTCCCAAGATATAGTTAAAACGTTAGCAGATGTGTACACAGAGAACAGAGAAGTCATCTTAAAGGACCCAGAAATTGAAATCAGAGCATTGATCACAGATTCAAAGGTTTATACTGGATTAAAGGTCGCACATATTGACAGAAGGCAATATGAAAAAAGAAAGGTTCAAAACCGACCATTTTTCTTACCTATATCTTTACATCCTAAACTTGCCCGCGCCCTGGTAAACTTAACCTCTGTAAAAAGAGGGGAAATCCTTGTAGATCCATTTTGTGGAACAGGCGGAATACTTATTGAGGCAGGACTACTAGGTGTAAGAATTATAGGAAGCGATGTAGAAGAAAAGATGATTCAAGGATGCAAAACCAATCTGGATCATTATGAGATAAAGGATTATGAGCTTTTTCAGGCAGACATTGGAAAAATAGACCAGCATATAAAAACTGCAGATGCAATAGCAACAGACCTCCCATATGGTAAATCAACAACAACAAAAGGGGAAATAATGGAAAAATTATATGGAAGAGCATTCTCAAGCATGTCAAAAATATTAAAGAGTGAAAAAAGGGCTGTAATTGGACTTTCAGAAAAAAAATTCTTAAAAATTGGAGAAATGCACCTTAAACTTGAAAAAATTCAAGAAATCAGGGTCCATGGCAGTTTGACAAGATATTTTGGCATATATAAAAAATAACCAAAATCCTTTTACAATAAAGGTTTATCATAGTTTTTATGACGCAACTGAGCATAATATTTCTGGGAACCGGCGGTAGCTGGCCTACAATCAAACGAAATGTTACATCTACAGCAATAAAAAGAGGAAGAGAAATTATACTTTTTGATTGTGGGGAAGGTACGCAGAGACAATTCCAAAAATCACAGCTCAGTTACATGCAAATATCAAAGATATTCATCACACATTTCCATGGAGATCATTTTTTAGGTATTCCAGGTCTAGTTCAGACCATGCAGCTTAATGACAGAGACATTCCGCTTCATATCTATGGGCCAAAGGGCTTGAATGAGCTTGTAACACAATTATTATCTTTAGGTTATTTCAAACCAAATTATCAAATTATGTCCCATGAGATAGATGAAGGAACAGTTCTGGATTTTGAGACCTACATTATTAAAACAATAAGGGTGAATCATGGTATACCTGCCCTTGCCTATTCATTAGAAGAGAAGATGAGACCCGGAAAATTTGATAAAACAAAGGCATTAAGTATTGGAATACCAGAGGGACCACTTTTCAGTAAGATACAAAAAGGTCAAGAAATTGTTTTGGAAAATGGAAAAAAAATAAAACCAAATATGATACTTGGTCCCCCGAGAAAAGGAAGAAAGATAGTAATATCTGGTGACACAAGACCCATGGATAAAATGGTTGAATTTGCAAAAGATGCAGATGTTTTAATACATGAGGCCACATTTGACTCAAGTCTGGATGACATATCACTTGACTATGGTCACACAACAGCCTTGCAAGCAGCAGAAATCGCAAAAAAGGCAAATGTGGAAAAACTCTATTTAAATCATATAAGTCCAAGATACATTGACAATAAGACACTTGAAGAAGAGGCAAAAAATAAATTTAAAAACACAGTTGTACCAAAGGATTTTCAGGTTGTAGAGATAAAACTGAAGAAATAATTTTATGGTGGTGATTCTTTTTTAAGGACACTGCTCAAACATTTTCCCATACTTCTATGAGCTTCTATTTCAAATACTATGGGAGCATCTGTAGCCCAGCCACCAAAAGCCTCAATAACATCTTTTATCTGTGCATTATCATTTGGCGCCCAATTATCTAACCTTAATTGTTCATTATCAATAAAGGCAAATATATCATCTCTGTCTTCATCCTTTGCCTTTTTTATGAAAATGTTGAATGTCGATTGATTCCCATCATCATCCTGTTTGTAAAACACACAGCTTTTAGAAGTTGATTGATAAATTCCATATTTATGTGCCATTTTTCTATCCCCTACATTGTGAGAATTATTACAAAGGTATATTTATTTGCCGTTTTTAATGATAACGATGCAAATAAAAAACATAGATTTTTTAAAAATCATAATTTTATTAAGCTGAAATATCTTCTGTAATTTGATTATTATGCAAGAGAGACCCTCCTACGATGAATATTTTATGGAAATGGCCTATGTTGTGTCTAAGAGAAGTACATGCCTAAGGAGAAAGGTGGGTGCAATACTTGTTAAGGACAAACATATCTTAAGTACTGGATATAATGGAGCACCTAAAGGCCTGAAACATTGTTCTGAAGTGGGATGTTTAAGAGAGGATCTGAATGTCCCATCAGGTCAAAGACATGAGCTGTGTAGAGGACTTCATGCAGAACAAAATGCGATAATTCAGGCAGCGGTATTTGGTGTTTCGATTAAAAATTCTGTGCTATACTGTACCAATACACCTTGTGTGGTTTGTGTTAAAATGTTGATCAATGCCGGAGTCAAAGAAATTGTTTATTCAGGCGATTATCCAGACGGCCTTGCAAAGAAAATGATTAACGAGTCAAATATTAAAATTCGAAACCTCAATAAAAAAAAACCTATCTGGATTTGAAAAAATAAGAAAATTATAAATACTCACGAATGAATTACAAAAACGAGGAGAACATGAAGCGAAAAAATTCATTTGTATTGGATGAGAAAGACGATAAAGCAGTCGAGTTATTTGCTGAGCTTGGGATGCCAAAAAATCTGGCAAAAACACTTATGTTCATATCTCAGGTTGAGGAGTGCAGATCTGCTGAAGTTGAGCAAGGCGCTGATCTCCGGCAACCTGAAGTTAGTGTTGCCATGCAAGAAATGCGAAGGAGAGGATGGGCAAAGAAAAGAGACTTAAAAAAGAAGGGTAAAGGAAGACCTGTACACATTTATAAACTTACCAAACCATTACCTGATATATTAAAAAGTTTCGAACAAGAAAAAATGAAACAGGTCGAAATCATAAAAAACGACCTAGACCAACTACACAGTCTTATTAAGCAATATAAATAGTCTGGTTTTTTCTCATTAAATCTATAATAATATTCATATAATTTTTTAGCTTATATCAGCTTTAGTGTGTAATTAAGCTGGTGGTGGATAGTTGAGAAAAAGGATAAAAAGAATATTTGACAATACTGAAAAAAAACCTGATGTTATTATCATAAAAAATTCAGTTGAACCTTTTATAGATGAAAATTTTTTCTATGCCACAGATCTTAAAACAGGGTTATTTGAAGGAGCTGCAGCGTTCTTATATCCAGATGGAAATATTGATCTTTTAGTTTCTGAATTGGAAGCTGAGACAGCAAAAGGAGCCAAGGCTGATATTTTAATTTACAAAAACGAAAAAGATTTTTTTGGTACCATAAAAAAAAGGGTTTCAAAATGTAAGAACATAGGTGTTAATTTCAAAAAAATCACATTCAATGATCTTCTAAAAATTGAAAAACATCTAAACAAATCCAACTTTTATGATATTTCTAAATCTTTTGAAAAAACTCGGATAATTAAGGATGAAAATGAAATTCAGACAATAAAAAAGGCCTGCAACATTGCTGATATGGTTGTTAATAAGATACCAAATATCCTAACTGATGGAATGTTTGAGTATGAGCTTGCAGCAGAGATAAATTATCTATTACAAAAAAACGGGGCTGAAAAACCAGCATTTGACACCATTTCATCATTTGGAAAAAATTCTGCTGAACCACATTACTCGCACGGAAATGTAGAATTGAAGAAGGGCGATATTGTTTTATGTGATTTCGGTGCCTGCTATAACAAATACAATTCCGACATAACCCGGAGCTTTATTTTTGGAAAGGCTAGTAAAAAACAGAAAGAAATGTTTGAAACTGTTCTTATAGCCCAGAGAACAGGTTTGGAAAATGTCTCTGCTGGAGCGCTTGCCAAGTATGTCCACAAAAAGGTTGAGGAAAAAATAAACAGAACACAATTCAAGGGCAGGTTCATACATTCCACAGGCCACTCTCTAGGAATGTGTGTCCATGATGGTTCAGATAGAATATCTGTAAACTCTGACCTTGAATTAAGAGAGAATATGGTTTTCACAATTGAACCAGGCATCTATTTACCTGGTTTTGGCGGCATTAGAATAGAAGATGATATAATAGTAAAAAAAGATGGATTTGAACTTCTTACCAGATCACCAAAAGAACTAATTGAGATAGTATAAATATTCCATTACATTTTTATTAAGAATCTGTTTATCGGTTTTCTGTGATATAGATGAGTTTTAGGGACGATGTTGAATATGTCAGGACACAAGCAAAGAAGAACAATGAATTATTTGCAAACTCAATTCCGCTAATTGCAAGTGAAAATGTTTTATCACCTCTCTGCAAGGAAATGCTTATTACAGATTTTCATGGTAGATATGCCGAGGGAACCCCTGGCAATAGGTACTATGAGGGATGTAAGATCTTTGATCTTGTTGAGATAAAAGCAATGGAACTTGCAAAAAAACTATTTAATTGTAGTTATGCCGATGTCAGACCTACAGCTGGAACCACTGCTAATATTGGCATTCTCAAAGCATTGATAAAGCCTGGGGAGACTGCAGTAGTTCTTGATCTTTCAAATGGTGCTCATATCTCATTTGGAAAATGGGGTGCAGCAGGTGTTAGAGGTATTAATCTTGTCTCATATCCTTTTAATGATGAAGAGATGAACATTGATGTAGATGGAGCAGTGAAGCTCATTAAAAAAATCAAGCCAAAGCTTGCTTTAAATGGTAGATCTGTGTTTTTATTTCCCAGTCCAATAAAGGAAATTGCAGAGGCTGCCCATGAGGTTGGTGCCTATCTCGTCTATGATGCAGCACACGTGTTAGGCCTAATAGGTGGAAAACAATTCCAAGATCCTCTCAGAGAAGGTGCAGATGTTGTTAGTGGTAGCACCCATAAGACACTTCCTGGACCACAAGGTGGAATGATAATTTCAGACCATAAAGGCAAAACAGATGAGGATAAATCATTTTTAAGAAAACTTGGTTTTGGTGTTTTCCCTGGAGCAACTTCATCCTATCATCTCCATCATGTGGCAGCAAAGGCAATTGCGTTTGCTGAACATTTGGAGTTTGGTGAGGCCTATGCAAAACAGACAATCAAAAATGCACAAAACCTTGCCCAAGCCTTGAACGAGAGAGGCTTCAAGGTCTTTGGTGAGAAGTTAGGTTTTACAAAATCCCATCAAATCCTGCTTGAGATAGGCCCTGGAAAGGGTAAAGAGGCATCTAAGATTCTTGAAGATGCAGGGATTATTACTAATATGAATACTATTCCGGGTGATGAGGATCCATTAAACCCCTCAGGTTTAAGACTGGGTACACCTGAACTTACAAGGATTGGCATGAAGAAAAACGAAATGGGTGAAATCGCTGAGTTTTTCAATAGGGCTCTTATAAAGAAGGAAAGCACCAAAAGAATAAGAGAAGATGTTAAGGAATTCAGAAAGGATTTTCAAGAGCTTCATTTTTGTTTTGAAAAAGGTTTCAGAGGATATGATTACCATAAACTAGTTTAGAGTTATGATTATTGGTTTAACTGGTACACCGGGTACAGGCAAGACATCTATTGCAAATATCTTAAGAGATAAAGGATTTAAGGTAATTGATTTAAACAAACTTGCAATTGATAGAAATCTGTTGGTAGGCTATGATAAAAAAAGGGATTCCAGAATTGTTGATATTGAAAAAATTGATAAGTTCTTTCTTGAACTGAAAAATGATAACAAGGTCATATTTATTGAAGGTCATCTTTCACATTTATTGAAAAATGTGGATTATGTTATTATATTGAGAACAAATCCTAAAAAGCTGAGGAGAAATCTGAAAAAAAGAGATTGGTCTGAAGAAAAGATAGATGAAAACGTTCAGGCTGAAACCTTGGATATTATATTATGCGAAGCAGTTGATGCTCATGACCCTGATACCATTATTGAAATTGATTGTTCAGAAAAGGATGTTGATGAGGTTACAAAGATTATTCTGAAAATTGTCGAGGATGATTTCCAAAATATAAAAAAATATAAGATAGGTTCAATTGATTGGTCAGAAGAATTATTGGATGATTTATAAAGGATGAAAAGATGGTCCTTGACAGCAAGAGGGAAAATGTAGATCCGATTTTAACAAAAATCGCCAAGAGACTTATCAATGTCAATCCTAATCTTTTAAGTGTTCTATCTTTGGTAGCTGCATTTTTTGCTGGTGTATTTTTTTATTTTTCTTCACCTAAGCTAGAGCTTTCAAATTATTATCTTTATTTTGCAGTAATTTTTGTCTTTATCAATGGATTTCTGGATGCAATCGATGGTAAGGTTGCAAAACTTTCTAATAAGGCATCATTGAAAGGTGATTTTATTGATCATGCCATTGATAGATATGCAGATGTATTTATTGTTGCAGGTATTGCCCTGAGTCCCTGGTGCAGATATAACAGCATTGGCTTGTTTGCAATAATAGGTATGCTTCTTACTAGCTATATGGGGACCCAGGCCCAGGCAATCGGATATAAAAGGGAGTACTCAGGTCTTCTGGGTAGGGCAGACAGATTAGCTCTCTTGATGATAATTCCGATAATACAGCATATACTTATTATTTACAATATTTTTGAATTTGACCTTTATTTCTATAGTCTCAATCTTATGGAGATTGTTTTAATATATTTTGCAGTTGTTGGAAACATAACAGCTATACAAAGGATAATGAGTGTGTTGAGGTTTTTCAAAAAGGAATCTAAAGACTAGTTTGAAAAACATAAAGGAAAATAAAAAAACATAATTTTTTTATAAATATTTTTTAATTTCTTTCAATATAGAAATAATATTCGTTCTTAAATTTCCAATTGTATCATATGGTCTTAGTCCGTAATCATGACCTGGATATACGATAGTATCATCAGGCAGGGGTTTTATTTTTTTATCCAACGTCTCATACATCTCTTTTGATGATCCCCCAGGCATATCAACTCTTCCACAGTCTCCGATAAATAATGTATCCCCAGTTATTATCGCCTCGTCATCAACCAAAATACATATTCCATCATGTGTGTGACCCGGTGTTAATAGAAATTCAAGAGTC
>Ga0272442_10008980_pt1 | contig 12564 bp, 9 predicted proteins | sample SSMForm2O_FD_200262 | JGI IMG/M metagenome (GOLD analysis project Ga0272442, IMG submission 200262) | Marine sediment archaeal communities from Little Sippewissett salt marsh, Falmouth, MA, United States - SSM-Form-2O | ecosystem: Environmental > Aquatic > Marine > Wetlands > Sediment ... | reverse complement strand
GAGAAACAGAAAGTTTTCACCGGGGCCGAACTCGCATTCACTCTTAAAGTACGGCAACCGGTTTGTGCGTGAGTTTCTTAAAGCGCTGCTCCTGCCTGGGGCCTGAATTGCCGCAACTGCTGCGGCAATTGAAGGCACGCCGGACAATAACAGTGCAGATTATCCGGGGTGGGATCAGCGGGAAAAAATCCGCTACCCCTTGCCCTGGCTCAGACATGCGGCCCGGTTGTTCAACCCACCCCTCAAACCTGAAAACCAACTGACTTAACCTGAATTTGAGTAATGCAACAGTTTCAAATCTGGAAAGGCCGTTCGTAAACGGCCCCTGGGATAAAGACAGTCGGAAATCTTTTCCGGCTGCGGGTTATTTCACCAGCGCCGATATTTTCTTGAATTCCGCGGTGCCCGCTTTCTCGAGCAATTCAAACAGGACGGACTCGGTGCTGGTAATCACCGCTCCGGCCTGTCGCATCCTGTCCAGGGCGATCCGCTTGTTCTCCTGCGTTCTGCTGGAGACTGCATCCGCGGCCACGTGCACCCTGAAACCGCTGCCCAGAGCGTCGAGCACTGTCTGAAGTACGCAGACATGGGACTCGGTACCGCAGACCAGAATACAATCGCGCGAGCTTTTCCTGATCAGATCGGCAATCGGTTGATCGCGCATGCAGGAGAATGTGATTTTCTCGAGCTTGGAGACCTTTTTCAGCAATCCGCGCAGGGGGGCGACAGTGGGCCCGAGGCCTTTTGGATACTGCTCGCTGACAATAATCGGCAGCCCCAGTATCCCGGCACCGCTCACCAGGTTTTGGATGTTCTGCAGAAGCAGCTCGTTCTGGTTGATCACCGGAAGAAGTCTTTCCTGGACATCCACCACGAGAAGGCATGTTCTGCGGCGATCGAGCAGTTCGGTGCTACCCATTTTTCGAACCCTTATTTTAAAGTAAAACTTTTCAGGAATTCAATCGGCTGCTTGGCCCTGCTCAGATCTCCCTGCCGTGTTCGAAGATTCCGCCGCGCGGGATTATCACGATCCCGGAACGGACATAGAAACCGTCGCCGTCCTGGTCCGGCTCGTTCCACTTGGCACGGATTTTAACCTCGTTGCCGATCCGGGCGTTCTTGTCGATAATTGCGCCCTCGATATCCGAGTTGAACCCGACCCCGAGCGGCACATCACTGTCGCTTCTCCGGAAGCCCTCGGCCTTATCCCCCGGCGAGTCGTAGAAATCCGCTCCGAGAACCAGGCTTTCGCGGATTTTCGAGCCCGAGCGGACGATCTGGCGCACGCCGATAATCGAGCGCGTGATTTCCGCATTGTCCACTATACAACCCTCGCAGAAAATCGCCCGGTCTGTCTTGCCGCCGACCACCTTGACACCGGGAAGGGACCTGGGGTGTGTGTAGATCGGCCAGTCTTCCTTGTAGAAATTAAAAGGCGGAAGAGGATCTGTAAGCGAGAGGTTCACCTTGTAGTAGGAGTCGATCGTTCCGATATCTTCCCAGAAATCGTCGAATACGTAAGCATAAACCTTGTGACTCTTGACTGCTGCGGGGATCACCTCGCGGCCGAAATCGCTGTATTTCTCTTCGCTCAGCATCTCGATCAGGGCCTCGCGGTTGAAAACATACACTCCCATCGACCCCAGGTGTTTGCGCCCCCCGGCCTCGATACCGAATTTCCGGAAGAAACTGTCCTCTACTGCAAGCTCTGCCTGAACTTCAGGCTCGGCAGGCTTTTCCACAAAATTAACGATCCGCCCCGCCTCATCGATCTGCATGATTCCCATGCGATAGAGCTCCTCCGGCGGAGCGGGCAGGCAGCTCACCGTAATATCGGCCTGCCGGTCCACGTGATAATCGAGCAGCTTTCTGTAGTCCATCGAGTAGAGCTGGTCGCCGGAAAGGATCAGCACATACTTGATATTCCATTCGCTGATATAGCGCAGGCTCTGGCGGATCGCATCCGCAGTGCCCTGAAACCAGTTCATGCTGGTCGGCGTTTGCTCGGCAGCCAGCACCTCGACAAAGCCATCGGAAAAACGGTCGAAACGGTAAGTCTGGAAAAGGTGCCGGTGAAGGCCGGCGGAAAGGAACTGGGTCGCCACGAATATTTTCAATACACCTGAATTGATACAGTTGGATAGGGGAATATCGATCAATCTGAATTTACCGGCAAGGTTGATCGCAGGCTTGCAGCGCGCCAGGGTCAGCGGGGCCAGACGGGTTCCGCGTCCCCCTCCGAGAATGACTGCCAGAGTGTCTTTGGTATTCATGGGAGCCTTTCGCAGGATAAAATGGGTTCCGGGCCTCGGATTTGTCACGATCCATATCTTATTTAATTTTATAGATTCGACACAGCCAGTCAAGATTCAATGGATTTGATTTATATTTTGTTTGGGCTTGATTTATGTTTGTCTGCTTTCTATTATTTTCAAGAACCCTTTCCGGCGCGGGAGATGAAAATGCGGTCGACGAATATAAGGCGGAGAGAATTTATCGCCGCAGCTCTGGCAGTGGCTGCCGGCAGAGGGCTGGCCGGCCCACCGGAGAGGATCCTTCTGGCTGCGGCGCGGGGGACCGACACGGCCGGTTCGGCGCGCTCGGCAATCGATGCTCTGGGCGGGATCGGCAGTTTTGTCGCACCCGGCCAGCAGGTGATGATTTTGCCCAACCCGCAGGGCCGCCAGAGAGGCGCCAGTACCAGCCCGGAACTGGTGGAGGAGGTGGTGCGGCTATGCCTGAAAGCTCAAGCGGCGAAAGTCCGGGTCTGCTCGATCCACTCCGGCTCCCGCTGGAAAGGCACTGGAATCGATGATGCCGCCTTGCGCGCCGGGGCCGAGTTCTGGAGACCGGCTTCGGCAAGTGACTGGAGGACCGTTGAAGTCAAAGGGGCCAGGCGGCAGAAAGAAGTACGGGTGGTGGCTCCGGTTCTCGAATCCGACGTGGTGATCAACATGCCGGTTGCCAAACAGCACGGCAGCACACGCTTTACCGGCACGCTGAAAAACCTGATGGGTGTCAATGACGGTAACGCGGGCTGGCACCAGGGTACCGCCTATCTGGTAGACAGTATAGTCGACCTGGCCAGTGCCGTGAAAGCTCATCTCTGCGTGGTCGACTGCACCGAGATGCTGGCTGAGAACGGCCCTTTCGGGCCCGGGCGCACTGTCAAGCCGAATACGGTGGTCGCCGGGATCGACCCCGTGGCAGTGGACGCATACGCCTGCACGCTTCTGGGTATGCAGGCTGCGGATGTCTCCACTATCGCGCAGGCTGCCGAAAGAGGCCTCGGCACTGTGCGGATCGAAGAGGCGGCAGGCGGCGGCGCAGTGAAAAAATTCCGAGCCTCTGACTGAACCCTTCCCGGAAGAAAGTGCAATGGAAAAAGCTCCCCGCCAATGGACAGAGTTCGTAATCAAGAGCCTTCCGGAGTCTGGAGATATATCTTTCCAGGTTCTTTACGGCGACGGCTCGCGCCGCAGCTTCTACCGCGTGGAGGGCGCTTCCCGGCCCTGCGTGCTGATAGTCAATCCCGATCCCCCGGCAGACAGCCGCACCGGCGTGAACGAGAACGACACCTATGTCTATCTGGCCGGCCTGCTGGAGGAGACAGCGAGCGGCTGCCCGCCTGCTGTTTACGGCTACCACAGGAAGGCGGGCCTGATTCTTCTCGAAGACCTGGGCCACAGGCACCTTCAGACCGAAGTTCTCTGCCGGGGGGCGGGTTCCCTCTGGACGGAAAACATTTACTCCCGCCTGATCGAGCTTCTGGTGAAAATAAACCTTGACGCCGGAGCGCTTTTCGACCCGGCGCGAAGTTTCAATCCGGCTTACGATACGGCTTTCATGTACGGGGGGGAGGGGCTGTATTTCGCGCGTTTTTTTGTCGGCTGTCTCTGCGGGATCACAGAGCCGGTCCTCGATCATGATTTGAAAAGAATGGCGGAAGAAGCCGGCGGCCTGATCGGGAGCAATGTGATTGTTTACCGTGATTTCCAGAGCCGCAATGTCATGCTTGGACCCGGCGATGAAATTCGGCTGCTGGATTTCCAGGGCGCGCGCCTGGGCCCTCCGGCCTATGACCTGGCAAGCCTGGTTTACGATCCCTACCTGCCCCTGCCGCAGGAGTTGCGAGATAAGCTGATCGGCCGGTATGTAACACTTCTGGCAGAGCGTTCGCTCCAGTTGGCGGCAGAGCTCGAGGCCCAGTTTCCGCTTATCGCGGCCCACCGGCTGATGCAGGCGCTGGGGGCCTATGCAAAGCTTTCCCTGGTGGAGGGCAAGAGAGAGTTCCTCGAGTATGTGCCCCGGGCGCTGGGCGATCTGAAAAAGTTGCTGGAGCATGATGCATTCAAAGAATACAAGGTCCTGAAAAAACTCGTCCGCCAGGTCGATCTCCAGGCTTTAGAGCTTAATCAGCCGGAGTGAGAGCAACGCCGGAGAGTTGCCGGAGAAAAGATCGGCTTTAGGGCTTTTTCAGCACACAATCGAATAAAGGACTGATTGATGAAAAACACAGCATACCCGGCCGTTACATTGCTGCTGCTCGCGTTAGCCATACTCTGCTGCGGCGCTCCGAAAGATGAGAGGCCCGCCGCTCCGGAAAAAGGCCTCTCGGCTCCGTCCGGGCCCCATCCCACAGTTGCCTGGATTCTCGCCTGCCGTGTAGGGCAGGGGGGGTTCGGCTGTTTCCCCGGCGACTCGGCATTTGTCAGCCGCACCGGCATGGCGGTGGATGCTCTGGCAGAGCTGGGCGAGCTTGAGAGCCTGCCGCACCGGGAATCCCTGGTTGGGTGGCTTAAAGCGCAGCAGCAGCCGGACGGCGGTTTCCTGGAGGCAGCCGACTTCTACAACAATAAATATCTGCCCTGGGGCACGATGAGCGCGCTGGAGCCGACCTTCTGGGCGGTGAAAATCCTGAAAATACTCGGCGCAGAGCCGGACCGCCCGGGGGACGCTGTGCGCTTCATCAAGGCTCGCCAGCGACCCGGCGGTGCCTTTGACGCCAGCGAGGTGAGCTGGGGCGGAGCCGCCGAGGCGCTCTACAGCACATTCTGGGCCGTGGCCGCACTGAAAGAGCTGGGCAGCCCCCTCCCGGATTCGGCCGCAGTGGTCGAATGGGCGGAAAGCATGCAGGAAACCAAGGCTCTCCGGGGCGGGTTCAGGTTGAGCGTGGACAATTTTAACTATTCCTCCACCTCCGGCACGTACTACGGTGTACGCACCCTGTCTTTTCTCGGGGCGGCCCCCAGGCGACCGCGCGAGGTGAAAAAGTTCCTGCTTTCCAGCTACGGACAGGAGCCGGACGGCGGTTTCGAGCTGGGACACGGGGACGACTGGAACAATTTCGACCATTATTCCCTGATGCAGGAGACCTACATGGCCCTGCACGCGCTTGAAATTCTGGGTATGCCGCTCAAAGACAGCGACACCTCACGCGCAGCCTCTCCTGCTTCGGACTGCGCCCGCTGGATCGCCTCCGTGCAGAATGCAGACGGCGGGTTCGCCCGGGTGGGAGTGACAGACCAGACCCCCCTGCGCTCCCCGAGCGAGATGAGAGCCACCTGGCAGGCAGTGAAAGCTCTCAAGCTTCTGGGCTGGCCCGCGCCCCGGCCGAATGAGCCGGTGCAGTCCGGGCAAAGCGAGGTTCAGCCCCACGTGCCGCTGCACCGGCACCCGACCATCCATAACGATGACCCGGCCGAGGTCTGGGCTTACAGGCGGATCGCGCTGCCGATCTACAGCCATTTCCTTGAAAAAACCGGCAGCCGGATCGCAGCCCTGGGCTGGCTCTCCCGCTGGGCCAGGGCGGTAGTCGGGCCCGAAAACGCCGTTTACCTGACCGGCGGACGCGGTCTCCTGATGCAGGGATGGGGCCAGTGCGGAGAGATGAGCCTGCTGCTTCAGCAGCTTGCCTCCAGCGTGGACCATGCCGCCCGCTACAGTTTCGTTATCGGGGATGTCAACTGCGAGATCCTGGTGGCCGAGCACGGCTGGGCCCGGCCCCACTGGTGCCTTTTCATTCCGTTTACCAACGAGTACCCGGACCCCGCAGCACCCGCACCGGATGGCAAGCTCAACGGCTGGAGCGTGCTAGACTGTATTGTGGACTACAACGCCAGGCGCAGGAACCTGAACTATCCCTCACGCACCAGGCTTGGCGATCACCTGTTTAACAGCGTGAGGATCGAGACTATCGATTTCGCAAACGGGAACTGGGACGGGGAGTTCAGCCTGGACAGTACCACTACTTACACCTCCCCGGTAGTGGAAAATCTTTATCCGCAGGGAAGCTGGTGAGTTTGCCCGGAACGCCCTTAAGGCTGCCTGACACACCGCACGGTTTCTTTTGGACAGGGGGCAGGCAAATACTCTTTCCGCACTGCCGGTTGAAATGCCTACTTGACATGTATTACCACAGAGATTAGTATAGACATACTCTAATGTAGAAATTATTTAGTTCACGATAGAGAGGTTTTAACCCAGATGATAAGACAGATTATCGAGGATTTCAAAGCGATAAAGGAAAGAGATCCGGCGGCGAGGAACTGGTTCGAGACCCTGCTCTGCCATACTCCCTGGCATGCAATCGCAATGTACCGTTTCGCTCACTGGCTGTTCGGTCTGGGTGTCCCGATACTCCCCCGCCTGATCAGCGTGCTGGGGCGTTTCTGGGCAGGCGTGGAAATCCATCCGGGGGCGAAAATAGGCTGCTGTTTCTTTATCGACCACGGTACCGGCGTGGTAATCGGGGAAACCGCCGAGATAGGCGACAGGTGCTTTCTGTTTCACGGGGTGACTCTCGGCGGGACCGGACACCATTGTGGCAAGCGCCACCCGACCCTGGGCCATGACGTGCTGATCGGTACCAGCGCGACTCTGCTTGGGCCGATCAGGATCGGAAACAATGTCAGGATCGGCGCCGAGTCCGTGATAATCAACCGCGATGTGCCGGACAACTGCACCGTGGTTGGGGCCCCGGGAGTGATTGTCAAGCGGGACGGGAAAAAAGTGGAAGAGAAACTACCGCCTGCCCATTACACGAATTCAACGCCGGACACGCCCCGCGAGGCTGAAAATACCTCTGATTCATGATTTTTACGGGTGCGTGGCGCAGGCGCTGGAAAAACACATAAAAAACCCCCGGCGGAAGCTTCCGCCGGGGGTTTTTTTGTGACAATGCATCCTGAGAGTCAGAGCAGGTTCTTGACATGCTCCTCGAAAAAGCTCTTCGGACGGTAGCCGAGGACCTTTTCTACAACCCGGCCCTCGCGGTCGATCACAAAGGTTGTCGGGATACCCGAATATACCTCGTAAGCATCCACCACATCCATGGCTGCCATTGCAACAGGATAGGGCACTTTGTTTTTCTGCATGAATTTTTGCACTACGGCAGGACCGCGGTCCATTGAGATACCCACCACCTCGAGGCCCTGATCATTGTATTTCTCATATAGCTCGATAAACTCAGGAATCTCTTTGAGACAGGGCGGACACCAGGTAGCCCAGAAATCCACGATCACCACCTTGCCCTTGAGCCCGGCCAGAGAAATATCAGCTCCACCGAGGATATTTTTCAGCGTAAAATCAGCAGCGAGACTGGAGGAGCTTTGCGCAACCAGGGCGCTTTCCTCCCGGGCAGCAGCCGGTTTCGGGCTCGGGCTGCCGGCCCCGCAGGCGATAAGCGCTGCCAGCAGCAGGATCGACAGAGGCTTTGGGATATGTTTAAGGGGGGGCATTATTTTCTCCTCTTTTGGTAAATTAACCCTCTGAAACAGATTATCCTATTTCAACAAGGCCGGGGAACAGTTCGATCAGGTATCCGCTCAATATGGAAAACATATCGAAAAAGATCAAAGCTCCCACAGCTAATAGAAATATACCAGCGATAATCTCGATTGTTCGCAAATATTTACGCATGAGCTTGTAAACGCTCAGAAAACTGTTCAGGGCCAGGCCTGTCAGGATAAACGGCAGCCCCAGGCCCAGAGAGTAAACCGCCAGCAGGAACATTCCCGAGGCGACTGTTCCCTGCTGGGCGGCAAGCGCCAGGATCGCAGCCAGGATCGGGCCGATACACGGTGTCCAGCCGAACGCGAAAGCGGCTCCGATCAGGAAAACGCCGATTATACCGAGCGGATTCTGCCTGACATGAATTCTTTTTTCGTATTCCAGGAAACCGATACGGTAGATTCCTGTCATGTGAAGGCCCAGGACAATGATCAGCACACCGGCAATGCGGCTGAACCACACCCGGTGGGTGAAAAGCAGCTTGCCGATAAAGGAAGCTCCCGCCCCGAGAAGCACGAACACGGTGGAGAAGCCGATCACGAAAACCAGCATGCTCACCAGGACCTTGACAAGCCGGGACTTCCTGTCCTCGCCGGCCTGAAGTTCCTCGATCGAAATCCCGGAAACGAATGATATGTATGCCGGAATCAGCGGCAGGACGCACGGACTGATAAAAGAAAAAACCCCGGCGGTGAAAGCTGTAACCAGCGAAACACTTTCCATCTATCGAATTCCTCCGTCCGTTCAGTTGCCCTTTCTTTTTCCGGCGCTGAAAACACGCGCCGCTATCGACCTGGCCCCGAGTGCCAGATCGTCGAATAAGGTATAGAGCGTTGGGGTGATAATCAAGGTCAAAAAAGTGGATGTTGTCAAACCGCCCAGGATCGCCAGGCCTACCGGGCCCCAGTATGCCGAGCGGCCCTCGGCCGGGCCGAAAATCGACGGGGCGAGCAGCGGGGCGGTCATCGGCAGAAGAGACAGGATCGTGGTCGCTGCGGTCATCAGGATCGGCCGCAGTCGCTTCTGCACTCCATCGATTATCGCCTGCCGGCGCGAAAGCCCCCGCGCCCTGAGCAGGTTGATATAGTCCACCAGAATAATACTGTTGTTGACCACCAGGCCGCACACTATGATCACGCCGATATAGGCGATAGTGCCCAGGTTGATATTGGTGGCGATAAAGATAAGCGCCACCCCGATTATTGCAAACGGCACCGACAGCAGGATCGTGAACGGATGGATGAAAGACTCGAAAAGCGATGCCAGCAGGATATAAATCAGCACCAGGGCGAGAATGATCGCAAACCGGGACTGGTTCTCCTCCTCCATCATGGCCCGGAAACTCCTTCCCAGCTCCCAGCTATAGCCCGGAGCGAGGGTGATCTCAGACATCCTGGCCGTCACCTCGCTGCTGAGCATGTAAATTCCGCTGTCTCCCGTGTCCAGGTCAACCTCCACCCGGTAGAGCCGGTCTGTCTTTTCGATCGACCGGGGGCCGCGCCCGATTTCAATCTCAGCCAGGTTATTCAGTTCTCTCTGCTGACCGGTCGGTGAATACATGGTCATGGTTTTCAGCCCCTGAAGGTTCAGGCGGTCTTCCTCGGCCAGCCCGAGCTGGATATCGATCTCCCGCTCCGGGGCCTTGAACCGGCTGTTGGGCCTGCTGCTCAACTGTGAGCTGACAGTGCGGGCGACCTGGGTGGCCGAGATGCCGCTGGAGGCGGCGCGGTCGCGGTCCACAATAATCCGCACCTCCTGCTCGCCCTCCTCCGTGCTCACCCTGATATCTTTCAATCCCGGCAAATCCTGCATCAGCGCTTCCACACGCTTGGCGTAGGTCGAAAGAAGCTCCATTCTCTCGCCGATCAGGGCTATCTCCAGCCCTCCGGACCCCCCGTGGCCGTGCCACCTGTTGAAATGATAGGTAAAGCCCGGAACCTCGGGCAGCCTCTTTTTGACCTCTTCCTGAAGTTCGACCGTGGTGCGCCCGTCTTTTTTTACGTCATTGAAATAAACCTCGATATTACTCCTGTTACGCCGGCCCATGCTCAATCGCAGGCCTACTGAGGAAATTTCCAGCTCCTGTTTGTGCGACAGAAGGTCGGTTTCGATGCCTTTCATTATTTTTTCAACATACTTCATCCCGTAATTGTGGCTGATTTCCACGCTGATATTCAGCCTGCGGTCCGCCTGCATGCCGCTGGGCTCCCTGTCGATCAGTTTCTGCAGCATAAACGCGCCCCAGAGGATTCCAACCACGATTATCAGTGTGACCAGGCGGAAACGCAGCGCACGATCCACCAGGAAGGTGAAAAAATTTTTCAGCCTGGGGAAGTTGCGTTCCTTGTTCGGCTGGAGGTGATGGATCATCCGGGCACAGAGCAGGGGCACCACGCTTATCGCCACCACGAAACTCGCCACGCAGACCGCGATGAACGTTATGCCGAAATCGGCCATGAAACGCATGCCTCCCCGGCCACCGCCGAGAAAGATCAGCGGGGCGAACACGATAATATTGGTCAGGATCGAAGCCAGTATCGGCATGCCCACCTCGCGGCTGCCCTCGATACTCGCCGCCACGGGGCTGAGCCCGCCCTCGTTACGGATGCGGAAAATGTTCTCGAGCACCACGATCGAGGGATCGACCACGATCCCGATAGCATAGATCATCCCCATCATCGAGATGATATTCAATGTCAGGTCAGAGTTGAACGGCTCGAGCCGGGCAACATACATAATAAAAAGGGTACAGATAATCGAGACCGGGATGGCGATTGCAATGACCAGGGTATTGCGGAAGTTCCCCAGGAAGAAAAACAGGACCAGTATCGCGAGGATACCGCCGATTAAGCCCGATTTTTTGAGGGTGTTTATGCTGTTTTGAATTTCTTCGGACTGGTTCCAGTAAATCTGGTAGTCGAAATCCGCGTAGCGCGGATCGGCTTTCACTTCATCCAGTGCTGCGATCACCCGGCGGTTGACATCGATGATATTGGCGTTGGAGGCTTTTAATATGCTCATCGATATTGCGTCGTGGCCGTTCAGCCGCTGGAACCAGCGTATCCTTTTCGGGTAGTCCAGCCGCACATCCGCCACCTGCTCCAGGCGCAATCCCCTGGAGTTGAGCGGCAGCCGGCCGATTTCATCCACGGACTGGAACTGGCCGATCACGCGGAGGTTATACTTCTTGCCTCCGGTATAGACATAGCCGGCAGGCAGGTTCTCGTTGTCGCTACGGATACGGCTGGAAAGCTGGTAGGAGTTGATCCTGGAGGCGCGCATCAGGTCGTCGTTCAAGTCGATATAGATGCTTTTTTTCTTCAGCCCCTCGATACCCACGTTCGCCACTCCGTCCAGGGCCAGGAGCCTTTTTTCGAGCACGTTCTCCACTATGCTCTCGAACCGGTCCGGGTCGCCTTTCCAGATCACGCCGAAATTGAGGATCGGCCAGTCCGTGGTGGACCAGCGGGTCACACGCGGCTGGTCGGGCATGTCGTCGGGAAGCTGGTTCCTTATCCGGTCGAGCCGCTCCCTGACCTCCATGGCGGCAATGTCCATGTCCCGGCCCTCTTCGAACTCCATGCGCACGGAACTGAAACTGGCCGAGCTGTTGGAGCTGATCATCTTGATACCCGGCACAGTGCCCATTATCTCTTCGATCGGCCGGGTGATCAGCCTTTCCACCTCTTCCGGGTTACTGCCCTGGTAGGATGCGTGAACGCGAAGGTAGGGCCGGCTGATATCAGGCAGAAAGATGAGTGGAATCCGGTTGAGACTCAAAAGGCCGAGCACAATTACCGAGAGCACGGCCATGGTTGTAGTAACCGGACGATTTATGGCAAACGCGGAAATTTTCATAATACTTTATCTTGGCTCCTGCCTGGGTTGCTCCCGGGACTCTCTCTGTGCCGTCGGAGGCGGCGGAGCCTTTACAGGCGGCTGTGCGTCGGTGTCGATTATTTTCACCGGCGTGCCTTCGTTGAGGCTCTCCTGGCCCACCAGCACCACACGCTCGCCTTCACGGAGGCCGGCGAGTACTTCCAGGGTGTCTCCCTGTGTTATGCCGATTTTAATCTGGCGGCGGTGCACCGCCATCGAGTCGTCGATTACGAACACCTCGGCAACCTCTGTTTCCGGGATCAATGCCCTGCGGTTGATCACCAGGGCGTCCTTGTGAGTTTCGATAAGCACGTAAACCGAGCAGAACATGCCGGGTTTGAGTTTCTCCTGACCCTTGGTGACCTGCACCGTGATTTTTATCGTTCCGGTGGCAGGGTCCACAACAGGAGCCACCATTTCCACCACACCGCCGAAATATTCACCAGGCAGCATCTCGGTTTCTATCCTCGCCAGGTTGCCCACGAAAATACGCCCCATCTCCTTTTCCGGTACGTGAAGGCGTATGCGCAGCTTCTCCGTATCGGCGATCTGGAAAAGCACGGTGTTGGCCCGGATCATGTCTCCCCGCTCGACCAGGCGCTGTGTGATAACACCGGAGAACGGGGCTGTGATCGTGGTGTACTGAAGGTTCAGCTGGGCGCGCTCGTATTGGGCCAGAGCGGTCTCGTAATTGAACTTGCTTCTGTCGAGCTCCTCCTGGCTGGTCAGTTGCTGCTCGATCATCTGCTTGCTTCGCTCGAAAACTTTACGGTTGTTTTCCAGAAGCGCCTTGTTTTCCTGAAGGTTGATTTTGAGCTCTGACTGGTCCAGCTCGGCAAGCACCGCACCCCCCCTGACAACATTGCCCTCCTCCACCGGCAGGCGCTGCAGCAT
>Ga0272442_10008979_pt1 | contig 12564 bp, 8 predicted proteins | sample SSMForm2O_FD_200262 | JGI IMG/M metagenome (GOLD analysis project Ga0272442, IMG submission 200262) | Marine sediment archaeal communities from Little Sippewissett salt marsh, Falmouth, MA, United States - SSM-Form-2O | ecosystem: Environmental > Aquatic > Marine > Wetlands > Sediment ... | reverse complement strand
CGTCCCGCACAACCCACACAAAGCGGCCGTCCGTCATCTTGCTCGCCAAGCGGCAACCACGTAAGATAGGCTGTGTAGATGGGCAGTAGAAAAAAGAGGCCATGCCGTCCCATGGGGCAAAAAGCGAAGGCGGACTTTGCGGCGGCCTCTTTACCGGGAGTATCGCCGCCCAAGTCGGCATGCATCTCGCAGCAATCGAAAGGGAACGGCATGGTGCGCATGGCCACCTCCTTCATTGTTTGGGTTGGCGTTGCAAGCGTTTCGTGGGCCGGGCCGGGCGATCCACGGGATATCGCCAACGGCGTGACCATCTACGCCCATGGTTACTGCGATCAGCCGTATGTGGCCGTGGCAGAGGATGGAACGTGGATCTGCGTATTCACCACGAGTCCGAAGCATGAGGGCTTCCAGTCGCAATATATCGCCTGCACGACAAGCCAAGACCAGGGCCAGACCTGGACGGCGCCCCAACCCATCGAGCCGCCGGAGGGGCCCGAGGCGTCGTGGGGTATGCCGCTGATGACCCGCTTCGGGCGGGTCTATGTCTTCTACACCTACAACGGCGATAACGTGCGCACATTGCCCAATGGGAAAGCCATCCGGGCGGATACACTGGGTTGGTACTGCTACCGGTATTCGGACAACCAGGGGGCCACCTGGTCCAAGCGATACCGCCTGCCCATGCGGGTCACGGCGTGCGACCGGGGCAACGAGTTCGGCGGAAACGTGCAGTTGTTCTGGGGGATCGGGAAACCGGTGGTGCACGGCGACACGGCCTGGTTTGCGTTCACGAAGCTGGGCCGATTCCCGCTGGGGGAAGGCGAGGGGTGGTTCTACCGCTCGGATAACGTGCTGACGGAGCCCGACGTCAGCCGGGTGCGGTGGGCCTTGCTGCCCGACGGCGAGCACGGCGTTCGCCATCCCGATTTCGGCGACGTGCAGGAGGAGCATAATCTGGTGCCGCTTTCAAACGGTGATTTGTATTGCATCTACCGCACGACGCTGGGGCATCCGGTCGAGTCGTACAGCCGGGACGGCGGCCATACCTGGTCCTTGCCGGCGATTGCGTGCTATGCGAACGGCCAGCCCATGAAAACACCGCGGGCGTGCCCGCGTCTGTGGCGCACAAACAACGGGCGTTTCCTGTTCTGGTATCACAACCACAGCGGCACGGATTTCTCCGGGCGGAATCCGGCCTGGCTCGTGGGCGGCGTCGAGCGCGACGGACGGATCCTCTGGTCGCAACCGGAGATTCTGCTCTACGGTGCGGACCACTCGGACAAGACGGGGCGTTTCAGTTATCCCGACCTGGTCGAAGCGAACGGCCGCTACTGGGTGACGACAACGCAGAAGACGCAGGCCAGTGTGCACGAAATCGATCCCCTGCTGCTGGAAGGGCTATGGCAGCAAATGGATGCGCAGGCGCTGGTGACCAAGGGCTTGGTGTTGGAGCTGGACAAACCGGAAAAACAGGAGGTGCCGATGCCGCGATTGCCCGGGCTCGGGGAAGGGGGCTTCTCCATCGATTTTCGTGTTGCGTTCGAGGACGACGCGCAGCACAAGCCGGGCAAGCTCATCCTGGATTCCCGGGACGAGACGGGCCGCGGCATCCTGGTCCGTACGGGCGCGGAATGTCCCATTGAGATCGCGCTGAATGACGGAGAACACGAGGCAGTGTGGGGTTGCGACGCGGGAGCGCTGGGCGAGGGTCCGGTGCATCACGTGAGCATCATCGTGGACGGCGGGCCGGACATCATCACCTTCGTCGTGGATGGCGTGTTGTGCGATGGCGCTACACAGCGGCAATATGGCTGGGGGCGTTTCGACCCGGCGACGGATGACGTGAACGGCGCCTCACGGCTCCGCGTGGCGCCGGCGTTCGCGGGGCGCCTGGAAACGTTACGTCTCTACGACCGTCCACTGCGCACGTCGGAGGCGCTGAGCAACCACCGAGCCCTCCTGCGGAACTGAGTGGCCCCGGGGCTTGAGCCAGGGCCGACACCCACGCACGCGACCAAGCCGCATTCCCGCTCGGCACGTGTCTTTGGGCCCGCCGAAAACACCGTTAGGGCAACACCGATCGGCCACGACTTCTGTCGAAGCATTCGACGGACTTCTGCCTGTAGACTCTATGCCTCTTCCACAACCAGACCGAAGTCCACCTCGCCCGGGCCATGAAGCCGTCAACGCGCCTACCCCGCCCAGCGTTCCAAGTCGGTTCCCCTCCCCGCCCCCGCACACCCTTGCTGCCTGCGTTGAGAAACCCCGTCTCGTGTCGTCAAACTGGCGGGACAGGTATAATTGGGGCTCCTATTTTCTCGACCGGTATTGACGCGGCCGTTCTTTTCTATTATGATAAAAAGAGGAAAAAGTGTGTCGCGCGGTGGGTGCCCCGTAGTCAACGGGGAGCGCCCCGGAGGCAGTCTTTCCCGGCGGGGTTCCCATCCATCAGGGAGTCATAAGGAGGAAAGGAAGCTGTCATGGTGCGAAGAAGAGGATTCACACTCATCGAGTTGTTGGTGGTGATCGCCATCATCGGCATTCTGGCGGCGATTCTGCTGCCGGCACTGGCGCGGGCGCGGGAGGCGGCGCGGCGGGCGAGTTGCCAAAACAACCTGAAACAAATCGGCCTCATTCTAAAGATGTACGCGAACGAGGCCAAGGGGGAACGCTACCCCCGGATGCAAGGGCTCGAGCCGTGGGATACGGATCTTGGAGGACCTGGCGAAGTCTCGGGGTGCAATATGAACGATGACGCCGATTTCATCTACGACTGCTACGCGTTGTACCCGGAGTACCTGACGGACTGGAACGTGATGCGGTGTCCGTCGGATGAAAACTACGGCGATGGCGCGGTCGAGCACCTCAGCATTATCTACGAGACGGTGGACAATATCCCGGGGGGCACACCATGCCCCTATCCGGGCTACGCCACGAGTAATGACGAGAGCTACCTGTACATCGCGTGGGTACTGGATAAGGTGGATGCGAGTCCGGAGAATGACACCATCGTGTTGGATGGGCAATACGAAGTCTCGCTCCAGCTTTTCCTGTTGTTCGGCGACATGTTCACCGATATCGACAATGGGAAGCTTGACACCGATTCGACGGTTACCGACGGCATGGGCAACGGTACGGGGAATACCATCTACCGGCTGCGGGAAGGAATCGAGCGCTTCCTGATCACAGACATCAATAACCCGGCAGCGAGCGCGCAAGCCCAGAGTACGATTCCGCTATCGTGGGATATCCTGAACCTGATGGGCGGCACGGCCTCGTTCAATCACGTACCGGGCGGCTGCAATGTCCTGTATCTGGACGGCCACGTGGAATGGATCCGCTATCCGTCGGACAAATTCCCCGTGAATACCTATTTCGCCAACATCGTGTGGTACGCCAGCGAAGTGGCCTAACGGCCGCCTTCGCAAACACACGGTGCCCCATCACCTCGGGGAGGCGGGATCGCTCCCGCCTCCCTTGCTGTGTGCATGGAGCCCTCTCGAATGCACCGCGGCACTCCGATAAACGAGGTTGCCCAGCCCACGTTTGGGCAAACTCGGCCTGCCCAGGACGCCCAAGCCACGAGTCGACGCTGGAGTAGCCGCTATTGCCAGAAGGGGCCTAGATGTACGCGGCTGACCCGGCACAACAGCAGGTCCCGTTTACGGCGTCATCCCAGCGGATGTGCGCCCGGCACACTGCATACGATAGAATGACTCACTGATCGATCTGAAGGCACGGCACGGCGCGGCAGCGCCAGAAATGCACAACGCGAAGGATGGCCCCAATGCGTAAAGCAGTCAAGGTGGGCGCGGTGGCGCTCGTGGTGTCGCTGGGTTTGCTCTTGGCGGTAAAGTGGAATGCGGATCGCCGGTATTTCGATGGCTATGACGCGACGATCCCGTTGCGTGAAACGGTGTCGGAGGTCGAGGAGCGCGAAGGGTATCAGCGCGTCAAGCTGTACTTCGAGAGCATCCCCGGCGAGCAGATTCCAACCTTGCTCACGCTGCCCAAGGCCTTCGAGGGGAAGGTGCCGTGTGTGATCTTCTTGCACGGCATCGGCCAGAAGAAGGAGTTTCTGGACGAGATCACCACGCCTTTCAATGAGCACGGCTTCGCTATGGCCACCTTCGACCAGTACACGCGCGGTGAGCGCAAGGTGGAGGAAGGCCCCGTGGCCGGTGTGGTGGCGTTTCGGCAACGCGCGGGCAAGACGATAAACGAGAGCCGCCGCTTGATGGATTACCTGAGCACGCGTCCCGACATCGATCCCCAACGCCTCTATCTGGTGGGAGCCAGTTATGGCGCTATCACGGGCAGCACCGTGGCGGCCTTTGACAAGCGCGTGAAGGCGACGGTGTTGGTGTATGGCGGGGGCGACTTCGATAAGCTGTTGAGTGCGCCGATGATTCGGGAGGAATTAGGGGTGTGGCTGACCCTGGTCAAGCCGCTGACGGCGTTCATGATGCAGCCGGCCGACCCGATTCATTACGTACACCGGATCGCGCCCCGGCCGGTGCTGTTCCAAAATGGCCGCCGCGACCGGCTGGTGGCGCCAGAGGCTTCGGAAGCCCTGTTTGCGGCCGCGCGCGAGCCGAAGGCAATCAAGTGGTACGAATCGGACCATCTGGGCTCGGTCAAGGAAGAGGAGCATGTGATTCGCGAGGTCCTGGACGACGCGCTCTTGTGGCTGCTCGAGCAGGACAAGCCCTACCGCAGTTCGGAGGACAAGGCCACGGAAACGCCCGCGCAGCAGGCCAGCGCGGCTTCTCGAAACGGCTTGTTCGTGGCGGCCGCGGCAAAGAACTGACTGTGCCGGCCTCAAGCGGGCACCGGCGTCTTCTCGACGGCGTCCAAGCGCAGGCAGGCCACCTGATGCCCCGGTACGCGTTTTTCGAGGGGGGGGATCGTCTTCGCACAGGATGCATCCGCGTAGACGCAGCGGGGATGAAAGGCACAGCCCGGGGGCGGGTTCAGCGGGGATGGGGGATCGCCTTGGAGGAGGATGCGGCGGCGGGCGTGCTCGCGATCGGGATCGGGGAAGGGGATGGCGCTCACCAAGGCCCGGGTGTAGGGGTGGCGCGGGGTGTTGAAGACCGCGCTGGCGGGCCCCAATTCGACGATACGCCCGAGATACATGACCGCGATGCGCTGGGCCATGTGTTTGACGACAGCCAAATCGTGAGAAATGAGCATCATCGTCAGCCCCATCTCGCGGGAGAGGGTATTGAGCAGGTTGAGAATCTGCGCCTGGACCGACACGTCGAGGGCGGACACCGGTTCGTCGGCGAGGATGAGTTTGGGCTGCAAGGCCAAAGCCCGGGCAATGGCGATACGCTGGCGTTGTCCGCCGGAAAACTCGTGGGGATATTTGCGGATGTAGCGCCGCGCCAGTCCAACCTTTTCCATCAGAGCACCGACGGCCTCGGGGAGCGCCCGGCGGGTCACCAGCCGGTGGGCGAGCATGGGTTCGGCCAGGGTGTCGAAGACCGTGCGGCGGGGATTGAGCGAAGCGTAGGGGTCCTGGAACACCATTTGCAGGCGCGGCCGAATCCGGCGGAGGACTTCGCGGGACAGGCCGGCGAGCGATTGCCCCTCAAAAAGGATGGTGCCCGCGGTGGGGGTCTCGAGTTGAACGATGGTGCGGGCAAGGGTCGACTTGCCGCAACCGGATTCGCCCACCAGCCCGAGCACTTCGCCCTTCTGCAAGTGCAAGGTAACGCCGTTGACAGCCTTCACCGTGCCCACCTGACGCCCAAAGAACAGCCCCTTCTTGACGGGAAAATGGGTCTTCAAATCCTGTATTTCCAATAGCGCGTGTGTCATAGCTCCCCCGCTTGAACGCGTAGGCAGGCCGTGGCGTGCCCCGGTTCCACTTCGCGCAATACACAGGGAGTCGTGCGGCACGCATCCCGCACTTCCCGGCACCGGGGCGCAAAAGGACACCCCTCGATCGCGTGGGTCAAGTCGGGCGGCATGCCGGGAATGGTGAAGAGCGTGTCCCCTTGGGCGTGCACGGACGGCATGGACTCCAGCAGCGCCTGGGTATAGGGATGGCGGGCCGAGTAGAAGACCTTGCGCGTTTCGGCCGACTCGACAATGCGCCCGGCGTACATGACGAGGACCCGGCCACAGGTCCCGGCGATCACCCCCAGGTCGTGCGTGATGAGGACCACGGCCATGCCCAGGCTTTGCTGGCGTTCTTGGATGAGATCGAGAATCTGGGCCTGAACCGTGACGTCCAGCGCTGTGCTCGGCTCATCCGCGATCAGCAATTCGGGGTGCGTTATCAGGGCCATGGCCACCATGACGCGCTGACGCATGCCGCCGCTGAATTCGTGGGGATACATGCGTATCCGAGTTGCCGCGTCCTGAATGCCGACCTGCCCGAGCGCCTCGACGGCCCGCTGCCGGGCCTCGGATTTCGAACAGCCCTCATGAACGCGCAGCGGCTCGATGATCTGCCCGCCGATCGTCATGAACGGATTCAGGGCCGTCATCGGATCCTGGAAGATCATGGAAATGCGTTTGCCGCGGATGCGGCGCAGTTCCGCCTGCGAGGACTGCAGCAAGTCGATACCGCCGAAACGCGCACAGCCACTCTCGATTCTTCCCGGCGGCGTGGGAATCAACCCCAGCAGCGAATACTGGCTGACCGACTTGCCCGAGCCCGACTCGCCCACGATGCCGAGCGTCTCCCCGGCCTCGAGCACATAAGACACGCCGTCCACCGCGCGCACGGTGCCGTTGCGCGTGTGGAAGTAGGTGCGGAGCTTCTGGACATCGAGCAGGGGCATGGATGTTCCTTCTTCACGCCAAGGATAGCAGGATGGCCGGGCCGGAATGAAGCGTCCCTGGCACACCACGTGCCCGGGGAGACTTGCCGGACAGGCAGTGATGTTCTATGCTGGGCACGGATCGTGTGGGAACAGGAGGATGAGCGATGACTGCGCGGGTGGCCGTAGTGGGTGCGAGCGGGATTGGACAGCACCACGCGAGGTGGTGGGCTTTAGAAGGCGCGGCCGTGAGCGCCTTCGTGGGCACGTCGCCGGAATCGGTCGCGCGGACACAGGAAAAGCTGGCGGAGCAGTTCGGCTTCAACGGCACGGGCTACACCGACACCGCTACGATGCTGCAGGAGGAGCAGCCGGACCTTGTGGACGTGTGTTCGCCGCCGGCGTGTCATGCGGCACACGTGCATCAAGCGCTGGAGGCGGGTTGTGACGTGTTGTGCGAGAAGCCCTTTGTCTTCGACCGCGCCCTGCCCCACGCGGCGCTGCTGGCGGCGGCACGGAGACTGCTGGATCAGGCGGACCGGCTGGGCCGGCGGCTCTCGGTGTGCACGCAGTACTCGGTGGGGGCGCGCATGTTTCAGCGGCTCTTCACGGAGCATTGTCCTGGCGTGGCGATTACGCGTTACCGAGGCCGTCTCGAAGCCCCGGCCAAAGGCCGCGGCCCGGATCCCGTGCGGGTCTGGGTGGACCTGAGTCCCCATGTTATTGGTGCGCTCATCGCCTTGTTGCCCGGTGCTTCGGTGCAATGGGACACGCTCGAAACCCGCTTTGACGGCTATGAGGCTATCGCCGCGCTCCAGGTACAGACGGCGGACGGGAATCCTGTGGCCTGCGAATTGCGTACGTGCGACCGTACGGAACCGCCTTCGCATGTGCGCCAGTTCTCGCTGAATGAGACCCTCTTCGAGGTGCAAGGGGGCAACGATGCCGAGGGCGTTTTTTGTGCCCGCATCGCGACACCAGCCAGCGTGATCGAGGAACCCGACATGATGCGCCTGCTGATTCGCGAGATGCTGCACGGCGGGCCGGTGCCCGGCGCGGCCGATATTCTGGCCAATCTCGAACTGATGCTGGGCGTGTTGGCCCGGGCGAGTTGAACAGCGCCAGGTATGCACGGCACAATAGCCCTCGTCCTTTGAAGGGCCATACCGCCTGACGGAGGCAGGATGGGGCATCACCCGGCCGCCAATACGGTGGCCAGGCCGGCCCGGGCCGGGCGGTATCTCGGCCCGTTTCGCCGTCTCCACAGCAGCACCGGAGAATTCCATGCCGAAGATCGACATCGCCTCCCTGGAAGTGATTCCAGGGCGTCCCTATCCCATGGGCATCACCGTTTACGATTCGGGGGTCCGCTTCACCATCTTCTCTCGGCATGCCACGGCGGTGTGGCTGGCCTTCTTCGAGCGCATCGAAGATACCCAGCCGGCTTGGGAATACCGCTATCTTCCCGAACGCCACCGGACGGGCGACGTCTGGTCCGTCTTCATTCGAAACGTGCAGGAGGGGACGCTCTACAAGTACCGGATGGACGGCCCCTTCGATCCGAAGGTGGGCCACCGCTACGATTCGGGGGTCTATCTGATTGATCCCTATGCGAAAGCGCTGGTGGGGGACGTTCATGACGGCACGATGAAAGGTGTGGTGGTGCACGACGAGATGGACTGGGCCGACGACGTGCATCCCCGCATTCCCATGAAGGACACCGTGATCTACGAAACGCATGTGCGTGGCTTCACGAAACATCCTTCCTCGAAGGTGGCCTGCGGCGGCACCTATCAGGGACTTATCGAGAAAATCCCGTATCTGCAAGACCTGGGCGTCACCGCCGTTGAGCTTCTTCCCGTCCAGGAATTTGGCGAAACCCTACTGGGCCGCTGCAGCCTGGTCTCCGGTGAAGAACTCACCAACTACTGGGGCTACAGCAATATCGGTTTCTTCGCGCCCGCGGGCCATTACGCGTGCAGCGCGGCGAGTCTCGAGCATCTGGACGAATTTCGCCGCATGGTGCATGCCCTGCACGGCGCGGGCATGGAAGTGATCCTCGATGTCGTCTTCAACCACACCTCCGAGGGCGACGAGCGGGGACAGACCCTGTGCTTCCGTGGCATTGATAATTCGATCTACTACTTCCTCGACCGCGGCGCCTATCTCAATTACTCGGGCTGCGGCAACACGGTCAACTGCAGTCACCCCCTCGTGCGTGATTTCATCCTCGACTGCCTGCGGTACTGGGTGGCCGTGATGCACGTGGATGGATTCCGCTTCGACCTGGCCTCGATCTTGGGACGCGACGAAAAGGGCAACGTGCTGCGTGATGCCCCACTGGTGCAACGCATTGCCGAGGACCCGGTGCTGCGCGAAACCAAACTGATTGCCGAGGCCTGGGACGCGGGCGGGGCGTATCAGGTGGGCTCTTTCGGCGGGGCGCGCTGGGCCGAATGGAATGGGCAGTACCGCGACGCGGTGCGCCGCTACTGGCGCGGGGATGCGGGCACGCGCGGCACTTTTGCCTCGCGCCTTACGGGCAGCGCCGACGTGTATCAATGGGCGGATCGAACACCGGAACATAGCATCAATTTCGTCACCTGTCATGACGGGTTTACGCTGCGGGACCTGGTCTCGTATAAGGAGAAACACAACGAGGCAAACGGCGAAGGCAACCGGGACGGCAGCGGCTACAACCTCAGCTTCAATTGTGGGGTGGAAGGCGATACGGAGGACCGGGAAATCAATGCGCTTCGGCTGCGCATGCAGAAAAACTATCTCGCCACGCTCTTCTTGTCGGTGGGTGTACCGATGCTGCTCGGCGGCGATGAATTCGGCCGAACGCAGCAGGGGAACAATAACGCCTATTGTCAGGACAATGAAATCTCGTGGTATGACTGGACTTTGCTCGAAAAGAACCAGCAATTGCACCGCTTCTGTAAGGAAATGATCGCCTTTCGCAAAGAAAACCCCGCCCTGGCACGATGCAATTTCTTTCACGGCGCAGGGCCGGCGATACCGCGAGAAGCCTCGGACCTGCTGTGGTTCGACGAACAGGGGGCTGAAGTCGATTGGCGCGCAGACCGAACACCCGTGGCCTGCCGTATTCATCCGAAAGAAAATGGCGATGTCGGGCTCTATATGCTGTTCAACAATACCGGCGAAGAGGTGGTTTTCTGCCTGCCGGACGGGCGCTGGCTGCTGCGCATCGACACGTCGCGCCCTTCGCCCGAGGACATCGTGCGTGCGGTCCATGCGCACGCGAGGGTAGATTCCAAATTGACCTTGTCTGCCCGATCGATGGTGGTGTGTGCCACGCCGGCCCCCTCTCGCTGAGGGCCCCTGCCCGGTTTCCAGCAGGAATCCACCGCCCGAAACAAGGATCCCGGCACCGCACCGTGTGGCGCGGGCCGGGATCGCGTATTCCCCAAACTACACGGTTTCCGGGACGACGAAGGGTTCGCGGTAGACCCGGGTGAGGTAGCTGTTCGCTTCGTCGTCGTTCTTGACCGTTTCGCTCTCAGTGTCGATCTCGAGCACGCGGTTCACGCGGGCCCCGGTCAGAGCGTAGTGTGACAGGGCCGAGGAACGGTGTCCTTCGATGGGCGGGGCGTTGACTTTGCTGGCATCGCGGCTGCGCACGCAGTCGATGAAATTCCGGTAGTGGTTGATGTCGTCACCGTCTTTGTTTTGCTTGGTCAGCTTGCCTTCCTTGCCCTCGTAGACCTTGTAGCCGCTGTAGTTCGGGAAAGACATGTAACCCTTCTCGCCGTAGAAGATAACGCCGAAGGAACGCCCTTCGGATTCATCGTTCGAACACCACGGCCGCACTTCGAGGGTCATCATCTTGTCTTTGCCGTCCTTGCCCTTAAACATAAAGGACGAGGAGGAGACATTATAGACCTCCTTGGCATCGTCCCAGAGGAACATGCCGCCCATGGAGGCGACGCGGTAGGGCACATCGACACCGAGGCCCCAGCGTGCCGCGTCGAGCTGGTGCACGCCCTGGTTTCCGATATCGCCGTTGCCGTAGGCCCAGACCCAGTGCCAGAAATAGTGGACGTAGATCCCTTCGCCCTTCTCGTTCAGCATGAAGGGCTCTTCCTGGGCCGGCCCCTGCCAGAGGTTCCAGTCCAAGCCTTCCGGCGCCTTGCCGGGATGGCCCTTGCCGATGCTCGGACGCCACTTGTAGCAAACGCACCGGGCCATGTAGACCTCGTCGCCAATGATTCCGTCGTGCAGCAGTTGGATGCCTTCCTGGAAGCCAGGATTGCTTCGAAGCTGGGTGCCGTGCTGGACGATCCGCTTGTACTTTTCGGCGGCCTCGACGACCTTGCGCCCTTCGTAAATGTTGTGTGTCATCGGCTTCTCGACATAGACGTCCTTGCCCGCCTGGCAGGCCCAAATGGTGGCAAGCGAATGCCAGTGGTTCGGCGTCGCGATCGAGATGGCGTCGATATCCTTGTCTTCCAGAACCTTTCGGATATCCTGCTCGGTCTTCGGCACGGGCTTGTTCCGCTTGGTGAAAAACTCCCTGATGCAGGGCTCGAACAAACGTGAGTCCACATCGCAAAGCGTGGTCACCTCGGCGTCTTTGACACGAGCGTAGGCGCCCAAGTGGCTCCTGCCTCGGCCGTTGAAACCCATCACGGCGATGCGCACCCGCTCATTGGCGCCCGCCCAGGATGTCTTCGACGTGCCAATCAGCACGCCTGCGGCGGCGGCACCCTTCACAAAATCTCGACGTGTCATCTTTTCCATCATGTATACCCTTCGTGTTGTCTAAACGCAAGTGGCAAAACACTTCCCCGCATTGTAGCGCATACGTGACGCGTATGCCAGTTCCCAACGCGTAGGCGCGCGGAAAAGGGGGAGCGGCACGCGAACGAAGTGAGACGGAACTGTCCTCCGCTCCAGGCGTGCGGCGTTGGCCGGGCGCGCGTTTCTCCGCGGTCCTTGTGCCCCCTGCCCGCTGTCCGAGAAGCAGGCCCCCACAGGCGAGTGGGCCGCCAGTGTCATGCAAGACTACGCGCCCGCAGGTGCTGCGCTGCCCGGGGAAGTCAAAGTGGGTGGCCGGAGCCTATTGACTGCCGTGGGCCCGGCCAAAGGCTCCGGCCCCCACTGTCCGAAAGAATCAGCTAGAAACCAATCTCTTCCGTGATCTGGGCGAAGCCGCGGGCCGTCGGCGCATCACCGGGATAGCGGATGAACCCGACATGCCCGTCCATGTACAGGACATTGCTGCCACCCGGAACATGGTTGAAGCCCCGAGGCGCTGTGGCCACCAAGTCCCACATGATGAACGTTTCGCTCTGCGACTTGGCGCTCGCTGCCGGATTGTTGATGTCGGTGATAAGGAAACGCTCGATACCCTCACGCAACCGGTAAACGGTCGATCCGCCGCCATTGCCGTTGCCGTCTCCCACACTTGCGTCCTGATCGGAAGCGCTGACTGGATCGGAAGCGCCCTCCAACGCGGCAGCCAACAACACGAACTGTACCGGGCCTGTCGTAGCCCCAAAGGCCATCTGGTCGTCGGTGTCATTGCAGCGGTCCAGCACCCAGCCCAGGTAGGCGTAGCTCGTATCGATACGCAGCATGCCGCGCTCGGCATCGGTGCAAGGGAGGTAGAATTCCGATTCCCCTGTGATCGGGCTGATGAGGTCCTCGGTCGACGCCTCCGCATCCGAGGGGCAAATCGCAATATTCGGATCCGTCAAGTGCTCGGGAAACACCGACGGGACGTGCGGGCCCGCCGCCAAATTGACCTCGCCCGGTTCCGTCA
>Ga0272442_10008978_pt1 | contig 12564 bp, 23 predicted proteins | sample SSMForm2O_FD_200262 | JGI IMG/M metagenome (GOLD analysis project Ga0272442, IMG submission 200262) | Marine sediment archaeal communities from Little Sippewissett salt marsh, Falmouth, MA, United States - SSM-Form-2O | ecosystem: Environmental > Aquatic > Marine > Wetlands > Sediment ... | reverse complement strand
CAAAGAGTTGATATTCAACCTCAAATGATAGGCCATTATCTTGGCGAGTTTGCTTTAACTCGTCAAAAAGTTAAACATACAGGTCCTGGTGTTGGTGCCACCAGGTCTTCTAAATATATGCCACTGAAGTAGTGATAATATGAAATATTCAACAGAATCTGACCCTGATAAAACCGCAAAAGCATATGGTTATGAACTGCACTGCAGTCGAAAAGATGCTCAGAATTTAGCTTATGCTATTCATGGTATGAAAACAGAAAAAGCTAAAAATTTCTTGAAAGAAATCATTGATTTAAAACAACCACTTCCAACAATTTTTCACAACGGCAAAAGAGCTCACCAAAAAGGAATTGGACCAGGTAGCTACCCAAAAAAAGCAGCACAGTATATGCTTAAAACACTTGAAAATGCAGAAAATAATGCAGAGTATAAGGGTTTTGATGTTGAAAACATGAAGATTATTCATATATCTGCCTATAAAGGCCGTGTGATACGTGGTATTATGCCCCGTGCACAGGGACGTGCTACAGATAAAAATACTACAACAACAAATATTGAGATAATAATTGAAGAGGAAGAATAATGACTAGCGAGCGAAGTTTCATAAGAGAAAATACAAATCGAATACTTATCAAAGAATTTCTGCTTAACAAAATTGAAGGAGCAGGATTTGGGGGTATGAGCATACAACGCACACCAATGGGCACTAGAATAAATATAATAGTCGAAAGACCAGGTATGGTAATTGGTAAAGGCGGCAGCAAGATAAAAGAATTAACAGACTCAATCAAAGAAAATTTTAATGTAGATAATCCTCAAATTGAAATTGAGGAAGCAGGAGCAAAAGCTTCGCTTAATGCTCAAATTATGGCAGAAAAACTTGCTGAAGCATTAAATCGTGGATGGCATTTTAGACGAGCTGGACATTCAACAGTTAGACGAATAATGTCTGCTGGTGCAAAAGGATGCCAAGTAATAATCGCAGGTAAACTTACTGGTGCAAGACATAGAACAGAAAAATTTACTGAAGGACATGTAAAATACTGTGGAGAAACCGCAAGACAAGTAATGGATGAAGGATACGCAGAAGCAAAACTTAAACAAGGTGTGCTTGGAGTAAAAGTTCGAATAATGAAACCTGATTCAAAACTGCCTGATGAAATCAAAATACATTTACCTGAATCAGAGAAAAAAACTGAGGTAAAAAAAGAGAAAATAGTGGAGAAAAAAGAAGAGAAAAAAGAAACCGATATTAAAAAACTAGGTAAGATGAAAGGTGTTGGACCATCTGTTGTTAAAAAAATGCAGAAAGCGGGATTTAAATCACTTGAAGAACTACTTGAGCTTGACGCTGATGACATTAAAGCAATAGATGGAATTGGCGGTAAAACAGCTGAAACTATTTTCAAAAATCTTAAGAAACTCATTGAAGAGGTTGCATAATAATGGTAATTAAATCTAAAGAAATTAGAGAAATGAATCCCGAACAAAGACGGGAAAAACTAATTGAATTGAAAAGCGAACTAATGCATGAACGAGGAGTAGCAGCAATGGGAGGATCACCTCCTTCGCCTGGGAAAATAAGGCAGCTCAGAATGAGCATTGCAAAGCTACTTACGATTATGCGGGAGGAAGGAGAAAAATAAATGAGCGACATATGTGAAGTATGTGGTCTGCCTAAAGAAATTTGTGTCTGTGAAGATATCGCACGTGAACAGCAGAAAATCACAATTTCAGTAGACAAACGCCGATATGGTAAAATGATGACCATTGTCGATGGTATAAATCCGCATGAACTGGACATGGATGCTTTGATTACCCAATTGAAATCGAAATGTGCATGTGGCGGTACAATAAAAGAAGGAAAAATTGAGTTGCAAGGCGATCACAGAAAACGGGTAAAAGAAACATTAGAAAAAATGGGTTTTGTAGCTGAAATAATCTAAAACTAATTATTTCAACAAAAAGAACCTGCTGTTTCATCCTCTAGGAGAGGAAAACATGAAAGAAAAAAAATTAGCTAGAGATGAACTAATCGGACGGACAGTGACAATCAAGAACTGTTCAGATCCTAAATGGGAAAATATTACTGGTACTATACTCGATGAAACAAAAAACATGTTCCTCTTAAAAGTTGATGAAGGGCAGAAAAAAATATCTAAAAAAATCGCAAAATTTCAATTCATAATTGATGGTGAAAAAATAATAATTGACGGTTCAAAAATATTGTACCGTCCTGAAGATAGAATAAAAAAGATAAGGTGAAAAAGTGGCAAAGAAACAGAATGATGTCAGAAACATAGGACTTAACGTCCAAGGACCTACTGAAAGCTGTAATGATAAAAATTGTCCGTTTCATGGTACACTACCTGTTAGAGGACAGTTAATCTCAGGTGTTGTATTGTCTAAAAAAATGGATAATTCAATTATTGTTCAAAAGGAATATATGCGTTATATTCCAAAATATGAGCGTTATGAGAAAAGAACGTCGAAATATTCAGTACACTGTCCGCCCTGTTTGAAAGTACAGCCTGGAGATAATGTAAGAATCGCTGAATGTCGACCACTTAGTAAAAGTATTTCGTTTGTAGCAGTTGAAAAAATATAATGGTGAATTATTATGAAAGGAATTGCCGGTAGAGCAATGCGAGGGCTCCCTATCGGGGCGCGTCTTGAATGTATAGATAATACAGGTGCAAAAGTTGTTCAGATAGTAATGACTCCGAAGCTTAAAGGTACCCATCGTAGGTATCCTAAGGCAGGTATCGGAGATATGGTAATTATTAGTGTTAAAAAAGGTGCCGCTGATATGAGAAGGCAGCTTTTAAAAGCTGTTATTGTGCGACAAAGAAGACCATTTAGAAGACCTGATGGAACTATGGTTCAATTTGAAGATAATGCTGCTGTTATCGTTACAGAAACAGGAGAAACTAAAGGTACAATGATAAAAGGACCCGTAGCTCTTGAAGCAGCAGAAAGATATCCTAAAATTGCTGCAAATGCATCAATAATTGTTTAAGGTTGGAAAGAAATGAAAACAAAAAATCCTGGCAAACAAAGAAAAATGTTATACAACGCTCCTCTTCATAAAAAAAGAAAGTGGATAGCATCACATCTAGAGGAAAATCTGCTTTTAAAATATGACAGAAGATCCATTCCAGTAATAGAAGGAGACACAGTTAGAATTATGAGAGGAAGCTTTAGAGGACATGAGGATAAAGTAGCAAATGTAAATGTTAAAAAAAGATACCTCGAAATCGAGGGTATAACCATGGCTAAAGCAGATGGAAACAAGATTCCTAAACCTATCCATCCTAGTAATGTTATGATTACAAAGTTAAATCTCACAGATAGATGGCGAAGATCTAAACTAGAGAAGGGATTATCAGAGGAAACAAAAAAGGAAATTGAGAAAGAAGCAGAAGAACAAATAAAGAAAGAAGTTGAAGAAGAAAAAGTTAGAAAAGAACAAGAAGAACTAGAAAAACAAGAGGAAGAAGAGAAAAAAGAAATAGAAAAACCTGAGGAAAGTGAGGTTGAAAAGCAGAAAAAGACAACGCATGTTAAGAAAAAACAAGAACCCCAAAAAGAAAAAACAACAAAAAAAGCATCTAAACCCAAAAAAACTAAGACTTCTAAGAAAACAACTAGTAAAAAAACAAAAACAACAAAAAAAACTACTAAGAAAAAGGAGGCGGAATAGATGAGCAAACACTTAAAAAGGTTAAATGCCGCAAAAGCAATAAAAATTCATCGAAAAGAAAAAACATGGACAATAAAACCTGCTCCAGGTCCACATCAAATAAAAAAATCAATATCATTAGGTCTAATTATTAGAAATTATCTAGGTTTTGCAGATACATTAAAAGAAGCAAAAAATATTGTCACAAATGGAGAAGTTCTAGTTGATGGCATAGTTAGAAAAGATTACAAATTCCCATGCGGATTAATGGATGTTATAAGCATTCCAAAATTAAAGAAAGATTACCGTATTTTATATGACAGACGTGGTAAATTAACATTAATACCAATAAAACCAGCTGATGCTAAATGGAAACTGTACAGAATAGAAAACAAAAAAACTCTAAAAGGAAAACAAACACAGCTAAATCTACATGATGGGCATACATATCAGGTAAAAAAAGATGAATATAAAACAGGAGACGTTTTAAAAATCATACTAAAAGATAAAAAAATAGATGATATCTATAAGTTTGAGAAAGGAACAGTATCTATGGTGATAGGCGGTTCTCATATAGGAGAAATCGCAAATATCGATACAATTGAAACTATATCTTCTTCTAGACCAAATGTTACAAAAATGAAAGGAAAAAATGAGTTTACAACATTACAATCATATGTGTTTCCAATTGGTAAAAACAAACCTGTTATTGAGCTTCCAGAGGTGAAAGTACAATGAGCCCTGCTAAAAAACAACAAAAAGCAAAAAAAACTAAAAAACCAGCAGCTAAAAAAATTATGGATCCTGAAAAAAAGAAGAAACTTTTTAGACCACAAGTTGAAAAAATTACAATAAACATTGGAGTTGGAGAAGCAGGCGAACGATTAAAAAAAGCAGAAAGTGTTTTACAAAGTATCACAGGTAACAAACCAATACAGACTCTTTCAAAAACTACAAACAAAGATTTAGGAATAAGAGAAATGATGCCTATTGGATGTAAAGTAACATTACGTGGTAAAAAAGCAGATGAATTCATAAAAGAGGCATTAAGTACAAGAGATAACAAAATGGCAGATTATTCTTTTGATGATGAAGGAAACCTTTCATTTGGTATACCCGATCACACTCTTTTTAAGAGCCAGAGATACGATCCAAATATTGGAATTTTTGGAATGGATGTTTGTATAACTATGTCTAAGCCAGGTTATAGAATAAAAAGAAGACGTATTGCCCGGAGAAGAATTCCTCACAAACATAGAGTCACAACAGATGAAACAATTGAATTTTTCAAGGATAAATACAACGTGGAGGTAATCGAATGAAGATAAAAGAGAAAAAGAAAATCTATGGACGAATAAAAGGATGTGAACGATGCGGTAGAAAAAGAGGACTCATAAGAGCATATGGTCTTCATCTATGCAGACAATGCTTTCGAGAAAAAGCAGAAGAGATGGGGTTTAGAAAATTCTCATAATGGAGGCTTTGAAAAAATATGTTAAACGATCCACTAGCAAATGCTCTCTCATCTATAAAAAACGCTGAAATAAAAGGTAGAGGTAACTGTAATATACAACCTTCCTCAAAACTAATAGGAGGAGTATTAAACTTATTAAAAGAAAAAGGTTACATCACAGGATTTGATTATATTGATGATGGAAAAGCCGGTGTTTTTAAAGTTATTCTAAAAGGAAACATTAACAATTGCGGTGTAATAAAACCAAGATATCCTATAAAAAATGATGATTTAGATAAATGGGAATCACGGTATCTACCTGCTCAACATTTTGGTTTATTAATTCTTACAACTACAAAAGGTATTGTCTCTCAAGATGAGGCAAGGAAAGAAGGTATTGGAGGAAAACTTTTAGCATATGTTTACTAGGGTGATGAAAAAATGACAGATATTTCTGAGTTAAAAGAACAAGTTACAATTCCCGAAGGCATAAATGTTTTGTTTGAAAAAAATTGCTTAACATTAAAAGGAGAAAAAGGTGAACTTTCAAGAGTCTTTATATATCCTAAAATAAACATAAAAATCCAGAGCAATATTGTTGAAATCTCTAGTAAAAATGTTAGAAAAAAAGAAAAAGCATTGATTAGAACTTTTATTGCACATATAAAAAATATGATTAAGGGAGTAACTGAGGGATACGAATACCATATGAAAACTGTCTTTTCTCATTTTCCAATAAAAACAAATGTTGAAGATAATAAGTTTATTATACAAAATTTTTTAGGAGAACGTTCACCAAGAAAAGCAGATATTCTTGAAGGTGTAGATGTAAAAGTCAATGGTGAAAATATAACAGTCAGTGGCATAGATAAAGAAAAAGTCGGCCAAACAGTTGCAAATATTGAAAGGGCGACTAAGGTAAAAAATCGAGATATAAGAGTTTTTCAAGATGGAGTTTACTTAGTTAGCAAAGGAGGCAAGTAAGAATGGCTGAAGAAAAAAAAGTGAAAAAAACAACTACTAAAAAACCTGAAAACAAAGATGAAAAACCAGAGGCGACAACTGCTAAAAAAACTAAGAAGACACAAACATCAAAATCAAAACAAGTTGTTAAATCAGATAAAACAAAAAAGAAAACAGAACAAAAAACCAAGAAAAAAATAGCACCAAAAAACAAACCAAAAACTGCTAAAAAAGAAACGAAACCAAAAATAAAAGAAACTAAAAAACCAGATACTGCCAAGAAACCAGCAACCAAACCAAAGACAAAACCTAAGACGGAAAAGAAAGAAGAGACCAAAAAAGAATCTAAGGAAGAAAAAGAAGAAGCTGAAGAAGAAATAAAAGAAGAGGAAGAGAAATATAAAGTTAAAAAGAAACCTGAGCTTTCTAAAGAACTAAAAGAAAAACTAGTTACCAGGAGAAATATCAAGAGAAGAACCCCTCATTTTTTACGAGAGGAATGGTTTAGATATAAAAGAATACCTAAGAATTGGCGTAAACCTGATGGAATAACATCTAAAATGAGACAGAATTTAAAATATAGACCAAATAAAGTCAGAGTTGGTTTTAGAGGACCAAAAGACACTCGTGGGCTTCATCCATCTGGTTTCAAAGAAATTTTTGTTTTTAACATAAATGATTTAGAAAATATTGATCCAAAAACTCAAGCTGCTCGCATAGGTGGAACTGTCGGAATGAAAAAACGTACAGAGATAATTAAGAAAGCAGAGGAACTTGATATTAGAATTCTTAACATGTGAGGTTTATAGATATGACTGATTTAAGAAATCAAAGAAGAATGGCTTCTGAACTTTTAAAATGTGGCAGATATAGAGTATGGATGGATCAAGACAGACTTGAGGAGATAGCCAAAGCAGTAACAAAAGAAGATATTCGTGTTTTAATCAAAGGAAAAGCAATACAATCCCGTCAGATTAAAGGAATTTCAACTAGTCGTAAGAAGTTTATTGCTAAACAAAAGAGTAAAGGACGTAGACGTGGGCATGGATCTAGAAAAGGAGCTAAATATGCAAGGATGCCAAAAAAAGAAAGATGGATGAAAACAATTCGTCCGATAAGAAAATATCTTAGAACATTACGTGATGAAAAAAAGATTGATAAGACGACTTATCGCAAATTCTATAGAAAAGCAAAAGGTGGTGAATTTAAAAGTAAGCATCATCTTAAAACACATTTGATATCTGATGGTATACTAAAGGAGGGAAAATAAATAATGGCACATGGACCACGTTATCAGGTTAAACCAAGACGTAGACGAGAAGGAATAACGGATTACAGAAAACGTTTTAAACTTCTTAAATCTAGAAAAACAAGGTTGGTTATAAGAAAATCTTTGAGAAAGACAACAATTCAGTTTGTTGAATATAAAGAAAAGGGCGATCATGTTATTGTGAGTGTTGACTCAAAAGAATTAGTTAAAAAATATAATTGGGAACATTCTACTTCTTCTACATCTGCAGCATATTTAACTGGTATGATAGCTGGTAAAAAAGCAAAAGACAAAGGAATAAAGGAATGTGTTTTAGATATCGGACGTTCCGTTCCAACAACGGGTGGTAAGATTTTTGCTTCACTTAAAGGTGTTATTGATGCAGGGGTGAACTGTCCACATGACGAAACTAAGATACCAAGTGAAGAAAGAATTTATGGCAAGCATATTGACAACAAAATCACAGATGCTGTAAATGAAGTAAAAAAAGATATCATTGGAGGTAAATAATGCCCAGAGAGAAATCAAATAAAAGAACAAGACCTAGTGATGCAGAAGCTATATCTGCTCAATGGGAACCAAAAACAAAGCTTGGAAAGATGATTAGACAAGGCGATATCAAAAATATGAGTGATGCCTTAAAATCAGGTCTACCATTGCGTGAACCAGAAATCGTTGATATACTTCTTCCTGAGCTTAATGATGAAGTAATAGATGTTAATATGGTTCAACGTATGACTGATTCAGGTCGACGTGTAAAATTTGTTATAACAGTTGCAGTAGGTAATAATGATGGTTTTGTTGGATTTGGACAGGCTAAAGGAAAAGAAGTAGGTTCTAGTATTCGTAAAGCAATTGATAATGCTAAGATAAATCTAGTTGAAATCCGTCGTGGATGTGGAAGCTGGGAATGTGGCTGTGGAAAACCACATACTGTACCTTTTTCAGTTTATGGTAAAAGTGGTAGCGTTGAAATTACCCTTAAACCAGCTCCTAGAGGCCTTGGACTAGCTACAGGTGATGTAGCTAAAAAGATTCTGACCCTTGCAGGGATAAAAGACTGTTGGGCGTTTACACGAGGCAAAACAAAAACAACAGTTAACTATGCAAAAGCAGTCTTTAACGCTCTGAAAAAAAATGCAGAAATGCGTATTATGTCATCAGAAATTCAGAAAATTGGTATATCCCAAGGTATCATAAAAACAACTGAGCCTCAAGTTGAACAAAAAAATACTGAGAACAAAAAAGAAGAGGAGGCAAAAGCATAATGACATATGCAGTAGTAAGAGTCAGAGGAACAGTTAATATACATCCCGATATAAAAAAAACACTTACTCTTTTAAATCTAACACGCGTTAATCATTGTGTGTTAATTGAAGAAAAACCTAGCTCAAAAGGTATGTTAAACGTAGTAAAAGATTATGTTACATGGGGTGACAATCTAGACAAAGATGTTTTAACAAATCTCATTAAAAAACGTGGTCGACTTATAGGTGATAAAAAAATCACAGAGGACCATATAAAATCATCAACTTCATATTCTAACATCGAAAAATTATCTGAAGCAATTATTAATAACAAATTTAAATACAAAGAAATACCAAATGTTAAACCTGTTATACGTCTTAATCCTCCAAAAAAAGGATATAAAGGTATCAAAAGATCCTTTAAAAAGAAAGGAAGTCTGGGTTACCGAGGTAAAGAAATAAATAAACTCTTAGATCGAATGATATAAAACAGTAGGATTATTCCAAAAAGTTTTTATATCCCCCATGTCTTATTTTAGTAAAACAAGAGGGGCGTAAGATGGAAGAAACGCTGTATAATATTGAAATTCATAAGGACGAAGAAGGTTATCTGGGTAGATTGTTTTCCGATGTAGATGGTGTTAAAGAATTTAAAAATGAATATCTTGACAAGCTACTGCGTGATATAACAATTGATATGGAACTAGCTTTAGAAGAATTTTCAAACAGAACCTCTGATTTTGACGAACAACCACCTGAAGTAAAATAAAAACCTTACAATTATAACTTTTTAACAGGAAGTTTTTTAAATACCTCTAATATTTGGTGGTCTTACAATTTATAATATATGGTGAAAAACTTTGGAATTTACTAGATTTGAAAAAGCTCGTATTGTTGGAGCACGCGCACTTCAGATATCAATGGGTGCACCCTCCTTAATAAAAATACCTAAAAACACAATATCATCAATTGATATAGCAATGCTGGAATTCAAAGAAGAGGCTATTCCGATTACAGTTAAAAGAGTAGAAAAAAGTTAGTTTGATAGTTTCTGAGGGTTTTTATGGCTGAAGAAAAAAACAAGGAAAAAGAAGAAAAAGATGACTTATTAGTCTCTGAAGAGACATATATGACGTCTGGTGTGCATATCGGTACCCGTCAAAAAACAGCAGATATCAAAGATTTTATTTATAAAGTAAGAAGCGACGGGCTGTATATTATAGATGTTAAAAAGACAGATGAGTGCATTAGAAAAACAGCTAAATTTATTTTAAAATATGATCCTAAAGATGTTCTTATTGTATCTGTACGTCAATATGGCCAGAAGCCTATAAGGCTTCTTTCTGAAAAAACTGGCATACAGGTTCTTGATGGTCGTTTTAGACCTGGTACTCTTACGAATCCAAATGCTAAAGGCTTTTTAGAACCTGAATTATTAATTCTCACTGATCCGCTTGCTGATCAACAATCTCTTCATGAAGCAAAAAATATAGGCATACCTGTTATAGGACTTGTAGATACCAACAATGAAACAAAATATCTAGATATGGTCATTCCTACTAATAATAAGGGCAGACGTGCACTTGCTCTTATATATTGGCTTTTATGCAGAGAGATTCTTAAACAAAAGGGCACTATCAAATCCTATGAAGATTTCAAACCTACTGTTGAAGATTTCGAAGCTGAAATATAAGATAGTATTTTTTATACCATTTTTTATTACAGTTTAAAAAAGGAGAAAATGTTTTGCACGTAAAAGTAAATGATAATATCATTTTAGTTGGTACAGCACATATATCAAAAGATAGCGTTGATGAAGTAAAACAGGTAATTAGTGAATATAAACCAGATATTGTAGCTGTTGAATTATGTAGTAGACGTTATGAGGCTATTACAAAAAAAGATCAATGGGAAAATACACCTGTTACTAAGATGTTGAAATCAAATAATGCTTTTCTTTTACTAGCTCAGACTTTTTTAGGGTCCATACAGCGTAAACTTGGTAAAGAATATGGTGTAGAGCCTGGTTCTGAGATGATTGCTGCTATGGATATTGCCAAAAAAAAAGGTTTAAAGGTAGCTCTTATTGATCGTGATATCTCTGTTACACTTAGACGTGCATGGAAACGTATGGGTTTTCGTGAGAAGTTTAGGCTTATTTGGGAGTTTCTTAAAGCAATAATTGGTTTTGAAGATGAAGAAATAGAAGAGCTTGATCTTAAGAAGCTAATGGATGAAGATGTTATCTCTAATCTTATGGAAGAATTTGGGGAGATAGCACCTAGTGTCTCAGATGTATTGATACATGAGCGAGATAAATATATAGCTAAAAAAATTATGGAAGAAAGTAAAAAAGGACGGGTTGTAGCAGTTATAGGCGCAGGGCATCTGAAAGGTATAAAAAAATATTTAGAGAAAAAGAAACTAGATGTAGATTTAAAAGAATTAGAATTTGTCCCAAAGAAAAGATTTAGTATTTTAAAAGCTGTAGGATACGCTGTACCTGTTATATTTGTTGTCTTAATAGTTTATATTTATACAACTTTTGGTCTTCAACAAACATTAGATGCGTTGAAATGGTGGATAATTATAAATGGCAGTTTTTCAGCTGTTGGTGCAGCTATTGCACGTGCTCATCCTTTTTCTATAATTTCAGCGTTTTTTGCAGCACCGATTACTTCATTAAACCCTGCTATTGCTGCTGGTTGGGTGGCTGGATATGTTGAATTTAAAATGCGTAAACCAGTTGTACGTGATTTTAAAGCACTTAGTAAAATCGATGAGTTAAAAGATTTCTGGAATAACAGAGTCATAAGGCTTTTAATGGTTGTAGCACTTGCTAATCTTGGAAGTATGATAGGTACCTTTGTTGCTTTAACTTATATAATTCCAAAGTGATTTTTAAATGAAAAAAAGAGAAAAAGAAGAAAAAAAAATCTATGCATCTTTTCATGACATTCCTCCAAGAGAATATATGTATTTTCCAAAAGGAAAAATACAATCAGGTAAACCTGGTAAATTTAGTAGAGTAGAGATTAATCATCTAGTTATTTCAATGCTTGTTTTAACAATAGCTTTTAGTTTTGCGCTTACGCCTAATAATCTGATTGCTGGTTTATCAGGTGGTTTTAATCCAGGTCTCCTACCATTAGGTATGGCTATGTCTTTTCTGGGTATAATTACAGCTTTTTTCTTTCATGAAATGTCTCATAAAGTAATAGCTCAAAAACATGGATTATGGGCAGAGTATAGGATGTTTCCACAGGGTCTGCTTTTAGCATTATTACTAGGTGTCCTCACAGGATTTGTCTTTGCAGCACCAGGTGCAGTAATGTTTAGAGGTGGCTCAAGAGATTTTGAAACAGGAAAAATAGCAATGGCTGGTGCTTCTGCCAATATAGTTATTGCATTGATTACATTACCAATTTATTTATTTGTTTTCTTTGAAGATCCAATATTTGGCCCGATATTTGGTTTTATCTGTTTTATTAATGCTTTTCTAGCTTTGTTTAATCTTTTACCATTTGGACCTCTTGATGGTACAAAAATAATCAGGTGGAATGCCACAGTTTGGGTTATAATGTTTATAGTAGCAATATCAATAGTTGTGACAATCTATCCTAAAATACCTGATATACTTTCTAATTTATAAAAAAAATTTATCGACCAAGTTGTCTTTTTTGTTTTTCTTGTAGACGTCTAGCTTTTTCAATTGCTTTTTCTTTTCTAAGCTGATCTGGGGAAATTTTTACAGCTAGATTTGGTTTTATTTCTGTTTTAGGTTTAATCCTTTCTTCATTTTTTTCTTTGATTTTTTTAGGCGTCTCAATCTTTCTTAGCGTTTCTTTCTCTGATTTTTTTTCTTTCTTTTTGTCTTTGTTGGATTTTTTTGGAAAAAAATTTTTAAGTATTTTAACCAGACCTATTAAAATTATTAAAATTAAAATTG
>Ga0272442_10008977_pt1 | contig 12564 bp, 11 predicted proteins | sample SSMForm2O_FD_200262 | JGI IMG/M metagenome (GOLD analysis project Ga0272442, IMG submission 200262) | Marine sediment archaeal communities from Little Sippewissett salt marsh, Falmouth, MA, United States - SSM-Form-2O | ecosystem: Environmental > Aquatic > Marine > Wetlands > Sediment ... | reverse complement strand
GTCCCGAGGGAGTGGACGAATCCCAGCCCTTGGATTTTTATTCCCCGTACGGCTGTTCCAAGGGTGCGGCGGATCAGTACATCCGCGATTACTTCCGCATTTTCGGACTCCGCACCGTGGTGTTCCGGATGTCCTGCATTTACGGCCCCCACCAGTTCGGGAACGAGGATCAGGGCTGGGTGGTGCATTTCGTGATATCGGCCCTCCTGGGAAAGACCATCAACATCTTCGGGGACGGCAAGCAGGTTCGGGACATCCTTTTTGTAGAGGATCTGGCCGACGCCTTTTTCCGGGCGGCCGACCAGATCGAGCTGACCGCGGGACAGGTTTTCAACATCGGGGGCGGGCCGTCCAGCAGCGTCAGCCTTCTCGAGCTGCTCGATATTCTCGAAAAGATCACCGGGGAAAAGATCCCGACCAGTTCTTTCGACTGGCGACCGGGCGATCAGAAGGTATACATCAGCAACATCCGCAAGGCCGGCGAAGTCTTCGACTGGCGTCCCCGCCACACCAGCGAACAGGGCATCCACCGCCTCTACGAATGGGTCAAGGATAACAGAAATTTGTTCGAGGGGGCGTGAGACTGTAAGCCTCCCAACGCATTTCGTTCATATAACGGGATATCTGGTACGTTTTTTCTCGGAGGGGAATATCCTCATTCCAGGGGAAACGGCATGAAGAGAAACCGTCGTTCGATTCGTTTGAAGGGGTACGATTATTCGCGGTCGGGGGGGTATTTTATAACGGTGTGCGTTCGGAACCGGGAATGCCTGTTCGGGGAAATCAGGGATGGGGAAATGCGGTTGAACGAATGGGGACGGATCGTTGCGGATGAATGGATGAAAACGGCGCGAATCCGCAATGAAATCGAATTGGATGAATGGGTGATCATGCCGAATCATTTCCACGGCATTATTATCGTAGGGGCGACCGGCCGGTCGCCCGTACATGGGGCCGGCGGGGCCGGCGGCGCGGCGGGGCCGAAATCAAAATCCATCGGGGCGGTGATGGCCGGATTCAAATCCGCGGTGACAAAACGCATCAATATGATCCGCAAAACACCCGGCGCCAGAATCTGGCAACGCAATTATTGGGAACATATTATACGGGGGGAATTGGAATTATCCCGGATCCGTGAATATATCCGGAACAATCCGGGGAAATGGGAATCGGATCGTCATTATCCCACGTAGGGGCGACCGGCCGGTCGCCCGTACCCATATCCCGCGCGATGGGGGCGCCGTACGCGCGATGGGCCGTGTTGGGGCGACCGGCCGGTCGCCCGTACCCATGCCCGGCCGGTCGCCCGTACCCATATCCCGCGCGATGGGGGCGGCCCTATCCCTTTATCTGTTTGCTCAGGCGGACGATGCGGTCGGCCATGATGGTGATGACGTTGGTTAAAATCTGGGTGGCGATTTCGGGTCGGTTTTTGACCAGACCCTGGATGAAATCCTGGTTGATCTTGAACAGGATGCCGGTGGTTTTCGCCACGGCGGAGGCGGTGCGGGGGTAATTGGTCATGGAGGCGATCTCCCCGATGACGTCCCCTGATGCCATGGTGTTCAGGAGGGTGGGTTCGGATCCCTCCTCCTCATCGAGGATGTCCACCTCGCCCGATACCACCACGTAAATGCCATCCGCGGGATCGCCTTTTTTGAAGATTTTCAACCCGGGTGTGAGTGTGATGTAGTTGCCGGATTGACGAATGAACCTCAGTTCATCGGGTCCAAGGTTCCAGAAAAGGATGTCTTCAGCTCCCTTGATATCCATCAGTCTTCTCCTTTCTCTTGTTCGAGAATTTCGATATTTCTCTTTTTCAGCTCCTGCATGAACCGGTCGTACACCTCTCCCTTTATGCAATCCTCCGGGGGCACGAGGCCTTTTTCCCCGATCAGGCCCTCGAGCAGGAGTTTTGCGGTGATGGCACAGGGGAAGCCGGTGACGCGCATCATGGAGGAGAGTCCGTTTTCGGTATCGGCCTCATCCCACATGAAATTCTCGATGGTTATGTTTTTTCCGTCCCTGGTTCCCCTGGTGGTGTTGTACATCACGCACACGTCGGTTTCGCCCTCGAGGGGTTTGAGCCGGGGTGTGATGAGGGAGAGGAGGAACTGTCGGGGGACGATTTTGGTTCCGTTGAAATCCCGGGGTTCGATATCGAGCAGTCCGCATTCCTTGAGGGTATCCACGCCCTGGTAGTGTCCGGGCCATCTTACGGTTTTCTCGGCGAAATCCTCGAGCTCGGGACGCGAAAAGATGAAGCTGGGCATTCCGGGCGTGACCGCGCACTCGAGTGCGACGTCCTTTCCGAACTGGTTGAACCGGAAGGATTCGCGATCCCCGATGGCCGGAACCTCGACCATCTTACCGCTTTTTTTCACGTAGAGTTTGATCATGTATTCCCTGAGAACGTGATCGAAGGCCCATGTGATCATGTATTTCAAAGGATGGTTGGGTGCGTATTGGGGAGCGGGGATGCCTCCCACCCGGGCCACCACGCATGAGGCCCGGTCCATTTTGCTGATGGCGTGACCCACTGCCACGTTGCTGAGACCGGGTGCGAATCCCATGCCGTCCACGAACGTGACGCCGTTTTTCAGGGCGGTTTCGTGGATATAATCGCCGAACTCGTTCAGGCTCATGCCCTCGGGAACTTCCAATCCCTCGGTTTCGTAAGCGTCCGGCCTGCGGTGGTATTCCTCGAGCATATCCACGATGTTAAGTCCGTTTTCCACGGCGAGCCGAACCACCTTGTAGCTGGATTGCCGGAACGGCATGGCACTGACCCCGACGTTGTACTGTTTCATGAGGGCAGCGGTTTCTTCCTCGTTATTGACGTCCAGTACGTGTGGTACGACGCGATCCGAGCCGATCCATTGTTTTGTTTTTTCGAGAGCATGTTGCCGTCTTCCCACGATCCCGATCTGAGTGATTTCCGGATCCTTTGAGAGGTCCCACGCCACTGCGGAACCGATCTTACCCGATCCACCAAATACCAGTGCTTTCATGATACCCTCCCTTTCTTCGAAATCATGGCGTAGATTCTTGTTTCAGAAAAGATCTGATGTCAAGGGGATTCAGGGGACGATTGCGTAGATAAGGGGGGGTATTTCCAGACGCCGGGGATTTTTTCTCCGCATTTTTCGCAGGCCCCGTCTTTCATTCCCACGACCTTTGTATAGAATCCCTGGCGGCGGATCAGCATCTTGCCGCACTTGGGGCAGAAGGTGTTTTCGTACCTGTGATTCCACACGTTGCCGAGGTAGGCGAACCTGATGCCCTCTTCCCGGGCGATGTCGTGGCAGCGCTCGAGTGTTTTTGTGGGTGTGCTGGGGAGGTTCCTGATCTTGTATGTGGAATGGAACCTGGAGTAATGCACGGGCACGTCAGGACCCAGGTTTTTCACGATCCACTTGCACATGGCGCGGTTTTCCTCGACAGAATCGTTCAGTGTGGGAACGATCAGGACCACGATTTCGAACCACATTCCGATATCCTTGAGCACTTCGAGGGTGTGGAGCACGGGTTTGAGTTGCCCGGAACAGGTATCGGTGTAGAATTTTTCCGTAAAGGCCTTGAGGTCGATCTTGACGGCGGCGAGCCGGGTGCACAGATCCCGGAGCGGTTTTTCGTTCATGAACCCGTTCGATATCATCACACTGGGGATGTTTTTTTCCTTTGCCAGTTTGGCGATGTCGTACATGTACTCGAAGAAGATCGTGGGTTCGTTATAGGTATATGCGATGCTCGAGGATCCGGATTGACGTGCCATTTGGACGATTTTTTCCGGGGGTGTTTTTTCAGAGGGGATATCCTCCGGCGCGGCCTGGGAGATCTGCCAGTTCTGGCAGAACTTGCACTCGATGTTGCAACCGGCGGTTGCTATGGAAAAGGCCTTGCTCGAGGGAAGGAAATGAAACAGGGGTTTTTTCTCGATGGGATCCACGTTCATGGAAACGGGCCGGTTGTAAACCAGGGTTTTGTATTTTCCCCCCTGGTTTTCCCGAACCCCGCAGATCCCCCGCCCGCCGTCCATCACCATGCATTCCTGGGGGCAGAGCCGGCATCGCACGGCGTTTTTCTTACCGAGGGGATCCCACCACCGGGCATCACTTGTAAAGGGTGCGTTGATATCTTTTGCAGAAGGGGATTTTTTTCCGGCCCCCGCGGCCCGGGCCGTTATTCGACCTCCCAGGGCGGCGAACATGCAGAAACCCGATGCCGCGCAGAGGGAGCGGCGGATAAACTCGCGGCGGGAAAGGTCTGGGTCGTTTTCTTCTTCGTTTCTATGAAACAGAAAAACAGGATCTCTCACACAAACCACCCCTCTTAAAAAAGATAGATCTATTATCTCAAAAACCCGCGATTCGTCAACCGGATTTATGGGGAGGGGAAGCGGCCGGCGGGAAGCTGTACCCGGACGCAAGCCGCCAGCCGCCAGCCGCATTATGAAATGTCCCTTGACAAGGGGCGGGGAAAACAGGGTGTATTTTACCTTTGAATCTCGAAACAGCCGGATCGGGTTATGAAACTGCTTTCTCTATCGGTGAGGGATTTCCGCAATATCCGGAAGCTGGAGTGCGAGCCTGCTTCAGGGGTCAATCTCTTCTGGGGTGCAAACGCCCAGGGGAAAACCAACCTCCTCGAAGCGGTCTATTACCTGGTGACCGGGCGATCGTTCCGAACCCGGCTGGATCGTGAGGTCCTTCCGTGGGAGAGCGGGCCGGATGTGTATTCCACGATCCGGGGCTCGGTGCAAACCCCGCAATCCACCTACGAAATCGTGGTGGCCGTGGGAAAGAGCCAGAAACGGGTGACGTGTAACGGGAAAACCCTGTTTTCCCTGGGACTTTTGTGGGGAAAGATGAACGCGGTGCTTTTCACCCCGGACGATCTCGATATTGTCCAGGGTCCGCCGGGAAACCGTCGCCGGTTCCTCGATATGGAGGGAAGCCAGATGAATCCCTCCTACCTGTATCATTTGCAGCGATACAACCAGATCCTCCGCCAGAGAAACGCGCTTCTGAAATCGTGCATCGACGAGGAGAGGCTCGGGGACAGCCTCGGGGTGTGGGATGAACAGATCCTGGAGCCGGCCGTGGAGATTCATATCTTCCGCGACCGGTTTCTCCGACAGATCTCCGGAATTGCGGGCGAGATTTACTCCGGCATCGCGGAATCGTCCGAACATCTCTCCCTTTCCTACCAGAACTTCCTGGACACGGAGGATCCGGATCTGAACCGCCCGGTCCGGGAGGAGTTGTACCGGAAGATCCTTCGTCAATCCAGGGCCGAGGACCTGTACCGGGGAACGACAACGAACGGACCGCACCGGGACGATTTCCGTGTGGATATCAATGGAAAGGACGCCCGCACGTTTGCCTCCCAGGGACAGCAGCGTTCGAGCATCATCGCGCTTCGAATGGCGGAAATCGAGCTCATGAGGGAATACACGGGACATACTCCCCTTTTACTCCTGGACGACCTGGCCAGCGAGCTGGATGAGGAGAGGCGGCGTCATTTCCTGTCTCTTCTCGATCCCGGGCTCCAGACCTTTATCACGGGAACGGACGCCGATACCCTGAGGGGCGCGCTTCCGGTTCAGAAAACATTTCACATCAGAAGCGGAAGTATAGTATCATCTTAATATTGTATTGACATTGTCAAAAGGGATGAAAGCATAGAAGTAAAATTGATCCTTTGAATTTTTCATATTGAAAAGGGGTTTTCGTGAAAACCGTAACCAGACTCCTCAGGGGAAACGAGGCGGTCGGGGAAGGGGCGATCCTGGCCGGATGCCGGTATTACTTCGGGTATCCCATCACGCCCCAGAACGAACTCACGGAGTTCATGTCGCGCAACATTCCGGCCAACGGCGGCACCTTTATCCAGAGCGAAAGCGAGCTGGCCGCGATCAACATGGTGATGGGAGCGGCCGCTGCCGGTGGCCGCGCCATGACCACCTCCTCCTCTCCCGGCATCAGCCTGATGCAGGAAGGCATTTCATACATGACCGGTATGGAGTTGCCGGCCGTGATCGTGAACGTGGTTCGGGGAGGTCCGGGCCTGGGCGGCATCGGACCGGCCCAGTCGGATTATTTCCAGTCGGTGAAAGGCGGCGGTCACGGCGATTACCGCACCATCACCCTGGCCCCCCACACGGTGCAGGAAACCCTCGAATTCACCATCCTGGCGTTCGAGTTGGCGGAAAAGTACAGGAATCCCGCCCTGATTTTAACGGACGGACTCCTGGGCCAGATGTCGGAGGCCGTATCCGTACCGGTGGGTTACAAACCAAAGATGGTGAAGAAGGACTGGATCATGGACGGTTGCAAGGGACGCCCCCCCCGGATTGTCCGTTCCCTTTTCCTCGATCCGGCCAGGCTCGAAAAGCACAACCTGCACCTCGTGGAAAAATACCGCAAGCTGGAGCGGGAGGCGCGCTACGAGGCCTTTCAAACGGAAGGGGCCGAGATCCTGATCGTGGCATACGGCACCTCGAGCCGGATCTCGAAGGCGGTGGTGGAGGCGGCCCGTAAGAAAGGGATCAAGGCCGGACTGTTTCGTCCCCTGACCCTCTATCCCCTTGCGGAAAAAAAGCTTCGTGAACACGCCCGGAAGGCAAAGGCCGTGCTGGTGGTGGAACTCAGTACAGGCCAGTTCATCGAGGACGTCAAGCGGGTGGTGGGGGACAAACCTCCCATTTATTTCAAGGGACGTGTAGGCGGCATGGTGTTTTCGTTAGAGGAAGTTATGAAAGAAGTGAAAAAGATCGCCCGGAAAATCCGGCCATCAAAATAATAACCGGTGGGAATGAATATGAAAACCAGAGTTCTGTTCAAACGACCCGAAAGTTTGAAGGAAGCTTATTTCCATTACTGTCCCGGGTGCGGGCACAGCGTGGTTCACCGCCTGATCGCCGAGGTGACGGATGAAATGGGGGCGCGGGAAAGGATGCTCTCCGTGGCCCCGGTGGGTTGCGCGGTGTTTGCATACGACTATTTCAATTTCGACTGCATGGAGGCCCCCCACGGGAGAACCCCGGCCGTTGCCACCGGCCTGAAGCGGGTTCACCCGGATCACCTGGTGTTTTCCTACCAGGGGGACGGCGACCTGGCCGCCATCGGCACGGGCGAGATCCTGCACTGCTCGAACCGGGGTGAAAACATCACGGTTATATTCGTGAACAACGGGATCTACGGCATGACCGGGGGGCAGATGGCTCCCACCACCCTGCTCGAACAGAAATCCACCACCACCCGTGAGGGGCGTGACGCAGGTAAGGCCGGTTATCCCCTGAACATCACGGAGATCCTGGCATTGACCGAGGGGAGCGCGTTTCTGGCCCGTGGTGCGGTGAACACACCGAAAAACATTCGCCTGGCGAAGAAATACATCCGAAAGGCCTTCGATGTCCAGGAACGTAAACTCGGTTTTTCCCTTGTGGAGATCCTTTCGGCCTGCCCGGTGAACTGGCGCCTCTCCCCTGCCGAATCGAACCGCCGCATCGCCGAGGTGGTAACCAGACAATACCCGCTCGGGATCATAAAGGACACTGTTACGGAGAACAAGGAGTGAGATTGATATAGCGGCTTGCGGCCTGCGGCCTGCGGCTGGCGGCTTCCGTCTTTGTCAAGTCTGAAGCGTGACTACGACGTTACATATTTTTCAAACTTCAAACTTTGAACTTCCCCCTTATCTTTCCCCCTCCAGGAGCTTGAATGTATTGACCAGCTGGAGGCGGGCGCCGTTGAGGAGGGTCCGGGGGGCGACGTCGAACCGGGAATTGTGATTCGAGGCGGTGATGCCCCTTTCCGGATCGGCACACCCGATATGATAAAACGCCCCCTTTGCCTTATCCAGGAAATACGAAAAATCCTCGACCCCCAAACTGGGAAACTCGCGGTATATGAGATTTTCTTCTCCAAAAAGCTCCTGTGCCGTTTCCGCGATCAGGTCCACCATATCGTCATCATTGATCAGGGCCTTGTAGCTGGGTTTGATTGTAACATCCGCCCTGCCACCAAGCGCCTCGGCGGTTTTTGTCGCGATTTCAATGATTCTTTTTTTGCAGAATTCCCTGGTTTCCTCATCGAGGGTTCGAAGGGTTCCCTGGAACGTTACATTCTCCGCAATCACGTTTTCCGCCTCTCCCCCGGAGATGGTCCCGAAGCTCAGGACCACGGAGTTGAGGGGTGAAACGTTCCTGCTCACCAGGGTCTGGAGCGATTGTATAACATGGGCGGAAATCACGATGGCATCGACCCCGTCGCTGGGATATGCCCCGTGTGCGGATTTACCACGGACGAGGATTTTAATCCCGTCCGAGGCGGCGTTGAACTTGCCCTTTTTCATCTCGACCTCGCCGCATTCGAGCCTCCCCATAACATGGAGCCCCAGTACATAATCTACGGTTGGATTCTCCATACATCCAAGGGCTACCATGCGTTCGGCACCTCCGTCGCCCTCCTCGTCGGGCTGGAACAGGAGTTTCACCTTGCCGTTGAACCGGTCTTTCATAGCTTCAAGCACTTTTGCCGTTCCGAGCTGGATGGCCGTATGAGCGTCGTGCCCGCAGGCGTGCATCATTCCATCGTTCCTGGATTTGTAGGGTGCGTCGCTCTCCTCGTGCATGGGTAGAGCGTCGATGTCAGCCCGGAGGGCCACCACCTTTCCCTCGGCTTTTCCCTCGATGATCCCGAGAACTCCGGTATCCGCGATTTTTTCATGCCTGATTCCCATCTCGCCCAGGTACCGGCATATCTTCTGTTGAGTGCGGAATTCCTTTCTTCCGATCTCGGGATACATGTGAAAATCGTTTCTCAGCTCGATCATCCAATCGTGGATCTCCGAGGTTTTTTTCATGATTTCATCACGATTCATATCTTTCCCCCTCAAACAGGTAATTCTTAACCTTTGTGATCCGTGCTTTTTTCAGATAGATCCTCGGGATTCTTCGCGAGATGCCTGAAATGATGCTGTTTTTATTGGTTTTGGCGAGCCTGGAGAGCTCCTCGACGGAGGGATGATTCCTCCCCGGACCGAACAGGATCGCGTCATCCCCGACCCTCACATCAGGAATCCCGGCGACGTCCACCATCATCTGATCCATGCAGATAATGCCCAGGACTTTTGCCTTTTTCTCACGGATGGCAACCCAACCGAGATTGCTCAAGTGACGGGGATAGCCGTCCGCATACCCGGCGGCGAGGGTGGCTACAACGGTTTTTCCCCTTGCGTTGAAGCTGTCGGAATACCCGACCCCCTCCCCTTCCCCGAGGGTTTCAACGCGGGTTACCTTTGTTTTGAAGCTCATGATGGGTTCGACGTCGATCCGTCCGAGCTGGTATCGGGGGACATACCCGTAGATAATCGCCCCGGGCCTGATCATATCGAGGGAGAATTCCGGGTAGGCGATCGCCCCGATGCTGTCGGAGATATGGGCGAGTTGGAAATGAACGCCCCTGTTTTCGAGTTTTTCCACGAAGGAGCTCAGCTGGTGGAACTGATCCCGGTCGCTTGTTTCATTGACCAGTCTCAGGTGGGAAAAAATGCCCTCGAGAATGATGCCGGGGAGCTGATTCATTGAAGCGATCTCTTTTACGAACGCATCCGTGGGTTTTTTCCCGAGACGGTTGAACCCGGTATCGAGCTTGATGTGGACGCGTGCGGTTTTCCCCATGCGTGAGGCTGTCGAGGAAAGAGCCTTTGCCTGCTCGAGGCTGAACAGGGTGAGGGTTGCGTTGTTTTGTACGGCCTCTTCGAAAAAGCCAGCGTCCGTGTACCCCATCACCAGGATGGGGGAAGCGATGTTGTTTTGTCGAAGTTCGAGGGCCTCCTCGAGCCTTGCAACGGCGAGGTATTCCACACCGCAGGAGCAAAGTTCGGCGGCGATGGTGCCGGCGCCGTGTCCGTAGGCATCGGCCTTGATCACGGCCGCCAGTTTGATCTTTTTCCCCACGTATTCCCTGAGCTTGGTAATATTACCCCGGAGCCTGTCCAGGTCGATTTCCACACGTGTACAGGACAATAATGGATTCATGTGCCTTTTCCCAAAAAGAGTGGTTCCCTGCTACCTTTTATCGGTTATCCTGGCAAGGAAAAGATACCTCATCATAAGATCACAAGGATCGGATTTCTGTTGATTGCGGCTTGTTTCATAGCTTATAAAGAGGGTGATTATGCCTGATATTTCACTTCATCACAATTCGATGCGGCCAGTTCGGAAGTTATCACCGGGCATCGAGGTGTTCGAGGTTCCGGGGGGGAAACGGATCGTCATTTCCACGAAGCCCCACTGGGAGGAACTTATCGTATACGGGATTTTTCTGGTTTTCTGGTTCATTGGTGAAAAGTTCGCGTTTCGGGAATTGATCAGCCTCCCCTTTTCCGATGAAGAGCTGAAGTGGTTTATCTTTCTCTTTTTCGCGGGATGGTTTACCGGGTGGACGGTGGCCGGGATTTTCTTCGGATGGAGAATCCTCTGGAGCCTTTTCGGAAAGGAGATCGTCACCATAACCAATTCCTCTCTCCGGATCATGAGGGGACTTTCCGGGAGGGGAAGAGAAAAAGAATTCCCCCTCCAGGAGATTTTCCATATCCATGCCGCGGTTTCCGCCGATCCGGAGGCAAGGCTCCTCCGGCAATCCTTCAACGCACTCAAATGGGTGGGAGAAATCTGCTTCTACCGCCATTTTCAGATTCAAACGTTCGGGATCGGACTGGGACCGGATGAGGCTGTGAAGCTTGTGGAGGAGCTGAAGGAACATCTCCCCTCCCGTTGTTTCGAGCTTCCTTCGAGGCAATCGGTTACAGAGAGTTTTCACCTGTTCCATCCCGGAACAGGGCATGGAATGAAACCGGTGTCGATCCGTCCCCTGAAAGACGGCCTCCAGGTTTCTTTTCTCAGTATCGGGAATTATTTCATCTCGGTTTTCCTTTCGGGTGTTCTGATCGCCATCTCCGTTGCTTTTATAATGTTCGGATTTATGATGATGAAACGGCCGGATCTGTTTTCCCAACTGGTCCTGATCGGGGTCTGGATCCTGTTGGGGGGATTGTCACTTCTCCTCTTTTACTGCGTGGTGGGATTATTCCTCTCAAGGCAGGTGATCCGAATCGACGGGCAGTCATTTCGAATGAAAGAGGGGATCCTGGGGAAAGGCAAGGAAAAGATCATCCCCCTTTCCGAAGTGAAAAACCTCCGGTATATCAATCGACTGAAACGATCTTATATCATGAGATCCGATACGGGTTTGAAGCTGAAGGGGAACGGCAATATCGGATTCGACTATGAGGGAAAAACCCGGCTTTTCGGTGTGAACGTTCCCGAGCTTACCGGGAGGGAACTGGCGACCATGATGAACCTGTTCCTGATCTGTGAATAAAAAGGGGGTCATCTCCCATTTTGGCGCCATGTTCCTGATTAACGAACAAAGATCAACGATGTACGATTTTCGAAGTATCCAAAAACCCCCAAATCATATAATCGAAGGCTCTCAAGAAAAAAAGTATTGACAAGAAATTTACCTTTATAGATCTATATTAATAGATTTACCTTTATAAACGAATATCTGTTCGAGAAACTGGATCTTTCATGGGAAGGGACGTTCAGATGGGGCCCGGGCAGCTTCGGATCATGCAGGTTCTGTGGCAAAGGCAAAGGGCGAGCGCCCGGGAGATCACGCGGGCCCTCAACCGTGCAAAATCGACCGAAATCGCACACAGCACGGTTCAAACCCTCCTCAGGCAGCTCGAGAGCAAGGGTATCGTTTCTCATGAAAAGGAAAACCGCACCTTTGTTTTCTTTCCCCTGGTGGATCGGGAAAACGTGATAAAGAGCGAAATCCGGAAACTGAAAAAACGCCTGTTCGCGGGATCGGCTGGAAATCTCATGAGCTTCCTCTTAACCCGGGAACGCATCTCGAAAGGCGAATTGAAACAGATCCAAAAACTGATCAGGGAAAGGGAAACGGTAAAATGAAAGTAACGATCCATCCAATGGAAAAGCGTCGAACGCTCCCCTCCCCCGATGCTTCCCGCATCCGGAATGGCTGCTCCCGGAGAATCCATATCCTCATCGTCATGATTCTCATGGCGACAATCTTCAGTATTTCCGGATTTCAAACATTCGGTTCCGAAGAGGAATCCCATGTTCTGAAAAACGAGGCCTGGAGTATTTCCATAACCCCTTCCACACTCGAGGCGGTTGCAAAACCGGTGAAAGGCGAAACCTTTCATCTCTCCCGAAGGGTCCCGGGATACGGTTCCCCTCGAAATATCGAACTCGAAGAAAACCGGTTGAACTGGGAGCTTCCGGATCAAAAGGCAAAAATCTCGATGAAACTCGAAGGAAACGATCTTACGGTGATCATTGCGAAAACTGATCCCGGCACTTTCACATGGCCCCTTCTTCCAATGGAAGACCCCTCGAGGGCCCTTATCTGGCCCCACTGGGAGGGGAAATATATCCCCATCGATAACGAGCGATGGATGAGCTACCTTTCGGATAACGGACCATGGAACACCCTCGAGGGGCTGTGTATGCCGTTTTGGGGAATG